>Ga0302251_1000654_pt1 | contig 28789 bp, 24 predicted proteins | sample AAG_RA_Gln_MG_FD_193534 | JGI IMG/M metagenome (GOLD analysis project Ga0302251, IMG submission 193534) | Enriched activated sludge microbial communities from anaerobic digester in WTTP, New Holstein, Wisconsin, United States - AAG_RA_Gln | ecosystem: Engineered > Bioreactor > Anaerobic >... | reverse complement strand
AGTTACAGAATCAAAGAGAAGAAGAAGGCTGGCTTCTACGATGTCAGCCGTTATGAAAACCATTCTAACGATTTAAATGAGTAATTTTCGACCGTTTATTTTGGGAAAATCTAAAACGTTCTTGACAACTCATCGACGAATTCAATTTTATCGAGCAGGTGGTCGCAAATTTGGGCGATTTCTTGGGTGAGGAGATCATCAGCGGAGAAAATGGTTTTTAAGGCGTCCTTATAGCCCCCATGCCCGTTTTGACCCGGGTGCTTCTGGAAGAAAGTATAGTACAGCATACCCTCCAGCCTATTCTCGAGTAAGTTGGCCGATGGTTCCCTTTCCCACCCCTTCTCCTCAAGATACTGCAGGATGAACCGGAGAAACCGCCTGGAATTCAGATGAAACATACTCTTGAAGCGCTTGACGACACTGAGGTAGTCGTCTGTCGCTTCAAAGCCCTCAGGGCTTAGCAGGGTAAAGAGACTGCGTGGGGTGCCGCCAGAGCCATAGAAGTCGTAAAGGGAGAGCTTATAATGCTCAAGAAAAGCGGCTAAAGTCAAAGGCTGACCGGTGTCGGCCTCGAAGGTCCGGACTTTTTCGCTCAGGAAGCGCGCGTTGAAGGTGACCTGCTTGAGACCGCGCAGGACGTACTCTTTGGCCATTTTCTCAAACTGAAGGTAGCAGCCACGGGGCAGCTTGAAGACATTCTTTTCGATCTGATGGACCAGGGAATGACGGCTCTTTTCGAAGACAGCCCGGTATTTTTCTTCGAAGCGGGATTGGTAGTTCTTGTGGGCTTGGCCTATGAAGTCCAGGACGGTGAGGTGCTCTTTTCCAGGACTGAGGCGCAGGCCACGGCCGAGCTGCTGAAGGAAGACGGTCAGGCTTTCGGTGGGTCGCAGGAAGAGAACGGTGTTGAGGTCCGGGATGTCGACGCCCTCGTTGTAAAGATCTACGGTGAAGAGGAAGTTGAGGTGACCATCGGCTAAACGTTTTTGAGCATTGTCACGAGTGGCTGAGTCTGTATCCGAGAGGACGACTTCCGACTTTAAGCCCCGCCTCTGGAAGTAGGCATTCATATGTCGGGCGTGGGCCTGGGATGCGCAGAAGCCTATGGCTTTGACCTCGCTCAGATCGTTCAGATATTGCTCGACCTTTTGGTAGACGAGGCTGGCGCGGTGGTCGTTGGCGGTGTAAACCTTGGTGAGCTCGTGCTCGTCGTAGCGGCCATTCCACTTCATCTGGGTATAATCCACGTTGTCTGCAACCCCGAAATAGAGAAAGGGCGCCAGGAGCTGGCGATCGATAGCCTCGGGCAGTCGCAGCTCGGAGGCGACGAAGTGATCAAAATATTGGAAGACGTTTTTACCATCCATGCGCTCTGGTGTGGCGGTGAGACCCAGGAGGATTTTGGGATTATAGTGAGTGAGGAGTTTCTGGTAAGAATTCGCCGCGGCGTGGTGAAACTCGTCAATGATAATGAAGTCGTAGAAGTCTGATGTCGTATGATTCTGAAAAGCTTTGGAGTTGAAGGTCTGGATGCTCATGAACAGGTGATCCAGCTGAGTGGGGTCTTGACCGCCGTAGAAAGTCTCACCAAAATTTTGGTCTTTGAGGATGACTCTGAAGGTCCTCAGGCTCTGATCCAGAATTTCCTTTCGGTGGGCAATGAACAGGAGGCGCGGGCGCTTGACGGTTTTGTGGGCGGTGTTTTCTATGCTTCTTGAGAAACGGGCGTAATCAAAGGCAGAGACCACGGTTTTTCCGGTACCAGTGGCAGCGATCAGGAGGTTTTTGTAGCGGCCATGGACCTCGCGCTCCGCTTGGAGATGGTCGAGCATTTCTCGCTGAAACGGATGTGGCGTGATGTCAAATAGGAGTTCTTTATGTTGAGGTGTCTGCTGGTACTGCTGCAGCGCTGTTTTGATGCGGTTGGAGATGAGTGGGTCATCCAGGTTGATGGTTTCAAATTCCGGATCATTCCAGTAGCTTTCAAAGGTTGCTTGGAACTTTTTGATGATCTCGAAAGCGTCGCGCTCGGACAACTTGACGTTCCATTCAAGACCGTTGGTGATGGCGGCTTTTGAGAGGTTTGAGGAGCCTATGTAAGCGGTAGAGAATCCGGTTTGACGCTCGAAAAGATAAGCTTTAGCGTGAAGTCTGGACTGGTCACTGTTGAAGGACATTTTGACATCAATTTGTGGGATGTCGCTCAAAAGCTTAAGGGCTTTGTAGTCGGTCGCCCCCATGTAGCAAGTGGTGATGAAGCGGACTTTGCGGTCTGGGCTTTGGGAAACGAATTCTTTGAGCTCTTCAATGATCAGAAGTAGGCCGCTCAACTTGATGAAGGACATCAAAATGTCAATCCTGTCCGAGGTCAGGATCTCTTTTTTCAGCTCGCTGACCATGCTCGGTTCAATGGTGGCGCCGGTGAATAGTGAGCTTTCGGAAATGGGTGTCACCGGTCTTAGGGCTGATTTTTCTTTTTTGAGTGCACGGATCGTGTTGATTTTTAAGTAAAGTGACAGCAGCATTTCGTGCTGCTCACTGATTTTGTAGTTTAAGAGGTCATCCTGTTTTGATACTTGTGCGAGCAGTTCGATAACTTGATTGCAAAGTGACACCTGATGTGCCAAGGCTTCGCTGTCATCACTCTCGCCGCCCTTGGTATTCTTAGTTTCTCGCACTAGACGAAGGGCTCGGCGGATCACCTGTCCGGTATATTTGGACAGAATGAGATAAGCCTCTTCCGGGTCTATTTTCTTGGTTTCCTTTTGGTACTCCTGGAGCATTTCGAGCTGAGACCTCAGCGCTTCAGAAATCACTTCTTCATATAGACCTGATACTGGCACCATGGGCTTAGGACACCTCCGATTAACTGCACTTACATCATTCGAGATTATTTCCAGGAATCCTGCAAGAAAATTGGAAAATTTAGTGTCTAATATTGTCGAATGGAAAAAATGGAAGGAAGGTGGTGTGGATTGGTTGGGATCAAGGAACCATCGGCTAAAAGCCTTTTCTTTACCGAATATTTATCTTTTCAAAACCGTACAGCCACTCAATTTTGGTATATGATGAGTGCATACCAAGTTTCAATTCCAAATTTCAACAAGAGAAGGTGTCAACCATGAAATACTGCGCAACATGCGGCACTGAACTGGCTAATGATTCTAGATTCTGCGGTAAATGCGGTGACCCCATTCCAACCGAATCCATTCGAAAAGACCTGTCACTACAAGATTTAGTGTCGAATAAAAACCTGAGCAGCGGCACAACTGCTCTGAACCAAAGCGATAAGAACCCCCGAACGAATATCAGCCGTTACCTGTTTCTGTTGTTCTGGATTTTCTTCTTTCCTTTTATGGTGTTGAGCAGGCTGGTGAACAGCGAAGTATTGCTGCGTCACTTTGCGCGGAAAAAGGCTAAACGAAAAAGAAATGGTTGAAATGAAAGCAATTAAGAACTTGAGGACCGGTACTTCTGAACTTCAACACTTTGAAATCGCTATGCAAAAGAGACAAACCGCTCACTCCAAGTTGAGGTGTGCGCGGTTTGTCTCTTTTTGTTTGGAAAAATGATTCTGGCGCATTTCAAAGCTCTGTCATACTCTCAGCTTCTGCCATCAACCGCTTCACCACCGGCCAATCCGCTGGCGCCCAGTCCAAGGTATCGAGCTGACTTGGGGGCAGCCAGACATAGTGGTGATGGTCGTTGCACTCAATGGTTTTATTGGTGATCTCGCATATATAGCAATTCATGGTGATTGAAACATCCGGATAGGTGTGATCCACCGTCATGTAATAGTGGTTCGGCTGGACTCTGAGATCCAGATTCAGCTCTTCTTTCAGTTCCCGGGACAAAGCCGCTTCCATGCTCTCCCCTGCTTCTACCTTGCCGCCGGGGAATTCGTATTTTAGTGAGATATAGTCGCGCTCACTCTCCTTGCGCTGCGTGCAGAGGATTTCGCCATTGTGCATGAGGATGGCGGCGGTGACGGTCAGGTGCTTCATGGGTGTGGGCTCCTTAAAGTGTGATCTTGGGCGTGGTGGTGTGTGGTGTGACCATCGGCATAGTATCACCTGTCGTTGATTTTTGGCTTCATATAGGTATTCGGACGGATTCATTTGCCAATATAGATTTGATATAGGTAAAAACTCTTGTTTTCTACTTATGTTTGGCTGGAGGCTTCTTTGTCATTTTGAAATTTGTCAGGGATACGCTGCCTCTGACCACTGTATTTTCAGACTGCACCGTGTATCCGAGTTTTTCAAAAAATGGCCTGGCCGTTATGGAGGCGTAGGTTTTATAGGAGTCAATGTTTTCATTTATTGTCCTTTGCTCCAGCGCTTTGACCAGTGCGGTTGCGATGCCGTTTCCCTGATAGTTTTTGTGCACATAGAGCCTGTCGAGATGGCCCTGATGGTCCATATCCGCAAAACCAACAATGATGTCGTCCATTTCAGCTACCAAAGTGAGGTGTTCGAGGAAGGACCGGTTCCACGCTGCCAGGTCAATACTTCCTGTTGCCCAAACCTCAAGCTGCGCCGCCGTGTAGTCCCTGGCGTTGATGGTATGAACCGTATCGTAAAAAAGCTGGGCTAATGCTGCGCAGTCGCTCGGGTTGTAGTCTCTGATCTTCATATTGAAACCTCTTAAGGTTTATTTTGTTTTCGGCAGGGCAGCCTAATTCATGTGACTTGCCGGCCTTATTTTACTACCCGCAAGACCAGCACGCCTTTACTGTCGTAAAGGGCTGCCGGATCCGTTTCGGAGTTATTCCACATATTTTGGGTGGTCCACTTGAGGTCGCCAGTGGCATCACCGCTGGCAACTTTAACCGAGGCGCCGGCTTTTAGGAGATAGTTCGGGAAAACGTAGATCTGATTGCCTTTCTCCGAGACCAGCTTGTAGCCTTGCAGATTGACGTCTGCTGTGGTCGTGTTTTTGATGGTCACCAGCTCGTTGCCCTTTTCCAGCAGGCTTATAATGATGCCGTTGGGTGACAGAGTCCCCGGGGTGACTGATGTAGGGGGTGCGACCGGCGCTGTAACTGGTGCAGTTAATGACGTCGAAGCCGTGCGTGTGCCCGGCAGCCAGGCGGCGGCAGTAGGGACTTTATCGAAGGTGATGCTGATGCCGTCGCTTTTCGCAATGACGGTGCTGAGGAGGTCGGTTCGGTAAAGCTTCACATTCATTGAGGCCAAGCGGTTTAAAACCGTCTGGTGAGGAAGACCATAATCATTGCCCTTCCCTACGCTGATCAAAGCGTATTTGGGCGACACAGCATTTAGGAAATTTTGACTGGAGGTGTCTTCACTGCCATGATGGGCAACTTTGAGTACTTCCGCGTTGAGCAGATCTCTAAAGCTTTGGAGCATCTCATTTTCTGAGAGCGTCCCCGCATCACTGGTAAACAGGAAATCGTTGACACCATCTGACAACTTAAGAACAATGGAATGGTTGTTCATGTTTATATAACTGCCGTTATTTGGTGCCAGCACCATAAAGGAAGACTTTCCAAGCTCATAGCTTGTGCCAGCGGCGGGGACTTTCGGCATAATTCTCTTGGTTGAGAGCGCACTTGTGAAGCTTAAAAAGGTCGGCGTGTCTTCTATTACGTTTGGCATGATTACATTTGAGACGTCAAAGGCTTTCACGACACTGTCCAACGCACCAATATGATCTACGTGGGGGTGTGTCGCGATCAGGTAGTCCAGGCGAGTGACGCCTTTGGCTTTAAGATAATTGACTATAACCGCGTCGCTGAATGGCGTGCCGCCATCAATCAGCATTGCCTTGTCGCCTTTCTTGATCAGTGCGGCGTCCCCCTGGCCAACGTCAATGAAGTGGACTTCGAGTATTGGATTATCGCCTCTGAGGCGCATGGCTTTGTAGAGCATGATCAAGGCTTCTTCCCGGGTCGCGGTACCTGCCGGGTCGTAGTTGTTGGCGCCGACGCCGCTCACAACGCCGTTTGTTTTGGCAATGTAGACTGAAGATTTTGCCCAGGACTGGATGACGGCATCATCCGTAAAGCGATTGGCGTCTGCGGGCTGGAATTTTATCTTTGACGCTTTGAACAGGTTCACGAATAGGGTAGCCAGCTCGTCCCTGCGGATTTCGCTGCTCGGGCGGTAGCTTCCGTCCTCGTAGCCGCTGACAATGCCGGCATTTTTCGCCGCCAGCACGTAGGGGTCCGAGGTGTCGGTGAAGCGCGCCTGACCGGCTTCCGGTGTGGTTCCGGTGTAATAGTTGTAGAGAGCGACCGCAAGGTAGGCGAACTCGCCGCGGGTGATCCGGTTCTGATAACCGTCCAGCAAGCGGTTGACTTCAAGCTCAGGCTCTGTGATCACAGCTTCAACATAGGGCTCTGCCCAGTTGGACGGCTGCGCTGCGGCATAGGCGTTTGTGGGTATGCAGAGAGTGATGGATATGAGTAAGAGCATAGTGACAAGTAAAGATTTACGCATGGTGTTGCCCCTTTCTTCGAACAATTGTGCTGGGATTTGAGTGACTAAAGAATGGGTTTTGGCTGGATCATTGTGATGAGGAGAAGCGCCATTGTGTCAATTTTACCATTTTTGAGGGAAGGAGTGACATAATAATGAAGAAAACCATCGGCAGAGGCACTTGAAGCTTTTGAAGGGCTTCCAGGGCTTTGCGGATGGTTTGAGTTTTGAAGAACATTATTTTTCGACAGTTGAGCCGAAGTACTTCTTTCTTAGGATGGATTTACTCCACTTCCGTCTTGGGAGTGTCTTTACAACAGGATTTTCCGTGATCTGAACGGCGCATCATGAACATCATGCCTATGTGGAGCAGCGGGCACAGTAAAAAGGCTAAGCTGCTGTATTTTGCGGTATTGACGCCAAGGGCGGGAAGTAATAGGATCGCCGCAATGGGAACCAGGCAGACGACCAGCATCATCAGGCCGTGGCGGTGATGGCCGTGCTTTCCTTGCGGTCCCTTCTCTTCTGAATCGTGCTCAATGTTTGACATTATAGTTTCCTCCAATTTGGCTGTTTAATAGCGAGTTTGGCTATGATCTTTTTGGAGATGATTCTTTTGGAGATTATCTCTTCCAGTCTTCAAAGTATACAGCGTTCGCCGTTAAGAATTCGCCTGAAATGGTGATGAACTCGCCATCTTCGTTTTTGACATCCGGCATGACCGGGATTGGATTACAGCCGCCCTTAATGACTTCGATGTCATCAATGTTGAACACATTGCCGCAGTTTTGGCACACTAAAGTGCTGCCCTCTTGTACATAATAACCTTGTCCGGAATTATAACAGACCTGGCATGTGTTCAGGGCGGTTTTTACTGTGCCGCTGCTGTCCTTGACCGCCATGACCTCCATGTAGGTCTCGCCTGCTTGGTAGGGATAAAGCGTGACTTGTTCTGTGACATCCGCGACGGCGAACTTCAAATTGCCGTCCTCGAGGATGGCTTCCCCCAATGTGGCGGTCGCGACCTGCGCGTTACTTTCGGCTGCCGGCTTCAGGAAACCGGACAATACCGGGCCGCTCAGTACAATGGCTGCTACGAGTACCGCTGCAATGGCGATCAGCCATATGCTGGACTTTCCTTGATGACTTGTTTTTGAATGCTTTGAATTTTCGTTTACTCTCTTCATAAGTTAATGAAGCCTCCCTTCTATCTATTGGGATAATAGCATCCATTTGTGGTGAAGTTATGGAGCAGGGGCAGGGAATTTGGGTTGGGGACAATAGACCAAAAGCCGCGCGGACAAGTTTCAGGTTGGGGACGCGGACAGGTTTCAACTTAGTGACGCGGACAGGTTTTGATACGGTGCCAGAGCCTACGAGAATGATTTTCAAGAAGACGAAAAAACAGCCGCAGACAGGTCGTTTAAACCTCTGCGGCTGTTGTCTTTTGACTCTCTAAATCTCTTTTAAATACTCACTTTTTCTAAACCTATACCTTAAAAAGACAATCCATCCCCAGGACAGGCTCACGGCAGGAAGCATGGCGGTCAGCACGGCTTCAAGGGGCGGCACCTGGGAAAATTTCAAAGGACCAAAGAAGACCATGAAAGTCACCACCAGCATACCGAGCAGGATCGCGCGTTCTCCGAGCCTCCGAGGCGGGGTGAGGAAGACCTTCTGAACATCCACTGCCACTTGCTTTTCAGATGTGCTTTTTTGTTTCTTGCCTTTAGGTTCCGCTGTCGCTGCCATAAACAAACACGCTTCCTTTCTCCTTGGAAGGCGGAGCCTTCCTTCCTGGTCCTTAAAGCATGGACCCCACATAACCTTCCGCTATCTCAACCAGCCGTCCTGAATGAATCAGGGCCTTCAGGAACTCCATATGCGGATAGAGGAACTGATCCTGGGAGGACACTGGAATGTGTTTCCCTATTTCCTTCAAAATTGCGGCAGTTACCGAAGACGGCTTGACGCCTGGATCCAGGAACTGATGGGCCTGGTAGACTGAGAGCAGCTCAATCGCCAGGATGTACTCCAACTTCTCCGCGACAGACAACGCTTTTTTTGCGGCGTTGTAGCCCATGGCCACATAGTCTTCCTGACCGCCGCAGGTTGGAATGCTGTCCACAGAGGCGGGATGAGACAGGATTTTCATGTCATTGAGCAGCCCTGCCTGTGTGTACTGAGGAATCATAAGCCCGGAATTGAGTCCCGGATTCTGAATCAAGAACCACGGCATGCCGGAGAGATGCTCAGTGATCAGCCTGTAGTTGCGTCGCTCTGACATTTTTGCCAGTGTGGTGGCGGCTATGGCGGCGGAATCCATCGCGAGGCCTACGTAGGAGGAGTCGCAGTGGCAGCCGGACATGGCGTGACCATCATCACCTTCAGGCCAGATGATGGGGTTGTCGCTGCAGGTGTTCATCTCTTCCTCAACAGTCCGGATGGCATCCTGGATCATGCGTTTCACTGCGCCGTGGAGCTGCGGCATTGCCCGCAGGGACAGCGCGTCCTGAAGGCGGTGGCCTTCGCTGGCTTTAATAATTTCGCTGTCCTGAAGCAGCGTCCTGACATTGGCAGCAGTGTTGCCCTGCTCCGCGTAAGGCCTGGCCTGCATCAGCCGTTCGTCAAAGGCCTTGATATTGCCTTTATTGACCTCAAGAGACAATGCTCCTATGATGTCCGCGCTGAGGGTCGACGTCTTCATGTCGTACACCGCGAGGGCGGCAAGGGCTGTCGGGCTGGTAGTCCCGGAGATCAAGGCCAGACCTTCTTTGGCGCCCAGGACAAAAGGATCCAGGCCATGCTTATGCAGGACCAGCCTCGACTCCACGGGGACACCGTTTTCGAAGATCTTTCCGAGTCCAATGATCGCCATCCCAATATGCGCCTCGACGCTGAGATACCCGACCGAACCTTCCCGGGGGGCGAACGGTATCAGATCCAGATTGAGCATGAGCCGGATTCTTTCCAAAAGCGCCAGACTGACACCGCTGTACCCCTGCCCCATATTCTGCAGCATCATGAACATAACCGCCCGGGTCTGTTCAATGCTGAGAGGCTCTCCCACTGAAGTCGAGTGGGACAAAATGATATTTTTCTGAAGCTGCGCTGTTTCTTCTTCTGAGATCACGCGGTCACACAGCGCGCCAAACCCGGTGGTGATGCCGTACATGACTCTGCCTTCGCGAATCCATTTTTCGACAAGCGTTCTTGAACGGTTGACCCGCTGGCAGTAGGCATCTGAAAAGATCACCGCAGCCTGATCTCTTGCAACTGCGACCAAAGCCTCTAAAGTCGCTGTGCCTCCTAGTTCGACACAAGTTGGATTTTCATTTTGTGCATCCGCGTCCTTCGCCAGGTTGCCGTTTTGTTTCAGTTCAGTTCCCATATAATTCAACAATGTCGTTCCTCCAATGTCTGACGTTTCACTCTGTCCGGTACCCATGCCGTTTTATTTCACAATCTCATCGAAAAAGAACATCTTGACGGCAGAGATGACTTGAAGGACAAAGATAAAGAGCACCATGGTACCGCCGGCCGCGGCCAGATATTTGACGCCGTCCACGCCTTGAGCACCACCTGCGTAGGCGACCATGAAGAAGGCGATCGCGCCTATGGAAAGGCCCCACACCAGCTTCTGCCAAGTCGGCGGTTCTTCGTCGTGCTTCATGTTTTCAGTACAAAGAGAAGCGATCGTCCGAGTCATAGAATCCGCAGCTGTGGAGAAGGACAAGACCAGAGTGATCATGACAATCGGGATAAAAATCATTCCAAGCGGCATGTGTGCAAGGAATGCCCATAGTCCAGAAACCGCACCGCTTCCCTGAATGGTGCCAATCAGGTCCAGCTGCCCTTCCTGCTGCCAGAACAGCGCCGTCGAGCCCCAAACGCCAAACCAGATGATGCTGAAGACAGATGGCAGGATCCAGTTGATGACCATGAATTCACGAATAGTTCTGCCATAGGAGATGATGGCCAAGAAAATGCCCATAAGCGGCGCGTAGGCAATCCAAATGGCCCAGTCGTAGAGCGTCCACCACATGACGAGGGCTTCGCCGCCGACCTCGCCGGCATCAAGTCCCCAGCCCCAGAAGTTTTGAAGCCACATGGACAACCCGGCAGTTGACATTTTAAGCATATAGAGGGTTGGTCCGACAACGATTAATATACCGAGTAAGATGTAAAATACTTTGGCGTTGATATCTGACAGATGCTTGATGCCTTTGTCGAGACCCATGAGAGAGGATAAAGTAAACGTCGCTGTGATGATGATGGTGAGGACCAGCCAGACCATCGGCCCCTGCTCTATGCCGAAGGCGGATTCAATGCCGGAGCCGACCAGCGCGAGGCCGGCGCCCAGTGAAGATGCGAGGCCAAGGGCTATAGCGAGGAGTGAAAGTGTGTCAATAATGTTGGCCCAAACGCCTTTGGTGACTTTTTCGCCAAACAGCGGCACCAGGGAGGCAGTGACGGATAACGCCTGTTTGCGGTTGAAGTAGACATAGGCTATGACCAGGCCGCAAAGAGAGTACATGGCGTAAGGGATGAAGGTCCAGTTGTAGAAGCTGCGTGCGATAGAGAAAATCGCCGCGGTCGCCGTGCCCGGCTCAATGCCGGTTTGCGCAAGCTCGCCATAGATGTTGCCAAAATAGATGATGGGCTCATTGGCGCCATAGGTGACGACGCCGGTGGCGATTCCGCCGGTCAACGCCATAGCGAACCAGTTCATGAAGGAATACTTTGGCTTGGCGTCATCACCGCCAAATCTGATCTTGCCGAGCTTCGAAAACGTAATAATGGAAACCAGGATAAGTGCGACAATAGAAATAATTTGGTAGAGCCACCCGAAGGTTCTGAGGGAAAACAGGAAGTTGTTCAGTGCGACTTCAGTCAGCAGCGCATTGTTGACGGTCCCCAGGATGGCAGCTCCGCCGACGACCAGGATGGACGGCCAGAAAACGCCCTTTCGGATCCCTTGCTTCTTAACCTTTTGGTCAATTACGGATTCAACAGACATTTGAAACCTCCTAAAATTTATTTGGTACCCTTCCAGATTGCAAGCCTCGTGCCAAATGCCCGTAATTGACTGAAATTTTAAATATTATTGGCCCAGAGCTTGAAATGGGCGGCTTCCGGAGGTGTCGTAATCTGTGCATCTTTCAAAGATATTCTGCCGATGGTAACTCGATGCGCAAAATTATTTTGCGCCATTTTTTGGTTTTAAAATGCATGAAGTCGAGGAAACGCTGTCACTTGGACTATTGCTTCCAAGTGGAAGCGGGGGTGAATAGGCGCTTGACGTTGACACTGAGTGCCACTTGGACCCTACTTCTTACCATATAAAAAAGTGCCAATATTTTTGGCACTTTGGTGCAAATAAATTTTGCGATCGATCACCTATCAAGGTTTCAAAGCTTCAAACTTCCGAATTCTGTACTGTAGATTCTGGCGGCTGAGACCGAGGGCTTTAGCCGCCTTTGAAATGTTGCCGTTCGCACGGTCCAGGGCTTCTTGCACGACGTTTTGCTCGTAGGCATCCAGTAGGTCGTTGAGGGTCTTGGCGCTTGGGGGGATGGGGTGGGTTGGGTGACCATCGGCAGAGGTTTTGAAGGTACTGTGAATCACGGACAAATCTTTGGTCAGATAAGCCGGAAAATGAGACAGTTTGAACTCCTGCTCCTCGACGTTTGCCTGGTGTACGGCGTGCTCAATCACGTGGCGCAGCTCGCGGACGTTGCCGGGCCAGTCGTGATGGTTGAGGACGTCCAGCATGTCCGGGGTCAGGGTAAGACCCGGCTTGCCATACTCCTCGGACAGCTGCCGGGCAAAATGCGCTGCGAGCAGAGCGATGTCCTCCTTGCGGTCCTTCAGAGTTGGGATGTGGACGGAGAGGGCGGAAATGCGGTAATAGAAATCCTTTCTCATGAGCTGCTGCTCGATGAGTGCCTGGGGATCCTCATTGCAGGCTGTGATCACCCGGACATTGCACTGGTGATATTGGCTGCCGCCGATCCGCTGGTAGCGCTTTTCCTGGAGGACTCGCAGAAGCTTGGCCTGCATCTCCATGCCCATGGCGTTGATTTCGTCGAGGAACAGGGTACCGCCCTCCGCGAGCTCGAAGAAGCCTTTTTTGGTCATGCTGCCGGTGAAGGCGCCCTTTTCGGTGCCGAAGAACAGGCTTTCGACCAGGTTTGAAGGCACAGCGCTGCAGTTGACGTCCACGAAGGGTTTGTCCGCCCGGGGACTGAAATTGTGGATGCTCTGGGCGAACATCTCTTTGCCGGTCCCGGTTTCCCCTGTGATCATGACGTTGACGTGGGTCAGCGCGATCTTTTTGGCAAAGCGGATACACTCCGCCATTTTTTCGGATTGGTGGATGATTTTCTTAAAGGTGTACATGCTCGGGTTCAGCAGGGGCTGCTCGTTTCGGATGAAGGCTTCCAGGTCGAAGGACTGGTTTTTGATTTTGTTGATGACGGAGAGGTCACTTTCGAAGACACAGGCGCCATAGAGTTCGTCCTGGATCATCAGCGGATAACCGGAATTGATGGTCACCAGCTCCTTGTTGTTCTTTGCCCGGAATCTGTCGCACCGGTTGATAACTGGTTTCTTGGTCCGGAGGACGCTTAGGGTGGTGCTCATTTCCTCGGAAAGCTCGTAGATGTCGAGCAATTGCTTGCCTCTGAACGCATTGATGTCGTAGCCTTCCAGGGCTTCGCTGGCCGGATTTCCGTGTATCAGGTATCCGTTGCGGTCGAAAATTTGGATCCCCTCGGAGACCTTGTCCAGGGACTCTTTGAACAGACTGAGCATCAAGCCGTCCTGGCTCAGGAGAAGCAGTTTGTTCGTTCCTATTAAAGTGAACTGAACCTTGAAGAGTTTGTTGTTCAGCTCGAGAATGTCGTGGTTTTTTATGTCACCGAAGGCGCTTGAGAGCTTTTCGCTCAGATAGCGTTCACTGCCAAGCGCTTTGAACCACTCGGGATCTTCGCCCAAGTACTCGATCGCTATGATTCTGTCGTCGTCACCGTACTGGATCATCAAGTCTGCGATGGCCATGGTATCACATCCGTATTAGTTTTTTCTTTATGATATCACAAAGGGGCAAATATTCAACTTGGGGACAATAGGCCAAAAGCTGCGCGGACAGGTTTCAGTTTGGGGACGCGGACAAATACAAAATTGGGGACGCGGACAGGTTTTGACTTGGTGCCAGAGCTTGCGAGAACAATTCTCAATATGCAACAAAAACCATCGTCAAAGTCTTTAAGCTTTTAGGGCTTCAAGACTTTGCTGATGGTTTCACGAAAAGCATTCTAGAAATCAAACGTCCCAAACTTCCCATTATTAAAGTCTTCGTTAGCCTGTCTGAGCTCTTCTCTGGTATTCATAACAAACGGTCCGCCCGCGGCAATAGGTTCATCAATAGGTTCACCGCTAAGGACGAAAATCTTGACGTCATCACTGGCTGCTTCGATCACGACCCCGCCCTCTTCGTTCTTGAAGAGCACGAAATCCTTTTCCTTACCTGCTTCCCCGTTGACTTTAACTTCCCCGCTGAGGATCAGCATGCCCAAGTTGAAATTGGCAGGCTCGATCAACGTGACGGTGCCGCCTCGCTTCAACTCAATGGTGTAGATATTCATTGGAGTAAAGGTCTTTGCCGGGCCTTTTACCCCATCGAATTCACCAGCGACAATGGTGATGCTCCCCTTTTCATCCGGCAGGCTGACCTTCCCCATTTGTTCCTTGGTGATGGCCTGATAGCCTGGTTCAGCAAATTTGTCTTTCGCCGGGAGGTTCACCCACAGCTGGATCATGTGGAAGACGCCGCCAACCCTGCTGAATTCCTTTTCATGGTATTCTTTGTGCATGATGCCTGCGGCAGCGGTCATCCACTGGACATCCCCCGGGTAAATAATCCCATGGTTGCCCTGATTGTCATGGTGCTCTACGGCGCCCTCAAAGGCAAAGGTGACGGTTTCGAAGCCACGGTGGGGATGCTGGCCAACGCCTTTTGGAGTCAGGCTCGGCTTAATTTCCCGAGGCGCATTGTAGTCCAGCAAAATGAACGGGGTAAACCGCTCCAGCAAGTTCTGTCCAGACGGGAAGTAATTGTTGACGTAAAATCCATTGCCCACCCAATGTGGGCGCGGACCGGTGAAGATTAATTCTATGGGTCTTATTTGGGGCACAGAGATCACTCCTTACTGTAATTCGATGTTTGGAAGCGGTTGTCTGGCAACTCTTTCACACTAATATCCAAATTCTACAATTGGACTTGGTTAATTTTATACCCAGTTGCAGGAAGGGTTACCATCAGTAAAAGATGCTTTAATGCTGTCTTTATTTTAGAAACCACAGCGTTCCGCCTCGAAGTGCTTCGGCGCTTATCTTTCCAGCGTTTGACTGTTCTTGAAGGATGGTTTCCATCTCAGACATTTCTGTTTCATAGATCTCAGCGAACTCACGCGTGGTTAGTGGACCATAAGAGGTCAATAGCGTTTCAACAGATTTTGGCGCGCGCTTCTGAATCTCAGGCGACAACAGTTTCAGCGCTTTTTCATAGGAACGCATGGTCTTGTAGCCGTTCAGCAGATAGGCCAGAGGCGTCTCCGCAGCCTCTGCCGACGCTGACGCTTCCAGCGCTGCCGTATTTTCAGTGTAGAACAACATTGAAGGAAAACCTGTGACGCCATAAGTCCGGCATAGGTCCAAATCGTCCTGAAAGGCTTGTTGTGCCTTCGGGCTGTTCAAATCATTCTTAAATTGTACCAGATCCATACCCTCAACGTCCTTGACAAGCTCCAGCAAAACCTCTTCATGTGAAACAATCTTGCGTTCCGTAAGCGCCGCGCGCCTGATTCTGCGAAGGAACTGTTCGCCAATTTCCTTTCCCTGAAAACCGGCGGCTTTTGCGGCGACGTTGGCTGGCCATGTTGAAAAGTGCGGATAATTTTCAATCTCCAGCCACAGGTTCTCATCAATGGGCTGCCCGCTGCGCTCTGATACCATACGCCAATGCGGCAAAACCGCTGACGCTGTGCTGATGTGGTTGTGTCCGTCCGAGAACGTGGACATATCCTTGACCAGACCACCCATGACATGCTGGATCTCAATCTGGTCACCGTAATGTTCTTTTAGAGTAAACAACATCGGATCCGTAGCCCAGCACCATGAGCAGTAGGGATCTGTGAAGTATAATATTTTAACTTTTGGATTATTCATTAGTTCTCTCTCCTTGTTTGGCAGACTGGCCCAGTGGGGTTCAAGCAGCTGCGTGTTTTTCTTCAGTGATAAGTTTGCCGATGGTCACTCATCCCCACAATCCTCTAATCGCAAAGTCCCGTAGTGATGTCGCACATTGGCGCCGGTTCGTCTTGCCAGAGAATCACGCCTTTGGGCAGTTGAGGGATATTTTCTTCTTTTATTTTTTGTTCATCAGTTCTGGCAGTCATAACTATGCTCTCCTCTTCATTTTCAGTATTCTCAATAGTTATCTCAACATAGCCCGCATGAGTCAGCATGTATTGGGCAATTGAGGCCTCAATCTTGCCAGGTGCTGTGACAAAGATTTTTCCACCTGTCACGAGCCATCCAACACTTCTATTTAGGATGCGCTGCCATTGATCAGGTTGAACCGAAAGATCAGGGCGTCTGAATAACAAGACGTCGTAGGAGGCCTCATTTTCAGGATCGAATCGCAAGGCATCCATACAGATAAAGTTATTGTCCGGAAACCTGGATCGAGCTAATTCAGTTGAGCCTTCGTCCTGATCAATGCCGGTGAATTCAATGCCTGCTTTGTTAAGCGCTTCGCCTTCAAAACAGACACTGCAGCCGACATCCAGAAGCCTTAGTGGTCTTTTGGGGGGCAATTGGTCGATGAGCCATTGAAAGCCCATGTGATTTTTAGAGTGTCGCGTCAATGACAATCCCCTGCCTTATCAAGGTGTGAATGGTTGTTTCTTGTGTGATGTATTGTAAAATAGAATTGAGTTTCATATTACAACTAATTAGTAATATATGCGCAAAAAAATTTCTCTTGTTTCTAGCAGGCCACGTGAATACTATTATAAGATTACCTATATCCTATTAAATTCTTTGTTACGTCATTTTATGTTATTTTATCACTAATTAGTATTACATTCAATAGCTTAATTAACTTCTCAAATTAGGGGGACGCGGACGATAAAATTTTGGTCTATCAAGTCCCCTGTTTTTGCGCTGACCTACACCCTGTTGGGATGTGACTAACCTTTATTTCTCCTGATGTAATATAGTCCAACTATTTAAACTACCTATGTCAGAATTTACGGGCAGGCATGGTCGAGTCATAGAGGACGTGCAAATACATTATATTTTACATGATTGTCATCAGTTATCAATTTGAAAACAAAATAAAGCCAGCACATTATGCACTGGCCTTTTGAATCACGTTGGCAATAATTACGGCTTATTTCTTCAATTTTTGCATTGAGCCATCTTGGCTTTTGTAGCCTTAAATTCATTTTTTATGTCATCCACCATTTGAGGTGTATGAATCAAATCATAAACAGTCCCTGCCAGAATTTTGGTTGCTGAAATGATAGCTTGGTGACCACGTTCAGACTTACCATTCTCAACGAACTCTTTAGAATGTGAAGATGCGTCTTCGTCTACAAAAGCTACCCTAATACATGCACCAGGCAGGTTATAGGTCACATTTCCAAAGTCAGTTGAACCCGTTTTTTCTCTGGAAGGTTTTCGCGTTGGTGCGTCAATTAGATCAGCATTTCTCATTAACAGGTCATTGAGTTTATGGACGGGAACTTTGCTTTCAAGACGTTTTTCAGTCTCAATTTTATATTCAGTCTCCGTCATTAAAGAAGCGCCCTTTACAATGTTTTCAAACCGCTCAACGACATGATCAAGATAAGCTGAATTATAGGATCTTAAACTAAACGATCCTTCCGCATATTCAGGCACGACATTATTGGGTCCGCCTGCATTGGTTACTGTATAATGCATTCTTGTGTCATCTTTGACATGCTCTCTCAGAAACTCAACCGCCTGAAAGGTTAACAAGAGTGCATCGAAGGCACTGCGACCCATTTCCGGTTTTAAAGCTGCATGCGCGCTTTTTCCTTTGAAGGACACTTTTAAACTCACTGCTGCTAATGACTTGATATCTGTCTGTGTAGCAGGGCCTCCATGCATCATGAGTGCCAAATCAATATCCTTAAAATTCTCTTCTTTAAGCATAATGATTTTTCCGCCGCCACCTTCTTCAGCGGGGGTACCATACACGACTAATTTATAAGGTTTATCTTGGATAAGTTCCTTAATGGCAGATGCCGCACCAATAATACTGGGACCTTGCATATGATGGCCACACGCGTGACCCAATCCCTCCAAGGCATCATATTCACACAACAAACCAATTGAAGGACCGCCCACACCATTCTCATAAACAGCTTTAAATGCTGTCGGCAGCGAACCTAGCCCGAGTTCAGTTGTAAAACCTCTTTCTTCAAGAAAGTGAGTTAGTTTTTTTGATGCCAATTCTTCTTGAAATGCAATTTCCGGATGATCAAAAATGTAATCAGCGATCTGCACTAACTCTTCTTGCTGCTGATCAATTCTTGAAAAAAGCAACTCCTTCATGATTACCTCCATCTTAACGTTTTTGATGCTTTACATAGGGCCCAGATTAATGAATTGAGCAATCAAGACAAGGACTGAACCGGTCACGATCCAAATCAGAAACATCTTCCACATAAATTTCATCCACCGGTCATACGGAATATTGGCTGCGCCCAGGATTCCCATCAATGCTGTAGAAGTCGGCAAAATGTAATTGCTGAATCCATCTCCAAAATTATAAGCTAAAACTGATGTCTGACGTGTTAATCCCACCATATCGGAAATCGGAATAATAATTGGCATGGTTGCTGCAGCCTGACCACTGCCTGAGGTAATAAACACATTGATGATATTGTTTGCTATATACATCGCGATCCCTTGCACGAAATAAGGCAGTGATGCTAAAACGTTACCCAGCCCGAATACAATTGTATCGATGATCTTTCCTGTCGATAACACACCAGGAACCGCTCTGGCCAAACCAATTATCATGGCTGCAGATACCATCTTCTTTGCACCATCCACATAACATCCTGCAATTTTTGAAGGACCAAATCCGGCAAAAATGCCTGCTATGACACCAAGCCATAAGAATGCAGCAGAACTTTCTACCAATCCCCAGTCAAGCTTTATGCCGCCATAAACTATAACGGCCAGAGTGCCGACTAAGGTCCCCATTACTAACCAGTTTCGCGAATTCATCTCGCCAAAAGAGTTTAAATCACGATTGTTAAATGAAGTGTCTAATTGATCAAGATCGTACATTGGGCTAAGCTCAGGGTTTTTTCTAACCGATTTTGCATACTTTATCAAAAATATATTTGTAATAACCATGTAGACGATAAAACAGAATGCTCTGTATTCAATCCCTGAATAAAGCGGAAGGTCAGCAAGCTTTTGGGCTACAATCGTTGTACTTGGATTTAAAGTTCCGGTTGAAAATCCAACTGCACCACCAAGAAGAATGATTGCGACACCAACAATTGAATCAAAGCCCATCGCCCTGGCGATCATTACAGTAACCGGTGCAAAACCAATAAACATATTCACGCCCTGGGTCGTACAGATCAAACCAAATAACAGTGTCAGCAATGGAATGAATATCGACTCTTTAGTTGAAAATTTATTTGCTACTTTTCCAACCGCCGCCTGAAGTGCTCCGCTTGATGTTATAACATTGAAAGCACCGCCAGATAATAAAATCAGGAAAAACAAGTCTGCTGAATCAATTAAACCATTTAGTATGTACATTGGTATCTTTAACGGATTGACAGGTGCCTGTTCGATAATTTCAAAAGACTCAGGATTGACTACTTTGATTCCTAAAGCATTTTCAATTCTCTCGAATTGACCCGCAGGAACAAACCATGTTAAGAGTGTTGCAAACAATATGATAAACAAAATAATTACAAATGTATGAGGTACTTTGAAGAGTTTTTTCTTTTGATTATCCGATGGTCGCGGAGATTGTTTTTTAACCGATGCCGTTGACATAATAACCTCCCAAAACTTTTTTAAAACCATCGTACGCTGGTTTCAATGCCAATATTAATACAAATTCTTAACAATTAGAAATACCAAAAATAAATCATAGGGTATAGAAAAATTCTATGGCTTTTTCAATTTGCTATTTGACTTAGTTTTTTATTGAAGGTATGATCAGAAAAATGAGATCTGGTGGTGAGATAATTGAATTCCAATGATTGGATTATTCTTAAAACTATTGCTGAGGAACTCAGTATCACAAAAGCTGCCGAAAGATTATTCATCTCACAACCGTCATTGACCTATAGACTCAACAAACTTGAAAAAGAGTTCAATACAAAGATCTTGTTCAGACATTCAAACGGCGTCATCTTCACGCCACAGGGTGAGCATCTTTTGAAATATTCAAAAGATATGATCACACAGCTCAATCAGATTAAGCAAGATCTCGTGGATATGGATGATGCCTTTGATGGCACATTGAGGCTAGGCGTCAGCACAACATTTGCCAAATATAATATGGCGCCCATTATCAAGGCCTTTAAAGATCGATATCCCAATGCAAATATTGAATTTTTTACCGGGGCCAGCACAATGGAACTATCCGAAAAGAAAATCGGAGAAGACATTGATATCATCATTAGGCGTGGGGATATTGAGTGGACGGGAAAGAAGCATATTCTCACTGAAGAGCCTTATGGCATCATAACAAATCATTCATTCGAGTTCTCCGATTTGGCAAGCATGTCTTGGATTCTGGATGACTCCGCTACCATTACAAAATCAGAATCCGAGTTCTTGAAATGGTGGGATGAAGCAGTAAAATTACAAAGACCATCAAAAATTATTCGGGTTAACTCAATTGAAACCTGCATTCAGCTCTCCTCACATGGTCTAGGTTGGACGGTAGTTCCAAAAATACATACCACAGGAAAAAGAAATCTATGTTTTACACCTATCATTTGGCCAAATGGTGACATGATGACACAAAAAACAGTGATGCTTTACAAAGAGGAACTTTTGAAATTTAAATTAGCAGAGACGTTCATAAATTTTATTCTTGATGAATTCTCAAACAAACAGTATAACATAGATCACATCTAATAACATTTGTGGTACTTACAACTGATCACAATCGACCATAATTCAAGAAATAATCTATTGCCGAATGACTTAAAAAAAGTCGCCAGAAAACTTTTTATCTACAAATTGCAAGCCAGAGCATCGTCGCTCTGGCTTTTAATTTTTTCTATTTATCTTGGGCTATTAGAGTCTAACTCCTGGTTAGCACTCTCCTTTCCTCTCTCCCCCATCATAGACCCCAAATCCTGCAAATTCAAATCGTCTGCCGAAATCAGGGAAGACGGATCAGCTTTCTGCCCTTCCATTGTACTCGGGATGTCGCCATCCAGCTGGCCGCGAATACTCTCCGCTCTCAAGTTCCCAAGCTCAATGAACGCTTCAACGGCCGTTTTGTACTCTTCATAAGTGCAGAATGCCGTGGCATCCTTTTTCACATAGTCGGAAATCAGGGTGTTGAGGGCTTGGACTTTGGTGGTGAAGTGACCATCGGCAAAATAGTTCTGGATGAGGGTGTTCAGATGATCGTGATACTGTGCCAAATAGTTTTCATTTGACAACAGCTGGTTCAGGAGCGGGCGGGCGTTCATAGCCACGCCGCTGACCGGGGTATCGATTGGGAAGTTGATCACAGATGATGCGTCGCCGGTCTGGAAACCGCCCCAGGCCAGGTTGTAGTCCCACGGCAGAATAGTGATCTGACCGCCGCGCTCATAGAGATAATAATTCTGGGCCATGGTGGAGGAATAACTGTCCAGGTTGACGACGACGGTGTGGGCGGCCAGATAGCGGAGAATTGCATCTGTGTCGAGGCAGGTCTCAAGGTCGGTGCCGGCGGACAGGGCTTTGAGGGCAGTGATCACCCGCTGATTGGCCGCGGCGTCCTCTTCGCCCACGACGTTGTCGAAGATGTCGCTGTAGCTTTCGGGGTCGTCATCCGTATAGGCGAGGCTGCCGCCGTTCCTGGCACCCATGTTGCCGCCTTTTCCGCCGGGGAAGTCACCTGGCGCGTTGGACGTGACGATGCCTGTAGCCTGATCAACTGCGGAGGACGGGGTGTCTGAAGGTGTTGTGGTGGTTGACTCAGACTCAGACGCTCCAGATCCTGCCGATGGTCGTTTGTCCAATGCTGGATCGACGACCATCGGCCTCCTCCCCGCTCCTGGCATTTGATCCTGTCCCATGCTCATCTTTACATTGTAAAGAACGCCGGAGGTGTCTGCGAATACTCTTGTCTCATAGCTGTCATTGTAAAGTTCAACCGCCAGGTATAAGCCCCATGGCTGGCCGTTGACGGAAATGTCGGTGAAACCGAAGTATGGCGCTTCCACGCCGATGGTTTTCATAAGGTCGTAAGAGATGTATTCCTTCATGTAGGTGTTGTCGCCCATCATGTTATTGACGACCAGCTGGTCCAGGCCGAAGCAGGTTTGGCCCTCGACATACTTGTCAAACTTGATTCGGAAACTGTAGCGGTCGCTGTCAGAGGAAGCGACTTGTTTTAAGCTGGAGTTGCCTTTAGGGCGGATGCCGACATCCTTAAAGGTTGTGCCGTTGATGATGACGTCCACTTTGATGTATGCCTCATCCGTTGCGTTGTCCAGCATGGTGTTCCAGTCCTCTTCATCTGTGAGGATTTCCAGGGTGATGATGTCGGTGCCAAAGATTTTTTCAGCGTATTCCGGGGCTGAGTCGAAAGGCAGCTCTGTGACGATTTCTCCAGTATTGGCTGAGTTATCTGATTTGTCTGTGTTGGCGGTGCCATCCGGGGCTTGGACACACCCCGTCAAGATACCGGCAACAACGATTAGAAGCAGTGCCAACACTGATGGGCTGGGCTTTTTCCTGTGTTTTATTTGATTAAGGTGTTTTAGGTGTTTTATGACTGGCTGCGTTTTCATGCGTTGTCACCTTCCGTGAAGTTTTTTGTTTGAAACAGCTGCTGCGGATTTGGTCGACAGGCTGTTGATCCCGCAAACTGTGTCTTTGGATAAGTATATTCTCGAAAGCTGAAAGCAGCCTTAAAAGCGAATTGGTGAATCAAAAAAATAAATACTAAAACTTATCTCAAAACCTGTTTTATCCAGTGTCATGTGAGAATAATAATTACATGCGAGAGTATATTCATAAGTTAATGCGCCACCATCCCAGTGCAGAAAAATAAGAGCGAAGATTATCCTTCTTATTGATCCGACAATGAGGCCTCAACCAATGAAATAATGAGGGGTGTTACTATGTATGACATAACAACCATGAGCAGTAATTATGCAAATCTCGCCGGAATTCTTGCTGGTTTTTCTTTTAGCGGTATTTACTTGCTGATTGAGTACGAAAAAAGAGATTCTTCTGAAGTTATTGGCATTCTGTTTGCCGGATTTTTCGGACTGATTCTGGCGGCATTTCTATTTTCAAACATCAGCAGAATTGCCTATGATCCGGGAAGTCCGGATCTTATGAAAGAATTGTCATTTAATGTAGTGATAGCGAGCATCATTTTTTGTATAGCTGTCATTCAGATGTTTGTAAGTCTCGTCTTTATATTTATCCTCTACAGACTGCCAAAATTGGTCATCAGCCTGGGTAAAATTATTTATTACGAAACCTCTCTTATCACAGCATTGTTCATAACGACGACGATCCCAAGACTCTATGTGGATGACAATCCCGCTGGCTTAACGAAAGACCTTTTTCTGACGGGCTTAGTTTTTGTGCTGGTGATTTATATTTTAAGCAAAATGTTCAAAAGAAGACTGGATCTCATTTTTGAAAAAAAATTCTTACAAATCGTTGCAGGTATCACGGTTTTAATGGTGATGCTTGTAGGCATCTACAGGTCGCGACTTTACCTCGGAGAGATCCCTGTAATTTTTCCTCATTTTCTAAACTTTGTGTATATCTTGATAATCATGATCAATGGCTTCAGCATCAACCATGAGCATCGCATGATGCTGCTGAAAGACAAGCAGGAAATCGATTGATAACAATTTTCATTTAAATGCGACTAACGCTCTCCGTTGGGGGTATATATTTTTTAAATTAAACCTCCTCTTTTACATAGAAGAAGCACAAATTCTCCAAAAAAGAATAATTATATTGTTACAACTGTGCATTCCACTATGATATGAGGAGGAAGTTCCACATGAACAGAATGATTTTTGTCAATCTGCCGGTTAAGGACTTAAAAGTCTCCATGTCTTTCTTTCAAGCCTTAGGCTGGACCTTTAACCCGGTCTACACGAATGACGACGCGGCTTGCCTGGTGATTTCGGATACCATCTATGTCATGCTTCTGAAAGAGGACTTCTACAAGTCCTTCACCCATAAGGAAATTCCGGATACCAAAGTCTATTCCGAGGTCATTATGGCCCTCTCCGCCGAAAGCCGGGAGGCTGTGGATGTTCTGGTCGACAAGGCTTTTGCGGCAGGTGCCACCTACTACAATGACCCGCAAATCTATGACTTCATGTATAGCAGGAGTTTCCAAGATCCGGATCAACACTTGTGGGAAGTCGTTTATATGGAAGAAGTTAACCCGGAGGAGGATCAGAAATGAAGACACTGGAATTCAAGACGACCATTGCCGCGCCGGTAAGTTTAGTTTGGGAAACCATGCTCGGTCCTGACACTTACCGTCAGTGGACCAGCACTTTCGAAGAGGGCTCTTATTATGAAGGCACTTGGGAAGAAGGCTCAAAGATCTATTTCCTGAATCCCACTGGGGCAGGCATGGTGGCTAAAGTGGCTGAGAACAAACTTCACGAGCGGATATCCATCTTGATGCTCGGGTTCGTCGATCAAGGCATAGAGGATACTGAAAGCGAAGACGCCAAAGCCTGGGCTCCGGCGTTCGAAAATTACTATTTCAAATCGACTGACGACGGCACTGATCTTCGGGTCACCATTGAAGTCTTGCCGGAGCATGAAGAAATGATGACGCAGCCTTGGCTGAGGGCATTAGAGATTTTGAAAGCTATGTGTGAGGGACACTGAGTCGTATTTAAATAGCACTATCGCTAAGTTGAACACAAAATTGGGAGAAAGAATGGCGCTTGGCGCTGTTCCTTCTCCCTTTATTTTATGAAGCTCGGTGACGCGGACAACTTTGAACTTGGTGACGCGGACAACTTTGAACTTGGTGACGCGGACAGGTTTCAATTCGGTGCCAGAGCTTGCGAGGATGTATCTCACGTGCAACAAAAGGCGCGCCAGCGCCTTCTTCCAAAGGAAGTGGAAGCGGGGGACGAAAGGCGTAAGCCGCTGACCCCCGCTTCCACAACCGCTTCATTCCATAAAAAGGAAGCCATCAGCGCGTTAGCGCCGATGGCTTCTGTCCTTTGAACAATCTTTTCTTTTCTCCCTTAAACCGCCCTACTTCTTCAGCGGCTCCAGCTTCGCCGTAAAGTGGCGCAGCACCGGCGGCTGCCACAAAATTTTGTAGCCTGTGATTTCGTGAGCACGCTTCTTGATGTTGATCAGCGCTTCAACGACGACATCAAAGTGCGCCTGAGTATACACGCGTCTCGGAATCGCCAAACGCGTAAACTCCATTTCAGACTGCAGCTGCTCTCCGGTTTCCGGATCCAGGTCCAGCAGGTAGGAGCCAATATCACAAGAACGAATGCCCGCTTCCAGATACAGCTCGCAAGCCAGCGCCTGGCCAGGGAACTCGTTATAAGGAATGTGCGGCAGCAACGCTTTCGCGTCGAGGAATACAGCGTGGCCACCCACCGGATACTGGAACGCAATGCCCTCTTCCATGAGTCGACCGCCCAAGTACTCAACTTGACCAATTCTGTAACGCAGATAATCCTTGTCGAGGCCTTCGTAAAGACCAATCGCCAAAGCTTCCAAATCTCTTCCCGCAAGGCCGCCATAAGTGACGAAACCTTCGTAAGGAATAGTCCAGCCCTTAACCTTAGTGTAAAGCTCCTCGGAGTCCTTGATGCCTATGAGGCCGCCCATGTTGACAATGGCGTCCTTCTTAGCGCTCATGGTGAAGGCGTCAGCATAGCTGAACATTTCACGGACGATGTCGATGATCTCAACATCGGCATAGCCCTCTTCTCTTTGCTTGATGAAGTAGGCATTCTCAGCGTAGCGCGCCGCATCAATAATCATGGTAATGCCATATTTGTCCGCAACCGCCTTGGTAGCTTTCATGTTGGCCATGGAAACCGGCTGGCCGCCAGCAGAGTTATTGGTAATAGTCATGATGATGAGACCGACGTTTTCCGCTCCAACTTCGTTGATGTAGGCTTCAAGCCGCGGCACGTCCATATTGCCCTTAAACGGCATGTACGTCTGCGTATCCTTGGCTTCAGGGACAACAATATCCACCGCTCTCGCGCCAATCAGGCCGACGTGACCGCGGGTGGTATCAAAGTGCATGTTGGAGATACATTTTTGTCCCTTCTTCAACAAACACGGCAGCAATACCTGCTCCGCCGCTCTGCCCTGGTGCACCGGCTGGGCGTATTTGTAGTTGAAGATGTCCTGCGCCGCCTTCAGCAGTCTTCTGTAGCTTCTCGCGCCTGCATAGGACTCGTCGCCGGTCATCATGCCCGCCCACTGGGTGTCGCTCATGGCGCCGGTACCGCTGTCTGTGAGGAGATCGATATAAACATCATCAGAATCCAATCCGAAAACGTTGTAGTTGGCTGCTTTCAACTTTTCTTCCCGGTATTCTCTCGTTGTCATTTTAAGAGGTTCAACCATCTTGATCTTGAATGGCTCTGCGACGTACTTGACCATGTAATTACCCCCTGAGATTTAGTAATTAAAGCATACCATTTCCGATGGTCGCTTTATAGTGTCTTTAATTTGACTTTAATCCCAACCCGACGTAAAATGAACCTAACCAGCCACAAAACGAACGGGGGTATGGTGGTGAAAACCATCGGCATAGTGGGACATATTGACAATATAAAGCGGATCCAGCGCGTGATCGAGAACAGCTTTTCGAACCTGAGGGGCGAACCCATTGAAATTCACGACATGCGCCAGGTTGAGACCACGGTGAACTACCTGAAGGAGCACATCAACGACTTCGACGGCATCATTTTTACCGGCAAGATCCTCTACGACATCATGAACCACCGAATGCACTCTCAGAACCCGTGGGTCCATCTGGACAACGACGAAAGCCAGCTGCAGCGGATCTTCCTGGAGGCTACGCTGAAGGACGGCCTGGATATCCGCCGTATCAGCATCGATTCATACACGGAGGAGATGGTCCGCGCCATTTACAGCGGCTTTGGCTTTGAGCCAGGCCAGTACCAGGCCGCCGTGTCGGACATTGACATTTTTCACGACAGCCTGATTGAGGACCTGGTGGCGTTTCACAAAGGCTGCCATTTATCTCACCCCGGTGCCATTGCCATCACTGGGATTTCAACGGTCCACAAACTGCTTTTAGCCGATGGTATCCCTTCCATGCTCCTGATCTCCAACGAAAACTACATCAAAAACAAACTCTACGATCTGCTCCGAAAGATCAAGTTCAAGGACATGTCGGTCAGTCAGATCGTAGTCATGTCCATGGAAATTGACCTGGACAACGAATACGACCTGACCTCGGAGAACGAATACAGCGTGATGCTAGAAAAGACCCGGATCACGGAAGAAGTCTACAAGTTCGCCCAGCGCATCCAGGCGGCGGTAGTCGAAACCGAGAAGAACTATATGCTGTTTACCACAAAGCAGATCCTGGAGTTTGAGACGAACAACCTCAGAGAGCTGCCTATCCTAAGGTCGATCAATCAGAAAACCGCCCACACCCTCAGCGTGGGCATTGGCTTTGGGATCACCGCCAGGGAGGCCAAGTCCAACGCGGTCATTGGCAAAAACAAAGCCTTCAAGATGGGCGGCAATCAGTGCTTTGTCGTCTATGACCGCAAGCGGCTGGAGCGCATCACGGCCCTGGACAAAGTGGTGGAAAACGAACCAACTGGCGGTCTCGAGCTGCCTTTCAAAGAGATCTCCGAGAAAAGCGGTGTCAGCATCAATAACATCTATAAGCTGAAGTCCATCATGGACCTCTATAAGACAGACACTTTCACCAGCCTGGAGCTCGCCCAGGAATTCGGAAATTCCCTGCGCAGCATGAACCGCATGATCGAGCGCCTGGAACAGACGGGTTACATCGAGGTCGTGGGCAGCAAGATCATTGGGAAGGCCGGACGGCCCAGCCGGATTTTGAGGGTGGGGATCTAGGATGTGAAACCCGGTTTCGATAGGCTTCAACCGCTGACACCGAGTTTCAAAACTGGGTGTCTGACACCGAGTTTCACTATGATTGGATTGTCAGCCGCAAAAAAACCATCGGCAAAAGCTTTTCATTTGGCCGATGGTTTTCTTATTTTCAAACATCTTTTACACTACTGTCTCGCCCTCGCTCCGAAACGGCAAATACTCCAAAAACCGTTTCACCGCATGGGACGCGGTCTGCTTGCTTCTCAGCGCCAGGCAGATCTCTCGGTAAGCCGGGACATCCAGTTTTTTGGTGACGATACGGTAAGGAACGCGCTGCAGGATCAATTGCGGCAGCAAGCTGATTCCCAGCCCGCTTTCGACCATGGACATGATGGCATAATCATCCCATGTCGTAAATTTTACCATAGGTGAAATCCCATACTGCTCAAAAATTTCCTTTACTTCAGACCGACCGCCGCGATCCAACAGCATGAAGGGCTGATCGCAAAGCGCTTTAAGGGGAACCCTATCGAAGTCCGCCAATGAGTGATGCGCCGGCAAGACAACCAACAATTCATCCTGCCCCAAATCGATCGTCTCCAAATCCGGGTGAGCTGGCTGCAGCAGAAAACCACAGTCAACGCGCCCTTCCAGGATCCAGGATTCAATTTCCGAATAATCCCCAAGTAAAAGTTCATAATCAATGCCGGGATAGTCCTTTTGGAAAGCCTTGATAATATGGGGCAGCCAGTGGGTCGCGATGCTGGAAATTGTGCCAATTCGGATCAAGCCTGACTGGAGCCCATTTAGTTCATCGACTTGTTTCTGAAGCTTCTGGTATTCAAGGCACAGCGTTTTAGCATAAGGCAAGAGAAGAACGCCCTCAGACGTCAGCCTGACCCCCGCCCTGCTCCGCTCCAGCAGCGAAGTATTCCAGTCCTTTTCCAAGTCCTGAATCATCC
>Ga0302251_1000651_pt1 | contig 28842 bp, 27 predicted proteins | sample AAG_RA_Gln_MG_FD_193534 | JGI IMG/M metagenome (GOLD analysis project Ga0302251, IMG submission 193534) | Enriched activated sludge microbial communities from anaerobic digester in WTTP, New Holstein, Wisconsin, United States - AAG_RA_Gln | ecosystem: Engineered > Bioreactor > Anaerobic >... | reverse complement strand
AACTCCAAAACCAACACTTCTCACATCTCTACTATGGGTTGAAACTATGACAAACATCTTGCAAACCATTCTCAATTATGCTACAATACGCTATAGTGTTAACTTAGAACCACTTCACTTCATACTGAAACCGCAATGATGGAGAATTAAACGTCGTCCCAAGACAGAGAGCAGCCAACCGCTGAAAGCGCTGCGCCAGACGTATATGCTACTCCGGAGCACCGGCTAAAACCCGGCGCCACGCGGGCGTTATCCGCGATGTTTTACATGACTTCAGAGAGATTCCCTTATAGCAATGGGCGCCCAGGCACCACTTGCGGCAGAAGGGGATAATCAGGGTGGTACCGCGGGCACAAAAGGCGCTCGTCCCTGATCCAATCTGACGTCTTTTTTGTTGCCGTGAGTCTTGTATACAAAGAGAATTGCAGCATCAAGCTCAAGAAATCAAATTAAATATCATTCAACAGAATTTCATCAAATTAAATTGCATCCAACACAATCCATTTTCTCCACACTATGTACCCCAACTCCCATCGAAAGGACTGAAATCACCCATGAAAAATCTCGGTCTCAACGAAATCAGACAGCAATTCCTCGACTTCTTCGAAAGCAAAGGCCACACCGTCGAATCCAGCTACTCGCTGGTCCCGCAGCAGGACAAAAGCCTCCTGCTCATCAACGCCGGCATGGCCCCGCTGAAAAACTACTTCACAGGCGCAGAAACGCCGCCCAACGTGCGCATGGCCACCTGCCAAAAGTGCATCCGCACCGGCGACATTGAAAATATTGGCCACACCGCACGCCACGCCACCTTCTTCGAAATGCTCGGCAACTTCTCCTTTGGCGAGTACTTCAAAGAAGAGTCCCTCAAGTGGGGCTGGGAATTCGTCACCGAATGGCTCGAAATGGACCCGAACCTCCTCTGGGGCACCGTCTATGAAGAGGACGACGAAGCCTACGCCATCTGGCGCGACGTCATCAAACTCCCCGAAGAGCGCCTCGTCCGCCTGGGCAAGAAGGACAACTTCTGGGAAATCGGCACCGGCCCATGCGGCCCTTGCTCCGAAATCTACTTCGACCGCGGCCCGGCATACGGCTGCGGCGCACCGGACTGCAAGCCCGGCTGCGACTGCGACCGCTACCTCGAGTTCTGGAACCACGTCTTCACCCAGTTCAACCGGGATGAAAACGGCGAGTACCACCTCCTCGACAAGAAAAACATCGACACCGGCATGGGCCTCGAGCGCATTGCCTGCATCCTGCAGGGCGTCGACTCCATCTTTGACGTCGACACCATCAAGGCCATCCTCGAGCGCGTCGAAGAAGTCTCCGGCAAGAAGTTTGGCGTCCTGAGAGCCAACGACGTCTCCATCCGCATTATCACCGACCACATCCGCGCCGTCACCTTCATGGTTTCGGACGGCATCCTGCCAAACAACGAGGGCCGAGGCTACGTCCTCAGACGTCTCCTCAGACGCGCCGCTCGCCACGGCAAGCTCCTGGGCATCAAGGGCAGCTTCCTCGCCGACCTCTCCAACACCGTGGTCGCCGTCTCCAAAGAAGCTTACCCTGAACTCGAGCAGCGCCATGACTACATCAAAAAGATCATCGAGATTGAGGAAGAGCGCTTCCAGCAGACTCTCGACCAGGGCCTCAGCATCCTCCAGGCAGACATCGCTGCCATGGAAGAAGCAGGCGACACCGTCCTCACCGGCGACAAGGCGTTCCGCCTCTACGACACTTACGGCTTCCCGCTGGACCTCACCAAAGAGATCCTCGAAGAGAAGGGCTTCACCGTCGACAACGATGGCTTCCTGAACGAGATGGAGCTTCAGCGCGAGCGTGCCCGTTCCGCCCGCGGCGACGCCGACGAACTGGGCTGGGAAGGCGATCCGCTGAGTGCGCTTCCATCGGCAGTCACCAGCACTTTTAAGGGTTACGATACTTTGGAACTCACTTCGGAGCTCCTCGCCATCTCCACAGAGCAGGAATTAGCCGATGGTCTCACTGTCGACAACGCTCCAATCAAAGCCCGCCTCGTCCTCCGGGAGACCCCGTTCTATCCTGAAGGCGGCGGCCAGGTCGGCGACAAAGGCGTCATCACCAGCGAAGACGGCGCCATCTTCAACGTCCACGACACGAAAAAGGGCACCGGCGGCATGATCGTACACGTAGGCGAACTGGAAAAAGGCAGTCTCACACGGGGTCAGACCCTGACGGCCAAAGTCGACCAGAACCTTCGCCTCGACACCGCCAGAAACCACACGGCGACCCACCTTCTGCACAAAGCGCTGCGTTCGGTCCTGGGTGCTCACGTCGATCAGGCGGGTTCCCTGGTGGATCCGCACAAGCTCCGCTTCGACTTCACCCACTTCCAGCACCTGACGCCGGAAGAAGTCAAGGCCGTTGAGGATCAGGTCAATGCTCAGATCTTCGCGCCGCATGTGGTCGAAACCTTCTACAGCTCCATCAAGGAAGCCAAGGAGATGGGCGCTACCGCGCTCTTCGGCGAAAAATACGGCGACGTCGTCCGCGTTGTCAAAGCAGGGGACTACAGCATAGAGCTCTGCGGCGGTACGCACCTGGACAACACCTCCAAAGTCAGCGCCCTGAAGATTACGTCAGAGGGCGGCGTCGCAGCCGGCGTCCGCAGAATCGAAGCCGTCACCGGCCGAGGTTTCTACGCCCTCTACAAAAAACTTGAGAATCAGGTCGAAAAGACCTCGGAAGTCCTGAAGACCCCTCAGCACGACCTCATCAAAAAGGCTGAGAACCTTATGGAAGAGCACAAGACTCTCCAAAGAGAGCTCCAGGAACTCAAAAACAAACTGGCAGCGGGTTCTATTGATGCGCTCATTGCAGGCGCCAAAAATATCAAGGGCATGAACGTCGTCACCGCTAAAATCGATGGCGCGGACAGCGACATGCTCAAAGACATTGGCGACCGCCTCAAAGACAAGCTTGAGAACGCCGTAGTCGTCCTTGGCACGCCGAGCGGCGACAAGGCACTCTTCGTCGTCATGGCTGCACCGGGTGCCATTGCTCTTGGCGCCCACGCCGGCAACATCATCAAAGAAGTCGCCAAAGTCGCAGGCGGTGGCGGCGGCGGCACACCGCACATGGCTCAGGCCGGCGGAAAAGACCCATCTAAAGTTGAAGCGGCAGTTAAGAAGGCTATTGAGGTCCTCGAGGCTTAAAAAGCGGAAGAAGGGGTCGACAGGCTTAAGCCGCTGATACCAATTTCCCTCGTCCTTCAACCACCGTCCATTTTTCTCCCAAATTTTCTTCAAATCCGCGTTTCAATGAGTAGTTTCGACCCAAAATTGGGTATAACCGTGTCAAGGGGGCTTGAGTTATGGATAAAACCATGAAATTCAACGTAGATCAGCAGCAATCGGACGAGCGCAAAGAGATTCTCAAGTATGTCTATGGCGCTCTGAAGGAGAAGGGGTATCATCCAATCAACCAGATGATCGGTTATTTGCTATCTGGCGACCCTACGTATATCACGACGCACAATGATGCCCGCAAAGTGATCCGAAGGGTTGAGCGCGACGAGATTCTCGAAGAACTCCTCAAATTCTACCTCGACCACAACGTCGAGTAGTCAGGAAAAAGCCAGTGAAACGAGTTACCCTTGGCCGCACCGGTTTTGAGGTGTCCCGCATGGCCTTCGGCTCTCTCACCATGGGGCCCCTCCAGCGCGACTTTTCACCAAAGACCGGCGGCGACCTTCTCGTCTATGCCTATGAGCGCGGTGTCAATTTCGTTGACACCGCCGAACTCTACGGCACCTATCCCCACATCCGCGAAGCCCTGAAGGCCATTCCGCGGCGGGACTACGTCATTTCCACGAAATCCTATGCCTATGATTTCAAAACAGCCGAGGCCAGTCTGAACCACGCCCTTGAGGCCCTTGGGACAGACTACCTCGACTTGTTTATGCTCCACGAACAGGAAAGCGCCCACACCCTTCGGGGCCACAGAGAGGCACTGGACTATTTTCTGGAGCAAAAGCGAAAGGGCATTCTTAAAGCCGTTGGCCTGTCCACCCATTTTGTGGCTGCCGTCAACGCCGCCGTCAAGGTCCCCGAGCTCGATATCATTCACCCCATTCTCAACCAGAAGGGGATTGGTATTCAGGATGGATCTGTCGAGGACATGCTGGAAGCCATCCACGCCTTTAAAACGAGGTCGTCAGGTGGTGACGTCTTCACCATGAAGCCCCTGGCCGGTGGTCACCTGATCCAGACGCCTGGGGAAGCTTTTGATTTCCTGTTAAGCAACCCGGATCTGGACGCCATTGCCGTCGGGATGCAGTCCTTCGAAGAGATCGACGCCAATCTGGCGCTTTTCGAATCAAAGCCCATCCCACCTGAAATCCAAAATAAGCTCAACCAAAAAGAAAGGCACTTACTGGTCCACGACTGGTGCACCGCCTGCGGCAACTGTGAGCGGCGCTGTCAGCAGCAGGCCATCAAAGTGATGAACGATCCGCTTTTCGCACCAAACGGCGCCCGGGCCGTCGTCGACCACGACAAATGTGTCCTGTGCGGCTACTGCAGTGCCGTGTGCCCAGAATTCTGTCTGAAGGTGATTTGATATTTTAAATTTATATCCAGAAAAGATTATGGGTCTGGATGTGGGGGACAGGACCATCGGCATAGCAATCTCTGATGGCCTTGGCATCACCGCCCAGCCCAAAGAAACCATTCGCCGCGTCTCGCTGAAAGAGGACATTGACCGCCTGGTCGAGCTGATCCTGGAAAACAACATCATCAAAATTGTCATAGGCCTTCCGCTCAACATGAACGGTACTTTAGGCCCACAAGGCGAAAAAACTCAAGGTTTTGCGCAAAAATTAGAAAAAAAACTCAAGTATTCTGATAGAATGGTAGGGAAGACTGTGGAAATCGTCTTCTGGGACGAACGGCTGACTACCGCCTCTGCGCAGCGCGCTTTAATTGAGGCGGACGTACGCAGGGAAAACCGCAGACATGTGGTCGACACTGTCGCTGCTGTCTTTATTTTACAGAATTATATGGACCACCAAAAAAATATGAGGTGATTTGACATGGAAGAGGATCGTATCATTGTATTAACGGATGAAGATGGCAACGACGTTGAATTTGAAGTCATTGTGACTATGGAAGTCGAAGGCAGCGAATACGCCGTCATGCTCCCGCTGGATGGCTCTGAAGAAGCGGTTATTTTCAAAATTGTCGTGGATGAAGACGGCAACGAAATCATGGAAACGGTCCTGGATGACGAAGAGTTCGAAGCAGTCGCGGCTGCTTACGAAGATCTCATCGAGGAAATGGAAATTGATGAAGACGAAGACGACGAGATCGAAGTCGAGGAAATCAAGCACTAAAACTGCTGCCCCCTTTGGGATCCACTGTGATCCCAAAGGGTCAGACAATCCACACCTAAACCAGTGAGGTGAAGTGAACAATGGAACAATCCATCGATGCCTTGAAGGATCAGTTGAAAGAGAAGGGCTACAAGCTCACGCCACAGCGTAAGGCTATCCTCGAAACGATTCTTGAAAATCCCGGGCATCACTTAAGCACCGAGGAAGTTTATGACATCGTGAGGAAGCGCCGCTCGGATATAGGGCTTGCCACGGTTTACAGAACCCTGATGCTCCTGAGCGATCTCAAGGTCCTTTCGAAGATCAACTTCGAAGACGGCTGCGTTCGCTATGAGCTTTGCAGCTGTGAAGACGACCATCAGCACCACCATCTGGTCTGCCGCAAATGCGGTCTGATCATTGAAGTGGAGGACCTGCTCGACGATCTGGAAAAGCGTATCGAAAAGGATTATGATTTCAAGATCACGGATCACCGGCTCAAGTTCATCGGCTATTGCAGCAGCTGCAAAAAGACCTTGTAATATACAAGGTCTCTCTGCTTTTCTCAAGAAAAGACACAGCAATACAACACTAAACAATACAAAACTGTACAAAGCACGGCTGCGAACGCAGCCTGTCTTACAATCAGATATTAAAGGAACAGGTGAAATTTATGGTAAAAACGCCCCATCTGAAGGTCATGCCTTTAGGCGGAATGAATGAGATCGGCAAAAATATGACGGCCTATCAATACGAGGACGACATCATTGTTGTTGACGCTGGTCTCGCTTTCCCGGATGACGACATGCTCGGCATTGACATTGTCATCCCTGACATCACATTTTTAAAGAAGCATCAGGACAAGATCCGCGGCCTGATCTACACCCACGGCCACGAGGACCACATAGGCGCGACGCCTTATGTCCTGAAGCAAATTTCCGGCATTCATATGGTCGGCTCCAAGCTGACTATGGGCCTCATTGAAAACAAACTCAAGGAGCACAAAAACCTTGGGAAGCATACCAAAGCCATCGTTAAAGCCGGCGACAAGATCGAGCTTGGCGCTTTCGAGATCGAGTTCATCCACGTGAGCCACTCCATCCCGGATGCCTTCAGCCTTGCCATTAAAACACCGGTGGGCACGGTTATTCAAACCGGCGACTTCAAAGTCGATTTTACGCCTATTGACGGCAAAATGACCGACCTTGCCCGCTTTGCCCAGCTGGGCGCAGAAGGCGTCCTGGCCCTGTTCGCAGACAGCACCAACGTCGAGCGTCCGGGCTTCACCATGAGTGAACGCACCGTTGGCGAAACCTTCGATGAGATCTTCCATCACTGTGAGGGCAGAATCATTGTCGCGTCGTTTTCCTCCAACGTCCACAGAGTCCAGCAGGTCATCAACTCCGCCATGGCAAACGGCCGCAAGGTCGCCTTCGCAGGACGGAGCATGCTCAATGTGACCTCTGTGGCCATGGAACTTGGATATCTCGCAGTCGCTGAAGATACCCTCATTGACCTCAAGGACATTGACCGTTATCCGGACAACGAGGTCACCATCATCACCACAGGCAGCCAGGGCGAGCCTATGAGCGGCCTGTCCAGAATGGCCACCAACGAGCACCGTCAGGTGGAAATCAGACAGGGTGACCTGGTCGTCCTGTCGTCATCGCCTATCCCAGGCAATGAAAAGAGTGTCACCAGAATCATCAACCTGCTGTATGAGAAGGGCGCCAACGTCATCTACAACGAACTGGCAGACGTCCATACTTCCGGTCACGCCTGCGAGGGTGAGCTCAAGCTGATCCACGCGCTTGTGAAACCTAAATTCTTCGTGCCATTCCACGGGGAGTACAACCACCTCAGACGCCATGCTCAAATGGCGGAGGAAATGGGTGTTCCCGGTGAAAACATCTTCATTATGCGCACCGGTGATACCCTCGAGTTCTCCAGACTGCATGCGAAGTTCGGCAAGCCGGTTCCGAGCGGCAACGTCATGATCGACGGCCTCGGCGTTGGGGATGTCGGCAACGTGGTCCTCAGAGACCGCAAGCATCTGGCAGAGGACGGCCTCATGATCGTCGTCGTCGCGATCCGCAAGGATACAGGCGAGATGGTCAACTCGCCGGACATTATCTCCAGAGGCTTTGTCTACGTCAGAGAGTCCGAAGAACTCATGAACGGCGCGAGAGACACCATTGTCAACACGCTGAACAAAGCCATTTCACAGAACGTCAGAGATTGGACCGGACTCAAGTCCTCCATCCGCGACGCGCTGCGCAGCTATCTCTATGAAAAGACCCGCAGAAGCCCTATGATCCTGCCGGTCATCATAGAAGTCTAAAAGCTTCCAAGGAGGCACAGCCATGAACGTTTATGACGCTGCAAACAACCTGGCGCGTGCTATTAAAGACAGCCAGGAATACAAGGTTTACAAGCAAATGGAAGCGTCGGTCAAGACCTCCGAACCGGTCAAGAAGATGATTGATGATTTCCATGCCAAGCAGTTTGAACTTCAAAAGAAACAAATGATGGGGGAACAGCCCTCAGAGTTCGAAATGAAACAGCTCCAAAAGCTTGTGGAGGTTGCCTCCATCGATCCTCTGGCCCGCGACTTTATCAGCGCTGAGATGCGCTTTACGCTGATGATGCAGGATGTTTCCAAGATCCTGAGCGACGTCATGGAACTTGAAAAAAGTCAATAAAAGGTAAATCCATACGGTCGTTTGAGGAATCACAGACAAACTTAGCACGCCTTTTCAGGACAATCACGCCTGCACAGGCTTGGCTGGGTTTGTCTTTATGTGAGCGCTAATTGCGCTGCGAGGTGTTAAAATGGCAATGAAAAAATATTTGAACCTGCTTCTCTTAATAATAGCCATGCTGGTTTTCACCGGCTGTGTGTCTGAACAGGACTTCACGGCGGTGGACCCTTCGGCGACGGATGCCGTGATTATTGAGATCCCCTCCGGTTCCACCGCGAAGTCCATAGGGGCCTTGCTGGAATCTGAAGGGCTGATCCGAAGCGCGGATGCCTTTGTCAAGAAGGTCAAGGATATGGACGCCGCAGCGGCGCTTCAGGCAGGGCAGTACCAGTTTTCCAAAGCCATGTCCGTTGAGGATGTGGTTAAAGTCGTTTCCGGCGGCGAGGTTTACAGAAATACCTTTAAAGTGGTGGTCCCGGAGGGCTTTGAAGTCGTCCAAATCGCAGAGCGTTTGTCTGCCGATGGTCACATTGACAAAGACCTGTTCTACAAAGAACTCCAGACCGGTGACTTCGACTACAAATTTCTGTCACCCGAAGACCGCGATACCAATCTGGAAGGTTTTTTGTTCCCGGCAACCTATACCTTTGACGTTGGGACCTCCGAGCACGACATCATAGACGCCATGCTGAAAAAATTCGACGAGGTCTTTAAAGCCGAGTATTACACCCAGGCGGAAAGCTTGGGTCTAACTGTTCGTGAAGTTATCACCATGGCTTCCATTGTTGAGCGCGAGGCCAGGGTCCATGACGAGCGGCCTATTGTCGCAGGCGTGTTCTATAACCGCATTCGGACAAAGATGGCCCTTCAGTCCTGTGCCACCGTCCAGTACATCCTGGGTGAGCGCAAGGAAGTGCTTTCCAACGCGGATATCGCCATAGACAATCCTTACAACACCTACAAGTACCCAGGCCTCCCGCCGGCGCCCATTGCGTCTCCGGGTGAGCTCTCCATTAAAGCCGCCTTGTATCCTGCGGACACCGAATATTTCTACTTCGTCACCACTAATTTGGGAGACGGGTCTCATTATTTTTCAAAGACATATGATGAGCATCTCCAGGCCATTGAACGGAGCAAGCTAAACTGATGGGGGCGGGGGAGAATATTGTGAATCCCGCGCTGGTCGCGGCGCTGCAGACTTTAACGCCTACGCATGATCCCTTTCTTAAAAGCCTTGAAGCCTACGCCTCAGAGCACCGGGTGCCCATCCTTCAACCGGAAAGCGCCCAGCTGCTGGAGCTCCTGACGGCTATGAAAAAGCCAAGGCACGTCCTTGAAATAGGCACTGCTATTGGTTACTCCGCCGTCAGAATGGCCCTTGCAATGGGAGAAGGCAAGATCACAACCATTGAAAAAAGCCCTGAGATGATTGAAACTGCGAAGACCACTTTTGAAAAGGCGATGACGCAGGTGATCTTCGAACAGCTGGAAGGGGACGCTGCGGAAGTTTTGATGCAGTTTAAGCCGTCACACTTGTATGACCTCGTCTTCATAGACGCCGCCAAGAGTCACTATAAGACCTATTTTGACCTGGTGACCCCAATGCTGGCCTCCGGCGCTCTGGTCATCTCAGACAATGTCCTGTTCAGAGGTCTGATCGCCGAAGACCAACCCACAGACAAACGCTTCAAAACCATTGCGAAGAATTTAAAGGCTTACCTCGACTACCTGATGGCTCATGAGGACTTTATAACGTCTTTAGTTCCGATTGGAGATGGGTTTGCTTTGAGTCTTTTAAGAAGGTGAGGTTACAGGCACCAGGAACTGGTGCCTGTAACCCTCTTAGAATAATTAACTCGATGCGAAATGTACCCCATCCCTATTGGTTGACGTTAAGTAAGGGTGACAGGCACCAAGAAGTGCCTGTCACCCCCACTTAAAACAGCCACTTCGCAACCATCGTACCCCATCCCCACTCCCCATCGAAAGGAAAATCCCCATGCAAAAAAAAGTCGAACTCCTCGCCCCGGCCGGCGACCTGGAAAAACTCAAATTTGCCCTTCATTATGGGGCAGATGCCGTTTATATTGGCGGGCAAACCTTTGGCCTCCGCGCCAGTGCCAAAAACTTCTCCTTTGAAGACATGCAGACGGGCGTCGCCTATGCCCATGAGCGCGGAAAAAAGGTTTATCTGACCCTCAACATCATTCCTCACAATGAGGATTTAGCGCTGCTGGATGCCTACATTGAGGACATTGGCAAGATTCCCTTTGATGCCCTGATCCTGTCGGATCCCGGCACTATGATGATGATCAAGGAAAAGCTGCCTAACTATGAAATCCACCTGAGTACTCAGGCCAACAATACAAACTTCATGAGCGCCAAATTCTGGCACGCCCAGGGTGTCTCCAGGGTCATTCTGGCCAGAGAGCTTTCCTTCAGCGAGATTAAAGAGACGATCTCAAAATCCCCGGAGGACCTGGAATTCGAATCCTTCATCCATGGGGCCATGTGCATTTCCTATTCCGGCAGATGTCTGCTGTCCAATTACATGGCAGATCGCGACGCCAACCGCGGGGACTGCGCTCAGGCCTGCAGGTGGAAATACAGGCTTGTGGAAGAGAAGCGCCCTAACGAATTCTATCCCGTGGAAGAAACGGATCAAGGCACTTTTTTCTTCAATTCCAAAGACCTTTGCATGATTGGCTACATTCCGGAGCTGATTCAGTCCGGCCTCGTCAGCCTCAAAATTGAAGGCCGCATGAAGAGCATCTATTATGTCGCAAATATCATCAGAGTTTACAGACGCGCCATTGACCGCTACTATGCGGATCCCGAGAATTACACGTTTGATCCGGAGGATCTGAAGGAAATTCAAAAGGCAAGCCACCGCGAATTTACCACCGGCTTTTTCTTTGACAAACCGGATAAAAACGACCAGCTCTACCACAATTCCAGCTATGTCCGGGGTTATGATTTTGTAGGTGTTGTCAGGGACTACGATCCAGAGACAAAACTTGCAACTATAGAGCAGCGCAACCGCATGCTGATTGGGGAAGAGATCGAAGTCATGAGGCAGGCAAATGGCGACTACCATCAGAAAATTGAGCTCATGTTGAATGACAAAGATGAGCCTATCGACAGCGCGCCGCACGCTCAGATGATTCTCAAAATGAAGATGGCAGAACTGGTACAGCCGCTGGATATTTTAAGACGTGAAAGGGAAGGGGACTGAGTGGTCATGAGTCGACCGATTCTGATTGGCATTGCAGGAGGAACAGGTTCCGGCAAAAGCACTGTGGCAAGAGCCATTTTCGAGTCTTTGCCTGAAAAGAACATTGCCATAATCATGCAGGACGCGTATTACAAAGATCAGTCCAGTCTCAGCTTTGAAGACCGTGTCAAGACCAATTACGACCATCCGCTCGCCTTTGACAACGATCTGTTGATTGAACAGCTGAAGAGCCTGCTGGAAGGAAAGTCGATTCATCAGCCACAGTATGATTTCTCCATTCACAACCGCATCAAAGAGACCATAATTGTTGAACCTAAGGACATCATCATTCTGGAGGGCATCATGATTCTGGAAGACAGACGACTCAGGGAACTCATGGATATCAAAATTTTCGTGGATACAGATGCGGATGTCCGGATCATCCGACGCATTGTTCGAGACATCGAAGAACGGGGCAGAACCCTGGACGCGGTCATCAAACAGTACCTGACCACCGTCAAGCCTGCACATGATCAGTTCATAGAACCTATGAAAAAATATGCAGATCTGATCATTCCGGAAGGCGGCTATAACAAGGTTGCCATAGACATTATGGTCTCCAAAGTTCGCCAGGTTATATCGGACAAATATCAATAAAATTAGCAGTATTAACATAATCCAATGACGTAACAACTATTTGTACGTTCAATATTTAACAAAACCTCCTATAGAAATTTTCTATAGGAGGTTTTGTTATGCCTATAGCTTTTTACATAATATTATGGATTAATTAAATAAAAAGGCCTTGTATTTTGTTCATATTGTTCTATAATTAGGTGAAGTTCGCCAAAGAGCAGACTTACAGGTATTTTATCGACATTTAATAACTTGTAAATAATAGTGAAAAACTTCTTAAAATGGAGAATAGCCATACTATTCTTGTTTTTTCCTTTAACCTTCTCGTAACGAGTAAATTTATTTGGATTTCAAGAAAAATATTATTATTTTTTATGTTAATTAAAAAGGAAATTGGGAATAAAAAGCGAATATAAGCTAATAGTTGACATTAATTGTGACAAACTTTATTTTCTAAAACAATTCCAGTTTAGTCTCTCTGATTAAATCATTTAACCTTTTTAAATGTTTTTTAATTAAAACGCTTAAAAATGGGAATAATCTTGCATAGAGTGTCATCATTAAAAAAACATCAGGAGGTTACCTTGGAAATCGCGCTCTACATCCTAGTTTTCATTTACAGTCTGCTGGTCGGGTCTTTCCTGAATGTCTGCATCTACAGGATCCCCAGAGAAATGTCCATAGTATTCCCGGGATCCCACTGCACCAGCTGTGACACAAAGCTCAAAGCCTATGAGTTGATTCCGCTTTTCAGTTACTTAGCCCTCGGCGGGAAATGCCGTACCTGCGGCGAGAAGATCTCCGCGAGATACCCTATGGTGGAGCTGATGACAGCACTCCTTGTCACCTATCAGTTTCACCGCATTGGATTAAATCTTTCCTTTGCTTTCTTTGCCATTATGACTTTCATACTGATTGTCATGACCATGATCGACTATGATCTTCAGATTATTCCGGATGGATTGACTTTGATCCTTGGCATCATTGGTATCCTTTACTTGGCCATAGTCATTGTTCCAGCTGAAGGGCTGGAGGTTCTGATCCCGAGAGCCATCGGCTTTCTCCTCGGAGGTGGTCTGTTCCTTCTCATTGCAGTCGTTTCCAACGGTGGCATGGGCGGCGGCGACATTAAGCTCATGGCGGTCCTCGGACTATGGTTCGGTTGGCAGCACCTGCTGCTTCTCATGATGTTGTCTTTTGTCAGCGGCGCACTGATTTCCGTGGCGCTGCTCGCATTTAAAATCAAAGGCAGAAAGGAAGCGATTCCCTTTGGTCCTTTCATAGCACTTGCTGCATACTTAACCTCAATTTTTGGAAATGAACTTGTGACTTGGTATATGACTCTATCTGTATATTAAAGGGGGCGGCACCGTGAAAAAATCAAAAGAAATTAAACTACTTGGAAAAGAGATATTGTCAATTGATTTTGGTCAGCATACGACAAAAATCGTCCTTGGAAAAGTAGGCAAGTTGTCCATGACTATTGAACGTGCCATTGAATTTCCAACGCCGTTTGGAAGTTATGAAAAAGGAAGAATAATTGACTTTGAATTGATGAAGACCCATTTAAAAGAATTTTTAAAAAACGAAAAAATTAAACCCTCTTACGTGATCTGTTCTGTTGAAAACAACGAAATTATCACAAGAGAAATTACGTTGCCCTCTATTAGCGAAGAACAATTAAGCAAAATGCTGGAATTTGAAGTTCAACAGTATATGCCAATAGAAATGAATGATTACATTGTGCAATCCAAGATTATTGAAACTTTTGAGGAGGATACCATAAAAAAAACCAGACTTCTCGCAGCGGCTATGCCAAAGGAAATGGCAAGAAGTTTTTTTGATTTGATGCACTCGGTAGATCTTAACGCCCATGTTTTAGATTTACAGTCTAATGCAGTAGATAAATTGCTGCAAAACGGATTCTTATTTAACGGTGATACAGATATCGTTTCGAAATCCATTGCAGTTATAGATTTAGGAGTTAGTCACATTAATGTGGTGATGTTCGACAAAGGTCAATATAAATTTAACAGGCTCATTTCTCAAGGATCTGAGGCAATAGACCAGAGTCTTATCAGTTTTCTGGATTACACTAAACACGAAGCAGAAGAAAAGAAAATTGCGCTTGTTGATATTAGCGAAGTCTTCAATCAAGAAGAAGCTCAGCTTCTTTTGCAGGATGAGGAGACTATGAGGGTTCGCAATATTGTAAAAAATGTTGTTGATTCCTGGATCAATGAAATTGAGAGAGTTTTCAAATTTTATACAACACGCAGCGCCGGAAACGCTATTGACAAAATTTACTTGTATGGTGGGGCTTCAAAAATGGAGGGACTTGATAAGTATTTGCAGGATGCGTTTAGTATTCCAACTACCAAAATTCGTCAAATTTCAAATGTTTCTATTCAAAATTCCTCCTCCAAGACTATGACGCCATTTGTCAATGCGCTTGGTGCCATGATCCGACGATAGGGGGCGAAAATAATGAGAGATTATAACTTTTTTGAACCTTTTGTGGATCGAAATAAAAAAAACAGCAATGCAAATTATGTGAACTATCCATTGATAATTGCACTGCTTGTGGTTCTAATTGCAGCCTTGCCAGTGTATAATTTGATCAAGAGCTTTATGCTTGACTCAGAAATTCAAGTGCTTGAGACAGAAGTCTTGGAGAATCCTAATTATTCATTGCTTGCTGTAGCAGATGAATTGCGTGCGGGTATTGTTGATGGAAAAACCAGATTGGATATTCTGAAATCAATAGATGTGGCACTAACAGAACAGGAGTGGCTGGATGAATCATTTTTATTCAGTCTAATGAGTACGGTTCCAAAGGATCTTGAAGTCAAAAATTTGTCACTTACCATTGATCAAGCAATTCAAATTTCCGGTTCTGCCACAAATAAGCCAGCTATTGCAGAACTGGAATACAATTTAAGAAATACCGGAAAATTTGAGAATCTGCTTGTCAGAAATATAGTCAATACAGAAGCCGGATTTTATGACTTTTCAATGACCTTAAGCGTGAAGGGAGCGACCGCTGATGAGACTAACTAACCGTGAAAAGCTCCTTCTCATTTTTTTATCATTTGCAATTATTGGTTATTTAACTTTTAATTATATAGTATTGAAACAATGGGTGTCTTTAAATGAAAAGGAATTTGTCTTAAACGACTGGCAAGCAAAAAAAATAGAACTTGAGACAATTGATCAGTCCTTGGCAAAGCTGAATTCAGAGTGGGAAGTCCTTGACAATGACATTCAATCAATAGGAAATAAGTATTTCAGTCTGATTGAAGAGCAGGAGGATCTCATTTTACTGTTTAACGAGCTTCTGAAGACACCCGGTGTCAAAGATCTGTCAATAAATTTCGAGGAACCTCAAGCACAAGAGCTTGAAGGTGGTTCTGTGAAAATGCAGCCTGTCGTACTTTCATATGAAGGCGAATACACTTCTCTTTGGACTCTTTTGAAATCTATATGGAAATTTGATAATAGAATTTTAATTTCTGGTCTTACCATGACAAAAGATGAAACTACATTACTCACCGGACAGATTTCCATGGAACTTCATGACTTGTCCGAGATGACACATTCTGCTGAAAACTTAGTAATGTGGTTCAATAATGATACTTTTATTAAAGGAAATCCATTTACCCCACTTCCCGGTGAACCTTTTTCAGGCACGAGATATTTAATGAAAAGTGAAAGTATAAACACAGTGCAAACTGCGTATGTTAAGTTTGCAGATATTGCCGGCCATTGGGCTGAGTCTTCTATTGACAACTTTGGAGAAAAACGGTTGATTTATGGTGACGCGAATAATTTCTTTTATCCTGATTCTTCATTGTCAAGAGGGGAACTGATCATTTTGCTTGATGGTTTGTTTGAATGGCCAACTCCGGCACAACCAGTAGATCTAACTAAGTTCTCTGACTATATGGAACTTGGCCGTTATGAAAGCGTAATGGCAAAAGCAATTTTCAAAGGATTTCTGAGCGAGTATATTATTGGGTATGAAGATGGTACCTTGAGACCAAATAATCCTATTACTTATGAGGAGTTTGATCTCGTTATGCAAAAGGTTTTGCAATCTCCTGATTTTAACTGGAAATCTGAAGCTGAGAAGATCCAAACCATTACCGGCCATATTTCAAAAGGTATTGCAGATAAAAATGCGTTCATGACTCGAGCAGAGGCAGTATATTTCTTAGAAAGCATGCAATAATAGGTATTCAATTTTCTATTCCGGAGGCATTCACATGAAAAAATCAAGGAACAGACGTCTCGGAGATTTGCTGATCGACGTTGGACTTATCACGCCTGAACAACTCGATAGTGCACTCGATATACAAAAAAAGAGCGGTCGCAAAATTGGTGAAGTCCTGATTGAACTTGGACATGTCGATGAAACTCAAATCTCAGATGCCTTGGAATTTCAACTCGGCATCCCTCATGTGGAATTGGAAAAGACCTATATCCCACCGGAAGTGCCTCGTATGATATCTGAGAAATTGGCTCGACGCCACACATTGATTCCCATTAAAAGGAAAGACAACATCTTGACGGTAGCCATGGCGGATCCACTGAACATTTTTGCCATTGACGACATTAAACTTGCTACAGGGTTAAACGTAGATCCGGTCATCTCAACCCGACTTGAGATTATTAATGCCATAGGGCTCTATTACGAGAAGGAGAGCGCAGAAAAAGCACTGGAGGAATTTACTGAAACCTATGCATCTGACTTCTCAGAGTATATGGATGATGAGGTCCTGGCTAACGTCGAAAATGCGCCTGTGGTCAAGCTCCTGAATTCGGTCATCAAACAGGCGATCAAACTGAAGGCTAGTGATATTCACATTGAGCCTCTTGAACGCAACTTGCGCATCCGTTTCAGGCTGGATGGCGAGCTCCAGGAAATCATGAGTCCGGAAAAAATTAGCCACTCAGCCATTGTTACCAGGATCAAAATCATGGGTAAAATGAACATTGCCGAAAAACGCGTTCCGCAAGATGGGCGTGTTGAAATGGTTATTGATGGCAAAGAAGTTGACATGCGTATCTCAATTATGCCAACAGTATATGGTGAGAAGGTGGTCATTCGTCTGCTTGATCGAAGCAGTGTTATGCTCACTAAAAATGAGTTGGGTTTTTCTGAAAAGAACCTAGAGCTCTATGAGAGAATAATTCAACATCCTCATGGTATCATTCTGGTAACGGGTCCTACCGGCTCTGGCAAGACAACGACGCTTTATGCAACACTTAATGAGCTCAATCAAATCAATAGGAACATCATTACAGTTGAGGACCCGGTTGAGTACAGGCTTAACGGTGTCAACCAGGCTCAGGTCAACGTCAAAGCCGGCTTGACTTTCGCCAGCGGCCTTCGCTCTATTCTGCGTCAGGATCCGGACATCATCATGATAGGTGAGATACGTGATCAGGAAACGGCGCAGATCGCAGTTCGCGCCGCAATAACAGGTCACTTGGTGCTCAGTACTATTCATACCAATGATTCTGTTTCTACAATTTCAAGATTAATGGACATGGGTATAGAGCCTTTCATGGTTTCCAGTTCTGTTGTTGGCATCATGGCACAGCGTCTTGTTAAAAGGGTCTGCATTAATTGTATAACCTCCTATGAGCCAGAGCTTAAAGAAAAAATTCTGTTAGGAATGCAAAATGGTGAACTGCTGCACAAAGGCACAGGCTGCAACGTTTGTAACCATACCGGCTATAAAGGTCGAATCGCGATTCATGAGATACTGCCTATGTATGATTCAATAAAGTCTATGATTGACGCACATCAAACGATTGACCAGATTAAAGCCGTGGCACTTCAGCACGGTATGACCACATTGCGAGAAAGTTGTAAGCAGCTCGTTCTGGAGGGCGTCACGACCGTGGATGAACTCATGAGGATGACATACTCGCTCGACTAGGAGGGTGAATAGATGAGCATATTAACCTATCTCGACCAGGCCGTCAAAAGCAAGGCCTCAGACCTTCATATTACAGTTGGACAACCGCCCATTATGCGATTGGATGGAGAACTCGTTAAATTAACGGACATACCTCTAACACCTGAAGATACAGTTGCTATGGTCAAAGAAACCATGAAAAGCCATCAATTTGACGCTTTAGAAGAAAGGGGCGAATTGGACTATTCTTTTTCCTATCCGAATGTGGGTCGTTTCCGTGTCAATGCTTACCGTCAACGAGGCAGCTACGGTCTGGCTTTCCGGGTTGTCTACGGTGCTATTCCGAGCCTTGAGGATTTGGGACTTCCACCTGTTGTGGCTGATCTCTCCAGAAAAAAACGCGGACTGATCCTTGTGACCGGCCCAACCGGATCCGGAAAATCCACAACGCTGGCGTCCATGATTGACCTGATCAACTCAGAACGCAGCTGTCATATCCTGACCTTGGAGGATCCAATTGAATATCTTCACACTCACAACAAAAGTATTGTCAACCAACGCGAAGTCGGTGGCGATACCAACAGCTTCGCTAACGGTCTTCGAGCTGCGCTGAGAGAAGATCCAGATGTTATACTGGTCGGCGAAATGCGGGATCTTGAGACTATCTCCATTGCCGTTACCGCCGCAGAGACAGGTCATTTGGTGCTTTCTACACTGCATACTTTAGGTGCAGCCAATACTATGGACCGGATTATTGATGTCTTTCCTCCTTATCAGCAGGAGCAAATAAAGGTTCAGCTCGCAGCGGTCATTGAAGGCATTATCTCCCAGCAGCTTTTAGCAAAAAAAGCTTCAAAAGGCAGAGTAGGGGTTTTTGAGGTTATGACCTCAACGAATGCAATTCGTAACTTAATCCGCGAAGGAAAAACACACCAAATTCAGACAAATATCCAGACTGGCTCTAAGTTTGGTATGCAAACCATGGATAACGCGCTGCTAAACCTTTATAAGCAAGGCGTTATCTCAAGGGATGCTTGCCAGGCTCACGCAATGGACTTTGATTATGTTAAAGGCCAACTAGGCACGATCTACTAAAGGAGTGATGCCGAATGCCAGTTTATAAATTTAAAGCGCTCACCCCAAAAGGCGCCACTTATGAAGGCACTGAAACAGCTGCGACACACGGAGAAATGATTCTTAGGCTGAAAGAGCGACAGTATTATCCTGTAAGTGTTGAAGAGGTTTTACAAAAAGAATTAAAGGATATCAATATATTGAACAAAGTCAGTATCAAGCACATTGCAGTATTTGGAAGACAGTTTTCCACCATGCTCAATGCTGGCGTCACCATTGTCAATACACTCGATATTTTAAGGCAGCAAACAGATCACAAGAAATTTAAACAGGTCATCAGTAATATTTATGAGGATGTTCAGAAAGGCTATACTTTTTCAGAAGCTATGGAAAAACACAACGATGTATTTCCTAATTTAATGGCGTACATGGTCGCGGCAGGTGAGGCCAGCGGAAGCCTGGATGTTGTCATGGAACGGATGGCGACGCACTACGAAAAGGAATTTAAAATTAACAATCGAGTCAAGAGTGCTATGGTCTACCCAGCAGTATTAGCCATTGTCGCAACGGCAGTGGTTGTATTCCTATTAACCTTTGTTATGCCCACATTTTTAAGTATGTTTGAAGGCAGTGGTGTTCCTTTGCCTGCGCCTACGCGTCTGCTGCTTGCAATCAGCAATTCCTTCAGAAACTTTTGGTACGTCTATTTATTGGTCATTTTAGGCACAGTCTATCTTTTTAAACGCTATTCTTCTACACCGGAAGGCAGACGAGCAGTGGATCGTTACAAGCTGCGGTTGCCACTGTATAAAGGCTTAACCCGTAAAGTCATCAGCGCCCGTTTCTGCCGTACGCTGTCCACACTTCTCGCCAGCGGGATTCCACTGCTGCAGGCCATGGAAAACGTGGCCGGCGCCGTGGGCAATACGGTCGTGGCGGAAAGCATCATTGAATCAAAAGAAGATGTCCGAAAGGGGATCGCCTTATCGATTCCAATCCGTAAAACAGGTCACTTCCCGCCTATGGTCGACAACATGATCAAGATTGGCGAAGAGTCAGGAACACTGGACGATATCTTAGACAAAACCGCTAACTTCTTCGATGAGGAAGTGGAAACTGAGGTACAGCGTCTCCTGACCTTTATGGAACCATTGATGATCGTCGTCATGGGTGTCATAGTTGGCTTTATAATCATCTCCATGATGATGCCAATGTTTGACATGCTGAAGACGGTACAGTAGAAAGTGGTTGAGTCACATGAGTGAGAATGAAGCCTTATTATCTTTAGATGAATCGGCACAGCGCTATTTCGTCCGGATGGATGACGAATCACTTAAAACAGTCATGCAATCCGCTGAGAAGCTGATCCGTTACTACGCCCATCTCTATGGCAAAGGCTGCGACAGGGATGATCTCACTCAAACGGGTTATCTGGGTCTGATGAAAGCACTGAAGGGTTATGACCAGACAAAAGAAGCCAGCTTCGCCACCTATGCCTCTCATTGCATAATGGGGGAAATCCGGCATCTGGTGAGAAAACAAGCATCCTATTACAGACCTGGGTGTATTGTCGAGTTACAGGGCAAGGTGGATCGGGTGATGGATGAGTTTTTAAGGGACAATGGAGAAGCACCGAGTATTGGCTATATTGCGGCACAGCTTAAGGTACGTGAAAGCGCAATAGAGGAAGTCATGAAAGCTGGGCTTGTGAGCTTTGATGAGATTGATACGTCTAAGATTCACAGTGCTGAGTACGAATCATTTAGGTTGCCAATTGAGGATAGGATTGTTTTGGCGAATGCTTTCAAAAAATTGAGTGATTTGCAGAAAAAAGTGATTCAGATGCTCTTTTTCCAGGATCTTTCCCAGCAGGAAGTGGCGGACCGGACGGGTTTGACTCAGAAGAAAGTGAGTCGGATCAGGAAGGAAAGCCTTGAGAAGATGGGGGAGGAAATGGGAGAGGATGCGGTAGAAGATCTAAGTGCTGAAAAGAAGCTGAAGGAAATTAGAATGCATCATATTGGATAACGTCAAAGTTGACATTGAAGCAATTGAGAAGCTGAATTGAAAAAAATAAAAAAAAACGAATCATTCGTGTCTGAAAATAGGATTCATAGGTATAACTTAGTCAAGATTGCAAAAGCGGATGAATCGTGAGAGAGGCCAGCCCTAAAAAGTTCCATAGAGATTAAATGAAGAAGGGACGACGCTCAGTCAGTTCTAAAGCAACTATCAGTCGCAGTAACAATGGAATCTGTCGGCGGAGCAATCCATTAAACAGAAATGTCGTTGGTTTGTGATGAAGTTGAACTTGAGAAACTGAAAAAGATAGGATTATGTTTTTGGATTGACTGAGCGGATTGGGGCTGACTGTTTGTAAGGTGGTTTGGGAAGAAGTGGCTGGGGAATCATCAATGATTTTTAAAAGAAAGTAAAAAGAGCCACTTCGAGAGACAAAAATCTTGCAAAAGAAACATCCAGCAAAGCATTCAAGATCAACAGCTATAATAAAGTGAAGGGGGTGGACAACGAATCGTAGAGGTTGTCTGGAATGCCCATAAAGAACGTTAATAACGGTTTTATGGGGGCTGAAATGGGTATAAATTGTGCAAGGTTGGAATTGGTACAGATGGCTGGCGAATATCGAAGGAAACAGGTGCGTATAAAGAGTTGCGGGCCGGGGACACGTTAGAAGCGTCAGCAAAAGTTGACTACATTCAGTGACTTCTGAAAAACGTCAGCAAAAAAAATGAAAAGGATGGTGTTTTACATGTTAAGATTTTTCAATAAGAGAATCCATAACAGAAAAGGCTTCACGTTGATTGAACTGATTGTGGTTATTGCGATTTTGGGGATTTTGGCGCTGATTGCGATTCCTAGGTTTGCTGGTTTTACTGACAAAGCAAAATTAGCTAATGATAATCAATATGCAGCTATTGTTTCAAATTCAGCAGTTGTATTAATGGCTGAAGGCTTCTTTAAAGATGACATTGCTATCGCAATAGCAAATCCGTCAGGTGATATAACTATTTCTGGAAATGGAGTTGGTGGAACCGGTGAACCCACTGCTGCCGAAGCAAAAACTGAAATGTTGAAGTTATTGACAGTGACACCTTTACAAGCAGGTACGGCATATAGTATTACCGTAACAGCAGCGGGTGTGGTCTCAGGAGATACACATTAGTTTAGCATTACGCACATGTCTGGACATTCCATACCTGTCACCCCAAGTGAAGTTGCAGAAGTTGTTTGAAATTAGATCTAGTGATTGCAAGGTTTACAGAAATAATTTTCGTTTGAGATTCTTTTCAGTGCCAGGGAAACCTCCGAAAAACTACAGTTTAATTGAGACAAGCTAAAATTCGATCGCTACAAGCGTTGGAATTGCTGTATTCCAAGTTTTCAAAAATTGCCTTTTTCAAAAAAAAAATGACTTTTTCGGAGCTTTCCCAGGTACAGTTAAAGAAATCAGTGAAGTTGCTCGAACAAAATGAAGAGCTCCGGTGTCTGAAGCCCCACCCGTACCTGTCACCTTCAGTGAAGTTGCGGAAGTTGTTAACAATTTTATGTTGTGATTGCAAGGCTTGTACGGATTAGTCAGAGTAAAAACGGGTTTTGGGTGACAGGTACAGATAGCGAAGATGATGAAATTGTTTTACAATTTAACTTCGCACCCAGTCGATGTTCCATATCTGTCTCCATCTGTGAAGTTGCTTGATCAAAATGAAGAGCTCCGGTGTCTGATCAGTTTCTATTTTGGAATCCTGGTTTGGCACCGGAGTGGTGTTTATTCTTTAGTGTTTTTGTAAGTCTGATTAAATGAAATTATTATTGTATTTTAAACATTGATTTAATCCATAACATGAAATATTGAATACGTTAATTATCCCTATTTTTAGGGTATACATATCACATGAATTAGATCATAGAATGAGAGCATTATTGTTGTAAGACTGAAGGTTATGAACTTTATATTTGAAATTACTTGTATATCCTGCTACTTCGTTTTTACGTGTTTTTATTTTTCTATTATGAGGTGATCCTATGAATCACAAAGCCGCCGTGTATCGAAATCTCAAAAATAATAAGGGCAGTGCAATTGTTTATGCGGTCATGGTGTTTTTGCTGGTTGCGATATTCGCCGCTACAGTGGTTGCATTATTTGGAAATAATTTAAAACAAGCTAAACATCAAGAGTATTCCATTGAAGCGTATTATCTTTCCTACTCAGGAGTTCAAATGGCATTTACATCTTTAATAGCTAATGAAAATGAGCTTTTTGATGACATTAAGAATGGAACAGTAGCTTCTCTAAGTGAAAATGATATTGCCTTTGGTAATGGTACAGTTGATATAGTAGTTACAAAAAGTACAGATGCAAATTATACGGGCTGGATAAAAATTGTATCAACTGGCACTTTGGATCTGAACAATATCTCTAGAACCAGAACCTTATACATTGATCCATCCAATCAAAAAAACGTAGTTTGGAAAGAATTCTAAATTATATAATTTCAATTTAAGATATTTATCACATTATTCATGGGTGAATTAGGAAGGTGAATCGATTATGATAAACAAGCGAGGTATCACCTTAATTGAGTTGATCATTTCTCTTGCACTTTTTGGTTTAGTTGTTTCATTATCTTTCAATTTTCTCTTTGCCACCATTCGGCTTCCAGATAGAGCTATGAGTGAGTATGACATTCAATTTGAGCTTAGAATGCTCTCACAGAAAGTCAATACTATAATAAGAGATGCCTCAGCGACATTTGCGCTCAGACGTACAAATCACAACAATCTTACACCTGGCTGGAATTATATTATTCCAAGTATCGACCAAACAAGTATTGTTGAATATAAATGGAATGGCAGCGCTCATGTTGCACAGGTCATTGCTGAACCTCAAGATGGCGTAACATATAATTTGGTTTTTAGCAAGATTACTCCATCATATGACGATAATCTGCTGGAATACACAATAGTGGCTAATATCAATGGGCAAGACCGAGAAATCAAGTCAGAAGTCGAGGCTCTAAATTCCTTACAAGTTATTGACAGAGGAAGTACATCACTCCCGGCAAATACTTTAGCCTACAGGACTGACCCGAGACCTACTGAAGTCTCTGACACCAAGGCCGCGGTAGCTTTTGTCCTCGATAAATCCGGCAGTATGGCTTGGAGAATGGATGGAGATGATGATGATTATGTAAATGATAATCATTCAAATTCATATTATCACAGCAGAATGAAAAAACTTCGAATTGAAGCTAATCGATTGATCGATAGTCTTTCATCAAATCCAAATATTTATGCATCAATAATTCCTTTTGATAGTACTGCTAATGGTTCTTATATAATGGAACCAGTGCGAGTAAATGATACCGCAAGTTCAGTGATGAAGGACAAAATAAATTCATTGTCAGCAGGCGGGGGCACCAATACGGGTGATGGGATCAGACGGGGCTATCATGTTTTGTACGAATTTAATGATGCAAATTCTGACAATACCATTAAGAATTTTATGGTTATACTCGTAGATGGTGTCACAACCTTTTACAGCGCCCACAGAGTGAATTCTCCAGGCAACGTTCTTTCAAATTACACATATGTAACAGGCTCTTCAAATATTGATAATCGAGAGATTTCGAATTATAACACAACCTATTCTCAAGGTAGATATGGTGGAACCGGCAGTTCCCTTGACTATTGGGGTACACAATATGTTAATGCAATTGGTAATCTGGTGGAAACCTATGGCACAGGTTCCACTTCTGATAAAGAGCCTATTAAAGTCTATGTTATTGGTTTTTCTGCGAGATCTTCAGATTATGGCAGCCTGCAAGATATTGCCTTAGCTACAACTGGTGAAACGACATATTATACCGCCGGTGATTCCGCTGCATTGGAAGCCATATTCAGCGCAATTCAAAAGGATATCAATGATTCACTGTGGCACATTGGCGGCCCAAATTAAGATGGGGGGGGGGAACTATGAATAAGAAAGGTTTCACACTCGTGGAAATTATTGTTTCCATTGCTATACTTGGTATAATTGCATTAGCAACGCTACCGCTCCTCACCTTTGGTTATATCCATCTATTTGATTCAAAAAAATATACAGTAGATACGTTTGCCATTCAACAAGAAGTAGAAAAAGAAATGGAAATACTGAGAAACAAAGAAATTACAGGGGATGATCCAAGCCTGACTTTGAGTATTTTTGGTAAAACGATTGTAGGTCATGTTATCAAAATGGGTATTGCGGCACCTAGTGGTACGGCTCATGGTGAAATTAATGTATTTGTCCCTAAATACAAAGTCAATTTTACGGTCCCTGTTGTAACAGAAGGGGATGTCGTAGTAACTGCATATAGAGATGGCACAGAAATTCCTGAAGGCAATACTGAAGAAATTTTTCCGTTAGCAGCACCTGAAGTCGTCGCTGCCGAAGGCGTTGACCCAAGTCCCGCCAGTTATGTGACACTGGAAGGTTCCGAACCTGAGGTCTCTACTGAAGAGTTCTTGATGAACGTATATCGCTGGTATATGTCCCCAGTGACAACTTCACCACCTTCAACACGGGATTTAATAATTATAAAAGAGTGGAATGCCGCCAGAGCACCTTTGTCATTTGAGGATTCTGAGGATTTGACGTACATTCCAAATGTCGAAAGCAATTATGACACCTTAGATTTCAGAGATTTCTATAGTCATCTTGGTCTTTCTGAGGAGGAACTTTGTGACCTTATAAACGAAAGGTTTTCTGGCAGGTATTTTTACTATTCCGTTACGCCTTACTCCACCATTGGCCGGGTAGGTGTAGAAGAATTTAGCCAAGAGATTATTTCAACCAATAAGATTACGTCAATAGAAGATATTTATGTAACGATTCCGATCGGATCTGTCTATCACCCAAATGATTATTATGCTGAAGTTCCGGCATTAATGCACAATGGAGAGACTCTTAATGTTCCCGTCGTCTGGAGTCCTGCGGCAATGAATGTTTCTGTTGGTGGTGAACAAGTGAGTCAGGGTACCGTGGTTGGTTATCCTGAAGGTGTGAAATTGTATTTAACTGTTTTAAAAATTGATCTTGAAAGTATATCCATTGATGAAACAAAAATCGTAACAGTAGATGACAAATTCCAATTAGGTGTTATCTATACACCTTCTGATGCAACAGATAAGAGGGTCAATTGGAGCAGCAGTAATGAGAGTATTGTTTCAACCACTGAAAATCCTGGTTGGCTTACTACGAAGTCAGTTGGTACAGCAACAATAACTGCAACTTCTGTGGATGGTGGCTTTACAGATACATGTGTTGTGACTGTTAATCCAGCGTCATTGAATTCTGTTGTAATAGCAGGTTTAGGTAGTGTTGGAAATGAGTTAACGAGCACATTGGATCCGCCTGAAGCAGCTATTACTGCTACGTATCAATGGCAGCGAAGTGATACACTTGGTGGAACATACCAAAACATTTCAGGTGCCACATCTGGTTCTTACACTTTGACATCTAGTGATTCAGGCAAATTTATCCGTGTGATTGCTACAGGTACTGGAAATTATACTGACAGCGTAACGAGTAATATTCTTAGTATTGGCGGTAATTCAGGATGGAGAAGTCCAACTAGTTTTAATGATGATAATGGCGTCAATAATGAAACCAGAGCCTATACTTCAGATAATAACTGGGTAGTTTTTGACCATGATAATGACCGTGTAGATTATAAATTCGTGCCATCTTCCGGCACAATAGTACCAAATGGCGCAATTATCACTGGTATTGAAGTTTCGCTTGAAGCGAGTAAAGATAGTGGTGATAATCGTTACTTTACTGTACAACTTAGATATAATAATGATGTGCGTGGAACACAAAATATTGGCAATATATTAACGACTAGTGATGTAGTATATACCTTAGGTGGATCTAATGATGATTGGTTCAGTGGAATGTGGACATCCGCAGAAATCAATTCAAATAATTTTGAGATTCGGGTATCAACTCCGAATGGAAACAATAACCATGTTTGTTATCTTGATCAAATTCAAATTAGAGTACATTACACTATGCCATAATCAAACTAACCTGCCCATACCTGTCACCATCTGTGAAGATGGTAAAAATAGTGAAATTGATTTACAATTAAATAAACCGCATACAAAAAGCAAACCCAACGAAAGCTGGGGACGCAAAGCCAGGTATCTAACGCAGATGCTATGATCGACCGGCTGCTATGCTCAACATTGATTTGTTGTCATAGCAGTCTTTTTATTTTCCATAATTAAACAAACTGTTTCAAACAATACCCTAAAGAGATATAAAAGGATTACATCCAGATTGCAAAAATATAATTGAGAGGTGAGAAGTATGAAATCCAAATCAAGAATGGCTCGATCGATTTTTAGTTTGTTTTTAGTTTTCAGTATCATTTTAATTAGCTTCCCAACCAATGCCGTTGTCACAGACCCTTTAATACCTGGAGGAGTGGGATCATTAGATAATCCAGGTGATGTAAAAATTGAAAAGTTTGCCGAAACAACTTCAACAGAAAATGAATTTAAAGTCACTGTAACTGTTGAGGGTAAAGAAAAAACTGATGCAGCAGAAACAGATATTGTCCTTGTTCTTGACAAATCAGGCAGTATGGCTGGATCAAAAATGACCGCCGCTAAAAATACTGCAAAGGATTTTGTCAACACACTTTTACCGAGCGGTAATACCGCAAATAGGATTGGATTAGTCACATTCTCTGACAACGCTTCAATGGTTCAGGCATTAACAAATAGTGCCGGTAGTAATTCAACCGGTTTGATTAAAGCGATCAACGACATCAATACAGGCGGTGGCACCTATATTCAAAAGGCGCTCGTCATTGCACAGGACATGCTCTCAAGTAGTACTGCAGATCATCAATATATAGTTCTCTTAAGTGATGGCGCACCTACTTTAAGCACCCAAGCACTGACAGCTGTCGCATCATCGGAAATACCAGGTCTGTCATTTAAGTTGACCTCGTTTAACAGCACAAAACTTGGCGGGAGCGGTACAAGTTATATCATCAATCCTCCCTACAATGTTAGTAGTTATTCAGTAGGTAATCACGGAATTCCGACACTCTCTCAAGCATTAATTGTTAAAGATGCAGACATTGAGATTTTCTCAATAGGTTTTGGTTTAAGTGGAATCACTAACAACGCAACAGTAGCAGATGCGACATGGGTTCTGCAGAACATTGCGAATAATGGGAATTATTATCCCGCAGCTGATGCAGAGGACTTAATTGATGCATTCAATAGTATTGCTGGCGATATTATCGCCCCAGTCAAAAACGGTATAGTAACAGATCCAATTGGCCAAATGTACACTTATGTTTCTGGAAGCGCAACTGTTTCACAGGGTTCAGCAGCATATGACAATTCAACAAAAACTCTAACATGGACTATTGGTACTGTTCCTGAAGGCGTTCAGGCAACTATGACCTATTATCTTCAAATGAATGTTGCAGACCCACTTTTTGAATCAGATGTCTTTTATCCTCTAAACGGAACAACTACCTTGACTTTCACAAATGTTGATGGCCAGTCTGATTCCATGGATTTTCTACTCCCTCAGGCATCAGGCAAAGCAGCTCCTATTCCTGTGACCCTTACTACCAGCGTAGTTGGATCTGGCACTATTGATCCAGTTGCAGGGGATCATGATTACGCACTCGGTACGACAGTAACCGTGACTGCGACACCGGCTAGCGGCTGGGAATTTGACCGCTGGAATGACGCTGAAGGATACACAGTGCCAAATGCATCTGGCGAAGTACAGATGGATATGGATCGTAAAGTCGAAGCAATATTTAAAGAGATCGTCATTCCGCCGGAAGATGTCACACTGACGACTAGTGTTGTCGGATCTGGTACCATTGATCCATCAGCTGG
>Ga0302251_1000650_pt1 | contig 28847 bp, 24 predicted proteins | sample AAG_RA_Gln_MG_FD_193534 | JGI IMG/M metagenome (GOLD analysis project Ga0302251, IMG submission 193534) | Enriched activated sludge microbial communities from anaerobic digester in WTTP, New Holstein, Wisconsin, United States - AAG_RA_Gln | ecosystem: Engineered > Bioreactor > Anaerobic >... | reverse complement strand
ATTTCATTTAATCTGTTTTGTAATATTTGCGGTTTTACAATGTGAGTAATGTTATCCATCTTAATAGAAAGTGATTTGAGCATTTCACTATATTCGTATGCATCCATAAGGTTATTTTTCCTAGTCTTATAATAATTTGGTATTATTTTACCAAAATATACTACAAGCCGAGGTTAGAGATGGTTATTGTCAACACAATAGAGGAATTTAAGCAAGCAAGAAAAAAGCTCAATAATAGCGTTGGCTTTGTACCTACAATGGGAGCTTTGCACAAAGGGCATCTATCTCTTATCAATAAGGCCAAAGAAGAAAATGAATTTGTCGTAGTTTCGATTTTTGTAAATCCAACTCAATTTTTAGAAGGCGAGGATCTTGATAAATATCCAAGAAAAGAAGAGGCAGATCGTGAAATATGCCGTTTAGCCGGAGTCGATATCTTGTTTATGCCAACAGTCGAGCAAATGTATCATAAAGACGAGTTAATGCTGGCAGCTCCAAAAATCAAGGGATATATATTGGAAGGGGAAAAAAGGCCGGGGCATTTTGACGGAATGCTTCAAATAGTAATGAAATTACTTAATTTAACCCAACCTCAAAAAGCTTATTTTGGCAAAAAAGATGCTCAGCAATTGATACTCATAACCCAAATGATCAAAGATTATTTTATGCCGTGTGAAATAATACCGTGCGAAATTGTGCGTGATAATGATGGATTGGCACTTAGTAGCCGTAATATATACCTAAGCAGTGATGATAGACAAAAAGCGTTAAGTTTGTCGCGTTCATTGCAAAAAGCAACACAGTTTGTTATGGCCGGTGAGAAAAATGTAGAAAAGATAACGGATGCTATGCGCCAGATTTTATTGCCTGTAGATAAAATAGAATATATTGCTATTCTAAGCAGAACTTTTGAGCCTCTTGATGAGATCATTCTCCAAGATAGCATTATCTTGGTAGCAGCCTTTGTGGGCCAAACAAGATTGATCGATAACGTATGGATCTAATTATTAGTTAGAACTATTGTTTTCCTCGAGTTCAGGTGTTTCATATACCGTTTCTGTATTTTGAACAGCAGGTTTGATCGAAGGAGAATCTTCGATTATGGATTGTGGTATATTTTCTTCGATAACAGAAGGATGTGCTTCTTTGAATAGTTTTACTTGTTGCTGATTTGGTTCTAGGTATTTAAGAACTATTAACATATCTATGATTTTTTTTGCTACAGGTACGGATGTCATAGATGCATAATAATATGGCCACGGACGATCTGGGTTGATAACTAAGACACCAATTGTATATCTATGGCCTTTATCATCATTTGCAAAACCAAAAAAACTGGTTTGGTATTTGTTGTTTATGTATTTTCCTGCACTTGCCATTTTTGCAGTACCTGTTTTGCCTCCTACGATTATCCCTGGAGTCGAAGCAGCAATTCCTGTGCCTTTGTTTACGGTATCTATTAGAATTTGATTTATTTGATTTGCCGTAGCAGTGCTAATTACCTGTGTTTTATGTGCACTTGAAGGCAATTTGTATCTATTTTTCTTTGTATCTTCTAGATGATCTATTAGGTGCGGAGTCGGCATGATCCCATTGTTGTTAAAAGAAGCATATGCTTTAAGAAGCTGCATAAAAGAGACCATTAGGCCATACCCGTATGAACTATTGGCGCGATGCAGTTTATGGTTTAGTAGTTTTACCGGCTTAATGCTTCCGGCTAGATCTCTAGATAGATCGATGCCAGACGGCTTAGAGAGTCCAAATTTTAATAATCCATCTCTAAATTCACCCCCAGATAAACGCCAGGATATTAAAGAGATCCCTACATTTGATGAATGGACTATAATGTCACTAGCACTTAGGGCTGCAAAACGGTGTTCACCGTCTGTAATTTTTCTTCTTCCTCCGATATCTAATTCTCCATTGAATAAATTAAAAATTGTTTGCGGTGTAACTCTTTTGTGATCTAAAGCTATAGCTAACGTAAAAGGTTTTAATACAGATCCCGGTTCATAAAGGTATTCACTAAATTTCGGGTTTAATGATTGTATATCATGTTTTTTTATTGCATTTGGGTCAAAACGGTTTGAACTGGCCATGGCTATGATCTTCCCGGTTTTACTATCCATTACTGTAGCGATAATCTCATCAGAATTTGTCTCTTTTTTCATATCGTCAAGCATGTATTCTATATTTCTTTGCAGTTTCAAAGGAATTGTTAGATGAAGATCGAGACCATTTATACATGGCTTGATATCGGTGTACTGGTTATGTATAACATCACCTACAACATCACGCTTGCCTTCTATATAGCCATTGCTTTTATATCCTATGTATTTTTCATATCTTCTTTCCAAACCTTGCTTGCCGACAGGCCGTATGTAATTTGTTTCTAAATGTTTGCCTACATAACCCAAGATAGGGGAGATGGTATCTCCAAACGGAAATAGCCTTGTCTCGCCATTTTCAATTATGTCCAGGCCATAAACTATTTCAACACCGTTTGGCCTTTTTGTCGGACGTAAAATATTTAGCTTCCTTAGCTTGTGCGCCAATGATTTGAGTTGTGCGGCATGTCTTGCATCCATATTTTTAGAAAGTATAATATTCCCTTGCTCGATTTGATATCCGTATTTGTCTTTAAATTTTTGTTTGACCTCGTCTGTCGGTATATCGCTATAAAGGCTAAAAAGCGTGATAAAAAGTTCTTTATTTTGTGGATTTATACTCTCTGCTCTAATGCTGGCTTGATAACTTTTTTGGCTTTGAGCTATGCTAAATCCATCTTGAGAGATAATAGACCCGCGAAGAGACCTGTCATGTATGGTAGCGGTGTGACTCGGCAAATATCTATCTGAAGAAATAGTCCGTAAAATGGAAAAAGCAAATATGGCAAAAGTAAGCAAAAACAGAAAGAATAAAAAAAGTATTTTTCTACTTTTTTGAGAATCATAATAATTTTTATCATTTTTGTGCATTTGTTTTTCCGGGTATAATTGTTGATTGTACTTGCTAAATTTATTTTTTATTTTTTGTCTATTGTTAATTTACTATTTTATTGAAATATCTCTTTGATTTTAACTAACTAAGAGTAGGTTTTCACTAAATTTTGGATAAAATATGCAAAATTTAGATTTAATTGAGTATCGATAAATTATGATTGACAAACCGCTTTTTATTGGTGTAATTGTTTTGATGACGATGTCATTGATCATGAGCTATTCTCTTTCAATTTACACAATATTATATTTTGATTCAAATGAATTCTCATTTTTAATGCGTCAATTGGTATCTGTTTTTGCAGGTATATTTTTAATGGTATTTTTAAGTAAGCTTGACCCGGATAAATGGTTTAATAAAATCGGTTTGAGCGTTTTTCTTTTATTCTTTTTAATAATGATAGCAATGCCGTTTCTTCCTGCTTCAATAGCTAATGATACCGGCGGAGCCAAAAGATGGATAAACCTGGGATTTATCAAGATATCTCCCGTTGAGTTTTTTAAAGTAGGATTTGTCTTTTTTTTGGCTTGGAGCTTTTCTAGGAAATTGCTTCATCGTAAAAATATGAGTTTTGTTGAAGAGATAAAGGCATACCTTCCTTATTTATTTGTCTTTATGATCGTGGTTTTGCTAATTGCAGTTTTGCAAAAAGATCTGGGGCAAACCATGGTTTTGGCTGTTACGCTTATGATCATGTTCTTTTTTGCAGGGAGCAGTTTTAAATTTTTTCTTTCTTTGGTCAGTACGGGCATCATAGGTTTGTTTATATTGATCAAAATAGCACCGCACCGTATCAAAAGGGTTGTTGAATGGTGGGCCGGGGTCCAAGATCCGATACTTTCTCTTATGCCATTTGATTGGACACAATCTCTAAGAGTTGATGCGATAGCCAAAGAGTCTTATCAGATATCTAATTCTCTTAATGCTATCAATCATGGAGGATTATTTGGCACAGGCCTTGGAAATGGGCAGTTCAAGCTGGGGTATTTGAGTGACGTGCATACAGATTTTGTTTTGGCCGGCATAATCGAAGAGTTTGGATTTATTGGCTTAATGTTCGTTTTGCTTACATTGCTGACCATTATTTTCCGTTTGTTTAAAATAGCATCAAGGTTGAACAATCCCGTCTATTCGCTTTTCACAATAGGTGTAGCACTTTTAATAGGTTTTGCTTTTGTCATTAATAGTTTTGGAATTGCCGGGATAACTCCAATTAAAGGTATCGCGGTTCCATTTTTGAGTTACGGCGGATCTCAAATTTTAGCACTTTCCTTGGCAATCGGAATGATACTCATGGTTTCAAAAAAAACTAATCAGAAGACGGAACATATTAATCAAGAGGAGTATTCATGTCGATCATTATGACAGGCGGAGGAACTGGCGGGCATTTGGCCATCATTAAAGCTGTTAAAGAACGCTTGATAAATAGATCATTGATATACGTAGGCTCTACACAGGGTCAAGATAAATCTTGGTTTGAAAAAGATGAACAATTTAAACAAGCGTATTTTTTATCTACAAGAGGCGTAGTAAACCAAGGAATCCTAGGCAAGTTCAAATCTTTGTGGATGTTGGCCAAGGCTACTGTTGATGCATATTCTATCTTGAAAAAACATAATGCAAAGGTCGTATTCTGCGTCGGCGGATTTTCTGCTGCTCCTACTTCGATAGCGGCTATTTTGGCTAGAATACCACTTGTTATTCATGAACAAAATGCAGTAATGGGATCACTCAATCGTCGCCTTTCAAAGTATGCCACAGCTTTTATCTCTTCATATGATATCCAAAGCCCTATCAAAAGCTATCCTATCAAAGAAGAGTTTTTTACCAAAGCAAGAGTTAGAGATAAAATAAAAAGTATTATTTTTTTGGGCGGTTCACAGGGAGCTAAAGCCATTAATGAATTAGCCATTTCGCTTGCTCCATGGCTGGATGCCCAAAATATCAAGATCATACATCAAGCAGGCGAGAAAAATATACAATCGGTGGCAGAGCAGTATAATAAGCTAAATATACAAGCAGAAGTTTTTGGATTTACCACCAAAATGCCTGATATGATGGCATCAGCTGATTTTGCAATTGCTAGAAGCGGTGCCTCGACACTTTGGGAGTTAAGTGCGAATGGGCTGCCGACTATTTTTGTACCATATCCTTTTGCAGCCGGAGATCATCAGTATCATAATGCACAATTTTTGGTAGAACAAAACCTGGCTTGGGTTATGAGAGAAAAGAATATCAATATAGATGAAGTTAAGAATATCATTTTGAACTCGGATGACATTAAGACAAAAAGCCGCAAACTTCTTAAAAGTATTGACAAAGATGGAAGTCAAAAAATAGCCTCCTTGCTTACCAAAATAGCCATACAAGGCTAAATTCACCATATTTTAGATAAAATTCACCATTTTATAATGGGGATTTCCATGGATATACGACAATCGTTTTTAGATTATTTTCAAAGCAAGGGGCACGCATTGGTAGCCAGTTCTCCACTGGTACCAGATGATCCGACATTGCTTTTTACAAATGCGGGGATGGTGCAGTTTAAAGATATATTTACAGGGCAAGCTCCCATTCCAAATCCACCTAGAGCAACAAGCTCCCAGACTTGCATCAGAGCAGGCGGAAAACATAATGACCTTGATAATGTAGGTTATACGGCTAGACATCACACTTTTTTTGAAATGCTGGGGAACTTTTCTTTTGGAGATTATTTTAAAGAAGAAGCGATAGCTTATGCATGGGAATTTGTGACCGGCAGCAATTATTTAGCTCTGCCGATCGATAAGATCTGGGCTACCGTACATGATAGTGATGATGAAGCATTTGAGATTTGGAGCAAGCATATAGACCCTAGCCGCATAATTCGTTTCGGTGATAAAGATAACTTTTGGCAAATGGGAGATACCGGACCTTGCGGGCCATGCAGTGAAATATTCTATGATCAAGGCGAAGAGCATTTCAATTCAGCGGAAGATAAAATGGGCGGAGAAGGAGACAGATTTTTAGAGATCTGGAACCTGGTATTTATGCAATATGAAAGAGACGAGAGCGGCAAGCTGCACCCCCTGCCTAAGCCTAGTATTGATACAGGCATGGGATTAGAGAGAGTTGTAGCTATCAAAGAAGGTGTTTTAAATAATTACCACTCATCGCTTTTTATGCCGTATATTGAAGCTATTGAAAAGTTGGTAGGCAAAAAATACGATTACAATGACAAACAAAGTGCAAGTTTTAGAGTCATTGCTGATCACCTTCGCTCAGTTTCGTTCCTTTTGGCCCAAGGGGTAAATTTTGACAAAGAGGGCAGAGGATATGTGCTTAGACGTATTATGCGTCGTGCTATTCGACATGGTTATCTTCTTGGCCTTAGAGAACCGTTTATGTATAAACTTGTCGATAGCTTAGTAGCCAATATGGGTGAGCACTATACTTACTTGAGTGCAGCATCTGATTCTATTAAAAGTGCTATGAAATTAGAAGAAGAGAGATTTTTTGATACTATAGATGCAGGTATTGCACTATTTAATAAAGAGCTTGAAAATACAGCTGAAGTCTTTAGCGGCGAAGTGGCATTTAAGCTTTATGATACTTATGGCTTTCCGCTTGATCTGACAGAAGATATGTTAAGAGAACTTGGAAAAAGTTTGGATCATGATGAGTTTGAAAAACATATGAAGGCACAAAGAGAGCAATCGAAAGCTTCATGGAAGGGCAGCGGGGATGCTGTTGCTACAGGCGATTTTAAAGAGCTCAAAGAAAAATTCGGTACAAATAATTTTGTAGGTTATACAAGCATTATGCATAACAGCAAAGTATTGGCTTTGTTGGATGAAAATTTTAAACTAGTAGATAAAATAGATGCTAATGGCTGGGTTATGTTGGATAACACCCCGTTTTATGCAGAATCCGGCGGGCAATGCGGAGACAAAGGTACTTTAAATGATCATATTAAAGTACTTGATACTAAGAAATTTTTGGATTTAAATTTAAGCCAAGTAGAGGGTTCTTTGTCAGTAGGAGATACTGTTGAGGCTAAAGTGGATGATAGTAGAATGCAAATAGCCAAACATCATTCAGCTACACATTTGCTGCATGCGGCATTGCGCGAAATTTTAGGAACTCATATATCGCAAGCAGGCTCACTCGTGGAAGCCAATCGACTTAGATTTGATTTTTCGCATCCTAAAGCAATGAGTCAAGAAGAAATTGATAAAGTAGAAGCTTGGGTAAACGATAAAATCGACCTTGCAATACCAAGCAGTACTGAAATAATGGATATACAAAGCGCTAAAGCTAAGGGGGCTATGGCGTTATTTGGAGAAAAATATGGAGATGAGGTCAGGGTTGTTGATTTTGGCGGTGAATCTATCGAGCTTTGCGGCGGTATCCATGTAGAAAACAGTGCTCAAATAGGATTTTTTGTAATTGCCAAAGAGAGCGGAGTGAGTGCCGGGGTAAGACGTATTGAGGCAATTTGCGGCAAAGAAGCTGTGAAATTTACAAAAAATATTCGCAATGAACTTGAGACAATACGAAATGAAGTTAAAAATCAAGATGCTCTTAATGGAATATTGAAGTTAAAAGAACAAATCAAATCGTTAAAAAATGAACTCTCAACTGCTATGAGCAGCCAAAAAAATGAACTTGAAGTTTTAGAGATAAATGGTGTGCAAACAATTGTATCCGAAGTAAATGGCGGAGATATCAAAGCAATGATCGATGAAGCTAAAAATCGTTATGAAAAAGTAGCTATTATGCTAATCCAGCCAAAAGACGATAAGGTGATGATAGCCTGCGGCGTTAAAGGTGAAATGATCAAAGCCGGGGCGTGGATCAAAGAAATTGCTCCAATACTTGGCGGCGGCGGAGGAGGCAGAGATGATTTTGCTACTGCCGGAGGCAAGGATATTTCCAAGATCTCAGAAGCACTCAGAGCTTCTAGGGATTATTTAGCCAAAATGCTTTAAGGAGCATAAATGAGCCAAATGCATATACTATTGTCACTTCATGTGCTCTCAGCGATTATTTGGATCGGCGGCATGATCGCTATCAGAGTGGCCGTTCACCCTATTAAACTTGCTTGGGAAGATGAAGAGCTGAGAATCAATCGTAATCTCACAGTTACAAAAAGACTTTTGTTTCTTGCATTACCTTTTGTTTTGATAAGCATTATTACCGGCATTATGCTCTCTGCCGCACCAAAGAATACTTCATTGGTTTCTTTGGTTCAAGCCAAAGAGGTTATTTGGCTTATTATGGCTTTTAATTTTGCTTGGATTTTTTTGCGCAGGAATGTTGCTCAAAGAGCATTTAATAATTTAGATCTACTAGGAGCAAAAAGGGTTATGATGCCTTTGGCAAATTTCTTTTTGCCGCTAAATATTATACTCGGCCTAGCAGCGCTATTGTTGGGCGTTAGTCTTAGAGGAGTATAAAATTTTAAAATATAAATTATCGATATGTATCAAAAAGAATTAGATGCACTTCAAAAAGCAGGCCGCTTTAGAGAACGAAAGATCTATAACGGTAATTTAATAGATTTTGCCAGTAATGATTATTTGGGACTAGCAGACAATAAAGAACAATTGCAAAAAGCTTTAGAGCTATTGAACCAATACGATACCTTTGCTCCCAAGGCAAGCATGCTAGTCGGCGGCTACCATTATCTTCATAAAATATTTGAGTCAGAAATTGCAACTCTAAACGGTTTTGAAGCAGGTATCATGGTCGGCAGCGGCTTCTTGGCAAATTTGTCTTTATTTGAAGCATTGGTTCGTAAAAGCGATCATCTATTTGTAGACGAAGAGTATCATGCAAGCGGTATGATGGCTATAGGTTTACTAAAAGACAGAGTCACACTGTTTAAGCACAATGATCCCGAAGATCTACGCTTCAAAATATCCAAGGTAAAAGCCAAGCGAGTGATCATTGCCATCGAAGGTGTTTATTCTATGAGTGGAGAACTATGTAAGAAAGAAATTTTTGACATTTCTGATGAAAACGATGCATTGCTGATCGTAGATGAAGCACATAGCAGCGGAGTGATAGGCAAAAAATTATTAGGTATTTTTGAGTATTATAAAATCTCCCCAAAAATAAATCATATCAAAATGGGAACACTCGGCAAGGCTTATGGAAGTTATGGAGCATATATATTGGCTTCACAAACTATTATTTCGTTTTTAGAAAATAGGGCAAAACCAATAATTTATTCTACGGCACCATCTGTGATCGATACTGCTTTAGCTATTGTTAATATGCGCTATATTCAAGATAATTCTGAAGAGCTAAGCAGGGAAATTTTACAAAGGCAGCAAATATGCAATGAGTATTTGGGAATTGACTTGAAATCTCTCATTGTCTCTCTTGAGCAAAAAAGCAACAAGATCGTACTTGATATGCAAACAGCTTTGATGGAAGAAGGTTTCTTGGTAGGTGCCATTAGGCAACCAACCGTAAAAGTACCGATATTGCGTATTATCCCTAGATTGGGTGTTCCTCAAGAATATTTGCAATCGTTTTTTGATAAGCTCAAAATGGTTTCTGCTAAAATACTATAAAATCTGCTACAATTATATAACACTTAGAGGAGTTTTTAATCGTGTCCAAAATATTTAAATTATTTATTAAATTTATAATCATTATAACTATAGGTATTATTGCGGCAATGATCTATGCATATACGCAAATTTCATTGGATGCTGATAAATTAATTGATTATAAACCGGAAGTATCAAGTGTTGTGCTTGATAAAAATGAAAAAAGAATCGCATATATTTTTAAAGACAAACATCGTCTTTATGCAAAATATAACGAGATTCCGGAAAAGCTTGTATATTCTTTGATAGCCGTAGAAGATAGCGGCTTTTTTGAACATCAAGGCGTTAGCCTGGAAGCAATACTGAGAGCCATTTTTAAAGATATACAAGCCGGAAGTTTTGTCGAAGGCGGCAGCACACTAACACAACAGCTTATAAAAAATACGTATCTAACAAATGAAAAAACATTAGGTCGTAAAATCAAAGAAGCTGTACTTGCTCTTAAGATAGAAAAGTCATTAACCAAAGAAGAGATACTAGAACGTTATCTAAATGAAATATTTTTCGGAAACGGATATTATGGTGTCAAAACAGCAGCAAATGGATTTTTTCATAAAGAATTAAACGAGTTGACCCTCAAGGAAAGCGCCATGTTGGTAGGACTTCCAAATGCTCCTAGCACGCTAAACCCGGTTAAATATTATGAGAGAGCAATTAATCGTGCAGATACGGTTTTGTTTCGTCTAAAAACTTTGGGTTGGATCGATGATGCGCAATATGATGAAGCTATTGCTCAAAGGCCAAAAGTTTATTCATCTAGTTTGACGCAAAATTTGGCACCTTACGTTGTAGATGAAGTAATAAGACAATATGAACCTATAGTTGAAGATCTGAGAACCGGAGGATATACTATCTATACAACCATAGACCTCAAGCAGCAAGAAATAGCACAAGAGGCAGTACGGAAAGTATACAAAGATGCTATGCGCCACTCGCCTAATGCTTCTTTAAATGCCGCGCTTATTTCTATGGAAAGCGGTACCGGCAATATCTTGGCTATGGTAGGAGGCATTGATTATAAGAAAAGTGCGTTCAATAGAGCTACTCAGGCTACTAGACAGCCTGGCTCATCATTTAAGCCTTTTGTCTATCAAATAGCCCTTGATGCTGGCAATAACCCGGCGACATATGTGCAAGATACCGAAAAAATATTTGAATATACGGACAATAGAGGTAATCGTAAAGCCTGGTCTCCAAAAAATTACGATGGAACTTTCAAGGGATATATGACATTAAGACAAGCATTGATCGAGTCTAGAAATCTAGCAACGGTCAATTTGGCAGAAAGCCTAGGTATGCCAAATGTTTTTGATAAATTAGAAGTATTGCAAATCCAAAATATGCCTAGGGATATGTCTATTGTACTGGGTAATTTATCTGTCAGTCCTTTAAAAATGGCACAAATCTATTCAGTTTTTGGTAATTACGGCAAAATAGTAGAACCTCGTTTGGTAAGCAAAATTATTGCAAAAGACGGCAGTTTAGTTTTAGAGACAAAATCAGAGGTAATAGCTGAATTTACAAGACCGGAACAAGCATATCTTATGACAACTATTTTACAAGATGTCGTCAGATATGGTACCGGGCATGGCGCCTTTGTAGATGGAATTGAACTTGCAGGAAAAACAGGAACGACAAATAACAATGTTGATGCTTGGTTTTGCGGATATTCGCCTACGATTGAAACTATGATATGGGTAGGAAGAGATGACAACAGGCCGATGAATAGCGGAGTAACCGGAGGTGGTGTAGTTGCGCCGGCTTTTGCACATTATTATAGAAAATTAATCGGAATATATCCAGCAACAAAACGCAGGTTTGATATTCCTGGAGGTGTAGAATACGGCGTCATAAACGGCAGAAATGAATACTATACCAATATATCTCCTCTGCCTTTAAATCAGCCTAACTTGGAAGATTTAAATGCAACGGATGCAAATGCAACCGACGAAAATGGCACAGAAGATGGATCGATAGGAAATATTTTTGATAATATCTTGCCTGAGGAGTCTGAAGAGACTATACAAGCCTTTTAGGCTTAACGGTTTTTATCCTTTATAGCCTGTTTGGCTTCGCGGTCAAGAGTTTTAGCTTTTAGATCAGCTCTTTTATCGTGGAGCTTTTTACCTCTGGCAAGTCCTATAGAAATTTTTGCTTTATTTTTTTCATTAAAATATAGCATCAATGGTACAATCGTTAAACTCTCTTGAGTCGATTGGGCAAATAGTTTATTTAACTCTTTGCGGTGCAGTAAAAGCTTTCTCGGTTTTCTTGTATCTGGAACAAAGCTTCGATAAACGGTTTCTAAATGAGTGATATGCATATTCATAACAAACAACTCACCTTTTATAAAACGGCAATAAGAGTCTTTAAGATTCGCTCTTTTTGCCCTAAGGGCTTTGACTTCGCTGCCTTGCAATACTATGCCTGCCTCGAAGGTTTGGAGTATATCATAATCATGGCGAGCTTTTTTATTTTGAGCTATGAGATCCATTGCCAACTTAGAGTTCCTTTTTTGACGCAATTATATCATACGGCTTGAAAAAAGTGCTTCCGCTTCCGCTAAACAACCATCCTTTTGGTGCTTCATTTTTTAAATCCGGATATGCGATAAGGGCAGCTGCATATAAGTCGTTTAAAATTGTTGGAGAAAAAGATGCTTGAGCCAAGATCTCTTTGCTGCTTAATTCTTTCCAATGCATATACTTTTGTGGAGTTATCTTATCTAGCAAATTGTTTTTAAATGTTTTGTAAACCGACGCGGTATCGCACCCTATTTTTGGGAAAAAAAGTTCCACTTCAAATGGTTTTTCATTAAACGGCTCTATAATTTCGCCAAATCCGCTTACATTTGCCATGGGATAGTCATATACAAAAAAAGGAACATCTGCACCAACACTGCTTCCAATTTGTGCAAGCGTAGGTGTATCTAATTGTAGATCGCATACTTTGTTAGCAAGTCTCAAAAAGGCACCGGCATCGCTGCTGCCTCCGCCAAGCCCTGCAAGGCTAGGAATGTTTTTTTCTATTACGACTTTATGATGGTAAAAGAAATCCAATAGATCCAAATTGCCGGTATGGTCGTTTAAACTTACAAAAGCTTTATATATTGTATTGCTTTTAAGATCTATATCGTCCATTCCTTCAATAGTAAATGAATCGCATTTGCAAGGCACAAAAGATATGGTATCATATAGATTTTCCAGCCTCATAAATCTAGAGAACAGTGTATGATAGCCGTTTTTATGTCCTGAGATTTTAAGAAAAATATTTATTTTGGCATTAGCTTTGATGCTATACATTTATATCTCCTTTAAATAACGGCATACGGTTTATTTTATAGTTTATCTCTTCATTTTTTATTTCAATGATCGAGAAAAAATTAGGAGTAGTTACGAGATAAGTTCCATCATTTTTATTTGAGAAATTACCTAATGTCAGTTTTTTCCCCAGCTCGACATCTTGAATATCGCCCAAATATTCATTGCGAGGAATAGATATAAATTTCAAAGGATCTAAAGCTTTTTCATATTCAAATACAAATTGTCCTTCTTTTAATCTCTCAAGGCTGGAAAGTGCTCCGCTGGTACCTAATTTGCGGGCTATAAGTTCACCAAGAGAACGGATATAGGTACCTTCGCTTACAGTTGCTTCAAAATATACAAACGGGTGATTATAATTGAGCAAAGATATCTTATAGATCGTTGATGTGATAGGTTTAAGTTCTGTACTTTTGCCATCCCTTGCATTTTTATATGATGCTACACCATCTACTTTTTTAGCGCAAAATTGTGGCGGATAATATGTGAGTTCTCCTTTAAAAGAAGCAAGAGTTTGTTCTATATGTTCTTTTGAGAATGGTTTAAGATCTATAATTTGTGTTATTTGTTCTATATCAAGCGTAGGAGAGCTTGTACCAAGCCAAAGAGTAGCACGATAAGTTTTTGGGGTTTTATCAAGATAATTAAATAGTTTGGTATATTGTCCGGTCGCAACGATTAGACATCCTGTTGCAAACGGATCAAGCGTGCCTGAAAAGCCTATTTTTTTAGTATTATATTTCCATTTGAGATGATTCATGTAGCCATTGGATGAACGAAATATAGGCTTGCGTACTACAAACAAACGATTCATAAATTTATATACTCCAGTGTTTTGTATAAATTAATATAGATTGTCACGCTTCACTCACAATGACATATTTTGTGATAATGCGACTAATCGCATAAGCCCTCTGCCCAAAAGAACTCAGCGTTAGCGTAATGAAGATAGGCTTTGTTCATCTTGTGTCTTTTTAAATAGCCTGTACAAACGAGCTTAGTATCTCTTTTTTGTTGCCGCCAAAATTTATAAGCAGTTTATGTTCTTTGCCGGCACTGCTTATGCTTTGGATACGTCCGATACCGAAAATTTTATGTTTGACCAGATCACCTTTTTTAAATACAGTGCTTTTTGTGATTTTCAGACTGCTGTTTTGTATAAGCGCGGCTTCACCCAAGAAGCGGCTTTTTTCCATGATCTTACGCTTTCCTTTGTAAAATCTGCTATCGGCATAACAAAGTGTCAGATGAGATTTGGCTCTCGTGATGGCAACATATCCGAGTCTTCTCTCTTCTTCTAGATTGCAATCGTCTCCCAGCAGAGGAAAAAATTCCTCTTCAAGACCGATCACATAAAGATATTCAAACTCCAACCCTTTAGATGCATGGATGCTCATAATAGTTATAGTGTCTTCTTCGAGTTGATCTTGTTCACTTTGCAAAGAGATATCATTGAGAAACTCTTCTAAAAGCAGATCAGGATTAAGTAGTACACTTTCTCTAAAATATCCGTAAAACTCATCAATATTGAGTATTCGCTCATACCCGTCAGGCAAACTTTGATAATACTCTTTGAGTTTGATTTTTTCTTCAAAGATATTAATTAGAGAAGTAAGATGCCCTGCTTTTGATTCATCTTGCAATGCCCCAATATCATGAGCCAATTGCATAAAAGAAGCGTAAGCTTTCTTGCCGATAGTTTCTTGTATGATCTTGGGGTCTATTTTGTTATTTAGATCAAATATAGATGAGTGAGCTTCAAATGCCATTTTTTGGAGTTTTTCGATAGATGACTTTCCAATACCTCTTTTTGGTTTATTGATAATTCTAAGCAATGAAAAGTCGTCATGCGGATTTGCAATAACTCTTAAATAAGAAATAATATCTTTGATCTCAGATCTTTCATAAAACCTCATTCCGCCAATGAGCTTAAATCCTAACTTCTCTTTATTGAATCCTTCCTCAAGAGATCTTGAGAGTGTATTGATGCGATAAAGTACGGCTATCTCTTTAGGGTTAACACCTTTGGCTAGCAAAGCTTTTATCTCTGTGGCAATTGTTCTGGCTTCATTTGTCTCATCTGCAGAGTGAAGTATTTTGATATTGCCGCCTTCTCCTTTATGACTTACTAATTTTTTGCCTAAACGAGAAGAGTTATGCTCTATAAGAGTATTTGCAGCATCTAATATAATTTTGGTAGAACGGTAATTGGTCTCTAGTTTTATAGTTTTAGTTTCAGGAAAAATTTGTGCAAAATCTAAAATATTACGAATATTTGCCCCTCTCCAACCGTATATGCTCTGATCATCATCTCCGACCACACATATATTTTGATGTTCACTGGCTAGATGGCTGAGAAGCTTGAACTGGAGTTCATTGGTATCTTGGTATTCATCGACCATTATATAAGCATATCTTTGGCTGACTTCTTTTCTTAAATCAGGATTTTGATCCAATATCTCGTATGTCAACATGAGCAGATCATCAAAGTCTACTAAATTATTTTCAACAATATTTTTTTGATATATCTCATAAATTTGAGCAACTTTTTGATAATCGGGCAGTTGTGCTTCTTTTAATATAACTCCTGGAGAAAGTAAAGAGTTTTTATATTTTGATATTTCGCTGGCAACAAAAGATGTGCTAAGATCTATTTTGAGCTCTTTTGATATGGTACGAAGCAAGCGTTTTTTATCGTCTGTATCAATAATAACAAAATTATTTTTACGGCCTAATTTTTCTATATGAAATTTCAAAAACAAAAGGCCAAATTTGTGAAATGTACAAAGAAGAGGAGGGTATGAAGCACTATTGTTTATAAGTTTCAATGCTCTTTCTCGCATTTCTAGCGCAGCTTTGTTTGTAAAGGTGAGAGTTAATGTGTTAGCAGGATCGATCCCCACTTCGCCTATAAGGTATGCCAAGCGTGATGTTAAGGTCTTGGTTTTTCCGCTGCCTGCACCTGCAAGTATAAGCAAGGGGCCATCAATATGTTTTACTGCTTCTTGTTGTACATCATTTAAGTCTTGAAACAGCCTATCCATAATCATTGCTCCTTTATATAGTTAATTATATCGTTAAAATGATTAAAAACACTGAGATGCTAGTTATCTAAATAATCTAATAATATTGATAAACAAATTAGAATTATTTGAATAAAAAATAATCAATTATTAATATTTTTATAGTATAATATTTTTAAATAAATTTTTTTTTACTATTGTAAATAGTTATATTATCTTAAAGGAGAAGAGTTATGCTCAAAGATTTTGTTAAGTTAGAGACATTTTTGACTACTGTGCGAGAGAGAAGTTTTTCTAGGGCTTCAGCCAAGCTAGGTATTTCTCAACCAGCAGTAACTCAACAGATTAAGTTTATAGAAAACCATTTAGGCGCTACTATTATTGAGCGCAAAAAGAATGGCATCAAGCTTACCGCAGAAGGCGAAGAGCTTTATAAAATAGTAGTAAGGCTTGAAAAAGCAATTCAAAATGCTGAAATGGAAGTGTTGAGAATTATAAATAAAAAAATGACATTCCGTTTAGGTGCGTCTTTTACGATCGGAACTTATGTTATCCCGGGAGAGTGTCTTACTAACCTGAGCAAAGCAATCAATAATGATGTTACCCTGACTATTGACCTCAGTCAAGAGATCATAAATCAGATCAAAGACAAAAAACTAGACGTTGGACTTATTGAATCTCCTATCATGGATAATGATATAATCTATAGAGAATGGCTTGAAGATGAGCTTGTTATCGTGAGTAACGTACCTATTCCTAAATTGCTTCAAACCGAGGATCTCTATACTTTTGAATGGATCTGTCGAGAAGAAACCAGCCATACAAGAAAAATGCTGATGGAGGTTTTTGACGATCTTGGTGTTTCTTGTAAAGATTTTAAAATGAGAAGCGAAGTAAGAAATACTACAGCTGTCTTGCAAGGTATTAAACGCAGTAAAAAAGATCCGGCAAATCCTGTTGTTTCCATTATTTCAAAATATGCGATTGCAGATGAAGTACAAAAAGGCGAACTTTTTGAAGCTCGCATAAGAGGCTACAATATGATGCGTAAATTTTATGTTATTTATTCAAAAGAAAATAAAAGAAATGCATACATCGACAATATAGTCGATTATATATTATCAGGCAATTGCTAGATCAAAGCTTGCCTTTTTTCTTAAGAAGGCTTTGATTCTTTGGATTTTTCAAAAGAGCTTCCATAGAATTTTGTGTTTGAGAGATCTTTTGTTTTGGAGCAGGTTTGATAAAATTTATTGCCAATGGGGGATAAGTTTCATCTATAAATATTTGCGCAATAGCCAATAATGGAATGCTAACTGTAGTTCCGATATTTTCTTCTCCAAAACCGGCCTCGAATATTAATGTATCATCTTCTATTGATGCGCTCTCAAAACTATACTCTGCTATATCAAACATAATAATATCATCAAATCTTTCGGTAATATGATCCGGCAACCGGGGCATAAAGTCTACAAATTGGGTATTGCAAATAATCCTAAATTCAGTATCCTCTTTAAATAGTAATTCTATAACTTGACGTAAGTGTTGCTGCATAAGATCGTGATATTCAGGAGAGTTAAAAATAGATGATGGCATAGTTATCCTTTGATATTAAAATCATTTATTGGCGCAAATCCTATCATAGCATTGATTAATGCAAAGCCTTGAAATGACGATAGCTCCTCTTTGTAAATCGGTTTTTCTTTTAAAAAACCTTCTTTGAGTAATTTTGCTCTCATAGTGCCGGGGAGCAAAGGATTTAATGGGGTGATCCATTCCCCGTCTTTTAAAAAAGCGATATTAGAGATAGTGGTATCGGTAAGGCAACCATCTTTTTCTATAATAATTTCATCGCTTTGCGGATATTGTGCTTTGAGGTTTTCCAGCATACTTCTATCGGCAAATTTATGAGGGTAATCTATATCGCTTTTTACAATTGTAAACGTTTTTAAATCTTTTGGATCATAGGGAATATATTCTATTGTTCTTATAACTGTGTCATATAAAATACGACAACGAAATAAGCCAAGAGACGGTGCAACTATATTTGATGCCAAATCCAGCGGCAGTATATCGCCAAATAAAATTTCACGACTTTTATTGCATCTTTGCTGATGAAATTCGATATTTTCTATTTGTCCGTTATTGATGCGGATTGTTTCGAGAAGCAGGGGCATATTATAGTTCCAAAGGTTTAAACGAATCACTCTCGTCGTCATAATATGAGATAATCCCGGTTATGATATCGTAATACCATCCATGTAAATACAAACTACCTTCATCAACTCTTTTTTTGACCATAGGGTATGTTAGTAGATTGTCCAATTGGAACAGTACCGAGATCTTTTCAGTATAACGCAATAATTCTTCTTTTGGTGCATTAGGAAATAGCGAGAGTGCCTGTTCTTTAGCAGGAGTGCCAAGTTCTAGCCATTTGACAGTATGTATGATATCTTCAGAGTATGTAACTTTATTGTATAATTCATTGATTGCACCGCAATGGGAGTGCCCGCATATGATAATATCGGAGATTTCAAGTACACCCACGGCATACTCAATTGCAGATGCCGTGGCATGATAATCTTCATCGGGTTTGAACGGTGCTACGAAATTCCCTATATTTCTAACTATGAACAAATCTCCAGGCTTACTTCCGGTAATAAGCTCCGGCACTACTCGTGAGTCGCTGCATCCTATAAAAAGTGCTTTTGGATTTTGTCCATCATGAACTAATTGTTTAAATCTATTTTCGTTTTGTTTAAAATTTAGATTTTGAAAATTGTAATGTCCTCTAATCAGAGCGTTAATATTTTTTTTACCCATTAAAACCTCCTTAGATAATCTCTTTGATGCTCCAAGCAATAGTTTCGCCGGCAAACATAGGTATAACATTGCCGTATGAGGAGGGCACATTCATCGGAGTTTTTTCTAATATAACTTTTTTCTCAGGCGGATTTATACCGTAAATAGATTTTGCATTATCTGAGATAAATTTTTGCAAGTTTTCTAATTTATCATATTTGTCAAAAAGTTCGGCTAGCGCTGGAAGTGCAATGGGTGCTGTAAATACACCTGCAGCGCACCCGCAACTCTCTTTTGCATGTTGCGGATGAGGTGCAGAGTCTGAGCCAAACATAACTTTTGGATGGGCATTGAGCGCAGCTTGCTGCAGCGCTTCCCTATCGATCGGCCTTTTGGCAATTGGTTTGCAAAACAGATGAGGTTTGAGCATGCCTCCGGCAACATCATCGAGCGTTATCAATAAGTGATGCAGTGTGATCGTGGCGTATAAATTTTCATGCCTATCAAGCGCATCAATGCTCTCTTTGGTTGTAATATGCTCCATAATTATCTTTAATTTTGGAAAATTTGAAGCTAGATTTTCATATATCGGAACAAATTCCTTTTCTCTATCCATGACAAAACCGTTTGTTTCTCCATGTATGCACAATGGAAGTCCAAGTTCGCTCATGGCTTCAAGCGCAGGGCGCAATGTATCGATATCAAATCCGCTTACCCCGCCTTCTGAATTAGTTGTGATACCGGCAGGATATAGTTTGACAGCTGTTAGCTCATCGCCAAAACTTTTTAAAAAATCATAATCATAACCGTTTCTAAAAAATAGAGTCATGTATGGTTTGAAAATATCTCCTCGTGCAGCATCCAATATCCTATCTCTGTAAGCCAAAAGAGCATCTTTCGTATCGATAGGAGGTATGAGATTTGGCATGATAAGCGCTCCAGCGAAACTATGACTTGTGAGCGGTGCTACAATATTTAGCATATCTTTATCTCTTAGATGAAGATGCATGTCAAGAGGGCTATTTAGAGTGACGGTCATGAAAATCCTTTACTACGTAATAATGTGTTTTGTCTTTCGGTATAAGCCAATATTTGATATTCATTTTGCCATAATTGTTGTTAATATACGGTTTTGATAGCGAAAATTTTGGCGGATTGTAGCGTATAACAGGATAATCTATGCCGCCTGCAAAGAGTTGATTGCATCTTAGTATTCTTAGGCCTGAATTGATCGATGCACTAAGCGGATTTGTGGTTTCGAATTGCCACGCAGCATATTCTGAGCAAGTAGGATAATATCTGCAATTTCCAGGGGTCATGCGAGAGAAGTACTGATATGCTTTGATAGGTAAAGTAAAAAACTTTTTTGTCATATGGATATTATACAATTATATTGTAAAAAGAAAAAATTTTGGCACTAAAAATCCAAAACAGTCATACCGAATTTAATTTGGTATGACAAGATATTTAATGTTGCGGCTGCGTATAAAATGTCTTGCCATCTTTGATAACATATGATGGAGACATATTGATGCTGTGATAAATAGTAGTATCGTATTTGAGACTGTAGTATTGCAGTAACAGTCTTTGCAGAGTCGGTTCTATAGAAGGCATGAACCAGCCGTTATTGCTAAGCACTATCATATGTTTCGGTTCACCTTTGTAAAGCCTTTCACTTGTCGCTTCATAACAGATAGCATTTCTGTATGTTGTACCGCCTAGTTCATAATCTGCTATTTTGTTGCTTGCTACATAATCAAGCACACCTTCTTTGTAAAATATCCTATTGACAAGTTTTCCAAGCCATGCAGGCAATGGATTTTGTTCTCCAAACGGAACAAGAACCACCTTGTTGGCCACGCTTACCTGGTTTTTATGAAATATATAAGTACTGTTTCTTGGAGTATTTTTATCCCAATAAAGCCCGCCTATGACCATATCTATCTGCTGTGATCTTTCTTGGAGAGCTTTTAATAGTTCAGGCTCTAGGTTTAAAAATAGAGGAAATACAGACTCAGGAAAAATAATGATCTTTTTATCGTTTTCTATGGCAGTATCGATTGTTTCAAAGATCATTGCAAAGACCTCTTTTTGATGGTCTTGCTGCCATTTGGTATCCATTGTAATGTTTGTAGTAACGATTTGCATATCCGTTGATATCGGCTTTGGGACGTTGGCCTCTTGATATGAAAATGCAAAAATTGCCAGCCATAAATATCGTAGTTTTTGTGTTATGTGAGCAATTGAGATTGCTATAAGAACTATGGCAAATTGCCATTTGGTTATGCCAATGTAACTTTCTACAAAAACTAGTTCCGGCTTGAACCAGTCAAATCCAAAAGGATGGATATAGCTCATGCTCCATATGGCCAAAGTATGCAAAAAAACCAGCGGTATTTTTGTTTTCCTGGATATATAGTTTGAAGCCCACGCTAATAATAAAAATATAAGCCCAAATGAAATTGCAACCAAAAAAGTGCCTATTGGCATAGCCCACGCCATACCATAAAAACGAAAACTCAGAAGTATCCACCAAAACCAAGCTAATGATATAAAAAATCCACTCCAAAACCATGTTCTATTTGAGCTTCCTACAAGAAAGAATAGGCCAAGAATACCTAGAGCAGTATTGAGTAACTTTAACTCAATATTTATGTGTGATAGATATATAAATAGAGACATTGAAAATGCAATGATTAAGCCCTTTGCTATATCACCAATGGTAAAATAGCTGCGAATATTATTACTATACAAAAGGATTATCCCATGAACGGTGCTGAGCAAGGTAGTGCATTGCTATCATTTTTACCCCTAGTAGCTTTATTTGCTATTTTTTATTTTTTGATCATAAGACCGCAGCAAAAACAACAGCAAAAACATAAAGAGATGATCGATTCTTTACAGAAAGGCGATCAAATCATTACAAACGGCGGATTATATGCCGAGGTTGTTAAAACTGAAGAGAATTTTATCAAAATTAAGTTAAATGAGGACACTATAGTTAAAATCGACAGAGCATTTGTTGCCAAAAAAGTGGACACGCTCAATGAAAAAATTTAACTATAGAGTAGTTATATTTCTTTTCGCTTTTATGTTCGGAGTGGTATTTTCTTTACCTTCTTTATTGCAGAGCGAATGGGGCAAGAAGATCACCTTGGGGCTTGACCTGCAGGGTGGGCTTCATATGGTGCTTGGAGTAAAGAGTGAGGTAGCTATAGAGTCTCGTACGAAATCTATCGCAACTTCTATTAAGTATCTGTTAGATGACCAAGAGATCATTTATGATAATGTAGCAATTACGCCAAACGGTATAACTTTGGAATTACTTGATAGTGACGATGTGTCCAAATTCAAGGCGATAGTCGCAAAAGAGCTTGAAGGAACGACATTAACCCAAAATGGGCTCAATTTTACCATAGCTATGACTCCACAAGAGATAGAGCGTACCAAGCAAAATGCCGTATCCCAAGCAGTTGAAACCATTAGAAGCCGTTTGGATCTATTTGGACTTGCTGAGCCTACTGTTGCAAAACAAGGAGAAGATAAGATACTTGTCGAGATACCTGGTGTTAAGACACCTGCTGATGAGCAAAGGATCAGAGAATTAATAGCCAAAACAGCACATTTGCAAATGATGGCTGTCGATGAAGACAGGGCAGCTCGGGTTTTGAGTATGAGCGAGGCTGAAGCTGCACAGTATGGGGATGTAATTTTAAATGATGTAAAAACCACTGAAAAATATCTTCTCAAAGAGATTCCGGTACTTGACGGTTCAATGCTTACCGATGCAAGCGTAGGTTATAGCCAAAACAACCAGCCTGTGATCAATTTTGTTCTCAACGGAGAAGGTGCCAAGATATTTGGTGATTTTTCCGGAAAAAGCGTAGGCAAGAGAATGGCTATAGTACTTGATAACAAAGTATATTCTGCTCCTGTGATAAATGAGCGAATTGGCGGAGGAAAAGGTCAAATATCCGGTAACTTTACACAGCAAGAAGCTCACGATATAGCTATCGCATTGAGATCTGGAGCATTGCTTGCGCCTGTTGTTGTAGAAGAAAAACGCACTATAGGACCTAGTTTGGGTGCCGATAGTATCCGAGCCGCTTTAACAGCGCTCGTGAGCGGTTTTGGTCTCGTTTTGATATTTATGATTTTTTATTACGGTTTGGCCGGTATCGTTGCAAACGTGGCAGTCCTTGTGAATATTTTTATAACTCTTGCCGTAATGGCTCTATTGGGGGCGACGCTGACTTTGCCGGGAATGGCCGGCATTGTTCTGCACGTTGGTTTGGCAGTTGATGCAAATATCATTATTAACGAGCGTGTTCGTGAACAACTGAGAACCGGAATGAGTGTGCGTAAAGCATTGCATGAAGGATATGACAAAGCAATGCGGGCAATTTTGGACTCAAACATAACACAATTGTTGGCTTGTACAATCCTCTATGTTTATGGAACAGGCGCGATAAAAGGATTTGCGGTAGCATTAAGTATTGGTATTATTGCCTCAATGCTTACGGCAATTGTTGGTTCGTATGGTGTTTTTCAAATGTTTGCGGAGCGTATTGAAAAATCAAAGAATTATGTGCTGTGGTTTGGTATGGCAAAAAGAGGTAAGTAATAATGGAATTGTTTAAAGAAGATAAGATCTATAATTTTTTAGGAAAAGGGAAAATCTTTTTCATTGCCTCGTTTATTCTGTTTTTTGCAGCAATCGGGATTATTGCAGTTAAAGGTTTTTCGTTCGGAATTGATTTTACCGGCGGTACAGTGGTTCAGGTCAAATACCAGGAGAATGCGCCGATTGATAAGATTCGCACCGCACTGTCAAAAAATGAACTTTTCCATCACGCAATAGTCACTGAATTCGGCTCTTCTCAAGAAGTAATTATCAAAACTCCTGCTTCAAGCGATGTGTTAACTAAAGATATTGGAGACGTAACCCGCGAAATTCTCAAAGGAACAGGAGAATTCGAGATTCGTCGTGTAGATATGGTTGGACCTAAAATTGGAGATGAACTGCGAGTAAAAGGATTGACCGCCTTTATCCTTACCATGCTTGCTATTATGGCTACAGTGACGTTTCGTTATGAATGGCGTTTTGCTCTTGCAGCGATCATTGCAATTGTTCATGATGTTGTTATTACATTCGGTTTTGTTTCATATTTCGAGATTGATTTCAATATTGAAAGCGTAGCAGCACTATTGATGATTATGGGATATTCGATTCATGATACGATAATTGTATATGATAGGGTAAGAGAATATATTCAAGAGAGTAAAAATACCGATTTTGTGATGATCGTCAATGAAGCGGTTTCTCGTACACAATCTCGAACAACATTAACTTCGTTAACCGTATTTTTTGTAGTTTTGACACTGTTCTTGTTCGGCGGAGATATTATGCTCGGTTTTAGTTTTCCTATGTTAATTGGTGTGATAATCGGAACATATAGTTCTATTTTTGTGGCTGCTCAGCTCGTCGTTTGGACTGGTTTTGATGTCAAAGCATATAGAGCCAAAATAGCCGAAAAACAAAAACGTGAAAAAGAAAAAGAAAAAATGCGCTCTATGTATGAACAGGGAACGTTGTAGATCATCATGTATATGCAATATCATAAAATACCAACTTTAGATGGTAATGATATTGAAACAAAAAGAAAAGAGATTCTAAGTTACTTTCAAAATTGTTTTAGAAGGTACGAATCTCTTTTTGAACTCTTGGGTGACGAAAAAGCCTACTATGAAAAAGCAAATCCTCTAAGACATCCTCTGGTATTCTATTTTGGCCATACAGCCGTATTTTTTATAAATAAACTCGAATTATCCAAGATCATAGATCATAGAATTGATCCATATCTAGAATCTATTTTTGCGATCGGCGTAGATGAAATGAGCTGGGATGATCTTGATGAAACAAATTATCATTGGCCTTCGATATCGGACACGTTAGCATACAGGCAAAAAGTATTTGATCTAGTATCCGAGCTGATTACTGCAATGCCATTAACATTGCCGATCACTTGGGATTCTCCATGGTGGATCATCTTGATGGGAATAGAGCATGAAAATATACATCTAGAGACATCATCAGTGCTTATCAGGCAATTGCCCATAAAGTATATCAAACCATCATATGAATTTAGGCCGTCTATAGAATGCGGCAATTATCCGCAAAATGTTTTTATACAAGTTCCGCAAGGTAAAATTTTTATAGGCAAGTCCCACAAGCACGATTTATACTATGGATGGGATAATGAATACGGTATTCATGAAGCCGATATTCCCGAATTTAAAGCTTCCAAATTTTTAGTTTCAAATGGTGAGTTTTTGGAATTTGTAGATGATGGCGGATACAAAAAAGATATCTATTGGGATAAAGAAGCCCTAGATTGGAGAAATTATACAAAAGCATCATATCCTGAATTCTGGGTAAAAACCGATGATAGCTATAAACTTCGTACGGTTGCTCATGAAATTCCATTGCCGCTTAATTGGCCTGTTGAAGTTAACTGTCTCGAGGCAAGCGCATTTTGCAAATGGCTGAGTGAAAAAAGATTGCAGCTTATATCTTTGCCAACGGAAGATGAGTATTACAGAATGCTTGAAGTTTCCAAAAAAACAACCAATATGAATATTGCAAATATTGATCTATTGGGTTCTTTTTCAAGCGCTCCTGTGGATAAATATCAACATGGAGAATTCTATGATCTGATCGGTAACGTTTGGCAGTGGACAAAAACTCCTATTTATCCGTTTGATGCTTTCAGGGTCCATCCTGTTTATGATGATTTTACAGTGCCTACATTTGATGGCAAACATAATTTGATCAAAGGCGGTTCGTGGATAAGCTGCGGTAATCTCGCATTGCCTCATAGCCGTTATGCTTTTAGGAGACATTTTTATCAACATGCCGGTTTTAGATATGTAGTAAGCGGATATAATGAACATATTCAGTTTGGCACATACACCAAAGACAAGGTAGTATCAGAGTATTGCCACTTTGAGTGGGGTGAAAATATTTTTAATGTTCCCAATTTTCCTAAAAATTGTATAGATATTGCTGCAAAGCATATAAAAGACAGAAGAACTTCTAGAGCATTGGATCTAGGATGCGCCATAGGAAGAAGCAGTTTTGAGCTTGCTAAAATTTTTGATGAAGTGATCGGGATAGATTTTTCAGCAAGATTCATACGGTATGCCATAGAGCTAAAAAACGGTGGCGAGATTCATTATGGCATACCTACAGAAGGAGAGCTTGAGTCATTGCATAAAATACGTTTAAGTGATTTTGGACTGGATCAAATTGCCCATAAAGTTACATTTTGGCAAGGAGATGCTTGCAATCTAAAATCTATATATAAAAACTTCGATCTTATTTTTGCAGGAAATCTTATAGACAGACTTTATGATCCAAAGAGATTCCTGGTCTCTTTGAATGAAAGGTTAAACAAAGGCGGTATCTTGGTCTTGACATCGCCCTACACATGGCTTGAGGAATATACACCAAAAGATAAATGGCTTGGAGGTTTTGTCAAAAATGGCAAAGCCGTAAAAACACTAGAATCTATCAGCGAAATTTTAGGAGATGAATTTAAACTTTTAGCCACCCATGATGTGCCTTTTGTTATTCAAGAAACATCCAGAAAACATCAACACACAATTTCTCAAATGAGCATCTGGGAGAGAGTGTGAAATCCTTTTTAGAGGTTAGCAGAGCCGGAACTCATAGCGTCAAATATGTGGATGTCAAAAAATTATTTGGAAGTACGGATGTGATACCCATGTGGGTAGCAGATATGGATATAGCTTCCCCAAATGTTGTTGTAGAAGCGATACAAAAAAGAGCCCAACACCCGATCTATGGCTATACTTCATATCCAAAAGAGTATTTTGGATCTATCGCGCTATGGATGAAAAAAAGATACGCTTTATCGATACACGAGTCTTGGATCATTCCTGCAAACGGCGTGGTTACTTCTATCAATTTTGCTATAGAAGCATATTCAAATATCAATGATGCAGTCATAGTACAGACCCCCGTCTATCCTCCATTTATAAGTTCAGTTAAAGATCATCGAAGAAAATTGCTAGAAAATAGGCTTTTGTATGATGATGGAAAATATCATATAGATTTTGAGGATTTTGAAAAAAAAGCACAAAAAGCAAAACTTTTTTTACTCTCATCGCCGCACAATCCAACCGGAAGAGCATGGAGCAAAGAAGAGTTGATCAAATTTATGGAGATTTGCAAAAAATACGGAGTTGTAGTAGTTTCTGATGAGATCCATGCCGATCTGGTTTATGAGGGGCAGAATATATCGTTTGCAAGTCTAGGATATGATAGATGCGTTGTGTTAAATTCTCCTTCAAAAACTTTTAATATAGCAGGATTAAAAACCTCATATGCTATAATCCCGGATAAAAAATTGAGATTTGCTTATCAGGCTGTTCAAAAAAAAGCCGGCATAGAGAGCGGAAATCCATTTGGTATCGAAGCACTTATAGCCGCTTACAATGAAGGTGATATATGGCTTGAAGAGCTAAAATCACACTTAAATGGCAATATTGATCTAATCAAAAATAGTCTAAAGGCGAATCAAATTCCTATAGAACCGATCAAGACGGAAGCTACATTTTTGATGTGGCTGGATTGTAAAAAGCTTTTTGGCACACATAAGCAGATAACTGATTTTTTTTATAAAAAAGCTAAATTAGGATTGAGTGATGGAATATTATTTGGTAAAGGCGGAGAGGGTTTTATGAGATTAAATTTCGGTACTTCTTCCAGTGTGATATCATTGGCTATGAAACAACTCAACGAAGCTTATGCAAGGATGCGCTAATGCTGTTTAGATATATATTGGCATGGTCCATACTTGCTACGTGTATTTTTGCGCAATTGCCTGCATCAATAGAAAATATGATAATAAAATCAGGTATTTCTACACAAGATATAAGTATATCCATCAAAGAAAGCGGCACTTCAGGCAAATCAATAGCATCATTGAATCATAATGTAGAAAGAATACCGGCATCTGTTATCAAAATAGCTACTACTTATGCCGGACTTTTAGAGCTGGGTAGTGATTATAGATGGAAAACCGTAGTCTATAGCACAGACAATATCAGTGATGGCGTAGTAGACGGCAATCTTTATATTAAAGGTTATGGCGATCCTGCATTTGAGACAAAGGATGTCATTAAAATAGTTGAGTTTTTAAAATCCAGAGGGATCAGATCGATCAGTGGCGATATAATCATAGATAGAAGCTATTTCGAATCATCCAATAATAGCAGTGCACATTTTGACGAACATCCTTATAATCCTTACAATGCAATGCCTGATGCTATGATGTTCAATCAAAATACTACTACTTTGTCTATAAAAGGGGATTATGTTTCAAGCGATGTGTCGGATAAAAGCTATGAGATTGATAATAGACTTCGAAGTGTCAATAAACAATGTGCAGGCAAATACTCTTGGCCGTCTGCAAGAGTAATTACATCGTCACCAAAACCGATTGTTGTCTTATCGGGACAGATATCTTCTCGCTGTTCGCCAAGAAAAATTACCCAGATCGTAACTAAATCATATTTAGCTTGTTATTATAGTTTTGCAGAACAATTTAAAAATGCAGGTATTAGATTTTCTGGCGGGCTCAAATTGGGAAGTGTGCCTTTAAATGCAAATGAGATCATAGTATATTATTCTAAGCCATTCATGGAGATCATCTCGGAAACAAACAAAGAGAGTAATAATCTATTTGCAAGGCAAATATTTCTCACTCTTGGGGCACACAGTTCTAACTCAAAAGGCACACTTGCAAAATCCCGCAAAGCAATGACTAATATTTTAAATAAGAATGGTGTACGTTACGCTTCTACGATAAAGGTAGATAATGGAAGCGGTTTATCTAGAAATGCAAGAGCAACTTCTATGGCATTTGAGAGTTTGCTTGATAACGCATATTCTAAATATAATTTAAAATGGATGGAAACGCTCTCAATCGCAGGAGTTGACGGAACTATAAAAAAACGATTCCCGTCCTCTCTTCATCGCCGTGTATGGATGAAAACAGGAACAGTAAAAGGTG
>Ga0302251_1000648_pt1 | contig 28930 bp, 26 predicted proteins | sample AAG_RA_Gln_MG_FD_193534 | JGI IMG/M metagenome (GOLD analysis project Ga0302251, IMG submission 193534) | Enriched activated sludge microbial communities from anaerobic digester in WTTP, New Holstein, Wisconsin, United States - AAG_RA_Gln | ecosystem: Engineered > Bioreactor > Anaerobic >... | reverse complement strand
GAAGCGAAAGGGGATCAGTGAGTGGAATCTTTCATAAATCCGAGAAGAGAAATGGCATATGGTAGAATTTAATTCAGGGGGGAATTTATCTGAGCAGAAAGGGGGGAAATTAAGTGAGCGCTATAGGCATGCATGCTTAAATAGAGACAGACTCCTTTATTAAAAAATCGGCAAAACAAGTCATTGACCCAATTCTATCGGGAATATCAGGCAGTCATACTTTGACCGCCGCTCCTGCTTTGAAGCACTTTTATCATCGGCTGCAGGACTTTCCTGCCTCTTATGTATTTCAGGAAGTATTTCCCATCTCTGCGGAGGCCGGCCCTGCCGAAAGTGAAGGTCAGGTTGAAAGGTGCTGTTCCCTCTATCTTCAGCGTTTGCAGATTGTGCAGCAGTCTCAGGTGGCACTTTTCACACAATACGATTAAATTTGATGGATCATCGCTGCCGCCGTGTGAGCGGGGGATGATGTGGTGTATGTGCAGGTTGCGGCGGCAGTTGCACCCAGGCACCTGACAGCGGAAGCGGTCCCGCTTCAGTATTGCGTAATTGCGTGTCACTTTGAAATGGAGCCGCTCTGTTATGAGCCACTGCTGCAGCAGCGCTGCTATGAAGCCCTGGGCCGAATCATCTGTTCCGGGATGCAGCAGATACAGGCCGAAGCAGGTATTCCACATCTCGAAGAGCTCATCAGGGAGGAAGAATCTGATCTGCATAGTCGAGCCCCGGGGCGGAGTGCCGACCTGATCTGCAAGGATATCCATCACAAATGTCTCTGCAGGGTCTGCGCCGTGAGGCATCGTGCAGATCTCCCTGGCTTTCGCAAGAGTCTCGTCATCGCAGCAGGCCTGTCTGCTCTCTCCATCCCGGTTGTCAGGAGGCGCACACAGGTTTTTTCCGCTCTCCCCATCCCGATTGCCAAGACTCGCACACAGGTTTTTTCTGCTCTCTCCATCCCGGTTGTCAGGAGGCGCACACAGGTTTTTTCCGCTCTCCCCATCCTGACTGCCAAGACTCGCACACAGGTTTTTTCTGCTCTCTCCATCCCGGTTGTCAGGAGGCGCACACAGGTTTTTTCTGCTCTCCGAGAGCTCCGCTTCATAAGCCAGAAAGTCATCGACATCCTCAAAATATCTCCACGGCTCTTCAAGACGGGGGTCGCGCTCCATCAGCATATCCTCATCATCCTCATCAAGAGGCCAGGCCTCGTCAGGTGAAGAGCGTCTGTACCACGAGCCTGACCTTATCGCTTTCTTTATCTCATCCGGAAGCTCGCCGTATCTTTCATCTGTGATGTATCTGAATCCTGGAAGTATATTGTAGAATGAGCGGGAGAAGCAGTCATAGTCGATGATCCTGAGGCACCGCTCCAGCTCTTCCTTCAGCGTGACACTTGGCGAGTGAGCTGCAAAGTCTATCCATATCTTCTCGTTGTCGTTGTCTGATATTCTGAGGATCTGCCTTGCCTGTTCCTTCATGATGAGCCCGGCCTTGAAAGCCTTCTCGATGAGGGGCCTCCTCCTGAATCCATCAGCCATCCTCATCAGGCGGTAGAGCATCGAATTCGGAAGATCACACCTATTCTTCCCATACTCTTCAATCCGGCCGTATCCGAGAATCCTGAAAAGGCCCCAGTCGTTGATGGCCCACAGGAGCTTTGCCATCCCCACATCCAGCTCCTGGCGGTATCTCGCAAGCTCTATCAGCTTATCAGCAAGAGCATCAACAGTCTCAGGGGTCTCATAGAAGGAAGGCGGGAAGATGATCTGCCCCGGCACACAGCCTTCGTCTTCCAGGGCATCTGGCAGTGCTTTTCCAGCAGGGATCTGCTGATCGTAAAACAGCTCTTCGTCCCTCTCAGGCTTTTTCATATGAGATCTGTAGAAGACAGGCAGTTCTGAGTTCTCCAGAAGAGATGGACTGCTGCTTCTTTTGCCTGATGTGATGTAGTTTGCCAGAAGCTCTTCGACAAACAGGCTGACCGAGCCGTTGACCTGCTCCCTGTTGCGGAACTGCTCGAGCGCGAAATCCCAGACAGGAGCGAGCCTGCATGAGACATTCAGATACATCATCAATCCCTTCTGAGGCTCATCGCTCTCTTCTGACGGGATATCGTTATCATAAGGCTCAACAGTATCAGCTTTATCTGCGCCTGCCGAGCTATCGACTGTGCCGGCGCTTGAGCCAGCGCTTGTTCCGCCTCCTGTTCCGCCGCCGTTACTTTTACCCTCACTGCCGCTCTTCCTGGCTGTCTCCATTTCCTGAAGAGTCTTCTTTACCATTTTCTCCAGCGCTTTGAGCGACAGCTTCTTCGTCTTCGAGATCCACTCTGCTTCATTCTCTGGCGTCAATACTCTCGACAGATGCCTGAGAGCGCTTTTCTTGATCTCACCCTGCAGGTATGCCTCCTTTGTCAGAGGCAGAGACGACAGCAGCCCGCTGTTCCTCATCAATTCGGAAGCCAGCCGCCCTGAGAACGACAGATGCTCGACAGAGAAAGTCCCTATGGAGCGGTGCCCCATATAGTCCTCGATTTTCTTCTTCCTGAAAATGGTCAGCAGTTCGCCGAGTCTGAAGTCAATTCCACGGCGCTTGAGCATTATCTCATCCAGATCCCTGTCTGCCTCATGAGCCGCATCGTATCTGTTGATCGAGCGTGTGGAAATTTCCTGTATCAGCTCGTCTGCATCGCATATGGGCTCGCCTTCATTGAGTCGTATTAAATCTATCTCGTGAGTACAGCAGCTTTTTTCAACCGTATCATCGGCATTGGGAAACATGGAATTGTATTTATGTTGATCCATATTGCCGCCTTTACAACAGGGTAATTTTGTTCTGGTTGGAGAGAATCGCTCTTCGTGAAGGGGTGTGAGTGTTTCTATGATAATATTATACCAGTTACAGCATACAAAATCAAACAGAGCGATCTTAAGAAAGCCCGTTCCAGATGGGATAAGAAGGCGTGTCTGCATGCATGTCACAGGGCATTTATGCCTGAAGGAGAGAGAAATGACTCTAAGGCTTCCCAGAGTCGTCTTATGATGGGTTTAAACGCCAATACAGAGGATGTCTGTAGCGGTGTTGAGGAAAATTGCTGCTGTTTGAAATTCTATATTATTTTTCTCGGATTTCGACCTGTTCCTTCCTTCGGTTTAGATATGCCGGGTTGAATCGCGACATTGTTAATGAAGCAACCCTCCTGCGTCACAGTGCTTTTCAGATGCTCTGCGACTGTTGGGAGGGCCGTTTCGATCTTTTGAAGGTCTATTCTGTCCCTTCAGCCTTATATGTTTCCCGCCTGTTATTTTTTTGAGACCTTTGTCGTCTTGGCTGATTTTCCGGTATAGCCTGTGATACTGCCGATCCACGTTATGAAGGCTTCCGGATCCTCATTGACAGCGTGTCCGCCATCCCAGTATAGCCAGGTATTGACACTCCTGTTCTGGTTCTCGAGATTCGTCGCCAGATTGATACCGACAGTAAGCGAGGTGCTGTTGTCGCAGGTGCCGTTCCTTATCCACCAGTAATTTGCGCATCCGCTATTATTCTGGGCGATGAAGTACATCGGGTTCATCAGATTCACTGTGGTATTCAGGTCGCTGTCGATAACGGCGCTGCTGTCGCCGCTCGTATAGCGAAGACTGAAGTTTGTGAAGTGCCTGGCATTAGTTGTAGCGTTGCCGAAAAGTATGTTCTCGGCCTGAGCGAGGTTGAAATCATCAAAGGCAGGCAGGCTCTTCATCCTGCCGACGTGTGATAGAAAATCTGCAAAAGTGAACGACGCTGTATTGCTGGACCATGTAATCCAGGTGTTTTTGGCCAGGTAACTTGTGCGGTCTGTTTCGGATAATGCAGCGAGATATTTGTTTGCAGATGGAACAAGGTATGCCTGCAGAAGATACGTGGCGTAGCTTTCGGCGGTAAGGGCTCCGAAGCTGTCTTTCCCTGATAGATTCAACGAAGCCTGGTAATCGGTGAAGCTGGATTTCAGCTGCTGGGAGAGGGTCTGGTCCACCAGGCCTGAGCTGAGCGGCGTTGTGCCGAACATCCACTCGTAGGCCATGTCGGCGTGGTCGAGATCGGTTATGGCAGAATAGCTGGCGCTGGCATAGATGTTGTCAGCCCCGCTGGCGGCGCCGAGCTGTGTGAAATATGTATCGTACAGGCTGCTGTTGCCTGAAGCGGCAAGAAGCGTTGAGAGCCCTCCGCCTGCACTGCCGCCTGTCGAGATAATCCAGTTCGCATTGCCTGGCATAGTGGCATCATTGTAGCGCAGATAGCGGACTGCACACTTTAAATCTACAATTGCGGCTGGAGCCTTGCCGTAGTATGTCCCGTTTGATGAAACATTGTCACGGCCGCGACATCCGGGAGACACGACAACATAGCCGGCTGCCAGGGCCAGGTCGGCGTTGCCACCGGTGGAGCCCCCTGTCCCGCTGCTTGGAGGAGAGCCGCTTGGAGGAGAGCCGCTTGGAGGAGAGCCGCTTGGAGGAGAGCCGCTCGGTAAAGGAGTACCGCTGGGTATGGGAGTTGCGCTGGCAGAGGGTGATGCGCTGGCAGAAGGTGACGTGCTGGCCACTGGAGTGGGAGAGATGCCGGGAGAGGGAGTGCTGCTGGGAAAGGGTGAACTGCCTGGAGTCGGGGTGCCGCTGGGAGAGGGATTGCTTCCTCCACCGGACACACTTGAGGACAAATACCCTGCAATTGCAATATCAAATAGAATGGGGGCGTTCGAGGTATCGATTTCAACACCATCTATGGAGACAGGAACGCTGACATTCATGCTCTGGTAGGTGGTATCAACCGGATTTTCCACATAGGTTATATTCTGAAACAAGTGGTATGATATAGACTTTGTTCCGGATGATGTAGTCACAGATTTGGTCTGGGTTGTATAGCTGTCCGGCTGGAACTGCAGTGATACTGCAGTCGAGTCGGAGCCACTGTCAGAAGATGTGTATGAGCCTGCGCTGTCTCCGGAAGAGCTGCCGGTGCAGCCGCCGAGCATTGATAATGCCACAATGATTATTAGTAACGAGCATACAGCATATCTATTCATTAGAGCCTCCTGAATAATTTAACCTCAATGGTTATTGAACCATGGAAGGACGGCACCTGTAAAACTCTGCACTCAGACAGCTCTGCAATGTATGATATTATCGGGACTGTTGAATGGGACTGCCATTTCCGCTTTCGAAGAGATGCGCTCAGCATGAACCAGCGCAACTTCGGATTGACTGCTCAACTCTATCCTGCCTGTTACACATTGATGAGCCGGGATGGCCGAACAGTTAGAATCGCTGAAGGTGATCCATTGTTGGACTTCTGAGCCCCCTTCGTATCAGTTGTACAGTAGATGCCGAAGAATGCAGATATCAGCTTGAGGAATCAATGTCTGATATTTGACGATCACCTCTCTATCACCTCAATAACTGTCTGGAGTATGATTATTTTAGCAATAATCTGTAAGGAAGTAATGTGCTTTTGTAAGGAAAATCTAAACAAATTGTATGAAGATAAATACAAACGGGAAAAGCGCTGTGCATCTATGATTACGCTGCCGCCTGTCAAAGCCTGTCTGCTGGGAGCAATGGCTATCTCTCTGGCGCCGAAATCACAGCAATCGTCCGGCCCATATCCACCCTTCAGGTGGGTAGATATGGGCAGTGATGAAGTCTATATGGAGCGGCTTGCCGCCTCTGAACGATTCTGCAGAGCGGAATGCGGCGTGGTCATATCCTGCGCGCTAAAGTTAGCAGTCCCGCTCAGTCCAGGAAACAAAAAAGTCCGGATTCAGCATAATCTGCCGGCAGTCATTTTCCAGAAACAAGTCTATGCTCTACGGCAGGGAGGCGACATTCTGGGGAGTCACTACGGCACATCAGGGAGCATTCCTATCCGGAATGAACCATTTACATAATTATACCTCTTGCTTCATCGGTGACAAATTCGTTGTTCTCATTCTTGAGGTTCTAATAGCATGGACAATCTCTATCTTAATTATTGGCTGCAGTTCGATAGCAGAGTTCCCACAATAATAAAAAAGCTTCTCATCACTGTCTGAGACAAGTAATGTTCTCCGTGAATGAGGTTTCTGCAGAGAAGATGACAGAGGATGGTGGCAGGATTTCGAGCTTTCAAGCCGTTAAAGACAGGAAAGGAGCTCAGGAAGTAAATGAAGCTCCTCTTAGAGGCGAAATCTGGCTGGTGTATTTAATCCCGATCTGCACGAAGATAGATGAAATCTGTAAGACCATGGACACCGACGGCAGGATCACTCAGTCGGAGTTTACGACCGAGATGAAGGGCATGAAGCCGCCTAAACCCAATGAAGAGATGAAATGCTTCAAACGGATCATACAACAATAATCTTTAAGGTATGTTTTTCGATACGGCCCGCTGACCCGCCTCTCTTACAGGATAATAAACGAGACTGCATTGCCTTTCTCCTGGCGGTCTGTTCTATTTCTGCCGGTCAAAGCCTGCTGCAATGTGCACCGAGATTTGATGTAGCCTTTCCTTTCTGCAGTAAAGCCGGGCCGTCTCTATTTCACCGGCGCCATATAGATTGAAGGCAGCAGAGGCATAATATCAATGCACAGCTCAAGATATCACGGAGGGGTAGATGATGATCAAAAGGCATTCTTGACAGGAAGATAGAATAACATTGTGCATGAATCAAACTTTCTGTCAGGGCGACTTTATAAACACTTTCCATCCTTTCTTTTGATCAGACAAAGGATTTCTGACAGTCGTGCCAGGAGCGGACCGCAAATGAGCCCTCTTCCCCCGGGAAGCATTGTCAACAACAGGTACTGTGTCAAGAAAGTGCTCGGCGAAGGAGCCATGAGCACGGTACATCTTGTAATTGACAATGAAAGCCCAGGGATGATGCTGGCTCTGAAGGAGATGAAAGAAGAGCTCATCGGTGACGGGGAGAGAGAAGAAGCTCTTGCCCTGTTCCAACAGGAGGCGGAGCTTCTTCTCACACTTTCCCATGAAGGGCTCCCGTCTGTCACGGATTTTTTCAGCGAAGAAAGATGCCACTATATTGTCATGGAGTTCGTGCCTGGCAATACTCTGCAGGCGGTTCTGGACAGTCGCAAGTCGCCTTGTTCCGTTGAAGAGCTAATCCCCATTATCGAGCAGATCCTGGATATTCTTGACTACCTGCATCACCAGAATCCTCCTGTCATCTTCAGAGATCTCAAACCTTCCAACATCATGGTCACGCCTCAGGGAAAGGTAAAGCTGATTGACTTCGGCATAGCGCGGAATTTTAAACCTGGAAAAGATCGCGATACTCACATCATGGGAACGCCTGGATTCTCCGCCCCTGAACAGTACGGTAAGGGGCAGACCGATCCCCGCAGTGACATATATTCTCTTGGCGCCACGATATACTACCTCCTTACCATGGAAGATGTGACGCAGTTCTCATTCAACTTCCCTTCCGCCACCGAATTCAACGAAAAAATCCCGTTCTGGATGGCTAACCTCATCCTGAAATGCCTGCAGAATCCTCCTGGTTCCCGCTTCCATTCGGCGATTGAGATGAAGGCCTACATGGAAGAGATGAGGCACACCGAGCCGGTCCTGGCTGCGCCTTCAGGCAATGCCGCCTCTGCACAGGCCACCCGGTTTTTCATGCCCTATCCGACAAAGCCATTATATCTCATCTTTGCCTGTGCCATGACATTTTGTACAGGCTGGATCGGAGTATCGACCGGACAATATGCTCTTGCCTGGCTCATGTTTGCAGGAGTTCTCGGGGCAGTTGCTTTTTCAGGCTATTCTCTTCTGGTGTTCATTCTTGCCCTGATATTCAAGAATCCCTATATGGTAAGAAAAACAGGCTGCCTGGGAGTTGGTGGCGTTTTTGCAATTGCATTTCTGGCCTTTTTCATAATACCCAATTTCCTGAGAGCCAGAAATTCCGGACAACTTACCGCATGTAAGAGCAACCTGATGAATATCGGCAATGCCCTGGAGATGTACTCCACCGACAATAAGGGGAGATATCCTACATCTCTCTCCTGTCTTACCCCTGAGTATCTGAGGACAATTCCCACGTGTGCTTCTGCCGGCAAGGATACTTATTCAGAGAGTTACGTGGTCCGTGAGAAACCTGATGTATACACGATTTATTGCAGGGGAAGCCATCACATAGACATCTATGGACTCCCAGACTACCCTCAATATGACGCCATTGAAGGCCTTAATGAAAATACAAATCGCTAGCCTCAGATCCCTGTATCTATCCTCACAGGTACAGGAACCTGCGACTGGTATAAGGAGTGTATTGATTTCTGCAATCGAACGAGGTCGTCAGACAGCCGGGCCGCGATTACTCTGAAAAGACATTATGACATAATTAAAGGAGATCGGCACATTGACAGTGTAATATGAAAGATCGCGGAGACATGCTGATCTTCAAAAACATATGGCATACTATGAAGCAAATAACTAAGACATTCTCCGCTTTACTGGTTATATGAAAAACAATTCTGAAGAACTCGAAGTAGAAGATGTTGGTAAGCTGTTCTGGAGATACTCAATACCGGCGATTGTCGCGTCAACTGCTATCTCTCTTTATAACATCATAGACCGCATCTTCATAGGTCAGGGTGTTGGAGCCCTGGCAATTTCAGGTCTTGCACTTACATTTCCCATCATGAATCTGGCCATTGCCCTGGGAACCCTTGTTGGCGCAGGAGCATCTGCAATAGTCTCCATCAGGATGGGTGAAAAACGGCGCTCCGATGCAATCAGCACACTTGGCAACGCCCTGATCCTGAATGTTGTAATCGGTATTCTCTTTTCTGTTTTTTCACTCATTTTTCTGGATGATATCCTGTATCTCTTTGGAGCCAGCAGGAATACCATTCCCTATGCACGGAATTTCATGCAGATTATACTGCTGGGAAATGTTATAACACACATCTTTTTTGGACTCAACAGCATCATGCGGTCCTCCGGCTACCCTGCAAAAGCTATGATATCCATCCTGCTTACTGTTTCCATCAATGTCATACTGGCACCGATCTTTATTTTTCTGATGAAGTGGGGAATCCGTGGTGCTGCTCTAGCTACGATAATATCTCAGACAGTCGGAATGATCTGGGTGCTGGCACACTTTGCCGGCAGAGCGCCGAATATCCGTTTTGAAACCGGTTGTTTCAAATTGAAGAGAAAGATTGTATACGATATTTTCTCTATCGGGATGTCTCCCTTTCTGCTTCACGTATGTTCATGTATGGTAGCCATTCTGATGAATCTGCAGCTTGGGAAATGTGGAGGAGATCTTGCAATCGGTGCATTCGGTATTATAAACAGCATCATAGGACTTGCCGTGATGATAATCTTCGGCTTTACTCAGGGTATGCAGCCTATTGTAGGATATAACTACGGGGCCGGATTGATGAACAGGGTGGTGCGGGCCTTCAAAATGACCGTGTACTGGGCAACAGCTGTATCTGTTTCCGGATTTCTGCTGACGATGATATTCCCTGTACAGATTGCCAGGGCCTTTACTTACGATCGGCAGCTCATCGGCCTCACGTCAACAGGAATGAGAATCCTGATGATCGCATTTCCTCTGGTCGGCTTTCAGATGGTAACGTCCAACTTCTTTCAATCCATAGGAAAGGCAAAAATAGCGATTATCCTGTCGATGTCCCGTCAGGTTATCTGCCTGATCCCATTTATACTGATCTTTCCGACATTCTGGGGATTAAATGGCGTATGGGCGGCGTCTCCGGCTTCTGATCTTGCTTCATCTACGCTGACTGCGGTAATACTGCTGTATTATCATAAAAGGATGAAAAAGAGACAATACAATATGGCAATTGCTGATTGAGTCTTAATCCTGTCACTGACATGCCTGACCGGCCATTGGTGGTGCTCTGTTATCATATTGTAATGTTCCGTTAACTGCCATGCAACAATACCGTGTTATAATTTAACCAGCATTAACGGCAATTTGGTGCGTTTTTGACAGTATCGATCGAAAAGCGGCATAAGCATGATAATGACCTGGATCAAGAAACAGGATATTTCTTGATCAATTATATTTCATGGAGGTCACAATGGAGAATCACCGCCACGTCTATCTTGTAGCAATATGCGGAATGGGAATGGGATCCTTCGCGGGATTGCTGAAGGAAAAGGGATACAGAGTAACAGGATCCGATAAGAATGTATACCCGCCGATGAGCACTCAGCTTGAACTGATGGGAATCAAGCTCCTTCAGGGCTATGACTCCGGCAACCTGTCGGTTAAACCCGATCTGGTTATCGTAGGGAATACTGTGAAATCAGATAATCCTGAAGCACGGGCTGCAATAGACGGCGGTATCCCTTACATGTCCTTCCCCCAGGCGCTTGGAGAGCTCTATCTGAAAGACAGGCAGTCACTGGTCGTAGCAGGCACTCACGGCAAGACCACCACTTCTTCAATGGTGGCGTGGATGCTGGAAGTGGCCAGGGAGGATCCGGGCTTTCTGATAGGCGGAATCCTGCTGAACTTTGAATCCAGCTACAAACACGGCAACGGCAGATTCTTTGTTGTGGAAGGTGACGAATATGACACTGCCTTCTTCGATAAAGTTCCAAAGTTCCTGCATTACAGGCCTTCTTCGGCGATCATAACCAACGTCGAGTTTGATCACGGCGATATATATCATAATATCGATGAGATCAAGAGGGAATTCAGGAAGTTTATCGCCCTCATCCCTGAGAAGGGAACACTGGTGGCGTGCAGCGACTATCCTCATCTCCGGGAGCTTGTTCCTGAGGCTCGCTGCAGAGTCACTACCTACGGATATGAAGGCACGCCTGACTGGACAGTGCGGGACATCCGCCCAGACGGCGAAACAAGTACATTTACTGTCTATCACAATAATGACCTGTATGGCACATTTGAACTGAATGTGCCTGGCAGGCACAACATATTGAATGCTCTCGGTGCAATAGCTCTTCTGGATACCCACGGTATTGACAGGGAATCAATGAGAAGGGCGCTTGGCACTTTCAGAAGCGTCAAGCGGAGACAGGAGGTGCGGGCGGTGATCGATGATGTGATAATCATCGATGATTTTGCCCATCACCCTACCAAGGTGAGAGAGACTGTATCGGCAATACGCTTCCGCTACCCGCAGCGAAGGATCTGGGCTGTCTTTGAGCCCCGCACCAACACAAGCAGGCGGGCCTTTTTTCAGAAGGAATATACCACATCTTTTAATGATGCCGACCGGATAGTCGTTGCCGAAGTGTTCAACAAGGGAATGATCAATCAGGATGACCGCTTTTCAACTGAGCGGCTCGTCAGCGATCTGAAGGCACTTGGCAAAAACGCCGAATACATTCCCAAGGCTGATGACATTGTAAGCCATATTAGTTCTAATGTCCGATCAGGCGATGTAATTCTCATCATGTCAAACGGTGGATTTGACGCCATACATGAGAAGATCATAGAGAGTCTCAATAAAGTGCTGGCTTGATTCAATAACCAGACCTGGCACGGAGATCACAGGAGATTTGACAGTATTGAAAGGGGCATTTGAATGCCTCTTTTCGATTAAGATGGAAGGTTTAACTCTTTTTAAAGAGAATAGTGTCAACATACTATGATGAAAGAGGTGCCCCATGGCTGATCCGATTGAAATGACAAGAGACATCACCATTGCATGGCTGAATGCCTACAAGACCGATCTTGCAGTCAGACGCCAGAAGGGTGTTGTTCCAGACTTCACTCCTACTAACGAAGAAGTAAAGGAGTTCATGTCTGCAATCTATAATAAAGTGCTGGAGCTGGGGATTGAAGAGAAAGCGGCTGCCAGGCCTCAGCAGTCCAGGAAGAAATCTGCCTCATAGATTTTTGAGATTATGGGCAGATTAAGGGCAGTCACTCCAGTAAAACTGATAGTGGGAATGATCGCGAATGATGAGGCGATTTTTCAGCAGGCACTGGCTCCTCTTGAAATACGCCTGGGTCCGGCAGACTATCAGAGTGATTTTATCGCTTTTACCTTTACCCGGTATTACGAAAAGGAGATGGGCTCGTCTCTCCTGCGGAAGTTTTTTTCATTTGAAAACCTTGTCGACCCCGCAATTCTCCCCGGTATCAAACTGGCAGCAAACAGAATAGAGGAAGAGCTCTCTATTGAAAGCGGAGGAAAGAAGCTGAGAAGGGTCAACATTGATCCCGGCTATCTGGCACTTTCCAAACTGGTACTTGCCACTACAAAAGATAGATCGCATCGTATCTATATCGGGGAAGGGATCTACGCTGAGGTGACTCTTCAATACCAGGGAAAGAGCTTCTGTCCTTGGTACTGGACATACCCTGACTATCAGACAGGCCAGTATATCTCTATCTTCAATCATATCAGGAAGGAATATGCTTCAAAGCTGAAAGAGCTCAATCTTCTGGCCAGCCTGAGCGAGGCAGAATGACAGAGACTCTCTGTGAAAGACCGCAGGGGGACTGATATGAAACATGTCGAATCTAAATAATCAGGATATGATTATGTGCATGCAGCAGCAGGGCCTGGAAAGAACGGGTGGCAATAATGTTCAAACGTCAGAACCGCGTTGAAGAGATGATAAACAACTATGTAAATCATTTTCTCGAATGTATTGAGAGCTTCAAGACAGGGATGAAGTGCTATCTCGAGAAAGGAACCGGCGCTGATTTCGATTACTGGGTCAATAAAACTCATAAAGAAGAGTCTGCACTTGACGATCTGAGGCGTACAATAGAAATGGAGCTTTACAGTAAAGCGCTTCTTCCTGAATCGAGAGGTGATATTCTGGGCCTTCTTGAAACGACAGACAGAATTCCAAACAAGGTGGAATCCATCCTGTTTCAGATTCAATGTGAAAATATAAAGCTTCCTCACGATCTGCTGGCCGATCTGGAGACACTGCTGCAGCAGTCGTATGAGTCGTGCAACTCTGTTGGTGAGGCGATAATAAACCTATTTCAGAAGCGTGATAAAATTATGGAACTGACGAGAAAGATCGATCAGTATGAGAGCTTCTGCGATCATATCGAGCGCCGAATGATAACCAAGATATTCAAATCCGATATCGATACTGGAGAAAAGGTGGTGTTAAAGCAGCTTATTCTGCAGATAGGCGATATTACAGATGCGGCAGAGAATGTCTCTGACAGAATAACCATTTCCAGTGTGAAAGGACAGATCTGAGCCATCGTGCATCTTGAAATAACGAGGTAACTCTTTTAATGGGTTTTTCTCCCTTCTATCTCCTGGGAGGTGTTTTCCTGGGATGGTCAATTGGTGCAAAGGATTTTGCCAATGTGTATGGAACTGCAGTCACGTCAAGAATGCTCAGGTTCTGGCATGCGGCGATTCTTGCCTCTATTGGATGCATTATAGGTGCGTCTGTAGATGGATGGCGGGGCATAGAGACACTAAGCCGGCTGGCCCCTCAATCGTTCCAGACTGCGATAATCGCAACTGTGGCGGCAGCACTGGCCATTACCATCCTGAATGTTCTGAAGCTCCCAATATCCACGGCTCAGGCGGTGGTGGGGAGCATCCTGGGAATAGGGTTGATGACTCACAATGTGAGATTCGAGGGTCTGGGGAAGATCCTCTTCTGCTGGTTTATTGCACCGATAGGGGCCGCGATCCTTGTCATACCTCTCTATCTTGTGATGGGGCACATTTACAACAGTCTGCGGCTGAACATATTCCAGCGGGATTCCATACTCAGATGGGGGCTCATAATTGTGGGAGCATATGCTTCATACGCCATGGGTGCCAATAATGTGGCCAATGTAGCCGCTGTATTTGTAGGGAAGAATATGCTGACTGTCACGGTCGCATCGATCATCGGGGGCGTGAGCATCGCTTCAGGGATCCTTACTTTCAGTAGAGGTGTGATGATGACAATAGGGAGAGGACTTGTAAAGCTCGACGCCTTTTCAGCTCTTATGGCTGTTCTTGCAGAGGCGCTGACGGTCCATGTATTTGCCATAATCGGCGTGCCGGTCTCCACATCTCACGCCATCATCGGGGCAATAGTAGGAATCGGTGTGGTAAGAGGGATCAAGTCGGTGAAGGTGAGAAGTCTTGCAGGTATAATGGTGGGGTGGTTTGTAGCGCCGTTACTGGCTTTTATTATTGCAATTCTGATATATTTTTTTACGCATCTTCGATACGTTCCTGCAGGAGCGTAACAATAAAAAAAACAGAGAGGTAATGCTATGAAATGTCCCCGCTGTGAAGGGACCGGAAAGTGTGTTGAGTGCAAGGGCAGTGGCTCTGTAACATGCATTCAGTGTGGTGGTACAGGGAAACACCCTCTCAAGCTTCCCACCGGTGCGGTCAAGGAGATGAAATGCCGTACCTGTGATGGTAAGGGAACTCTGCCGTGCAGCCCCCTCTGTGAATCGTGCAAGGGAGCCGGCGAGATTACACCAACACTGCAGAAGGAAGTGCAGGAGAAATATGTGCCTTCGTGGATCAGGGTTAAGGAGTATGCCGCCTATGCCAGTATAGCGATTCTGGTGATAAACGTGCTTATCTTTGCCACCGGATCAATATTGACGATGATGAGTGGATACAACATATTCTTCGCAATTGGAGGATTGCAGGGTTATCCGGTCTTTGAAGGCCAATGGTGGCGCGTTATTACGGCGGTGTTCCTCCATATAGGCATTCTACATCTCCTCATCAACTCATACAGTCTTTTCATCATATGCCCTCCAATCGAGAGACTCATCGGCTCTCTCAGATTCATAATGCTCTATCTGTTTTCCGGCATTGCCGGGAATCTGTTGACCATATTCATTGATCCCGGTATGGTCTCAGCCGGCGCTTCAGGTGCCATCTTTGGGGTTTTCGGAGCCTTTTTTGGCCTCAACTACCGCTACCGGCTCTTTCCTCCGGCTCTGATGAACCAACTCTATATGATACTTGTGATTAATGTTGTAATCAGCCTGACACCGGGGATAAACCTGTGGGCTCATTTCGGCGGCCTGGCAGGAGGCTTTCTGTTTGCTGCAATGGTGAAACTAAGATAACAATGAAAAGAGGTTATTTCTTGAGAAAAACAGCTGCAATCGCACTCTCTGTTTCTTTCCTTCTCATATTGATTGTTTCGCTTACCTGCTGTTCTTCAATAACCGGTAAGACAGTGAAGATTGGCGTCGTACTTCCGGAAAGCGGACTCCACGCCTCATTCGGGATGGCGCAGAAACGAGGGTATGAGCTTGCAATGGAGGATCTGAAAAAAGAGAGTGAAGCCCCTGGCTCGATGAACTTCAGGATCATCTTCGCTGATGACTGCAGTGATGAAAGAAAGGCCGTCCAGGCTGTCCGGAAGCTTATCAGGGAAGATCGTGTCTCAGCAATTATCGGATCATACAGCAGCGCAACCACTTTCAATGCCATTGAGATTGCCAACTATCAGAAAGTACCTATGATTATCCCCTCAGCTGCGTCAGATGAGATAACCGGAAAAGGATTTCCCTGGATATTCCGGATCAACGCTCCTTCAAGTGTCTATGCCAGGACAATAATAGACTATGTAAAATCTCTGAAGAGCGTTACCACAATAGCCATTCTGCATGAAAACTCCCTCTTCGGTGTCACAGCCGCCAGTTGGATCGACAGGTTCGCCAGAAAGGGAGGCCTGAAAGTTTTGTGCACCGGCGCTTATGACGAGAAAGACAGTGAGAACATACCTCTGCAGCTTGAGAGAATCAAAAAGGTAAAGCCGGACGGTATAATAATGGTGTCCTATCTCGAGGACTCAGTGGAGATAATGAAAAAATGCAGAGAGATGCAGATAAATCCAAAACTTTATTTCGGCACCGGCGCCGGCTTCACGCTCAATGAGTTTATTAAAAGAACAGAAGGGACGTCAGAATTCATTTTCACCGTCTCCCAATGGCATACTACTCTCAAGACACCGGGAAACGATGAGTTTGTCAAGCGCTATGAAGAGCGTTATAAGGAGGATCCTACTTTCCACAGCGTGGAAACTTATGCAGGCCTTAAGATCCTGGCTCAGGCAGTAAGGAATTCAGGATCAGGCAAAACGGAAGATATCAGAAAGAGTCTGCTTGCCCTGGATGCTGATACCGCATATGGAAAAGTGAAATTTGAAAACTATGACGGATTTACCAACCAGAACCGCCACACAATGGTGGTGCTTCAGGTTCAGGGCGGCCGCTACATCCTTCTCTGGCCGGAATCATCGAACGAGGGAAAAGTAAACTATCCCACCCCTCACTGGAATGCAAGAAAAGCCAGATAAAAAATGTTGGTTTAAAGATTTCTGTCCTTCTTCAGGATGAACTTCTCGCCATCCACGGTGATTACAAACTTGTCGCCATCTTCGAAATAGCATTTGGCCACTTCATCCTGTTTCCTGTAAATGAAAAGCTGGCCGCCACTTGATGCACATTCGAAGGTAAGCTTCTCATTGGGGTTGATGGCGTAGCTCTGTCTCTTGACAGTGCCTCTCATCATTATCTCGATTCTGAAGTCTGTATTGTTCTTGATTGTCACTCCAGCCAGGCAGGGCAGGGCCAGGGAGAAAAGAAAGAGACTGAGCACCACTGAAACGATAGCCTTGCGCATAAGAACCTCCTCATTTTGTGAATTTCAGTTCCATATAGCTTCTCCAGTGATAGAGCCATTCCTCCCTTTTGTCACAGTGTATATTGTTCACATAAAGCACATAAAACATTCAGATACTCTATCTGGCAGGAAGGAGAAAATTCTGAGAGATGGAAGCATATTCCCATGAGCAATGTCTGTCCGCGATGCCGTACTCAGAATGACAGCAGTTCCAAGCAGTGCTCGCGCTGCGGAGCACCCATAGGTGGGAGAATATGTCCGCGTTGCGGAGGGGCGATGAGAAATACCAGCAGATTCTGCTCATCCTGCGGGCTTCAGATACCTCTGCCGGTTCCTCGTCCTGCGAGCCTTCAGCAGGCTCCTTCCCGTTCATATCTAAAGGAGACCACTCTGCAGGTTGATCAGGCCTCCGGAGGGAAAGCAGAGCAGGAGCTTCGCAGCAAGACCCTTCTTCTACGGGAGCAGTTCGGCTCTGTCATTACTCAGGGCAACTATAAGGAAGTCCTTCAATCCAGGGAAAATCCTGTCACAAAGACGTTCATCGATTTTATCGCCTGGGGAATAATGCATTTCTGGAACTTTACAGCCTTTCTGGCTGCAGTGACAGTGCTGGGTGTTCTTCTCGGAGGCTGGGGTGTTGTGCTTGCAGTGGCTCTGACTTATGTTTATTCAAAACATAAGTCAGATATCCTGGCCAGGCTCAAAGAGATGAAAGGCGAATCTACTGTAATGCGCAGGAAGGGAAAAGGGTACTCTTACATCATTGATGATCGATGTAACGGCTGCGGCATATGCAGAGACATATGCCCTCAGCAGGCCATATTCCCTGCCGGCGAGTTTTTTGCAATCTACGATGAGCGATGCGATCTCTGCGGAAGATGCATGGGTGAATGCCCGGTAAGAGCTATTGTAAAGTACTGACGCTCTTCATCTGCTCATTAATTACTTTCTCCATAAGAAAGATCGGCAGATTTCCTGAGTAGAGCATCAGATCGTGGAACTTCCTCTGTGAAAACTCCTTTGGATAGTTTTTCTCTATCCTTGTCTTCAGAGATTTCAGAAGATGCTTCCCAATCAGATAGCTGAGCTGATATCCAGGCGTATAGGTGTAGCGTTTTACCTCTCCCAGAGCTGACAGATCGTCCATCCCCACATCATCCACCAGATGTCTGATGGCCTGCTCAAAAGACATCTCGCCTATTGACAGCTTTACATCGATGATGATTCTCCAGGCCCGCCATAACATATCCTTGCTGCGTATCAGCGCCACCTCAGGCGTATTCATAAAGCCCGCCTCTGCAGCGGCATCCTCACAGTAATGAGCCCAGCCTTCCACGAATTCAGTCGGACTGCTGAAAAGACGTGCGGTTGAAGGGTTCAGATTGGCGCAGCAGAGCTGAAGATGATGGCCGGGATATCCTTCATGAACAGAGGTATTAATCAGATCGTCATAGCAGAACTCGGTAAGTCTCTCCGTATTTCCTTCAACAGGTGTGATCATATAGACACCCTTCTGCTCCACGTCAAATTTCCCCGGTGAGGAATAGGCTGCAAAGGGGATGAAGTGCCGCATGAATATCGGTGTCTCCTCTACAACGAGGCTCTCTTTATCCGGCAGAGTGGCAAAGCCCTTCTCCTGCACGAAGGCACGGGCCTGCCGCATGAGATTGCGGCACTGATCGAGCACACCTTCTATGCTCTCCGGGTGGTTCTTCCTGATTCTGCTAAGAATCTCTTCGACAGATGCATCAGGATCTATCAGGTGTGCGTTCTTTCTTATATTTTCCCTGCATTCATCTATATACTTTTCACCGAGCTCGAGTATCTCAGAGCGGGTGAGTCCAAGCCTGCGTTTTTCGAGAAGCCTGTCAAACTGTTCAGCAGAGAGATAGAAATCGTGGGTGGAGCGGGGGAGGATTTCGTTATAAAGCCAGTGTTCATAAGCTGTGATAGATTCCTTCGCCTTTCTTGACTTGTCGTCCAGATCTGCCAACAGTGCCTTATCATCTACAAGCTTTTCCGACATACCCTGTATGAAATCACAGTATCCGATGAGTCGATGGCAAGATTCTATACCTATTTCGACCCATATCCAGATCGGCTTTTCCAGCAGCTCCTTTGTCTCTTCCAGGTATGAAGGTATCCTGTCCATCCTGGAGATGATGCTTCTCAGCCTGTCCACATAAGGTGTCGAATCGCGTGCAATAAGCGTATACAACGCTGAGCCGATGGCCCTGGGGCCGGTGGGGAAGGAGCGCCAGAGCTTTCTCTCCTTCAGGTTGAAAAGCTCCAGTTCCAGTGAGTAGATCAGGCATTCCCTGTCAATTTTTTCATCAAAGCTGAGATTAATTTCACTCCATCCGACAACCTCTTTCAGGAAGCTTTCGTGGAGAGTGATCAATTCCTCGAGATGTCGTCTGTCGCCGTGAGGCATCATCGGGTCATATTCGATAAGCCCCAGATCACTTCCCCAGATAGGGTCATATTTTAATATGCTGTGAAAATACCTTTCAATCATTGAAGCAAATAAAGACATGAACTTCATCCTTTCGTGCTTTGGTGAAATATACAGGTTAAAATGATATTGATTGATTCTCTCTCATTTGAAAGATACCTCCATGGAGACTCCTCACATTACGTCACAGTGGTGTGAAAGAAAGGATTTTTCTATCAGTGCAAGAAGTGATTCCTTCTTATGAAAGTCTATACGGTTACGGAGATTACCTTCTATCTGAAGGAGCTGCTGATACACGATGATATCCTTTCCAGCCTGACTGTCAAAGGAGAGATCTCAAACTTCAGTGAGTCACTGGCAGGCCACTGTTACTTCACTCTGAAGGACTCTCTCTGCCAGCTTCAATGTGTTCTTTTCAAAGGGGTCCGGGCACGACTTCCTTTACCTCTGAAGGAGGGGATGCAGATAGCTGCACAGGGGAGAATAGACATCTACGAGAAGCAGGGGAGATACCAGCTTATCATTGACAATCTCAGAATAGAAGGCTCAGGCGAGCTCTTCGAGCGATTCATAAGGCTCAGGAAGAAGCTGGAGGCGGAAGGTCTCTTCGAGAGATCACATAAGAAGGCGATTCCTTTTTTTCCCGGCACCATAGGTGTCGTAACATCACCTTACGGTGCGGCGATCAGAGATATCATTACGACAGCAGGGAAAAGAAACAAATCTGTCAGGATCATACTGTCGCCTGTTCAGGTACAGGGAGCAGAGGCACCGCTTTCCATCTGTGCAGGGCTCAAAGCTCTTGAGAAACAGGGAGAGGCTGAGGTGATACTGCTGGCAAGAGGAGGTGGGTCTTTTGAAGAGCTTATGCCCTTCAATGATGAAAGAGTTGCAAGAGCCATCTTTCTGTGCTCCATACCTGTCATCTCAGGAGTCGGACATGAAACGGATTTTACCATCTCCGATATGGTGGCGGATCTCAGGGCCCCCACTCCGACTGCCGCAGCGCAGATGGCAGTTCCGGACAGATCTGAGATGCAGAAAAAGCTGAGTCTTGCAGAGCGAAGGATAACCAGTGCGTTGCGTAACAGGATCTCACAGATGAATATAAGGCTTCAGGCTCTTCACTCGCAGTATTTCTTCCGCCACCCTGAGAGAAGAATAGAGATGCTTTCACAGAATCTCGACACTCTATGCAGGCAGATGAATACATCGATGGAGCGGTTTATAGAGCTCAGGCAAAGAGGCCTCGAAGAACTCAGGATGAAGTGCAGCGCCTATAATCCTTCAGCGATTCTGGAAAAAGGCTACTGCATAGCGTTGACACAACCGGAAAGAACATTGATACGAAGGGCATCAGAGCTTCGCCGGGAGCAGCAGATCCAGATCGTTTTCAACGATGGTGAAGCAACTCTTAAGGTGAAGGAAGTTATTGAGAAAAGGTGAATATGCTTTTCTTTGCAGGATTTTTCAGCCTTCTGATGAAGGTAGATTATATACAGCGTTGTATATTAACAGGACTATGAAAAGAGATCTTAATACAGAGCCTTACGAAAAGCTTTATGAAGAGCTTGAAGAGATTGTGCTAAGCCTTGAGCACGGCGATCTGCCCCTCGAAAAGGCGCTTAAACGCCATGAACGTGGAATGATGCTTTATCGCGAATGTCTTAAGAGGTTGAAAGATGCAGAGGAACGCCTCCTTCAGATCTCGAAGAACGAGGATGGTGTTACTCTTACAAAGCTTGAGCTCAGTGAATATGAGGAACCATGACGATCAACCTGGACAAGTACATCAGAGATAAAGCTGAGATTATCAACAGAGCGCTGGATGAATGTCTTGGTGGGCGAGAAAACCCTCTGAGGCCCATAATGGATTACAGCGTTCTGTCTGAAGGCAAGCGCTTCAGGCCCATTCTTGTTTTTGCAGCTATGGAATCGCTGGGCGGAGACTTCATCGCGGCACTTCCTGCCGCCTGCGCCGTAGAGATTGTGCACTGCTTTTCACTTGTCCACGATGACCTTCCCTGTATGGATAATGATGATTACCGGCGGGGCCGGCTTTCAACGCATAGAAAATTTGGAGAGGCAGAGGCACTCCTGGCAGGAGATGCATTGATGATGCAGGCCTTTGAGATTCTCTCACGCCCTTCCTGCAACGCCTGGGCAACACCGGAGAAGAAGATCGAGGTGATCTTCGAGCTCTCGGCAGCCTCTGGAGCGAAAGGTATGACAGGAGGGCAGTACCTTGAACTGATAAAAAGCTCTGCAGAAGTGGATGAATTACTTCTGGCTGAGGTACACAGGCTTAAGACAGGTGCTTCCATTCGGTGTGCTGTCAGAATAGGCGGCATCCTGGGCGGTGCTTCTCCACAAGATCTTGATGCTCTCACTGAATACGGCGAGTCCATCGGGCTGCTCTTTCAGATAGTGGATGATATACTTGATGCCGAAAAAGATGATGAAACAATAAGCTTCTCATCCTTTTACGGTGTGGCAGAGGCCCGAGGCAAGGCGTCCGAGGCTGCAGAGCGCGCAAGAGAGGCGCTTGCCCGCTTCAGTGGAAAGAAGGAGCTGTTGATACAGATTATCGACTTTTTACTGAAGAGAAAGAGGTAGTTGGTTAATGGGAAGAATACTCGATCTGATCGATTCGCCATACGATATTCGTCAGCTAGGCTATCCTGAGCTCAGGAATCTGGCTCTAGAGATTCGTAAGGAGATCATCGGTACAATCTCAAAGACAGGTGGACATCTCGCTTCCAGCCTTGGTGTCGTGGAGCTCTCACTGGCACTTCACTACGCGTTCAATACTCCGCATGACAAAGTGATCTGGGATGTAGGGCATCAGTGCTATGCCCACAAAATCATTACCGGCAGAAGGAAATCATTCAGTACTATAAGACAGTATGATGGTATCAGCGGATTTCCCAAAAAGATGGAAAGCGAATATGACAGTTTCGACACAGGCCACAGCAGCACTTCAATCTCTGCGGCGCTGGGAATCGCAATGGCAAGGGATCTCAGGGGAGAGAAGTTCAATGTCGTTGCAGTAATAGGTGATGGTGCAATGACAGGTGGAATGGCCTTTGAGGCGATGAACAATGCAGGATCGATGAATACCAATCTTATAGTGGTGCTCAATGATAATGAAATGTCTATCTCAAATAACGTGGGATCTCTTACTCAGCATCTGAGCAAGATCAGGATGAGCAGGCGCCTGCAAAAGGTGAGAAAAGATCTGAGACATATTGTTAAAAACATCCCCAAGGTCGGGAAGAAGGTTCTGGAGGTCTGTGAATACATTGAAGACCGTGTGACCTATCTTCTGGTTCCGGGAGTAATATTTGAAGCGCTGGGCTTCTTCTATCTCGGTCCTTTCGACGGTCATAACATAGAGCAGCTCGTCAAGACTTTCGAGCGGGTCAAGAATATGGAAGGGAATATCATGGTTCATGTGATAACCCAGAAAGGCAAAGGCTATCCTCCTGCAGAGAAAGATGCCACCAAGTTTCATGCTGCAGCACCTTTTGACGTGGCAACAGGCAGGAATACCAATGGGGCGGAAGTGCCGACCTATACTGAGGTTTTCGGCAATACTCTCATCGAGATGGCTCGCAGGGATAAAAGGATCGTAGCCGTTACTGCGGCAATGCGCGATGGAACAGGTCTCTCCAGATTTGCCAGAGAGTTCCCCGACAGGTTTTTTGATGCAGGTATTGCTGAACAGCACGCGGTTACCTTTTCAGCTGCTCTCGCCTGCGGCGGCATGAGACCTGTAGTAGCAATATACTCGACATTTCTTCAGCGCGCTTTTGATCAGCTCATACACGATGTGTGTCTGCAGAACCTGCCTGTCCTTTTTGCAATTGACAGGGCGGGCATCGTAGGTGAAGATGGTCCCACTCATCACGGAGTCTTTGATATTTCATACCTGAGGTTCGTTCCAAATATCGTGCTGATGTCTCCAAGTGATGAGAATGAGTTCCGCGCAATGCTTAAGACCGCGCTGCTGATTGATGGGCCTTCAGCAATAAGGTTCCCGAGAGAGCACGGAGTAGGAGTCGCCATGGAGGCTGAGATAAAGACCCTCGAAATTGGAAGGGCTGAAGTCATAAGAGAAGGTAAGGACATAGCGATAATAGCAATAGGGAACCTTGTCTATCCTGGTATTTTTGCCGCAGAGCGGCTTAGTGTGTACGGTATTTCCGCCACAGTGATAAATGCTAGGTTTATCAAGCCTCTGGATGAGGAACTGATACTAAGCGTGGCTCGAAAGACAAGACGGATAATTACCATAGAGGAGAATGTCGTTACCGGAGGATTTGGATCTGCGGTACAGGAGATGATCCACAGAAGTGGATATGACAATATAAGTATTACTGCACTTGGACTGCCTGATCGCTTCATTGAGCAGGGCTCTCCCAGCATCTTGAAAGAGAATCTGGGTATGACTACCGAGGGGATCACCCAGGCTATTCTGAAGAGCCTCCAGGTAATGGTATGAACTGTAAATCAATATCTCTTCTTCAAATCAGATCATGATAGAAAAAAAACGTCTGGACAGTCTCCTCTGTGAGCGGGGACTCGTGCCATCGCGTTCAATTGCACAGAGCCTGATTGTGCGTGGCAGAGTCTTTGTCAACGGCACAAGCTGTGTCAAGCCAGGCACCTCCTTTCCGATCGACTCATCAATTGAGCTTCAGGAGGAGAAGAGCAGGTATGTAAGCAGAGGTGGAATAAAGCTGGAGCACGCCCTCAGAGCTTCAGGCCTCCAGGTGGAAGGCAAGGTGGCAATTGATATAGGCGCATCTACAGGAGGTTTCACTGACTGCCTGCTCCGGCACGGGGCAGTGAAAGTATATGCGGTGGATGTCGGGAGAGGGCAGCTTGACTATACTCTCAGGAATGATGCACGGGTGTTTTCATTTGAGAAAACAAATGCCCGTTATATTAAGGAGGATTTTTTCCCGGAGAAGGCATGGATAATCACCATAGATGTCTCCTTTATCTCTGTTGACAGGATCCTTCCTGTGGCAGTCAAATTTTTAGGAGATGGCGGCTCATTCGTGGTTCTGGTCAAGCCTCAGTTTGAGGCAGGAAGGGCGCAGGTCAGGAAAGGAGTGGTGAGAGACCCGGAAGTACATCGCACTGTATTGCACAAAGCGCTGCATTCATCGGCGTTATGTGGGTTGTCCTGCTTCCTGATCACTCCTTCTCCAATACAGGGACCGAGTGGCAATATAGAGTTCTTTCTATTGCTGCAGAGGTCTGGTGATGACGACCGTAAATGGACTGAAGATGAAATTGACAGAATAGTGAAAGAAGCCCATCAGTCTTTCAGAAATCCTGCGCCTCCCTGTTAAGCTGTATGGATTCCGGATGATGAATGGTTAAGAACATGAGCAAGATACTTATTGTAGATGATGATGAGTCGGTAGTAATGGAGCTGTGCCAGTTGCTTCAGAATGATGCCGTGCAGTTGAACGGCACATACAGTGGCATGCAGGCTCTTACATTGATATTCAACGATCTTCCCAATCTGCTGGTGCTTGACATGGTGATGCCTGATCTTACAGGATACGAAGTACACGAGATATTGGCAATCCATCCTGAAACAGAGAATCTCAAAGTTCTTTTCCTTGTGCGTGACCCTGAAAAACATAGTGAGAGCGCTGTAAGGCGAAAGAAAAACTACCATTTTATAAGAAAACCTTTTGATCCTGAAGAGATGAAGCAGAAGGTGGGCAGCATACTGGGAAGTCCTGGTCCGGTCACGGCAGGCAGAGAGCTGCCGACAGATGAGATTTCCAGATCCTGCAGGGATAAAGTGACAGGGCTTTATCTGAGCTCATATCTCAAACAGCGGTTCAGTGAGGAAGTTGAACGCGCAAAAAAGCACGAATATCCTCTTTCTCTGATTACTGCAAGCATCAGCTGCTCCGAGAGGTTTCTTACCTGTAAGGAAGGAATCACTCACTCTCTCGCGAATGAAGTGGCAGAATCAATAAGATTACTTTCTCGTGTTATTGATATTCCAGCATGTCTGGGCGATCTGAAATATACGATAGTATTGCCAAGAATGGAAAAAAGTGCAGCTCTTGTATTTGCACAGAAATTGAGGAACTCGCTTATTTCCCAGACCTATCCGCCTGCTCTTGACGGTGCCATTGCTTCGATTAATCTTGGAGTCCTGCAGGTAGATCCAAAAAAGCGATATGATGGCGATGCACTTTCAGCTGAACTGGAAGGGACACTGCAGAAAGCGCGCGAGCGCGGAGCGAATCAGATTTATTTACAGGAGCGATGAAGCAGGAAGATTATGAAGGCAGTGACTCTGTTCCCCTCACAGGTTAAAAAAGCTCTTGATGAAGCTCTCCTTATCATAAAAAAGCTGAAGGAGGATGGTGTAAGGATCTTTCTGCCGGAATCGGCACCTTCACTGCCGGGATATCAGGATTACGTTAAACCTGACGATGTCATCAGAAATGAATCAGACCTTCTAATAAGCATGGGAGGCGATGGCACTCTTTTGCGGGCAGCGCGCTTTGCAGGCACTTCAGAGATCCCCATCCTGGGAATCAATCTTGGAAGGCTGGGATTTCTTACAGAGACACCGGTCAACAACTGGAGAGAGGCACTGGAAAGGATTCAAAGAGGTCAATATCAGATTGTCGAGCGGATGCAGCTATCCTGTGAGGTCAGGCGCGACAATCAGGTTATTGCCGGAGGAGAAGCTCTCAACGATGTGGTGATTCATCGAGGGGCCGTCAGCAGACTCCTCGATCTGGAGATTCTGATTAACAGTAATTATGTAGGAACATACTCGGCCGATGGTCTGATCATCTCCACACCTACCGGATCTACTGCCTATTCTCTTTCAGCAGGTGGACCAATCATCAATCCGGAAGTCTCGTGTCTTCTTCTGACAGCAATATGCCCTCATACACTTTCGGCACGTCCCCTGATCATCTCAGATAGAGAGAAGATAACTGTAAAGGAGCCTTTCATCGACGGGATCAGCCTTACTCTGGACGGACATCTGAACTTCGCGCTGCTTAAAAATGATGAAGTCATAGTAAAAAAGGCTTCTTATGGTATAAAGTTCATACATTTTGAGAAGACCTTTTACAAGACAGTTCAGGAAAAGCTGAAATGGGTTTCACATCACAGTGAGGAATCTGGCAAATAAGGTATTGCCGCGAGAAAGGGTCATATCACTCTCCTCGCATATATTGCTGTCGGCCGTTGCAAGCTCTTTATAAGAAGTCTGGTGCCGTCAGATGAACGTGAGTATAATACGCAGTAACATTCTTGCACCTAAAATAGAAATGAAAGGTTGACCCGATATGTATAATAAGACAGTGCTTCCAAACGGCATCAGAGTTATCACCGAGGAGATTCCATTTTTCAAATCTGCATCGCTTGGCTTCTGGGTAAATACAGGCTCCAGGAGTGAAAATTCGTCTCAGAATGGCATATCTCACTTCATTGAGCATATGATGTTCAAAGGCACTTCAACCAGAAGTGCCACCGAGATTGCAGAGATAATGGACAGTGTGGGAGGACAGCTCAACGCTTTTACAGAGAAGGAACAGACCTGTTATTATGTCCGGGTTGTAGATATTCACGTTCCGCTGGCACTGGAGCTTCTTGCAGATATGCTTGTCAACTCTGTCTTCAATCCTGTCGAGATCGAGCGCGAGCGGGGAGTAATACTTGAAGAGATCCGCATGTATGATGATTCGCCGGACGAGATTATATTTGATATATTTACCAAGACACTCTGGCAGAGACATCCTCTGGGAAGGACGATACTCGGCTCCAAGAAAGTGGTCTCTTCGCTGTCGAGGGATGATATAGTACAGTTCATAGAATCTTATTATCTATCTGGAAATATCATAGTTGCCGCTGCTGGTAATATACGCCACGACGAGATTGTAAAGCTCGTAGAACGATTCTTTGACCATCACCGCTCCAGGGAGGTGAAAAAGAAACCTGAGAAGCCGCCTGTAGAGAAAAAGCGAGTCGAAGTCATCAATTACAAAGACTGTGAGCAGGTATATGTGATAGTAGGTGGAAAGGGCGTTTCACAGCGCGATGAAGAAAAATACACTGTTCAGGTGCTTGACAGCATCATAGGGGGAAGCATGAGCTCCCGCCTGTTTCAGGAAATCAGAGAAAAGCTGGGATTGGCCTATTCAATAGGCTCCTTTCAGAACTCGTATTATGACGCAGGGCTCTTTGGAATCTTTGCAGGCACATCACTTGAAAATATAGATACAGTCATTGCAACTACGTTCAGGATCGTCAAGGAGTTCAAAGAGAGAGGCTGTGAAGAGAAGGAGCTTTCCAGGGCCAAGGAACAGCTTAAGGGAACCATCTCACTGGCTCTTGAAAGCACTCCCAACAGGATGATAAGGCTTGCGAAATCTGAGATATATCACGGCAGGCTGATCCCTTATGAAGAAGTCTTTGAAAAGATAGAAAAAGTCACTCTGGAAGATGTCTATAACCTTGCCCAGATGGTTCTGGACTATGATAACTTCGGGATATCAATACTCGGTCCGGTTAAAAAGGGATACGTGGTGCCGAGGTGACCGGGGCTCAGGGCTGGTCATCGTCAATATGCAGATCTGGATAGAGTCTGGCAGTGCATTCAGGGCATATGGTGTGGGTAAAATCAGCATCAGAATGCTCGTGGAGATATTTTTCAATTGGCTGCCAGGTTTTACCGTTTTCGCGGATTTTCTTGCAGCTGGCACATATGGGTAGCATACCCTGGAGTGTCTTGATATGGGCCAATGCCTCAGTCAGCTCAGTTACCTTCTGTTCGAGCGCCCTGTTCAGGCGCCGAAGTGCCCGTTTCTGCTGGTACAGCTGCACGAAGACTTTCACCTTGGCAATGAATACTACCGGCTCACAGGGTTTGAAGAGATAATCCACTGCACCGAGATCGAAGCCCTGGAAGATCTTGATTGAATCTTTGGCTATGGCGGTAAAGAAGATGATAGAGACATCTTTAGCCCGGGAGCTTTCAAAAATGCGTCTGGCCGTTTCGAAGCCATCCATTCCGGGCATGGAGACATCCAGAACAACAACTGCAAAGTCCATCTCTTCAGTGTATTTAAGGCATTCCATCCCAGAATTTGCCAGCACAATCGTATGACCCAGATCCGAAAGAAATGACTTCAGCACCTCCAGGTAGACCTTTTCATCGTCTACAAGAAGGATATTTACTTTTTCTTCAGAGTATGGATCTGTCTTCATATTGTCAATGACTTTTCAGATGCGGTAAGGCTATGGATGTGAAGAGGACTCGTGCCGCCCATGAATGGTATTTCGTTCTCTCTCAGGGTTCACCTTCAACAAAGTACCGGAGCGATGGCTTATATGATCGGAGGTTCACAAAAATCCTGCTTTGGAAGACCTTCCGGGATTCTATTTCACACGGCGACGCGGAGCTTTACGTTGACCGCCTGTATGTCGGCTCGAGCCAGGGTGCAGTCACAGGGGCTTCACCAGCGTTGATCCGTGCCTCATTCTATGCTATCAATATCAATGCCGGTTACCTTCTTTATTATCTCACGATCAACATTCAGAGCCTTCATCTCCCTTGCGTGGATGAGATTGGCTTCCTGAAGACCCTCTTCTCTGCCTTTTTCCATGCCCTTTTCAAAGCCTTTCTTCATGCCAAGTCTTTCTGCAGAGCTTACATACGCCATTTCTTTCCCCTCCTCGAACTTCTTCATCTCTTCAATGTACTCTTTCTCCAGCTCTTCAGGCAGGGCAAGAAGCCAGTCGATGAACAGATTGAGATCCCCTCTCATATTCTGCCCGAAGCCTTTGCTTTCAA
>Ga0302251_1000641_pt1 | contig 29194 bp, 26 predicted proteins | sample AAG_RA_Gln_MG_FD_193534 | JGI IMG/M metagenome (GOLD analysis project Ga0302251, IMG submission 193534) | Enriched activated sludge microbial communities from anaerobic digester in WTTP, New Holstein, Wisconsin, United States - AAG_RA_Gln | ecosystem: Engineered > Bioreactor > Anaerobic >... | reverse complement strand
TTTCTTCTTTCTTCAACCCATCATTCCACCATTCCAGTGTTCCACCATTCCATTTCTTCAAATGATATTGATGAATCGTAAGGCAGGGTTGAATCTTCTGCTCAATGCAGCATCGGAAGCCGTACAGCAATGGAGCAGGGAGATACAGGGAATGAGAATGGGACTCCTGATTGTGGCACATAAGGGGGAGTGGAATAGTGGAGTAATGGAATACTGGGTTGAGGGAAGTGCATCCAGGGAAGTGCATCCAGGGAAGTGCTTTTATATCTTTCGACCATTCTTCCAGTATTCCAACGTTCCACCATTCCATTTCTTCAATTCCCATGGTCCGTTATGCCGGCCTGTTCTGCAATAGGTGGAAGAAAGGGTATCTGAGCCTGGCCAGGCGTGCACTTCGGCTGCCCGAGAGAAACGAGACAGAAGGGGAAACGCCTCTTTCCTGGGCTTCTCGCCAGAGACAGTATACAGGTGTTGATCCTCTGGTATGTCCATTGTGCCAATGCTCTCTGAGTTTCGTTGCTATGGTGTTCGGTAGGTGGGACAAAGTGCAATCGCTTTTCGATTCGGCGGGAGTTGATACTCATATTCCTGTCCTGCTGTTACGTTCAGGATAGACAAATTCGTGAGAGAACAATAAAGCGAGGCCTGCAACCCAATGGAGGGTTTATTTCACATTTCCACGAAATCTCGGATATCAGGGTTCCAACAGAGTGAACATGGATAAAGGATAGTTTTTTGAGGGGTTCACCATTTTTTTTCCCATCATTCCACCATTCCAGTGTTCCATCTTTCCCCCCTTGACGGGGACAGGCAAACGCGGTCGTTACAACGTTTCTATAGAAGTTCCGAGACATAATGTTCAAATCATTGAAAAGAATCACCTATCAGGCAGAGGATATAGACAAAGCACGAGAGTGGTACAGCGCTTTTCTGAATAAAGAGCCTGTCTTCGACACTCCCTTTGCGGTGATCTTCACCATCGGGAACTGCTCGCTGTCTGTCATGAAAGGGACTCCTCCACTGCCGGAAGACACCAGGAGAGTTGCCACATACTGGGAGGTTGAAGATGTAGATGCCGCATATCGGCGTCTGCTTGAAGCCGGCGCCGCCCCGCTTGCGGAAGTCAAGACCATTTTCACCATCAAGGTGGCGCAGGTTGTCGATCCCTTCGGAAATATCATCGGGATCACCGGCGAGGCAGTGCCTCCTGGCGAGCAGACAGTCGACAGGCGCCCCTCTGAGACCGCCAGGACTGCAGCATTCTGCCGCGCCCTCGCCGCTGCAGATGAGAGAGAAGAGATTCGCGGCCCGGACACTCTCGCGGAGATATTTCTCGATGAAGACGACAAGAAATCCCTGAGAGATCACGCCTCCAGGGAGTGGGTCATTACAAGACTCATTACGCCGAAGCTGTACGGATACTTCGTAGCCCGCACCGCCTTTATCGACGAAATATTCAGAAAGGCTCTGCGCTCAAATATCCCACAGATTGTCATCTTCGGGGCGGGATATGATACCAGGACCTGCCGTTTTCAGGACCTCATCAAAGACACAAGAATATTCGAGATGGATATCCGCCCCACCCAGATGCGCAAAAAGGAGAGGCTGATTAAGGCAGGCATTGCCGTTCCGGAGCATCTGACCTTCATCGCGATTGATTTCGCCACTGAATCAATTGCAGATGCCCTTCTCCCTGCCGGTTTTGATCCATCTGACAAGACCCTCTTCATCTGGGAGGGAGTGATGTACTACCTTTCCGCCGAAGTCGTTGACGCGGTGCTGGGCTTCATCGCCTCACACTCACCGGGAGGAAGCGCTCTCTGCTTCGATCACATGACGCAGCCAGTGGCATCTGTCCATTCAGGAGAGCCTTTTCAATTCTGGGTAGACAATGAGGCGATTGAGGCCTTCATGTCAGAGCGCGGATTCAGAATGATGGAGCACCTCACCCCGGATAAGATCAGAAAACGATATCTTACCCTGTGCGATGGGTCAGCGGTTTTTGATACCCTGCCATTTTTCAGCTTCGTCCACGCTGCGGTGAAGAAGCTGTGAAGGCGGACCGGAAGGCATGAATTCATCAGAGTGAAGCAGGTATCCTATAGCGCTCCTGCTCCTGTGGAGCCTCAGTATCTGCCTGTCAGTCACATTTCCCGGTTTTTTCAATAGCTTCGATTCGCCGGCGGGCCAGGTTCTCTTTCCCTCTCCACTTGGAGCTTTTATCGCTGATCCGGTACGCTTTCAGCGCTTCACAGGGATTATCGAATATCTCATATACTCTGCCGAGGTAGTAGTGCAGCTCTGATAAATCCGGATACTCCTTCGAAAGCGACATCAGGCTGCCGCGAATTTGTCTGTATTCATCTGGGAAGCGTTTGTCGGCAGGCACGTATGAGCTGCCATAATATGAGTAGATGCTGAGCCATGGAGGGTTTTCCGCGTGGCTGAGCCCGGCGATCCAAGGGCAGCGGCTCATGAGTACTTCAAATCTCCCGTCGTTGTTGAGATCTCTCAGTACCGCAGACTCATTGCAGTCACCGCAGAATATCTTCTCCCAGCTTCGGCCTGAGGGTTTGTAAATAACAAGATTGGAGTCAACGAAATTCGCACCGGGGTTTGTCTGGCACGCTATGATTGAGGGCTTTCCGCTTCCGGTGACATCTTCGGCAAGTAGCGTGGCAAAGGTGGACATCCTGATCTGTTTACCCCAGCCGGTAATGATCAGCTTCTCAGATCTCCATGATTTTACGATTTCTTCGCTGCTCTTCGTGAATACGGTGACATACATATCAGTCATGAGGCCGAAGGGCCCTGGAACGTTTCTATTGACTACCTTGGCGCTCATCACTGCAATCTGATCTCTTCCATCGAGATAAAACGGGACGATATGAATGATGGAATGGCCTGCAGGCAGGAGAGATTTTATTTTTTCCGTGAGGCGCTTCATCTGCGCCGCATCCTGCGCGGATCTCCACAGTCTGCGATCGGCAGGCTCTTCTTTCTGCGCCTTGTTGTAGAAGATCTCTGCATCCCTGTATCGTGACAGGCGATAATAGCAATCGGCAAGTCCCTTCAGAGCGATTACATCGTGGGGCTCGCCCTCCAGTCTCTTTTCGCAGATTTCCTTCAAAGAATAGATATTATCCAAGGGGAACAGGGAGAGTGATGATGAGCGGGATTTCTGAACGCTCTCGACAAGCGGGCAGGTCAACTCATAGAATATACTCTTTTCCTTCTTATCAAGGGCGAGTGCTATCGGTGTGAGGCCATATCTGTCCCTGATATAAACCTCTGCGCCTTTTGAGATAAGGAGGTTGGCAACACTCTTGCTGCCGTTTTCCACTGCCCTGTGGAGCGGCGTTTCATTGCCTCTGTTTTCGAAGGGCACGATGAATCCTGTTCTATCAAGGAGTGAATCCAGACTGTCCTTAAACTTTTCCGGCATCGCCCTGAGGAAAGCTGCGTCAGATCCGTTTCTTCCATTGGCAAGTGAACGATCCTTTGTGAGCATTTTCTGCAGTCTCGCGCAGTCGCCGCATCTTGCCGCCTGATGAATATCGCCGATGTTCATATTTCTGTCGATCAGCAGCGCTAAGAGAAACAAGCAAAGCAGTATGACTGCCATCGCCACTTTTCTGATGAATCTCATTATGATTGAAATGTTCACAGGCTCTCCCGTGAAATCTTCAGTATCTTGAATGGGCCGGATGAGGTGGATAGCTGCCTGATAAGAGCAGGAACTGCTGCAGAATCATTCTTGCAGGATTTCTCTTTGAGATGTCCTGTACCCTGCTGCTGATGACGCAGTTGGAATCATTGAGGAGAATCAGGCTCCGGAAGGCAAATCGGATGTTGTTGAAGAACTCTGCATTTAACACTTTAAATTATGCTCTTGAGTATAACAACTATCAGAGGGAAAAAATGGACACATGCACTAAGACAGACGTCATCATAATCGGTGGAGGCATCACCGGATGCGCCATCGCGCGTGAAATCTCGAAGTATGACATCGATGCCGTGCTAATTGAGAAGCACCCTGACTTGGCCATGGCTACCACAAAGGCTAACAGCGGCATCGTTCACGCAGGCTATGACCCTGAGCCAGGCACCCTGAAGGCAATCCTGAATGTCAGGGGAGTCGAGCTCTACCGGGAGATACAGAAGGAGCTCAACCTGGAGATCAGGTGGTCCGGGGCCCTCATTGTGGCAAAGACTGATGATGATCAGAAGGAATTGAAGAACCTGCTGGAGCGGGGGAAGAAGAACGGTGTAAAAAAGCTCAGAATATTAAACAGGGAAGAAACCCTGGAAAAGGAGCCCAACCTCTCCCGGGAAATAAAAGGGGCGCTCTGGGCGCCGACAGGCGGCATCATGTGGCCTTTCCAGGTCACCCTTGCACTGGCCCGCAATGCCCTGCTGAACGGGGTGAAGTTCCTGAGGGAAACCAGAGTGATCGGCATAAGGACTGAGCAGAACAGGGTGAAAGGTGTAGAGACGACCCGGGGATTCATAGAATGTTCATACGTGATAAACGCCGCAGGAGTTGATGCTGATGATATTGCCGCCATGGCAGGCGACACGTCGTTCACGATCTCGCCGAGGAAAGGTGAATATATCCTCCTGGACAGCACGCAGAAGGGGTTCGTGAAGATCCCCATCTTCCAGGTCTCCAGGACTAAATCAAAAGGAGTCCTGGTGGCCCCGACCACCCACGGTAACATATTCATAGGCCCCAACTCCAACGAGGGGCCCGGCAAGAGAGACCTGGCCGTGGACGCGAAGGGCATGGAGGAGATCATCGGCGGCGCCGGCAGGCTCTTTGACCGGCTCCCCCTCCATTCAACCATCACACAGTTTGCAGGACTGAGGGCAGTGAGCGACACCAACGATTTCATTATACGCCATTCCACACCGATAAAAGGCCTCATTCATGCAGCGGGGATACAATCGCCAGGCCTCTCGGCAGCTCCCGCCGTTGCGGAAATGGTGGTTGGCCTCCTGAAAGAAGCTGCGGGAAAACTGAAAGAGAAAGAAGATTTCAGGAAAGAGAACCTGCCGGCTGTAAATTTCAAGAAATTGAAAGAGTCGGCCAGGAAAAAGCTTATAAAGGAGAATCCGGCTTTCGGGAGGGTGATCTGCCGGTGCGAAACCGTCACGGAAGGCGAAATCATTCAGTCAATACAGGAGCCTCTGGGAGCCGTGACCCTGGACGGTGTCAAACGAAGGACCCGTGCAGGCATGGGAAGGTGCCAGGGAGGGTTCTGCGGTCCACGTGTCACGGCCATCCTGTCGAGGGAGCTGGCGATCCCCATTACAGGAGTGCGGAAAGATACATTCAAGTCGCATCTGTTTTATAAACGGACTCTTCCAGGATTTGAAGACAGGGTTATCAGCAACGAGCCGCTCGGCCGGAACGAGAGGCCTCCTGAAAAGTTGTACGACGTGGTCGTTGTGGGAGGAGGCCCAGGAGGGCTGTCAGCTGCCTGTTCTGCTCATCAGGCCGGAGCGAAGCGGATTGCCCTCATCGAACGGGACAGGGAGCTGGGTGGAATATTGAACCAGTGCATTCACAACGGTTTCGGGCTGCACTGGTTCAAAGAAGAGCTGACAGGGCCTGGCTACGCCCAGAGATTCATCAACACGGTAAAGGAAATCAAGGATATAGAGGTGTTCCTGGATACCATGGTGCTGGACATACAGGATCATCATAATGAGAAAATCATCATCACCACGAACTCCAGGGATAACCTGCGGCAAATACGGGCAAAAGCGGTTATCCTCACTATGGGATGCAGGGAGCGCACCAGGGGTGCCATACGGATACCCGGCACCAGGCCGGCAGGGGTCTTCACAGCAGGGGCCGCCCAGAGAATGGTCAACATGGAAGGCTACATGCCCGGCAGGGAGATCGTGATTCTCGGTTCCGGTGATATCGGCCTTATCATGGCAAGGAGGCTGACCCTGGAGGGAGCAAAAGTGAATGCCGTGCTTGAGATAATGCCTCATTCAAACGGGTTGACCCGCAATATCGTGCAGTGCCTGGACGATTATGACATCCCCCTCTACCTCTCACATACGATTACCCATATCCATGGAAAACACAAGGTGGAAAAAGTGTCGTGCTCTAAGGTGGATAAAAATTTTATGCCAATTCCGGGAACTGAATTTGATATAGACTGTGACTGCATCCTTTTGTCGGTGGGTCTGATACCGGAAAACGAGCTCTCCGAGAAGGCAGATGTTACCATAGACAGAGTCACAGGCGGCCCTGTTGTTGACCAGAACAGACATACCCTGAGGCCTGGCTTTTTTGCCGCAGGCAACGTGGTTCATGTTCATGATCTGGTAGACTTCGTATCTGAAGAAGGCGATATCGCCGGCAAAGCAGCGGCGCTCTATGCAATGGGTAAGCTCAATGAGCAACATTACCGGGTGAAGGTCACCGCCGGCAATGGTGTACGCAATGTGGTGCCGCACATTCTGAATGTGCATGGCAATGAAGAAGGCTCTGTGCGGCTCTTTTTCAGAGTAGTCAGTATTATGAAGAAAGTGACTGTGGAAGTGATACATGACGGGGTTGCGCTGGTGGCAAAGATACATCCCATTGTAAAGCCCAGCGAAATGGTCGTCATCAACCTGCCCTACGAAAAACTTGGCAGCGATATGAAGGAAATCCTGGTGCGGGTTACCGCTAAGGTGGAGGAGTAAGATGGAAGAAGTGAAAAAGGTGGTCTGCATAATCTGTCCTCTGAGCTGCGCCGGGGAAGTGACACTCAGGGACGGGGAAGTATTCAGTATCACAGGACTGACCTGTGACAGGGGAAAAAAATATGCAAAAGCGGAAGTAACTGCTCCAATGAGGATGCTCACCACCACGGTCAATGTGGAAAATGGCTTTCTGCCTCTTCTTCCGGTGGTATCGAAAGATGCCATCCCGAAGGAGAAGATAAAGGAGGCTGTGAAGCGGCTCTCCACCATCACTGTCAATGCGCCGGTCAGAGCAGGTGACGTGATCTACAGCAACATAGTCGATTCAGGAGTCAACATACTGGCGTCGAGGGATATTCCTGCCCGCTCGTGATGAAGCCCTGCCTGTTACTCTGGGCTCATGCACCATGCATTGGGCTCATGCACCCTGCCCTGGGCTCATGCACCCTGCCCTGGGCTCATGCACCCTGCATTGGGCTCATGCACCCTGCCCTGGGCTCATGCACCCTGCCCTGGGCTCATGCACCCTGCCCTGGGCTCATGCACCCTGCTTTGGAATCATGCACCCTGCCCTGGGCTCATGCACCCTGCCCTGGGCTCATGCACCCTGCCCTGGGCTCATGCACCCTGCCTTGGGCTCATGCACCCTGCTTTGGAATCATGCACCCTGCCCTGGTGTGCAGAAGCTCTCTATGGGATGTTCTGTGTCATATCCTGATTATGCAGTTTGAATCATTGCGGAGAAGCGGGCTCCTGAAGGCAAATCGGCTGTCGTCGAAGAACTCTGCATTCAGGAGGGAAGATGGATAGAGATTCTGATTTTGTTAATATTCGAGTCTGTCCCCATTTAATCGGAATAGATGTCGGCGGGACCTACACTGATTTTGTGGTAATCTGGAACGGCACAGTTGAAGTTCACAAAGTGCTCTCCACACCTGGCGATCCCTCCATGGCTGCCCTGCAGGGCCTCAAAACTCTGGCCCAGGAAGGACCCTGTGAGATTGTCCACGGTTCCACTGTAGCCACCAATGCCACACTGGAGCGCAGAGGTGCCAGGACGGTGCTGGTAACCACTAAGGGCTTCGCCGATATGCTGAAAATCGGGAGGCAGACGAGAAGTGAGCTGTATGCGCTCAAGCCGTCGAGGCCTGAGCCTCTAATCGACAGGAATATGACTATCGAGCTCGATGAAAGGGTGAACGCCGCAGGTGAGGTGGAACAGCCACTCTGTGAGAAAGAGCTCGACAGACTGTTCCGATTCTGCAGAAGAAAGAATGCTGAATCCATTGCGGTATCATTTCTTTTCTCATTCCTCTCTGATGGTCACGAAAAGGCAGTGGCAGCTCACCGTAAGGCCGGCAGATACGCCATATCGCTTTCTTCGGAGATACTGTGCGAGTTCAGAGAATACGAGCGCACCTGCACCACTGCCCTGAACGCATATGTGGCACCTGTGATGAAACGCTATCTGGAAAAGCTGGACAGTGCCGTGTTGTCAATGGGGGCAGAGAAGCTCTGGATTATGCAGTCTAACGGCGGAGTCTTCACCTCAGGCCAGGCATCCAGAAAGCCGGTCCATACAATACTGTCAGGTCCTGCCGGAGGAGTGCTCGGCGCGCTTCATGTATCGAAGGAAGCGGGCTTTGATGAGATACTCACCATCGATATGGGCGGCACTTCCACAGATGTCGCGCTCTGTGAAGGTAAGCTGCCTCTCACCAGGGAGGGCTCCATTGAATCCTACCCGGTCAGAATACCGATTGTCGACATTCATACTATAGGCTCAGGAGGCGGATCCATTGCCTTCATAGACGAGGGTGGGGCTCTCAGAGTGGGTCCTCGAAGCGCCGGAGCCGATCCAGGACCTGCATGCTTCGGAAAAGGCGAGATGATAACAGTTACTGATGCCCTTCTCATCTTAGGCCGTCTTCCTGAAGGTGAGTTCATGGCTCCCAGGTATCCTGATGTGAACGATGGAAATCGCTCCGGATCAGCTTCATCGCCGGTAATGCAGCTCGATTACAACAGGGCTCTCCACTTCATCAAACCTCTGGCTGAGTCGCTTGGTACGTCTGCCGTGGAGGCTGCCTGGGGGATCCTCCAGGTTGTGCAGGCTCAGATGGAAGGCGCCCTGAGGGTTGTATCTGTGCAGAGAGGCTACGATCCAAGGCGATTCACTCTTGTAGCCTTCGGCGGTGGAGGCCCCCTCCACGCCTGTGAGCTTGCAGAACTTCTCGAAATACCCCGTGTGATGATACCGCGCTACCCCGGCGTTCTTTCTGCTCTTGGCATGGCTGTGGCGCCTCGTTTCATGGAGTTCTCCAGGACTCTGAGGATGCCGATTGATGAAATAACCAGGGAGCGCCTCACTGCCGGTTTCGAGCCTCTCATCAGGCGTGCGTCAGAAGAGTTCGGCTGTCCTTTCGAAAGACTCGTTATCGAGCCATCCCTCGATATGCGGTATCAGGGTCAGTCTTTTGAACTGACGGTGCCTCTCATTTCATATGAGCGCAATGCCATAGAGGCCTCTTTTCTTGAGCTTCATAAAAAGCGATATGGATACACCAGGGTGGAAGGTGCGGCAGAGGTGGTGAACTTCAGACTCAGGGCAGGCTTTCCAGGAGATCAGGCTGTGCAAATTAAAAAAGCCGCCAATGAGAGCCCAGGCAGACTGGCTCCTGTGCAGCGGGCGATTCAGGTATGGGGCAGGGAGAATGAAGGCGTTCCGATGCAGGTGATTGATGCTGTCCTGCTCAATCGGATTTCTCTCGCGCCGGGCAGCATCTTTTCAGGTCCTGCGGTAATCACGCAGTATGACTGCACTGCTTATATTCCAGGCCTCTGGAGCGGCTATGTAGATCAAAGCGGGCACATGATAGTGGAAAAGAGGTAAGAATGGTAACTGCCGTTACGCTGGAGATATTCAGAAACATCTTTGCAAGCATCGCTGCCGAGATGGGAAGCACCCTGGAAAGGACGGCCTCCTCTCCAAATATCAAAGAGCGGCGCGACTTCTCATGCGCTCTCTTCGACGGCTCCGGTCATATGATTGCACAGGCGGCCCATATCCCTGTCCATCTGGGCTCAATGCCTCTTCTCGTCGAGAAGCTGGTCGGTGATTTTTCTTTTTTACCTGGCGACATGATCATAACCAATGACCCTTATGGAGGAGGCACTCATCTGCCGGATATCACTGTTGTGGCGCCTGTATTTTACGGTGAGAGCACCTGCCCAGCTGCATATGTTGCAAACAGGGCTCATCACTCTGATATTGGCGGGATTACCCCAGGCTCAATGCCGCTTTCGACTGAGATATTCCAGGAAGGTATGAGAGTTCCGGCTCTTAATCTGATGAAGGAAGGCGAGCCGGTTGCTGAAGTATGGAATTTCATCGCCGCCAATGTTAGAACGCCTGGCGAGCGTCACGGTGATCTGGAGGCTCAGGTGGCTGCGAACAGAAGAGGAGTGCAGCGTCTACGCGAGGTTGCTGCACGGTACGGTGAAGAAACGCTGGCAGAGCATCAGAATGCCCTTCTTGACTATTCTGAGCGTATCGTCAGAGCTCGGCTCTCCTGTCTGCCGAAAGGAAGCTTCACTTTCAACGATCATCTGGAAGGCTATGAAGGAGAGTCTGTGAAGCTTGCCGTGTCTGTAACTGTAAAAGACAGCGCTGTAATGTGTGATTTTACCGGTTCGGCACCTGCGCAGAAGAGCTGTCTGAACTGCCCGCGTGCCGTGACGCAGGCAGCAGTGTATTATGTCTTCAGATGCCTGCTCGGTGACGACATCCCGCCTAACAGCGGATGTTTCCGTCCCATTGAAATAGTAATTCCTGAAGGCAGCATTCTGAATGCCTCATTTCCTTCCGCTGTGGCAGGCGGAAATGTGGAGACATCTCAGCGCGTAGTCGATCTTATCTTTGGCGCTCTGGCAGGACCGCTTCCGGGAATTATTCCGGCAGCCAGTCAGGGCACGATGAATAACCTTTCGCTTGGCGGATATGATGAGGAGCGGAAGCGCTACTTCGCATACTATGAGACAATCGGCGGCGGCGCAGGAGCGGCAGCAGGCACTCCCGGCGAATCAGGCATTCATACTCACATGACCAACACGCAGAACACCCCGATAGAAGTGATGGAGATGGAATATCCTCTCCAGGTGATGCGCTACTGTCTGAGGAGAAAATCAGGCGGAAGAGGTGTCTGCTCTGGCGGAGACGGGCTCTGCCGCGACATATTGTTTAAGGGCGATGCCAGAGCGACCATCCTTTCGGAAAGGCGAAAGGATGGTCCTTATGGCCTTTCAGGAGGCCAGCCTGGTAGCAGAGGCGAGAACATCCTTACCCGGAAAGGGAAAATGATTGAGATCCCGGCAAAATGCAGCATTGAGCTCGAGAAGGGCGACATCCTCTCCATAAGAACACCAGGCGGCGGAGGCTGGGGCTCACTCTGAAAGACTTTCGAGAGCCCCTCCCTGGAAAGCCACGCCCTCCGGCGCTTGACCTCTCATCCGATCTATGGGGGCTTCATGCTTAACCAGGATTCTTCAGCCACTCTCCTGCCATGAAAGCTGTGAGCAGTTATTTTCGCCATGACCGCAAACAGAAAGGTTTTAAAGTAATATGGTTCATGGAAGGAAGGTATGGCGCCATTCGATAAGCTCCTGTGCCGTTGTGACATTAAAACAGCGCTTTAAGACAATCCAAGCCATGTCAATATTAAAACATATTACAATGTTGTCATTAAATTATGACTAAAATGTTACAATTTTTCCTGCTTTTTTTGACATTGATCACATATTTTATTGTCAACAGTTGTTACCATGTTTATAGAGAGGAGGGAAGAACATGGCTGCCACAACTGAAAAGGGTATGGGTTTCACTGCTGCATGGAGCTGCGAGAACAACTATGGAAGACAAAGGAATAAAAGGAAGCACCGTATTAAGTCTCCTGATCTGTCTGAGTCGCCTTCTGGGATGGTATCAAGTCCGCCTTCTCAGTGTGACTGCTCTCCTTTGAACTGCGGATATGATGAAAGCCTTGATCTGCCACTGTCATGGATGCCTCTTTACTGTGAGAGGGCTCTCAGGTCTGCAGTCGAGCGTCACGAGCTTCTGGTCTTTGTCAAGACGGCGCGAATGGATCTTCATCGAAGAATGGATAGTTATTTTTCCTATTACAAATCTCTGAAAAATGAATACTTCACCATTGAGGAAAGGAATGCGATAGAAGTTGCCGACTCATTGAAAACAGGGGAGTTGATGGGGAGCCACAGGACTTTGAAGTCCCTCGAGAAGTATCTTAAAACAGGGAGCAGAGGCCATCTCGTAAGGGCCAGGGAGCATTACAGGAATGTTGAGGATGTGTGGAGTCGTCTCATCAGGCATCTGCAGGAGTTTGTAATGATAAATCTGCTTGGCAGGCGATCGCTCTCTTTCTGATATTATTATTTTACACAGCGTATCTGAGCACCGATCCTTTATGCAGGCCTGCTACACAGGGATTGGCTCACGCAGGCCTGCATCGTGCGGTCGCGGCTATTCGGCTGACCTCTTTCTAAATGTGAAAGGCGCCCAGTGTTTTCTGATACTGAATCCGCTCGTAAGCTGCCGGATCGTCTATCTGCTGCTGGCTCATAACGCCCTGGAGCTCTCTGAGGAAGGATACACCGTGAGAATCCATCCATTGTGACAGTGCATCAATGACAGGAACAGATACCTCCGCCTTCACTCTCCCTATATATCCAAGATAGTCTTCAGGCCGGGTGTGGTATGAGAGTGGAGAGATGCTCGAGAAGATATTCTGTGATGCAGCTTCCTGAGCGGTTATCTGTTCTTCGAAGAGAGAGTGCAGTATCACGGCTCCTATACCGGCGTTTTCAAGCTTCTTTACCATCTCCAGCCTCTGTGTCAAAGGTGATGAAGATGCGACAAGCGGGTTCTTAAGCTTCAACCCGAGATAGGAGATTGAGAGATCGCTCACGACATTGCCTCCAAAATCCTTTCTGCTTTATCAGTTGCAATTATACACAACCGCTTCTTCTCCCTTCAGGGCAACCGGGTTATTTTATGTGAACAAAAGAGTAACAATCCGTTTACACAATGGAAACATTTTCAGTAAAATTTAACCAAAGTTGACTTTTTCAATGTGTGTTTTCATCGTATACTTCAAGTAATGAATCTAGTGAGGAGGATGACGCAATGAATACAGGAACGCTCAATTCAGAGTATGCAATACAGAACCAGGTATATAACCTTAGAGGCAAATCAGCACAGGACTGGATAAATCAGTTTGGAACAGGCGGCGGCACATATCAGGTGACAGTTCCTGAAGATGCACAGTTCAACGATATCTTTCAGGCAACGCAGCAGGCTGCCAAGGGAGACAATGTCAATCAGAACTTCAGATTCACACCTGCACAGACTTCTCAGCTTCTTGACAACCTGTGGTCTTCGCTTTTAGGCGGAAATAACAGCCAGCAGGCATCGGAGGGAACAGGCGCCAGCGCCACACCGGGAATGCTCTCACCAGTCTATAATCCTGCGCCAGGCACTGAGGGATTCGCATTCGGACAGCTCGACGCGCAGGGAAACAGAATACCGTGGAAAAAGGAAGGCACATACCAGCCTGCTACGCTGTCTCAGAATCACACAGTATGGACAACTGAAAAGGATGCTTACATGGTCATCGACAAGCGCGGCCAGATTATCTCATCCGGAAGCGAAGGCGCCTATCAGGCAATAAAGGAAAACCCCAATAGATATCCTGTGGAGTCCGGTTATCTTGGATTCAACACCACAGAACAGAATAAACAGGCAGTCACTGCCGATACTGAACAGGCCGCCGGTGGAAAATATGGAAGAAATCCTGATGATATAGAGGCCGAAGCGAAAAAATGGCAAAATGCCCAGAACGTATTTAACGGCAGAAAGGGTGCAACATATGTGGATATGGGAACGCCTACTACGATTCCTGTAACCAATAGAAACGTCAAGACAACTGAAGTGCCAGATATCAACGACTTTCAGCTTGGTGATACAGGCAGGTTCAACAGAGATCAGATCGATTTTCAGGATGCTCTGATCGGTGTGACACAGTATAATCCGAATACAATGGATCGTGTAACCCACAGTGATGACAGAACGATCACGGTCAATGACAAGTATAAAGGTAATGAGGGAGAAGTCCTGGATTCCTTCAACTGGGCTTATACAGCATACCAGAATGCAGGCGATACTCCGGAAATCGCCTTCGATAAAGCGACACAGCAGCTCTCACACAGCGATATGATCACCGTCAGCGCCCGCCAGGCAGATCAGCAGAGTAACGAGGGAACTTCAATTCAGCGTGATGCTCAGTATTACAGGGATTCAGCGGCACCCTTCCTGGCAGATCTGCAGAACGATAATGCACAGATGAAACAGATAGAGAGTAATCCCGAGCTGAGTAAGCTTTACTACAAGTTTGAAAGTCAGTATGAACAGGATCAGTATATCAGGACAAGAGGCGGCGACGAATATGTATCAGATCTTTCCAGCGATCAGGAGACAAATGAGCGCAGACATGCCCGCACAGTTGCCCAGGATAAGGCGCTGGATTCGATGCAGCAGTATATGAATAACCCCGATGCCAAACAGCCAGACTGGATGGCTCGGGATAACGTGGACTATCAGATGGATGCAAAGGCTTACAGAGATGGCGATCAGGAGAAGAAGTACGATCAGATCTATATGGACGAATGGGCAAAGGCAGCAGTAAGAATCTATGGTGACGGTCAGGTTCCTGACATTCATCTCACAGATGAGCAGAGAGAACAGCTCAGATACAAGCCGGATGAGACATTGAAGAATCTCTTTGGAATACAGATTGGCGAGCAGGGCGGCGTGGGAGTCTCTCTCACTGAGATGGCAAATATTGCAGCCTGCAACATTATGAATGATGCCAGATAGTAAAGACAGCGAATAATTAAAAAAGCCACTGTGCCGAAAGCAGTGGCTTTTTTAATGTGGTGGTGGTGCGCCGGCATGCTTCTGAGCCGTTTAAATGTCTCGGGACTTCTATACGCCGACGATGTGAAGTTTTATCCAGACCTTCTCACAACCTGATGCATTGGGCAACATCAAGATAACCCCAGAGGTGAGATAATTTTATCAAAATATTAAAATAATTTTGTCTTTTCCGAAATATAATATAGAGGACCTGAATAAAGGTTATTCACATATCAGACGTTTTCCCGCATAGACAGAACGGCGGCGTGATCTTTCTATCCTGTGTGAGGATGGTAAATGTTTCTCTATGAGATGTGGCATAACGATGCCGGGATAAGGGATCGCAGCAGATGTAGTTAATTCTGGAATCTGTTGCGACTGAGAAGAAGCAGAGCAATTCAGAAGTTGCAGAGTCAGGAGAGGAGTTCAGCATGCTAGTCATAATAGGCTTCATCGTAGTAATAGTGGCTGTTCTTGGAGGGTTCGTGCTTGAAGGTGGAGTGCTGCTTGTATTATTCCAGCCTGCAGAGTTCATCATTATTGGAGGCGCAGCCCTGGGATCACTTCTGGTATCAGCGCCTCCTGAATTGATGAAGAAGATCCTCTCTAAGGTGTTGAACACATTTAAACCTGTTAAGAAAAAGATAGACAGAAAGTATTATCTTCTGCTGCTCAGGCTAATGCACGATCTCTTTCAGCTGGTTCGTGTAAAAGGCGTTCTGGGACTGGATGAGCATATTGAATCACCGCAGAACAGCGACATTTTTAAAAGATATCCTGATATAATGAACAACAAGAAAGTGGTGGATTTCCTGACAGACACACTGCGTCTCATGGCTATAGGAAATGTCTCATCTCACAGCCTTGAAAATGTCATGGATGTTGATGCTGATACACAGCGTGAAGAAGGCTTGAAGCCAGGCATGCTTCTCCAGAAGATTGGCGATTCTCTTCCAGGTCTGGGCATTGTAGCAGCAGTACTTGGAATCATAATAACCATGAAGGCCATCGACGGGCCTCCGGAAGAGATTGGACACAAGGTGGGGGCAGCGCTTGTGGGAACTTTCCTTGGAATCCTCCTTGCTTATGGCTTTGTGCAACCGCTGGCTACCAATATAGATCTTGAGCATGAAGAAGAGTGTCAGGTATATGATGTTATCAAGGCAGGCGTATGTGCCTTCGCAAACGATCTTCATCCGCTGTATGCACTTGAGTTTTCAAGAAGAACAATATCCACCAGCCAGCGCCCCTCCTTCCTGGAGATGGAAAAGTTCCTGAAAGAGCCTGTGCCGGACTCCGTAACAGAAAATACCGGCGATAGCACTGTGGAAGGCGCTGCTGTACAAGGAGCCGGAGCATGAAACACGATATAGAACCGAGCACACTGCCTCCGATTGTAGTAAGGAAGAAAAGGGGTCACGCTTCTGCACACGGCGGTGCGTGGAAGGTGGCATATGCTGATTTTGTCACAGCAATGATGTCGCTCTTCATAGTGCTGTGGATCCTGGCGGCGAACGACAAGGTAAAGGAGAGTATAGCAGCTTATTTTCAGGATCCTGTTGAAGCTGTACAGAAGATCCGGTCCGGTGCTCTTTCAAACAAGGAGAAGAACGATCTCATCGACAGGCCTCCACCTCCTCCTCCATCAGACAGACTTATGAAGGAGCTGGAGAGACTCAAGGTGGAGCTTCAGCGTATCAAGAAGATTATCGTTTCAATACCTGAGCTCCGCGAGTTGAGTGATTCTGTTGAGTTTATCATTACCAAGGATGGACTCAGGATAGAGATGGTTGAAAAGTCGCCGAAGGATGGCCTTTTCTTTGCGCTTGGAAGAGCTGATCTGATGCCAAAGGCAAGGATGCTGCTCTCTGTGCTGGGCCGTGAGATAAGAAAGCTTCCGAACAAGGTTACACTTGAAGGCCACACAGATTCGAGGCCTTACAGGGGGCTTGTCTATTCAAACTGGGAGCTTTCTGCCGACAGGGCCAACGCCGCCCGGCGTGTTCTCCAGGATAACGGAGTCAACCAGGATCAGCTTGTTGAAGTAGTGGGCTTTGCCGACAGGAAGCTGAAAGTTGAAAAGGACCCTTTCGCAAATCAGAATAGAAGAGTAAGTATTCTTATCAAGCCAATACTTGTAAGTGAAAATATCAACCTTGAAGAGGATCAGCTTCTTCCGCTGAACTCCCTGAGGGCGCAGGCTCGCTCAGATAAGGAAAGGGAAAAGCTGGTTGAGCCTTTCAGAAACTTTGGACTGCCACTTCCAGGCTTTCAAAGGGCTCAGTCTGAAGGTGGAGAATCCAGCTCTGTCAAAGAAAATGGATCTGAAGGGAGCTCAACACGGAGACAGGATGCTGCAACATCGCTTGATAATGCAGTCAAACAGGTTGATGCGCTGCAGGAGGAGCTTAATAAAAACATGGAAGAGCACGATAAACAGTCAGACAGGGAGCATCATTGAGCAGCATTTTCGATTTCGCGCTTGATTGAAAAGCTGTTATACGTTAAAATATCAGTATGAGACTGTCGATCAGCAGTCTATTAACCCACAGAAGGAATGGTGCCCATGTATAGACAGATGGTTATTCTTTCGATTTTTATATTCTGCATCAGTGTTTTCTCTGTTTCAGCACACGCTGCGCCTCTTCTGGATGATGTCTCATCAGATCACTGGGCTCAGAATGCAGTGGCCAGTCTTGCTGCAAACGGGATCATGGAGGGATACCCTGATGGTCTTTTCAAAGGTGACAGGGCTATGACCAGAAATGAGATGGCTGTTGTTCTGGCAAGGCTGCTGGCAAAAAATGATCGAGAGCACAGTGCCTTTGCAACCAAAGCAGACCTGGATGACCTGAAGAAGCTTTCAAATCTGCTTGAAGATGAGCTCAATGGGCAGGGAGTGCGTATCACGGATATGGAAAGCGATGTTAAAACTCTCAGGATGAGGATGAAGAGAGAATAAGAAAGTGCCATCCGGAGGGATCTGGATTCGGCCGTATGACGGTCAGATATATTCGAATATTACATCTTTTTCTGCAGGAGCAGGAACGAAGTGCATCTTTTTAGTAATCTCATTGCCTTCCTGACTGTGAATAAAATCTATATACTTCTTGAGAGGCTTTGTGGTGTTTTTATTCATATACATGAAATAGGGCCTCAGAATCGGGTAGTCACCAGAGATTGCGTCATCGATTGTCGGCTTCCCGAATTTTCTGCTTCCTGTCCCGGCTATCGCCAGAGTCTTGACAGTGCTCGATGGATCCAGAAGGAAGAAGTATCCGATGGCTTCCTCATCTTTTGATATGCGTTTTATAATATCTTCCGGAGTCGGCATTATTGAAAAATTGGCAGGAAGGTTATTCAGGTCAACGTTGCCGCTTATATTGACAAATCTCTCAAGGAAGTGATCATATTCATTAGCTCCTATGGCTCGGTACAGCACTTCAATCTTCCTGTCTTCACCTCCGACTTCCTTCCAGTTGGAGATTTTTCCGAGGAAGATGTCTTTCACCTGCTGTTGTGTGAGCTGATTGACAGGGTTACCTGGATTTACTGCAATGGAATACATGGCAAAACCTGCCAGAAACTCCTCAACCTGCACACCTGTCCCTCTCGCCTTGAATATCTCCTCAGTGGATAAACGACGTGATGCCTCGACTATATCGCACCCGCCTTTCATGAATATTTCTATCCCTTTTGTTGTGCCACTTTTCTGCACATCGATCTTCAGTTCGGGGTGCTGTTTCATGAAGGCTTCAGCCCAAGCCAGGCTGAGCGGCTGCAGTGTGGTAGAGCCCTCTATCTTTATAGGCGTTGTGGTATCCACCGGGCCGCGCTGTCCACATCCCCAGATTATGGCTCCGGAAAGAATCAGTATCAGTAACAGAGAAGTTCGGCGAAACATGCTCTCACCTCATTTCTTAGAGTCGTCATCATGTGTCTCGACTGTTTTCTCCGGTTCTTCCTGACAGGCTGCCGGAGCTGTCTTTTTCTTCTCAAGCATAAGCGGGACGGTGAGGAAGACTATGGCCATTATGATGAGTCCTGCACCAATAAGATTGCAGGCGCTTGGAGGTTCCTTGGCAAAGAGAATGGTAATTGTGTACTGTGCAAAGACTCCTGCCAGGATGCTCGAGGAGCGGTTTACAGGCACGCAGTATGTGTTCTCGCACTTGTTCAGCAGTATGAGGCCTCCGAAGAAGCCTGTTCCTGATGAAAGAAGTCCCAGTATGAAGGTATGGGGGGCGAACCCAGTCTGAAATATAGCTGTGAAGCCGTTTTTTACCTCATGCATGCCAGGTCCGTAATCGATCACAGCCAGTATGCAGAGGCCAATAAGCATCAACGGGCTTGCTGTGAGCTGCTCCTCCACAAAGTATCTTGTATTGGCTGTTTCATCATCTGATTTTGCAAGCTTGCTCATGAAGCGGAGTCTGATGAAGTAGGAGAGAAGGTATACGGCCACATTGATGGCGCAGAGTATCGTGATGTTGTATCCTCCCTTTTCAGAGAATGCCACAATGAGAGCAAGCATGCTGAGGATGAGCCCTGCCCACGAGAACCATCGAACTCTTCTCTTCGCAAAGTAGTCCACAAGCGGAGCAATGATCAGCACACCGCCTCTGAGAAGAAGCATTATGAACACGATGGAGACACCTTTAAATGTATAGGCAAGCGTCGTTGTGATGATGATGGCTGATGAACATACGCCGGAAAAGAAAGTCCATTTATTGGGGCAAAGGATCTCAACACCAAAAATCTTCGTGCGGCCGGAATATTTCCACCATCCCTTATAGGTCAGAAAGCAGATCATACCGACAACGGCTCCAACTGCAGTTAGTGGAAGGAGCTCAAAAGAGGAGATACCCCGTGCCATTCCGGGAAGGAGTCCGCTGGACAGTGCCTTTGTGAGGGCACTGTATGGCCAGTAGCAGATAAAATATCCGAAGGCAAGAAGCCAGATGCCAATGGATGCCGGGGATTTAAGTGCTTTTTTCACGTAAGGTGTGCTCCTTCTCACATACTCTTATTTTATGATATTGCATGACCGTCATGATTTTCCTGCTGGAACGCTGCGCTTCTTTCAACTGTTTTGTGGTTTTATTGAAAGAATGGAAGGACCTCCTGAAGAATGCCCGAAAAGTATACTCAACGGAAGTATATCCTGATGTACCGTTTAAAATCTCAGGGAATGCCATTGCAGCATAGATGAATAAGGTATTACTTGTTTCGCTCAGATTCAGTGCGCGCTCGCCGGGAGTGGGACCCAGGACCGAAAATCTCGGGCTCTGTTATCTTCTGGGATATATTCTCCATCACGGTTTTCAGGGAGAGATCTTCGATGCCAATGCCTCCGGCACAAGTTATGAATCCTTCATTGATGGTGCTGTCTTACACGATTATATGATCATAGGCTTTTCTGTCTTCTCCACAAATTATCTCGCCACGATAAAAGCCATTGAACGCCTGAGAGAAAGAGGCTTCAAAGGTCATGTGACAATGGGTGGCCACTATCCTTCCTTTAACTGGAAAGCCATTCTGAATAAACACAGAGAGTTGGATTCTGTGGTGATAGGGGAGGGAGAAGAGCCGCTCAGGACACTGGCTGAGACTTTGTCAGAGAACAAGAGCTATAACGAGATTCCAGGGCTTGCTTATCACAATGGTGAAGCTGCCGTGATGAATCCACCGCCTCCGCTGATTGCATCTCTCGATTTCCCCTTCTTACCAGACCGCACTTTTTACAAAAGACTGATCAGCACTCAGAATTTTTCTGCTCTCTCTTCAAGCAGGGGTTGCTGGGGGAGCTGCGCCTTCTGCAGCGTAAGAAACTTTTACCGCCTTTCAAACGGAGAGGGCTGGCGCTATCGCTCACCTTCACACGTCGTGGATGAGCTGCAGGAGTTGAACAGGCGCTATGGTATTACGAACTTTGCTTTTTTTGATGATAACTTCATCGGCCCCGGAAATCGCGGTAAAAAGCGCGCTGCAGCCATTGCAAATGAGATACTGAATCGGAAGCTCGATATTGTATTCTCTCTTGAATGCCGGCCGGATGATATTGATGAGACGCTTCTATCGCTTCTCAAAGAGGCAGGTCTTGTCAAGATAAGTCTTGGCATTGAATCGTTCGTGGCTCGCCAGCAGGAGCTGTACAATAAGAAGCTTGAGCTTGAAGAAGTGAAGAATGCAGTTAAATCTCTGGACCGACTGGATATAATATACTCTCTCTATCTCATTCTTTTTGATCCCTTTGTTACTTTTGACGAGTTGATCTACAATCTCGACTGTGTATCCGACATAGGTCCTGAGCATTTCCGCAGCTTTAGCGGTTTTCTTCAGGTTTTTGCAGGAATTCCTCTGCAGGAGAAAGTCAGAGAAGAGGGATATCTTGAAACCAATCTCATCGGGAAGACAGAGTCAAATGAATACTGGATACAATACCGCTTTCACGACGAGCGGATAGGACCACTTCTCAAAACCTGGCTCGAGCTTGAAGAACAGGTCGGATTCTGCTTCGGATCAATTGTGCCTCTGATAGAAGATGATAAAGCCTTTCTGATATTTAAGAAGCTCCGTCGTATCATCTGGACAGGCTGTCATACCATGCTCACCAATGGGAAGGAGATTTATTACAGGGAGAAATATCAGAAGCTTCTCGCTGCAGTTGCCGCAGAGACTGTCCACAGCGCCGAAGCAGTGATACAAGAATTCAGTAGATGAATTATATCTGAGGAATTTGCTGATGAATGAAAAGACTGTCTATTCCCTGAAGCCTGGAAGATCTGAAAGCGCTCCGGAACACAGTTTGCCTCATCAGGAAACCCCCTTCATCTTTAAAGCAAAAAACTTGAATGGAGATTTACAGGAAGGGCGGATTTGTGCATATAGCCTTAATGAAGCCGTCAGAAAGCTGGAAAAGAGAGCATTCACGATAATAACTCTGGAAAAAGTCCAGCAGGGATTCGAAATTCTGCCGACAAAGATAAAATTTACAGATCTCATCACTCTCTTCAGGGCTCTTTCCACAATGAGCAATTGCGGAATGAATATCCGAAGAACTCTCAGAATTCTGGAATCTCAGACTGAGAGTCAGGTAATGAAGGCAATTTTCTGCAACCTGTGCAAATCTGTCGATGCAGGCAAGTCCTTTTCCGAAGCTCTCAACCTGTTTCCCGGGATCTTTACGAACTTCCATCGAAGTATCATAAGGGCCTCAGAAAGAGGAGGCTTTTTCTCCAAAGGCCTCGAGTATCTGGCAGACATACAGGAGAGGGAGCTGTCCCTTCAGAACAAGGTGAAGGCGGCATTGAACTATCCGATAATGATCTTCTGCGCCGGTATATTGATATGCGCCGCCGTAATGTACTGGATAATTCCTATGCTTACAGCACTTGTAAAAGATGTGGGAGTCAAGCTGCCTTTCTACTCCCGTATGCTGATTTTTCTGGTAGACTGCCTGAGAAGGTGGGAGATCGTGATCCCCTCAGTTATAATCGTTGCATTCTTTGCAAGCAGACTCTTTAAGTACTTTTCCGGTAATATCCAGGGAAAGCTTATCTGGGACAGACTGGTTCTCTCCATCCCTGTAGTAGGGGAAATACAGAAGAAAGCGATGCTTGTGCACACTATAGTTATGCTCGCTTATCTCATGAAAGCCGGAGAGCACATCGTCAAAGCCCTTGAGCTTGCAGGAAATACCTGTGACAATATGATTATAGGAAATGCCTATCAGGACGTTGCCGACGCAGTCAAGAACGGCAGCACAATAGGTGATGGAATGAGAGAGTATCCCTTGATCTTTCCGCGAACTCTTATTGCCATGATCGTGGTGGGAGAGGAGAGCGGCGAGCTCGATCACACGCTGTTGAAAACTTCCACTCTCTTTGAGCTGGAGCTGGAAGCCCTTCTGGCCGGCTTCACAAAGCTCATCGAGCCTCTGGCTATTATGGTGCTTGGTTTTATTGTGTCGATGCTTTTACTTTCGATGTTTGTGCCGGTTTATACTGTCATGAGCAGCTCAGGATTGTAGGCATATATTGAAAACCCTGCATAATCCGTCTCAGCTGTTGATATGGACTATGCAGACACTCTTTACTTTTTCAGGAAGAAAAGCGATAATATAAGCATAAATGTTTCATCGTGCAGATCTGCGTCAGGGTGTGACATAACACGCTCTGGTAGTAAGATTTTCCAAGGAGCAGCTGTGAGAAATCGAAAAAAGCCTCGTGGAATCGCGCTGGCCACAATATTCCTGATTATAATCATTGCAGTACTGCTGGCTGTCACTGCAGTGGGTATCGCCACCAGCCAGATACGTTATTCCCTGAAAAGAAACAGTGAGATTGTAACCAGACAGGCTGCCATATCCGGGATTCAGGAGGCGAAATACCTGGTAAATGGCTGGGATGACTGGACCATGATGGAGACATCCAAATTGAGTCCTCTGCCGAATGGTGTTCAGATCATCCATGCACCTGGCCTACCGTCTCCGGATGAGCAGTATCTGACATATGAATGCCGTCTCGATGGAAGCGACTGCTTTTATCTGGTTACAATCAAGATGCTGTCACAGACTGAATGCAGTGTTGCTTCATCGGGCTACTTTAAAAACAGTGCGGGGAGAAACGTCTGGCAGAAGGAAGTAAAAGCCGTATTCAGGAGAGACGTACTCCATCCCATAATGATTTACGCTCCTGCAGGGGAAGAGGGCATGCTTTCAATGATAGACTCTGATATTGGAGGCAGAATCGCGTCAAGCATACCCGGCAAATACTTCATGTGGGAGGCAGAAAACAGCAGTGAGAACAACACCAGGGATCTGGTGATGTACAAATCATCAAAGGTAGAGGAATGGGATAATCCCCTGGCTGAAATAGCTTATGTACTGTTTCCGGATTCATGGTTCAAGAAGTACTTTGGAACAATGACTTATCAGGACGAGGAGACCAGGATATCAGATCTGTCTATTCCCTCATATGATGAGAACGACACGACCATAAAGGAGATAGAGGAGATTTCCGATAATAACCCATCGCAGACAACGATAGAGCTCGAACCGGGTAAGTATTGTACCGGTAAGTCCCAGATCGCCAACTATACGATTGTGATAAAGAACAGGTCCAGGGGCCGCGCACCTACCTATATATATTTGACGAGCAGAAACAAATCCAGAATGAGCTATCTTGATTTCGGCGACTCTTTTTCCTCAGGCGGTTTTTTAACAAACTTAAATACATTCCAGACGAATGTTACAGCCATATTAGGAGATTACAGATTCAATGCACATCTGAACAGAGTGAATGTCAAATTTGAGGATCCTCTCTCTCCGACACCGGTTATCATAACCGGGAAGGACTGTGATGACTTTTCCATCAGCATAACTGGAACTGACTTTGAAGATGGCAAAGACAGAATCGATGCCTCAATTCTGGCGAAAAACATCTTCATGAATAACATCTCCATAATGCCGTCCGCACAGATCAGGATGCAGTATACAAACGCACGGATTCTCACATGGGAAGAGCGATGATGGAGCAGCCGGTAAAAAGAGGCAAGGGTTTCACAATGCTTGAGATTGTAATTGCCATGGGACTGCTCCTGCTGATACTTTCTTTCCTGGGCATCATAATACCCTATTCACGGACAAGAATGCAGAACACTTCCCACCAGGATCAGGCTGCCTCATGGGCTGAAGACAAGGTCGATGAGATAAGGGCTCTTTCATGGGATAAAATAGAGTCCATTTATCTGAATCAGGATGTCTACGACACATTTTCATCTGATTTCGAAGCAGGTACGGAGGTACCCGGTAATTCTCAGAACAGGATACATCACGCTGTCTTCAATCGATGCGTAAGGGTGGAGACTGAAACGGATATTTACGGGACTTCGATACCGGATTTGATTAGAGTGTCGGTGCTCATTTACTGGGAGGAAGCTATGCGCAGTTCTGCCGGTGCTGACGGAACGCTTCAGTATAGAGATTACAGGCTTACTACAAAGGTTTACAGGTGGCAGTAAAAATGAGTATATCCTGCAGAGGCCTTAGAGGTTTCACTCTTCCTGAGCTTCTGATGTGTATGTTCTGTCTTTCCATTATCCTGGTGGCCTTCACCGCTTTTTTTCTTTCGTCGATGAAAGGCTATAAAGCCATCAACGCCCAGCAGGAAGTACAGAGCAGTGTTGTAATGGGCGTTGACAGCATTATCAGGGATTTCAGGGAGACTTCGAAAAACACCGGTGAGATTTTTGCAGATTGCTCCAGCAAGCACTACTTATATTTCCCCTCGCCGAGAGACTGGAAGAACGGGAATTACTGCGAGCACAATGAAGGTGATCCCTGGCCATCGTGGATCCTTTACTATCAGACCATTGATCCAAAGATACAACCAAGGGAAGAATCCTATGTGCTGGTGAGGAATCAGCAGCAGGACAAGCCCGATACTGCGTTAATACCTGCTCTTGACTCTGGACAGATAAGAGGGCGGATAGTTTCTAAAAGCCTGAAAGCTTTTGAAATACAGGCAGATCTGGCTTCCTCACCACCTGGATATAAGGTCTCTATTTTCGCCAAACGGCTCTGGAAACAGTCAAACTATGAGTTTTCACTCGAGAAAACTCTCTACGTCAACGACCTTCACAATATCTAATTCCAATATCCTGTTTCACGTGGATAAAGGCTCTACAGAGAGATGTAAAAGGGAGGTTTAAAACAAAATATCGTATACGGTGCTCTTTGTATGAGATTGATCTGATGGTGTCTTTGAAGTATAATTGTTATGGGTTCCGGAAGATATCTCACTCACCTGAATTCGTGATTTCTGATTTATGAAAAGTGTGATTTGCAATTTCTATTACATAAAGGATTGCTCAATACATGAATTCTATACTAAGCCAGCCGGCAGAATATAATTTATCCTTATGTTCAGGCCTTCATGAACATCGAAAAAGAAGAGGTCTCACTTTGACTGAAGTTTTGATTACGATGTTCATTCTAAATCTGGTCATTCTTCTGTTTCTTGGCAGCATCAGCTTCATGCTTGGCAGCAGCCAGAAGCTGGTTGATTACTCTTCAGGAACATGTGCCTGCAGCATTATAATTGAAAACTGTCTTTACAACAACTCTTTCCCTCCTACCGGGGAGACTTCTGGAGAGATGTACTCGGAAGGGATTCACTTCGAATACAGGCTGGATGTTGCAAGTGTTGAAACATTGCTGAGAAAGGTGGAAGTAACTGTGTACTGGTGGGATCCAAGAATGGATTATAAGACAGGATATGGAAAGCTTTCCACAGGGCTTTGTACACTGGTCCGTGAAGATGCCGAAGTAAAATAGAAACAGTCGAAGGATTCGAGATGAGCAATAAAGGATGCGCCAGCATGAGAATCTCTGGCTTCACGCTTATGGAGATGATATTCAGCACAGCCATTTTTTTTCTCATGATAACACTCCTGTTCGGGGGCTATTCTGTTTTTATGAAATATTTCCGAATATCGGAGACAAAGAACGAGGTGCACAGAAAGTTTGTGCTGATGAGCTCTGATTTTCGCCGTGAGTCGCTGAGAACTGCGATCGACACAGTCCTTTACGGCAGCGTTTCAGGACAGGACTGGATCTGCTTCAAATCAAATCTGGACAACGATGATAACCCCCGTTACAATGAAGAAGGTTTTCCCCTGTGGCAGAAATACATTCTCTATTATACTGTCCGTCCGCCCAATGACAGATGCTGCAAGGCCGGCTCAGACACAGATGATATCTGCCCTCATAAATACATTATCAAGAAGACTGTTGGTATTGAAACATCTATTGTTGATGAAACCGGTGTGACTCCTTATCTCAACTTCACGCTGACAATGGATCAGGCAAAATCAGAGCCGGATGTGCTCTCTGTCAAACCTGTTATAGACGGTGTTCTTGGTATGAAAGGGGGCAGGGATTCCTCCAGGTTATGCATACATTTAAAGATGTTGAGGCTGCAGGAGGCGTCCAGATATCTTCGTATCGGTTACGTTTCGCTCTCTGAAGGGGAGGCAAGACGATTTGTAAATGAATTTCTATTGTCTTCAATACCCAGGAACAATGAGCCATAGGGGGAATTGCTGTGCGCAGATTTAAAAGAGGAATGCTTTTATTGTCGACTCTCATCATAATGGTTATACTGACCATGTTTCTTGCGATAATTGTGGGCGATCTGAGGGCCGGAATACTGTTGTCCGGCAATTATTCCCATACTGAGAAGGCTTACTGGGCAGCACTGGCAGGGCATGAATATGCAAAACACAGGATACTGAAGAATACAAACTGGATGGGAAACGATACCACATCTCCTGTCTATGCACCTGAAGTGCAGGTTGAAGAGCAGTACACTGTAAATGGATCAAAGAATGCCTATGCAGCTCATGGAGTAATCAAGAACGGAGAAAGCGAATTCTATATTGCATTTGCTGACAGGGATAACAGGATAGTACCGGCAAAAGACAGGCAGGGCGGCGCTCTGATGTACTATTCACACAACAACATGGCCTCATTATTCGATAAGGAGGTTCCGATAAGTCTGTCAGGAAAAAAGAGGAGTCTCCAGCCCTGGTCGATCTATCTCGCTGTCGAAGGGCGCTCAGGCAGATCGAGATGCGTTGTTGAAATCATATATGCCCTCGATTATTCACCGACCATCCCTTCTGCAGTGGTCTGCTCAAATGATATGGACATATCGATGAAAGACCTTTCATCACAATTGCTGTTCACACATAAGGCAGGAGGTAATCCTTCCATCAAAAGCAATGACAGGATCAATCTTGGAAATGGCTCGGATGCCATGAAGATAATGAATCTCTCAGGAGGCACGATCTTTGCGAAGTCCGGCATTGCGATAAACGGCATGGAGGTTGATCGTAACAACGCTCGCGATTTCGGGATCAAAGCTGAGGTTCCTGTAGATTCGACTTCTTCTTTCCCAAAGCTCTCATGGGAGAAGATAATGACAAAGTTCGGAGATCCGACAAATCTGTCTTCTCCCTACGATGCCAAGTTGAGTGCCGGAGTCTACGCATTCATAGAAAACAAGGATAATGAAGGAAAATATAACCTTCAGTATTTTAAAGACAATTACAGCAAGGGAACCAGCTTCAATGTAAAAGTGAATAAACTCAGCTTCGGATACGAGGGAAACGGCATAAGTGTTCCCAATGATGGCGTGGATGTAGACGCGTCGGATGTGAAGATTGTTGCTAACGCAAAGACAGCAATTACTCCGGGTGAGAAGGTCGAGATATATGAGATTCCCATATATGACAATAAGGGAAACAAGATAGGAACTCAGAAGATCGAAAAGAAGATCCCTGTAAATTCATTTGCTCTTCTTGCATTCGACTGGGATCAGAAAACAAATGATTATGTACTTTCCACGAAGGCGAAACCAAAGTTCATAATGGAGCGGAACGAAGATACATCAAAGAAAACGGCCATCTGCTCAAATGGAATGATTTACATAGAAGGCGAACTGTCCGGAACCGGTTCTGTCATTGCAGGGAATGACATTGATTTTGACGCAGGAAGCCAGCTTGAGCCCTCTGATGAGCTGGGGATGGCGATTTATGCCAAAGGAAATATAAGTATCCACAGCAGCTCTGAAGCTGGAGATCTCAGTGACCTCAACAGCGACATCGCTAAAGCGTTTTCCAATTACATCAGGCAGAATGGGAATTATTACGAGAACTCACAGAGGACTTCCTGTCAGATTCTGAATACAAGTGCTGGCAATGATGCAACTCTGTCTCATGTTATCAAAGAAAAGTATAAATACACTTACAGACAATCGCTGGAGATGGTGATGAAGGTGCTGATGAAGAACTCTGAGAGCTCCGGAGATGGCTATAAGATGATCTCGCCAGATTCCCTCGGCTTCAATGGTATTGCATCAAGTGATTCGATACTGAAGGGAGTCATCTATACCTGGCAGAACTTCACCGCAGATATTCCAGACGGCTCTCTGACAATAAGAGGAGCACTCGTGGCGTATGGAGGCGACCCCTTATCACAGCTTCCCGGAGCAGGAGGCAGCAGTGGCAGAGTAAGTGTGGCAAACGGCAAGTATGTTCACTTCATCTATGATCCAGATTACCTTGCCCTTCTAGGTATGGATGATCTTACCATAAGGCTTAGAAGGATCATGTTCAACAGGATATAGGAGATGCCTTTCACTAAATATATCTGGTCTTCAAAAATGCTTCAGGCCCGCTCACAGAAAGAGCTCAAAGAAGGACTGCTATACAGCCTGAAAGTAAAAGGTGTTTCTCTTGTGATTGGAAGTTCGGAATTGGGAAAAAGCATATCGTTTTTATGATATCGTGATAATGCCGAACCTGGAATCACCGTAAACGTTCAATCATTGTAACCAGCCAACTTCCGGTGGAGAAGTGGCATGATATGATTCAGGACCCGAGCACATCCGATGCAATTATGGATCGTTTGCTCAGTAAAGCCACCAATATCAA
>Ga0302251_1000640_pt1 | contig 29219 bp, 26 predicted proteins | sample AAG_RA_Gln_MG_FD_193534 | JGI IMG/M metagenome (GOLD analysis project Ga0302251, IMG submission 193534) | Enriched activated sludge microbial communities from anaerobic digester in WTTP, New Holstein, Wisconsin, United States - AAG_RA_Gln | ecosystem: Engineered > Bioreactor > Anaerobic >... | reverse complement strand
TGCTGACCGTCGGCGATGTGTGTCTTTGTGAATACACATCGCACGGCCACTGCGGACGATTGGACGACGACGGCTACGTGAATAACGACCGCACGCTGGACCTGCTGGCCCGCACCGCCGTGGCGCAGGCGCAGGCCGGCGCCGACATCATCGCGCCTTCGGATATGATGGACGGTCGGGTGGCGGCTATCCGGTCGGCGCTCGATACGGCGGGATTCGAACGAGTCCCGATTATGTCCTACGCGGCGAAATACGCCAGCGGTTTTTACGGTCCGTTTCGAGAGGCCGCGGATTCGGCGCCGGCATTCGGCGACCGTCGGCAGTACCAAATGGATACCCCGAACGTCCGCGAAGCCCTGCGCGAGATGGAACTTGACGCCGGGGAAGGCGCGGACATACTGATGGTCAAGCCGGCACTGGCCTATATGGACGTCATCCGCGCCGCCCGCGAAACGTTTTGCCATCCTCTGGCGGCATACAACGTCAGCGGTGAGTATGCGATGCTGAAGGCCGCCGCCCGGAACGGCTGGATTGACGGCGACCGCGTGATGATGGAAATACTGACCGGCATCAAGCGCGCTGGGGCTGACATCGTCATTACCTACCACGCCAAGGAGGCCTCGCGCCTGCTGAAACCGTAATCCTTCGACACGAAAACCTTCCTCCAACCGTTGACTCGGACCGCGTGCGCCGCCGATAGGATGTGTAGGAGTTCTGTACTCGGGCGTGAACCGGGAGGCAACGGAGCGGGTTGAAATCCCAGGAGGATATATGCCGAAGACCAAATTACAACAGGAACTGGACGCCATCGCCGGTCGCCTCGATGCCCGGGTGGCCTATGCGCTGGATCACCCGGCCTCCTCAACCCGTGTGGAACGGAACGCCCAGGAATCGTACATCGCCGCCAGCGTGATCAAGGTCCCCATCCTCGCCGAAGCCTTTCGCCAGGTCGCTGAAGGCATTATGAGTTGGGACGAAACGATGGTGGTGATGGCGTCGGACAAGGTCGGCGGATCAGGCGTGCTTACGGTAATGCACGACGGTTTGCAGATAACGCCGATGGATGCCGCCGTGCTGATGACCGTTGTCAGCGACAACACGGCCACCAATATGCTCATCGGCCGGTTGGGCGTGGATAACATAAGCGGTTTCCTGCGCCGGCGCGGTTGTCTTGTTACGCGTTGCGTGCGCAAGTTGTACGACTGGCCCGCCATCAAGAAGGGCATCCACAACTACATCAGCGCCGGCGAAATCACAGATATGTTGCGCGACGCCGCATCCGGTAAGCTGGTGGACCCGGCCTCGGACGCGGCGATGCTGGACATCATGAAGAAACAGCAGTACCGCGACCGTATACCCTGCCTTCTTCCGAAGGGCGCCGTGACAGCCAACAAGACCGGCGACCTCGACGAAGTGGCACACGATGCCGCGGTGGTGTGGTTGCCGAACGGGGACTGGTTTGCCCTCACAATATGTATCGGCGATCTGAAAACCCCGATCGGGTCTGTTGAACGGGCGCCCGTGAATCCGGCGATGGCCGAGATGGCCGCCGCGTGTTACCGGTACGTGGAAGGCCTGAAGGTAGCGTGATATGACCGAGGACGAGGGGCATCGGCAGGGGCACGGCCTACCGTCATTGGTACCAACCATTAAGGTTTGACAAGCGTGAGGCATGCTGAGCGGAGCCCGTACGGGCTCCGCTCAGCATGCCTCGATGCTTGGATGACTGAATTGGTTGGTGCTGACGGATTCGTGAATCGCCCCTACACCTTCCACTCGTCCTCTTTCCACCATGAAGGCGGCGCCGTGACTTCCATCTCTTCAACGGCTTCTTCGGCTTCCTGCCGCGCCAGTCTCTGACGTTTCTTTCGCTTCCCGAGGTAGCCCAATCCCAGGGCCAATACCATCACCCCCACCACCGCTCCGGTTGCCGCGTCGTTCCACAAACTGGGTTGAGCGCGTTGGCGGATCGTTGCGCGCCAGGCGGTTTCGAGTTCCTTGCTGTCGAACGAATAGGTCTGACGCAACGCCGTGTCGAAAGACACGCCGGTTCGCAGAAGGTTCAGCAGGGCCCGGATGCGGGGCCAGCCTCCGCGTTCCAGCAGGAACTGCACCACCGTCTGCCCTTGGTCGTAGGCCAGATGGCCTGTGTCGTCGCGGGGAAAGTCGCGCCGGATATCCGAAAGCGGAATCAGGCCGCGGTCTTTCCAGGCTCCAATCACGGCGGTCAAGGCCGCCGCTTTGGGGGCGTTGCCGGCTTCCTGCGCCAGGCCTTCGTGGATGTAAAGAGGCAGTTCGTTGATGTTGGAACCCAGGAACCGGAACAGGAAGATATGCACCAGTTCGTGGCCGACGATGTTGTCCGGCGAATCGAACAAGCTTGCGGCGTCGATACGTATCGCGTCGTCGGCGCTGGTCGCCACGCCGACCACCAGTTCCTTGCGTTTGACGCCGGTTGACTGGCGGAATGCCTCGCGGTCGGTGTACAGGAAGATAGGAATTTTGCCGGGTGGCGCCCAGCCCAGCAGGTCGCGCAATTTCGCATACGAGGTTTCTGCGCTCAGGCGCACGGTTTCGGCTTGGAACAGGCGGTCGCCCTCGTAATACACGGTGAAGTGAAGAGAGTCGAGCGTGCGGTCCGGCGCGGCCCGCAAGGGAGCGGCCGCGAGGAGCAGAGCCAATACCAGAACCGTTCGGAACCTGTGCTTCATTCTCACGTGATTGTACCAGAAAACCGTGGAACATGCCGCCTGCCGCCACCTTGTGGGAACCCGCGGGGCATTCCGGGACGTCATGGTATACGACGTGTTATCGGTTTGACGCGTAGCGGGTGTAACGATAGCATGTAAAAGGCGGCTTTGGCCGTCTTCACTGTTGTTTGACTTCCGGCGGGCGCCAGAGGGTCCCTGCCGCTACAGGAGTGCCGTATGGCTTCCGCCATAGAGATTAACGAACTTACCAAGGTCTACAAGAGCGTGGTCGGCGACGGCCGGTTCACGGCGGTCGACAAACTGAACCTTACCGTGGACGAAGGGCAGATTTTCGGTTTTCTCGGTCCCAACGGAGCGGGCAAGACGACGACCATCAAGATGCTTCTCGGTCTTATCTTTCCCACGTCAGGGTCCGCGAAACTCCTCGGAAAACCGATTGGTGACATCAGCACGAAGAATGGGATATCCTACCTTCCGGAAACACCGTATTTTTACGACTACATGACGGGTCCGGAGTTGCTGGATTTTTACGGGCGGCTGTTCCGCATCGATACGCCCACGCGCAAACAACGCATTGAGCGCCTGATTGACGAGGTCGGCCTCGGCCACGCCACCGGACGGACCCTGCGGCAGTACTCGAAAGGCATGTTGCAGAGAATCGGGATTGCCCAGGCGCTGATCAACGATCCGAAATTGTTGTTCTTCGATGAACCGACCTCGGGCCTCGATCCCGTGGCGCACATCGACATCCGGAACCTCATCCTGAGGTTGAAGGACGAAGGAAAGACGCTTCTGATCAGCAGTCACCAACTCAGCGACGTCGAGATGGTTTGCGACCGCGTGGCGATCATCCACAAGGGCCAACTCAAAACAACCGGTCACGTGATGGACCTCATCACCGGCAGTCAGGTCCGCATTCAAGCAACGGGACTCGTCGGAGACGCGGCGGAGAAGGTACGCAAGATGGCGGACCGGTTCCACGATGACGACGGGATGGTGACGCTTTGGGAGTCCGATATGGACCAGGTGGACGCCATCGTGGATGCCGTGCGCACCGCCAAGGGACGCATCGTCAGCCTGACTCCCGAGCGCCGGTCGCTGGAAGATATCTTTATCGAGACGGTTCGCGAGGCCGCTCCTGTCAAGCCGGAAGATCCGGCCGTGGTTCACCCGGACTGAGCCGGGATTTTCTGGATTCTTAAACAATGAACATCTGGGTAATAGCGCGGAGCACATTTGGCGAGGCGATTCGGAAGCGGATCGGCTTGTACGTTGTGTTTTCCGCGGTTGTCTTTCTGATTCTAAGTCAGTTGTTCGCGCAGTTCAGCACAGGCGGCGTTTCCTCGGAGATCGGCGGCGGTTCGCGCGTGGAGATCACCATCATCAAAAGCATGGCGTTCTTCATCATCGTGCTGAGCGGCCTTGTGCTCAGCATTTTCCTGTCGTTCGATCTCGTGCCGTCCGACGTGGACAACAAGACGATCTACACGATCCTCAGCAAGCCGGTGAAGCGCTGGCACTACGTGTTTGGAAAGTTCATCGGAACCTGTATGGCTCTGTTGATGAACATCGGCTTCATGGGCGTTGCGCTGATGGTTCTCGTGGCCATCAAGTCGCATCAACTGGAATGGCCCTTGCTGGGCGGGGTTCTTCTGCTGTTCATGCAGTTTGCCGTGCTGACCGGCCTGGCTATCCTGCTGAGCCTAGTGGTGACGCGCAACATCAACGTGGCGCTGTGCTTCGCTTTCTACCTCACGGGAACGGTGTCTGAATTCTGGCAGAGCATCGCGGCAACATCAGACAACCCGTTGATCAAGTTGATGGTCAAGGCGATCCATCTGGTGATTCCGAACTTCTACAACTTCAGCTTCACCAACACGATGGTGCACCTGGAGAAGTGGCGCGAGATTCCCAATGCGGCGGCTGATGTCGGCTGGGCGGCGGTGTACGGCGTGCTGTACCTGGCCGTAATCCTCCTGCTGGCCTTCACGATTTTCGAGAAGAAGGAAGTATGACGACTGCGGACAACATCCACGGAACCGGAACGCCGCGCGGCATTCCCCTGCCTCGGCTGATTGCCGCCATCGCGATTCTGTTTGTCGGAATCGGGCTCGTTCAGACGCGTTTGGACCAGCGGAGAGGACTGTTCAATCCTGTTGTCAACGATCCCAAGCGCGGTCTTTCCGCCAGTATTCGGAACAACGTGTTCGGAGCATCCATGCTGGGTATTCGGGAAGTGGCCGCCGGTATGCTGTGGGTGAAAGCCGATGAGTTGTTCCACAACGGGCAGTATACCGAACTGATACCGTACTTCAAACTGGTCACCTTCTTGGATCCGCACCAGATTGACGTCTATTCCACCGGCGCCTGGCACCTGTCCTACAACCTCGGCGATGCCCGGCTCGTTCCGCAGAGCACCGCGTTCCTGGACGAAGGAATCGCCAACAACAGCAAAATTTGGGACCTGTATTTCCAGAAGGGCTGGCTGTTGTTCGACTGGCCGGCGGAGGATTACGAAGCGGCTTTGCCGCTGTTCCAGGAAGCCGCGAAACACCCGAGCACGGACGGTTCTCCTGCTCCGCCTTACATCACCCACATGATTGCCCACGCCATGGTGCGGCAGGGACGCGTGGACGACGCAATTGCCCAGTGGCAGACTAATATCGACTACGCCGAAGCGGAACACGCCAAGGCGAAGAAAACGAAAAACGATACCGACATCCGCTACTGGCAACAGGAACGGGATGTTTGCCGCAACAACCGTGAACTGTTACTTATCCGCAAGACCGCGCGCGAGGACGTGGCAAAGAATCCCAAACGGGTGACCTTTACGGCCGATGTCCAGAAAAGGGGATCGCGCCTGTTGGAAGTGCGCGTTCGTACCCAGGGCTTTCCGCCACTGACGGACAGTTACGGAGAAGAGTCCAACGGACGCCTGGAACTGATCCTTCAGGACAGGGATTACGACAAACTCGCGGCCCAGCACAAAAACGACTTGCTGTGGGTGACAAAAAACCTCACACGGTTCCGCTCGATTTACAACATCATCGAACGCAACGGCACCGTAACGGACCGGAGCAAACCGGTCATCCTGGTGGAGATGAACAAGGACCCGGCGGATCAGGGCCGCAATCCGATGGACATCTACCCGCTGACGTCCGACGAATACGAACTTATCCTGCGCTTCCAACCGAGGGTGCGCCGCCAACCGGAAGCTGTTCAGAATGCGTTCGGCTGGATCGGTGAAGGCCTTGCGCCCGGCGGCCAGACACGTACCGGACCGTCGGGTTCGCAGATGGTTGAAAAGCGCATCCCGCTGAAATTGGACGACATCCTCTAGTTCGCGCTCCGGGACAGGGCAACCTCGCGGCATTGTCTGCGTCTAACGGTTTGAGTGCGCCATCCGGCAGTTGGGGAACGGCACATTGGACATCGAAGCCTTAAGCGACGAGGAACTGCTGGAACGCTGTTCGCGCGGAGACGACCACGCCTTTCGAGTGCTGTTCGAACGTTTGCGCCAGATGGTTTACAATCTGGTGTTTCGCATCCTGAACAGCCACCTCGACGCAGAGGAAGTGACGCCCGAGGTGTTTGTTCGCGTTTGGCAGAAGGCCGGGGATTTTCGCGGCGGCAGTCGTGTTTCCACGTGGGTTTACCGGATCGCGGCCAATATGGCGCTGGACAGGGTCCGCGCCGGCCGCAACGTCCACGAGGTCTTCTGGGACGATCTTCCCCCGCGTGAACGCGCCATGCCGGACGAGCGCGACAGCGTGGAAAGCCCGGAGGACGCCGTGTTGCGGCGCGAGCAGGCGACAGTGCTGGAACGGGCATTGGCGCGGTTAAGCGTTGAGGACCGCATGCTGGTGACGCTGTATCATCTGCAGGAGTGCTCTTATCAGGAGGTCCAGCAGATCACCGGCATCAACCCGGCGAATATCAAGAGCAAGTTGTTCCGTGCGCGAAGACGCCTGAGAGCGATTCTGATTGAAATGGAGAAAGGAGAGACGCAAGATGATGTGCAGGAAGGTTCAACCTCATCTGCTGGATTTCACCAGGCATCAACTGTCTCTCGATGACGAGACTGCAATAGAACGGCATCTTGCCGGGTGCGCCGCCTGCAGAAAGATTCTGGCCGAGGAAGTTTCCCTGGCCGGCCGGCTTGCCGGCACGAAACCGTTGATGGAGCCCGCCGATATGTGGGAGCGCGTGCGAACCCTTCGCAACGCAACCTCGCCGGTCGCTGTTCGAGCACCGTGGTGGACTGCCGTTTTCGGACAGGGGCACGCGCGCGCCTGGACGCTGGCGTTCGGCACGACTGCCGCATCGCTGGCACTGCTGTTCCTGCCGAATCGAACGGTGCGGATACCCGCCTCTCCATCCGTCGAAGCCGTTTCAGCGTTGCAGAGCACCGTGCAGACCGTTACCCAGTCTGACGATCCGCTCGGCGATTTCACCGAAGCGCGTTGGCAGGCCGTTTACGGTAACAACGGGGAGGGTTCGATATGAGTATCAGGTTTCCATTTTTTACGGTCGCGGTATTGCTGACAACGGCCTCGATTCCGGCTGTTCGGGCTCAGGAAGGTCCGCCGCCTCGACCCGGCAGAGGCATCACTGTTCACGATCCGGCGATTCCCGGTTTGAGCGCGGAGCAATCGCGCAAAATCCGCGAACTGAGGAATGATTCCGCATCACGGCTTGCGGCCCTTGGTCAGGAACTGCGCAATTATCGAAAGTCTCTCGAAGACGAGTACCGCTCGTACCAGATGGACACAGCCGCGGTGAAAAAGCTGAACCGGCAAATCAACGATGTTCAACGGAGGATGCTGGAGGAACACACTCGGGTTGAGCAGGAGATGCGCGAAATACTGAACAGCAGTCAATTCCGCTGGCTGAAAGATCGGATGCCGGGCGGACGCATCGGCGATGAAAACCCGGGAAGACCGCGGCGTTGACGGACACGACTGGCAGATGAAGAAAAGACCCCGCCTGAACAGCGGGGTCTTTGTTTTTTTTACGTCGGTTACGCTGAGGTTGGCGCGCCCAGCAGTCGGTCCAGCAACTCCGGGCTGACCTCGCCGGAACGCCGCGGGCGGGGCTTTGTCAAACTGATCTGCTTGCGATCCCCGCTGATGACATCAAGCGGAATAATCGCGTGAGCGGTCTGACGGCGGTTGGCGCATACTGTGCATCGCATCTTCACGCCTTTGAGGGTCCCCAGGTATGCCGGTTCGCCGCAGAGCACTCGTCCACACTCGAAACAAAACACTTGAGCCTTCACGGTCGGACCTCCTTTCCCCCCATTTGGAGACACACGGCAGTGTCATCAAGGTTACGACGCCCGGGAGCGAACAAGGGTTCCGGAGAAAGGGTGTCACGAGGCAGTCGTTTGCCCGCGTATGCGTGCCCAGGCAAGTGCGGCGCAAATCAGAACGGCTCCTGCGGTATCGGCCGCCCAGTCGCGCCAGTCGGATGATCGGCCCGGAACAAACAACTGGTGGAACTCATCCGTGGCGCCGTAGAGCGAGGTGAACAACACGGTCAACGGCGCAAGGAGAGCCGTGCCGGAGAACCGGGTCTGCGACAGCGCGCGCCACAGGGTGGCGGCGAAAGCGCCGAAGAGCAGAGCGTGTTTGAATTTGTCATTGATCTCCCAGTCGCCCAGTATGGGCGGGCGGGGAACCGACGAAAGAGCGAAGATGAACACCGCAAATACAATCACGGGACCCCAGTACGTTCTGAAGCGTCGGTTAATCACGACAGACCCGCCAATTCGCGGAACTCCGCTTCCGTCAATACCGTTACTCCCAGTTCACGCGCCTTGTCCAACTTGGAACCCGCCGACTCGCCGGCTACAACGTATGATGTTTTTTTGCTGACACTGCCGGTCGCCTGACCGCCAAGTCTGCGTACGGCGGCTTCGGCTTCCGGGCGCGTCATCGCTTCCAGCGCACCGGTGAAGACGAAGGTTTTTCCGGTAAAACGGTTGTCTGTGTCGGTTTTGTCCGGAACCGAGATACGCAGTCCGGCCCGGCTCAGCTTGTCCAGCACCGCCTTTGTCTCGTCCTGACTGAAGAAGTGAGCGATGCTGGCCGCGACCACCGGACCGATGCCGTGCAACGTCTGCAGTTGTTCGCCGGTCATCTTCGACAGATTGTCAATACCACCCGATGCCTCGGCCAGAATGCGCGCGGCAGTGGCACCGACCTGCGGGATACCCAGGCCCGTGATGAGCCGTTCCAGGGGGCGCGAGCGGGCTTCCTCGATGGCGTCCAGCACGTTTTGCGCGGACCGCTGGGCCATACGCTCCACGTTCTTCAGGTCTTCCAGCGTCAGGAAAAAGATATCCGCCGGGTCCTTCAGCGTACCGGTATCGACAAGGCGTGAGATGATCTTTTCGCCGAGTTTGTCCACATCCATCGCATCGCGCGAGGCAAAATGCTCGATACGTCGTTTCAATTGCGCCGGGCAGGAAATGCCGATGCACCGGGTGACGGCTTCGCCGGGAATGCGTTCGGTATCGGCGCCGCACACCGGGCACTTGCCCGGCATGCGGAACTCGGCGCGGCCGGCGTGTCCTTCATCGGATATCACCGAGACCACTTCGGGTATTACCTCACCGGCCCGCTGGATTACCACGGTGTCGCCGATACGAACATCCTTGTTGCGCACCTCGTCCTCGTTGTGCAGTGTCGCCCGCGACACCGTGACCCCTCCGACAACCACCGGCTCAAGCACGGCAACCGGAGTCAGCGCGCCCGTTCGGCCGACGTTCACAATGATGTCGTTCACGCGGGTGGTCACCTGTTGCGCGGGATACTTCCAGGCAATGGCCCAGCGCGGATCGTGCGAGGTGGCGCCAAGCGTCCGCTGGGCGGCGATGGAATCGACTTTGACGACCACGCCGTCGGTGTCATATTCCAGTGTTTCACGCTTGTCTTCCCACTCCTGTATGAACTGCCAAACGGCGTCGATACCTGTCAAGCAGGCGTAGTGCGGGTTGACGTGGAATCCCCATTCCTCCAGCGCTTTCAGAAGATCGTGCTGGGTGGCAAAGCGCGGTCCGCCGGTCATAGCGCCGACGGCGTAACAGAAGCAGTCAAGCCGGCGTTGCGCGGTTATGCTCGAATCCAACTGGCGCACCGAACCGGCGGCGGCGTTGCGCGGATTGGCGAAGGTCGGCTCGCCTTTTTCGGACCGTTGTTCGTTCACCCGTTCGAACTCCGCGTGCGTCAGGATAATCTCCCCGCGAACCTCCAAGAAATCCGGAGCGTTTCCCTTCAACCGGAGGGGAACCGCCCGGATGGTGCGCACGTTGGGTGTAATGTTCTCGCCGGAGGTCCCGTCGCCGCGCGTGGAGCCGATGCTGAGAAGGCCGTTCTCGTAGGTAAGGGACACGGCCAGTCCGTCGAGTTTCAGTTCGGCGATGTACGCCACCTGCTCGTCCGCCGGGTAATCCAGGCCCTTGCGCACGCGAGCGTCGAAGTCCCGCAGGTCGCCTTCGCTGAATGCGTTGCCCAGGCTCAGCATGCGTTCGCGGTGCGTGTGCGGAGTGAAGGAGGTTAAGGGAGGCGCGCCAACTCTCTGCGTGGGAGAGTCCGGCGTCACCAGCGCAGGGTTCTGCTCTTCCAGTGCTCGCAGTTCGGCGAACAGCCGGTCGTACTCGGCGTCGGATATCGTCGGGCTGTCCAGCGCGTAATAACGGTGCGCGGCCTGATTGATCAGTTCGCGCAGTTCGGTGACGCGTTGTTCGGGATCCATCGGGAGATGCGGTTGGTTCATGGATTCGTGTCGAGACCTGTGACTTTTCGTGTGATCAGAGCGGCGTCGGAGATGTCGATCCGGCCGGAAGACAGGCCGTGACGGTTGACGTCCAGCCAGTAAGCGTCTGACAGGCTTGGCGTCTGCAGACCCGCCGCTATTCGGAGTGTCTTCTTCATGTCCGCCATCATATATTTTGCCGGCGTCCACGACATAGGCCCGTGCGCAAAGATGTCCCATGCCGTATTGGCGTCGTTCGGAACAAGGTTGTCGGACCAGCTTCTGTATACGGCCCACTGACCGTTTGCGCTGATGCCGCCGCGCAAGGTGCTTTCTCCGTTGCCCATGGCCTGGGAATCGTTCATCGAGACGCACTTTGTGGTTTGGCTGACCATATCGTAGACGAACACATCCCATTGTCCGTTCGTATCGCCGGCCACGAGATTGCCGTCACTGCTCTTGAAGATGACGAAACGCCCGGTCGATGAAATGGCGGGATCGCGGGAGTTTCCGGTGCTCTGGACGCCGCCGGCGCCCACACTGACGCGCGTGGTGCGTCCCAGCGCCCTGTCGCGTACGTAGATGTCGGCCTGGCCGTTTGTGTCTCCGGAAATCAGGTTGCTGGCGTCGCTCATGAAGACGACAAAGCGGCCATCGTCCGACATATCCGCCCACCAGCTGGTGGCGTTGCCGGGCTTGCCGGCAGGATCAACCGATACGCATTCCTGCACGCCGGTTTGCGTGTCGTACACGAAGATGTCCGGCGCACCGTTCGTGTCGTTTGCGGTCAGGTTGGAGGCGTAGGAGCAGAACGCCACGAAACGCCCGTCGGCGGACACGGCGGGGTAGAGATAGACATCCTGCGAACCGTTGGCTTGTGCTCCACTGGTGGCGACGCTGACCAGTTTGATCTCCCCGGTTGTCCGGTTGACCCAGTAGACATCGGGTTGCCCATTGGTGTCCGCGGGTCCGAGGTTGGTTGCCCAGGAGACGAAGGCGATGCAGTTGCCGTCTGCGCTCACGGCAGGCCGTATCGAGTCTCCGTTGCCGTATGCCTCGAAGGTAGCCGAGACACAAATTGTCTGGTTCAGGTTACGGTCACGGACGTAGATCTGCTGATAGGTGCCGTCGCCGCCGTGGACGAGGTTGGAGGCATTGGACGAGAAGGCGACCACGGAACCGTCGGCGTTCACCACCGGGTCGGCGGAGTCGCTGTTGCTCTGGCCTCCCGGATTCGTGATGCTGACGCGCTCGGTGGCGCCGGTTTTCAAGTCGCGCAAGAAGCAATCCGTCTTCTGATTCGTGTCGTCGGCAACAAGCGTACTGCAGGGGCTTTGGAAGACCACGTAACGGCCGTTGTCGCTGATGGTCGGATTCTCGGACCAACCGCCGCCGGCTTCGTAGTTTCCTGGACCTGAGGACAACCGGGTAAGCGTGTTGGTCGCAATTTCCTTCACGAAGACATCACTCATTCCGTTCGTGTCGTCCGGAACCAGCACACTGCCTTCCGAGTAAAAAGTGACCTTAGGGCCCGCGCCGATGGAATGCCCGGCTGTCCAGCAGTCGGAATACCGTTCCGACTGGTGACCCGTGGCGCTGACGTTGACACGCGCGGTTGTGTTCAAGGTCCGGTCGTGTATAAAAACGTCCCGGAACAGGTTGGTATCGTTCGGCACAACGGTGGTGGCGTAGGAATCGTAGCAGATGTAGCGCAAGTCAGGTGTGATGTCCGGATTGTAGCAGTTGTTGTTCAGCGAACCGCCGGAGTAGTTGCTGGAGATTTTTGTGGTGATGCCCGTTCCGCGATTTCGCAGGAAGATGTCCCACCGGTTGTTCGTGTCGCCCGACACCAAATCGCCGGCCACGGAAGCGAAAACCGCGTGGGTGCCGTCCTCGGAAATGGAAGGGCATTCGCTTTGTCCGTTGCCGGGATTCCCGGACGGATTAACGCTGAAGCACTCGGTTGTCTTCGTCGTCCGATTGTGGATGAAGACGTCGGACGTGCCGTTGGTGTCATTCGCCACCAGGTTCGAGGCGTACGAAACGAAAGCGACCAGGTTGCCGTCGGCCGACATCGTGACGTGCCGGTAGCTGTTGTTGTTGCCCTGCGTTCCGGTGGAAGACACGCTGATGCGTTCCGTCGTTCCGGCAACCGTGTCGCGCACGAAGATGTCTTGGCGCGCGTTGGTATCTCCGATCACCAGGTTGGTGGCCTCGCTCTGAAAGGCCACGTAGCGCCCGTCGTCGCTGACGGCTCCGGCGTAACTGGACTTGTTTGCCTGACCGCCGGCGTACGTGAGGCTGACGCGGGTGGTTGTTCCCGTCTGCCGGTCTCTCAGGAACACGTCCAGCGCATTGTTCGTGTCACCGGAGACGAGGTTGTCGGCCCACGAGTCGAAGACCACGAACCGACCGGAAGGAACCGTGGATGAAGAACCGCTGTTGTTGTTGCCCTCGACGCCCGCGGTCGATACTGAAACGCGCTCAATCACGCCGGTGGACAGGTCGCGGATAAAGGTATCGTTGCACCCGTTGGTGTCGCCCGCCACGAGGTTGTTGACCGCCGATGTGAACGTGCAATGCGTTCCGGAACGGTTGATGCTGACATCGGTGGACCAGGGCATGCCGGCTTCCCTCTGGGTTGAAGAGACATTGGGGCGGATCGTTTCGACTCCGGTGTCCGTTACGCTGAACGCCGCGCTGGCGGTATCGGTTACGCCGGCACAGGTGGCGGTGAGGGTGAAACCCGAGCCGATGCGGTCGATACCAAGCCCGTTGAACGTCGCGCGCCCGTTGAGGAGCGAAACCGTTTTCGTGCCGTTGAGAACGGCTCCGGGCGTGCCCGTGGCCGGCGTTATCGAAAGCGTCACCGAACCGGAGTAGCCCGGCACGAGCAATCCGCCGGACGTCTGCACGACGACCTCCGGTTGCTCGGAGAATGCCTGGCCGGGTTTTCCGGGACCGGGTTGCCAAACGAACGCCAGTTTCTCGGCGGGAGGAGTGGTGAACTTGACATCGAAACTGATGGTTGAGCCCGCGGACGATATGCCCGAGATGTCCAGGTAGCCCAAAGCGCCGTCGTTCAGGAAACTTGAAGGATTGGTGGTATCATTGATGGCGGTCCGTCCGGATTCCGCCGAGAAGAAAGCGGAATTATGAAGACCATCCTGCTTTGTCGTTCCGTCCGGACGGTAGATGTACACCTCATCCGGCGGTCCGACGGCGTTGCCGTCCAGCAAGGGATTGACGCGGTACACGATCAGGCCGGTGTCCGGTATGGAGGATTCGAAGACTCCGGCCTTGCGCCGGTACTCCAGAACGAAGTACTCGTTTGCCGAGTTTGCCGACTTTATTTTGAAGGCATTACCCGACGGGGATGTGGCGGGATTCAAGGTGTACCGGCCCGCCGTGGTGATTTCGGGTATTGAGTCGAGCCAGTTGCCGTATTTCCACTTCATGTGGGTCAGCATATGCTGGGGCGGATTCCTGTCATACTCCATCAGGTCCCAGGCGCCTACTGGATGCAGGCCGTCGCTGGAGTAGTGGTACAAATCCGGCGCGCCTAATACGTGGAACATCTCGTGGCACAGAACACCGACTCCGCGCGACGTCAGGTAGTTGGCCAGTTGGAAGCTGAACCGGTCGATGCCCAGGCCGGCCAGCGTTGTGATGGATTCGTTGTGCCACCACGCGTGCGGCCACAACAGGGTTGCCCAGGCGGTCGGATCGCCCGACGCCACGTAAGCAATGCTGTCCACCATTCCGTTGTCATCGATATCCAGATCCGCCCCCATAGCCGTCACCGCGGGTTCCACAGCGGCGGTTGCGGCAGTGATCAACGACAATTCACGCTCAGCCCGTTCCTCCTCACGATATCCGTTGGGATTCGTGGAGGAGTTGTACGGCTGATAGTACGAACGGGGATGGCTGTCCTGGTACGAAACGACCACGGTTCCGGCAGGCGCAGGGAAGAACGAGGAATTGATGGTCAGCGCGCCGTAGGATGCCTCCAGGTAGTAATTGCGGAGGGAATTCGTTCCCGGAGTCCCGTTCAGCATGCCTTCGTAGGCCGTAACCGGCTGGGAGAAGACCGTGTCCGGCTCGTCGCTGAAACGAATGAAAACGATGATGTTCGTCATCGTGCCCTTGTTCTTCGAGGTCTTCCCATAGAAGCGCCCCATCTCCCTTGCCCCTTCGGTGCGGATTTCCAGCAGGCGGGAGGATGACGGAGCCAGGCGCGGTTTCAGGCCAAGCAGTGCGGGATTCGCGGTTCCGACCACGCGATTTGTCGGAACGAGGTCATCGCCCTTGCGGTCCGCGTAAACAATCCATCCCGTGTCGGGATGCCGCAGAACGGTGTAGCCGTCGGCGGTCGCGGCTGTGCTGAAAAACTCATCGCCCGTGAGGTAAACGGTAACCTTGCTTCCGTCGGGTTGTTGCAGGGAGACGGCATAATCGCGGATAAAAGCCGCGTTCGCGCAGAAGGCGCTCAAAGCGACCACGGCGGCAGACAAGAGGAACCGGATTGCTGGCGATTTCATATGTGTGTCCTCCCTGTCGGGAAAGCGGGAATGGCGTTTCGCGTCACTTCCTCGGCGGTGCGGCGCCTGTGATACGGGCGATGTCCTTTGTGCTCAGCCGCGAATAGCCGGAATGATCGGCGGTTCCGGCGGTTTTCAGCGTGGTCTTCCAGAATTCCGGCCATGGACACCCGCGCGATGTGATGTTGACGGGCGCCGTGAAAATTGTGCCCGCGCCAAGGGAGAGTGCCCAAACCGCCGGTCGGCCGTCGGTCCACCGTTGCATAACCTTCGTTGTCGCAACGGGGACAATGCGCAATCGTCCGGCTTCGTTGAGGGCATCTTCCGGTGGCAATGAAACGGAAGCCCAGCCGAACAAGGATCGGGAGCGGCGTGTTGTGTCGGTTCCGTCGCGGTCTCGCGAAAATGCGTGGTCGTCGCAGACAATCAGCGTTCCGCCCCGGCGGACCCAGTCCTCGACGGCGTCCACGACACCCCGGTCAATCCAACGCGCGGCGGGAACCACCAGCACGCGGTAGCGGGCGAGTTGCGTGGAGCGGTTCAGTATCTGTGCATCGGACACGAAACCGGGCAGACAGCCGTTTTCCCGTAGCGCCGAGAAGGCGTCGAAAAGCGCCAACCACGCCCCGGGTTCCATATCACAGGTGTCCAGCGAAACCAGGATGCCGACCTGGGATACCGGCGGAAGATAAACACCGGCGGTCCTCAATGGCTTAAGCGCTGTTTCCGTTTCGGCGCGCACGGCGGCCTCTTCAGCCGGAATCACATGCAGTCCGATCACGCCTTGCCGAGCGATGCCGTTAATCCACTCGGCCGCCCAGCCGGATTGCGCCTTCGTCAGGTTGGACAAGTCCAGGCTCACAAAGGGAATTCTCTGCGTCAGATCCGATGTCAACCGCACAAGAAACTCCGCCGAGAGCGCCGTGACGCGAGTGTCGGTCGTGACGCGCGGATTGAGGATAATTCCGGGGTGATTGACGGGTGCGTTTGCAGGTATAGTCGTCGTCCAGGCGTTTTGGGGACCGGCGACTGCCAGAGGCCCTTTCGCGCCGGAGGATTTGCGGAAAGCGACAGCGGCGTCCAGGATGCGTGTGGCGGTCTGTTGTCGCGCCCAGCGGGCAACCGAGAGGCGCGAGGCGTCCCCGCGAGGACCCGTTTCGGCGGTCGTCGGCCAGTCTCTGCCCGTGTCGGTCCGATAGCGCTTGCGAAGGGCGACGGGATCCTCTTCGGCCATGGATTCCCATACTTGCGCCGGTGTTGTGATGAATGAGATGTGCCGCCAGTCCGCCGCCTGAGCGGGCGTGGTTTCAACGGTCGGGAACGCAACGGGGCTTGTGTCAATCGAATACGGTAAGGCCAGGCTCAGCCACGGTTGTGGTGGCAATGGAGAGTTGGGCGGGGGAACGGGCGGTTTCACGTCGCCCTTTTGCCGAAACATCCAGGGATTCAGCGTGAAGCCGGCGAACTCGTCGCGCAACTGATCGACCGGAATGTACGCCGCGGGACCGGACCGGGCGGAGACCGGGAACGCCGGCAGGAAGAAGGCGAGGATCACCAGGACGATACGTCGCATACAACCATTTTAACGCGCGCGCCCGCGAGTGGTGTCTATAATCCTAATAGACCAAGGAGGACGCTCATTTCGATGAATGGACCTGACAACCGCGAGGTTGTCCTTCTCAAAAGCCGAAAGACCAAGAACCGCTTTTACGCCCTCGTCCCGCCGGAGTACGGCTGGCACAACGCCGAGGAGATTGACGATTTTCCGGATGACCTCATTCTCGGAATCGCATATCCCTGCCTTGAGGACGGACTGAACGACTTCGCCATCATCCGCACCACATTTGAAACGCTGGAGTGCTTTCCGGACGACGCCGACCTGCAGGCCGAAATGATGGCCATGATCCTTCAGGCTCGCGAAAGCCTTGTGCTCAGGCTGACCGAACTCCGCGACCGTGTGAGCCGGCGCCAGGCGTATTTCCTCGGCACCGATGTTGACGAGTTCAAGCGGTACGCACTGCGCATCTGCTCGGACGGAACCGACCGGCGCACACTGGACAACATGATGAAGGTCAACGTGTTCCAGTCCGTTGTCCAGACGTTTCCCGACCAGGACCCGTACATCTACCGTTTCATCCTGCTACCCAAGTACGACTTCCAGTCGGTGGCGAGTCTCGATGCCCGGGAGTTCGTTGTCATGCTGTTTGACGACGTGCTGACCTGTGTCCAGGACGACGGGAATTACTGGGATAAAGGCACTTTCGATCTGCGGGTGTTTCAGAAGTTCATCGCGCTGATGTTCGTCAACTACGCCACCACGGACCCTCTGTTCTACGGTACCAACAAGGAAGACTACGGGGTTGCCGCGGAAAAGGACATGTCCCAGACACCCCTGTACCGCGCGGTTGCAATCGCCCTGCGAAAACTGGAACGCGAGGAAGCGCCTGTTCTCTCCGCCGATGACACGGTGTCCCTGCAACCGACCGAAACCCAGACTCCCGTTGGGCCGGAACCGGCCAACGAGCACCTCATCGTGGGACCGTTGATGAGCCTGGCGGAATCCCTGCGCCTCCTGCACGGAGTGGATACGGCGCGCGCCAACGAGATAAGGCTGATTATCACGCGCGGACTGAGAGATGTGTTCCTGCAGTTGCAGAAGATGAACGTCGTCTCTCCGATGGCCGCGCACCCGGCTCAGGAGTTTCTTGCCAAGTGGGGCGCGGACAGCCCGGACGTCCCCCCGGCTTCGTGATGCCGGACAGAGTTTGGGCCCTCCCCGGCGTGCCGGGGAGGGCTTTCTTTTTCAGGACTCGCTCAATCCAGAAGGGCGCTCAGGTCGTCCACCGGGTGTTGTGCGACCTGCTTTTCCCACTTCTTGAGATCTTTCCGAAGGTCGCGCCGGGCGGAACGCATCAGCGAGGCCAGGGCTTTCTGGTCCGCCGTCTTCTTCGGCACGGGCGCATCCAGCAGGATAATCAGGCGGGCAAGCGAACGGCCGTGCTCCTCAAGGAAGTCCGTTCTCTGGTTCTCGTTAAGGGCATCCAGCGAGACCGAAGCGCTTTTGCGTATCTGGCGGTGCAGGACGGGTGTGATGCCGCGCGGTTTCTTGCGGTTAAGGATATCGGACATGGCGGCCCAAAGCGTGGAGACGCCGAAGGAAACGGCAATGGCCGCGCCTAAAGGCACCACGGCGTCGGGCGTTACGTCATCTTCTTCATCGAAGTCCAGCAGGAAGTCTTCATCATCGTCGTCGAACGGGCCCTCCACGTCTTCCAGAGATGTGCCTGCCGAAGGCTCCAGTGTTTGTTCCGACTCGGTATCTGGCACTGGCGGCACGGGTTCGGGAGCCGGTTCGGGTTTTCGTCGAGTGCGTTTCGGCGGGGCGGGTGTTTCGGCGCCGGCATCAACGCCGTCTTCGGGTTCCTGGTCGGTCATCGGGTGTCTCCTTTGGGGTAGCGTCGTCTTCCAGCGCCAGAACCAGTCGGCGCACGTCGCGGTAAACGGACTCAACCGGTCGCGAGGCGTCCACCACCTGGAAGTTGAACGGTTCTACCATTCCGTCGAACAGGTCGATCAGTTTCTGCTGGTAGATACGGAACGAATCGTAGAGGTTGTCGGCCAGACCAAGGTCCATACCGCTTTCCCAGTAATCGAAACCTCTGCCGGCGAGGGCCCGGGGTACCAGGTCATCCACGCTGGCGCGAAGGTAGACAATCAGGTCGGGAATCAGGGCGAAACCGTAGAGTTTCCGTATCCACTCTCGGTCGGCGCCTCTGGCCATGTCGCGAGCGCCGATGGAGTAGAAATACCGGTCCGAAAGCACCCAGAAACCGGCGCGCATGGCCGGGATTATCTGGCGTTCCAGGCGGTCGGCAAAGTCCGTGGCGTAAAACAGAGCCATTGTTCTTGGGCCGAGGGTGTTGCCCTTGCGCGCCTGCTCCAGTCCGTCGCGAGTCAAATCGGAACGCCGGAAGCCGGTGGAAGAAACGGCGTGCCCCCGGTGTTCCATCTCGTCGTGCAACATCTGCATCAGGGTGCTTCGGCCGACGTTGTCCGGCCCTTCAATCACAATGAGGCGTCCGGAAAGCGTAGATCCCGGCGGAACCGAAGGCAGTCCTTCACCATAGAATTTTGGTTCACGTGCGTACACGGGCATCCCCTTCGTCTTCGTGCGCCTCATGAGCCGTGGCGGGACGGGGCACACCGGGACGCGGCCGTCGAAGCACCCCGGCGTGGAGGCCTCGAAATCCCCGCAGTTTGGCTTTGACAATCCTGCGTGCCTGTGCCTGCTGTTCCTCGACTGGAAGCGTGCCGTCGATGACCTTGAAGCCGAATTCGTTCACCATGGCGTCGTACTCGCGCGCGATGCGATCTTGAAACAGGCGGAAGGATTGGCGCACATCATCGCTCAATCCAAGGTCCATTCCGGCCTCGTACCACTTGATCTCGGCGCGACTGCTTAGAATCCGTTCGCACGAAACAGACGTGGGCACCTGGAAGTAAAAGGCCACGTCCGGAACCGGGCTGAAGGAATAGAGGTTGCGAACCCACGATGGGCTGACGCCGCGGGCCACGTCCCTGGCGAACGCTGTGTACATAAACCGGTCGGCCAGCACAATAACCCCGGCTTTCAACAGCGGTATGATTTGATTTTCGATACGGTTGGCGAAGTCGGTGGCGTGGATCAGGCTGAACGTCAGCGGGGTGAGCAGGCGTTTCTTTTTGCCGAGGCGCGTGGTGGCTTTCACGAGCAGGGAAGAGTTCCACTCGCTGAAAAAGACAGAGTACCGTTCGGCGGCGAGCCACTTGTACAGCAGGTCCACCTGCGTGCTCTTGCCGGAGCCGTCCACGCCTTCGACGATGATCAATTTGCCCGGGTAGTCCTGCGCCATGGCATCCAGCAGATTATGAGCCCTTTTTAGCAGATTTGCGGCGGGCTTTGACGTTCTCAATGAGTAGTTCCCTGGCGTAGCCGTTCGGTTCGAGCGGCTTTCTCTGGTGAAGGGCTTCGTGGATCACGCGGACGATTTCGGTTGCGGCGGCCGGCGAGTTGCATTCACCAAACGCCACGGTACCTTCGGCGCCCCGCACCTCAACGGCGCGTCCGTGCTTGCAGTAACCCAGGCACTTGGTGGTTTTGATGCGAACCAGGTGCGGGATGGCGACGGCCTCAATGGCGTCCTCGAGGGTTTTCACGAACTGCTTGCCGGGTTTTTTGGCATCGCCGCACGGTTCGCGGTCGCAGTCCTTATCGCGGCATACGGCGATCACGTATCCTGTCAGATCCAATCTCTGCTCCTGAAATAGGGCCGTTTTGTAACAGCCGAGTCGTTTTCATTGTAGCGCAGTGTTTGGCGGTGTGGACCGCTACAAGGTAGGATAACCCATGAAGCGGCCATAGTTCCGCCCGGCCGCCGGATTTTGTGATGCAAGTACTCATCTGTCCCGATTCATTCAAAGGTACCCTGTCCGCAAAGCGCGCCGCGGAGTGTATGGCGCTTGGTGTTGTGGCGGTTATTCCCCGCGCTGATGTTGCCTGTCTGCCCCTGGCTGACGGAGGTGAGGGAACCCTGGACGCCATGCTGTCTCGCGGCGGCCGGCGGTTGGAGCGCGAGGTTACGGGGCCTTCGGGCAAGCCGGTATCCGCCGCCTGGGGTATCCTGCCGGACGGTACAGGCGTGGTTGAAATGGCATCAGCGTCCGGCCTGACCCACGTGGACGTCACGACAAATGACCTTCTGTCGGCATCGACTTTCGGCACCGGAGAACTGATACGGGCGGCGGTGGACGAGGGTTGCCGGAACCTGGTCATCGGTATCGGGGGAAGCGCCACGAACGACGGTGGGACGGGTGCGGTGTCCGCACTGGGCGTCCGTTTTCTGGACGTGAAAGGTGAAGTCCTGCCACCGGGTGGGGGGCCGTTGTCGCGGTTGTCGCGGATCGATTTGTCACGCTTCCGCCTGCCGGCCGAACTGAAAGTGACCATCGCCAGCGATGTGCGGAATCCACTGTGCGGACCCGAAGGCGCCACGCGCGTGTTCGGCCCGCAGAAGGGCGGTTCGGAGGAGGACCTGGATCTTCTGGAAGCGGGTTTGTCGGTGTACGCGGACGTCCTCGCAAAGACCTTCGGGTGGAACGTGGCAGAGGCTCCGGGCGCGGGTGCGGCGGGCGGATTGGGCGCGGCTTTGCTTGGATTTCTGCACGGGAGATTCGCGCCCGGCATTGACGTGGTGATGGATCATGTGGACTTTGACGCCGCCGCCCGGTCCGCGGATGTCATACTGACAGGGGAGGGTTCGCTGGATGCCACGTCGCTGATGGGTAAAACACTCAGCGGTGTTCTGCGCAGGGCGGGAAACACACCGGTCATCGCGGTCTGCGGACGGGTTTTACTGGACGCGGAGGCACAGCGTGACAGCGGATTCCACGCCTGTTACGCAAGCGGTCTCGATCCCGATCCCGAAACAGCCCTCGTTGCCGCGACGGCCCGGGCTTTGCGCGATTTTCGCAACGGACGCTCCTGAAAGGTTTCCCTTGGCTAAGACACAAATACGTTTTATATGCCGCAACTGCGCGCATGAACACCTGCAGTGGTGGGGCCAGTGCGCGGGGTGCGGCGAGTCGGGCACATTGGAGGAAGTGACCGTCGCTCGCGCTTCAATGCCGCCGCCCCGGTCCGGCGAGGGCGGCCGCGTTGAGGCTCAACGCCTGCGGGACGTGAACCTGGATGACTTTAAGCGCTGGCCGACCGGCATCAGCGAACTCGACCGCGTTCTGGGAAGCACGCCCCACGAAGGCGTCAATCTGAGCGGCGTTGTGCCCGGTTCCATCGTTCTGCTGGCCGGCGATCCCGGAATCGGCAAGTCCACGCTGTTGACACAGGCGGCAGACAACATCAGCCAGGTGGTCGGTCCGGTGCTTTACGTCAGCGGCGAGGAATCCGCCCAGCAGATTCGCTCGCGCTCCAAGCGCCTCGGCATCTCGTCACCGGATGTGTTTGTACTGAACGAGACCGATATCGATATGCTTGACACCGCCATCGAAAACACACGTCCCAACGTGGTGGTCGTGGATTCCATCCAGACGATGCGCGCTGTGGACAGCACGGGCGCGCCGGGATCCGTCGCTCAGGTGCGCGCCTGCGCCGACCGGTTTCTGCGAACTGCCAAAACCCTGGGGTGCGCGGTGTTCCTGGTCGGCCACGTGAACAAGGAAGGCGCCATCGCGGGGCCGAGGGTTTTGGAACATACTGTGGACGCCGTGCTTCAATTTGAAGGGGACCGAAGCCAGGCGTATCGGATATTACGAGCGGTAAAGAACCGCTTCGGCTCCACAAACGAAATCGGTGTTTTCGAGATGGGCGGGATGGGGCTTACCCCGGTGGAGAATCCCTCCGCGCTGTTGCTCAGCGAGCGACACGGAAACGAGCCGGGATCGGTTGTTACGGCGACGCTGGAAGGCACGCGGCCACTGCTGGTTGAAGTGCAGGCCCTGGTCGCGCCCAGTCACCTTACCCAGCCGCGCCGGTCTACCACCGGGCTTGATTATAACCGCGCGACGATGGTGCTGGCGGTTCTGGAGAAGCGTGTCGGTATCCGGCTTGGGGCGCAGGACATTTTCCTGAACGTGGCCGGGGGGGTGAAGGTCACGGAACCGGGAGTCGACCTTGCGGTGGCGCTGGCGACCGCGGGAAGCCGGGCGGACTTGGCAGTCAATCCCGAAACGGTGGTGCTGGGCGAAGTAGGCCTGTCCGGTGAAGTCAGGGCCGTGCCGCACGCGGAGCGCCGATTGCAGGAGGCCGCGCGTCTGGGATTCCGTTCTGCCGTGATCCCGTCGCGGAATGCGCGGAGCCTGAAGGAAAACGGCACGGAGTTGCCGGGTATGAAAATCACCGCTGTCAGCACAGTGCGTGAAGCGGTGGAATTGACGTTTGGAAGTTGATGTGCAAGTGATTCGTCGTTGTTTGTGGTTGTCTGGTGCCTTCCTGTTGGCGCAAACCCTGGCTTGGGCGGCCCGTCCGATCGCCGATGTTCCATTCGATCTCGTGCGCGGCGCGATGTTTGTCAAGGTGATGATCAACGACAAGGGGCCGTATACATTCCTCGTGGATACCGGCGCCACCGCCTGCGCCGTGACCCCGGAAGTGGCGGACGATTACCTGCAACTTCCGCGCGCCGGTGAGATGACAGTTTCCACCATGGGCTCGATCCGAGAGGTGTCGGTGGCGTTGATGAGCCGCATCAGCGTCGGCATGGCCCGCGCGGACAACCTGAAAGCCCTGCTGATACCGGACAACGGACTCAGCCAGTTCGCCGGCCGCAGGGTGGACGGGGTGCTTGGCGCGTCGTTCCTGTGGCGCACGCCAGTTCAGTTCGACTTCCCCGCGCAGAGGCTTCGGTTCTATCCGGCAACGCACGACATCAGCAAGATGGCCGCCGACGCGCCGTGGGCGGGGCACACAACTCTGAAATTGAAGGGCGCGCCAAACAGCCCGTCCTGCGCCGCCTTGATGCGCGTGGCGCTCAACGGTTCCGCGCCGCGCTGGTTGATGCTGGACACGGGGGCGAACAGCCTTGTCCTCCGCGAGGCAACGGCGCAACAGGTAAAAGCCCGTAGCGCTCCGTTCGGTTCAACGTCCATCAGCGCCCTCGGACCTCGACGCAACAGCAAATACTGGTTGCTTGATTCTGTCCGCGTGGCCGGACTGACCGTCGAGAACGTTCAGGCGCATACTCCGATTCCCTGGGGGGATTGGACAGAAGAACAGTTGGGTACCGATGCCCTGGACCAATTCCGGGTGACGATTGACGTTTCGCGCAAGATCGCCAGACTGGAACGCGATCGGGTGCCGGACAGGTTTGGCGACTCTCCGTGGGGAGTTGGTTTGCTGGTGGTTCCCGGAGACACAGGAGCCCGTGTGACCGCCGTGAGACCGGGAAGCGACGCGGCCCTTCAGGGGATCGCGGCGGACGATGTGCTGGAGATGGTGGACGACCGAGAGGCGTCGACTCTTGCTGAAGAGGAACTCAACGAAGCGTTGAAACCGCCGCCCGGATCATCGGTCGTTGTCATGGTTCGCTCGGCCGATTCGGGTGTCCGCCGCGTGTCTCTTACATCCCGACGTTACGTACGCGTTCGCCCATCCGCTTCGGATGGTTCCGTCGCCACGCAGTTGATGTCGCCGGGGAAGTGAGGGAAAGCCCGATCCTGTTGACGCGCTTCTGTTTGTCACCCTTCCCTTTCAAGGCTGGTTCGGTGGTGACTTTCGCGGCGAAACAAGCACGCAACCACCCCGAGCCCATCCTTGAAAAGGAGGGGAACCGGTCGGGCCTGAATCCTGACACCTGACACCTGATCACGCCCAACCCTTGCGGTGGAACCAGGCCATCAGCGCGGCGGCAACCAACACGATAATTCCAAGGATGACGTAGAATTCGTGCCGGACGTGCGAAAACGGCAGTTCCTGAACGTTCATGCCGTATAAACCCGATATAAGCGTGCCGGATCCGAGGACAATTCCCCATACGGTCAGCCTCTGCATCGTGGCGTTCAATTCGTTTGAGCTGTTGGCCAGGCGGTTGCTGATGACGGAGAGATACGCGTCCATCACGTTGCTCAGCAGGTCGCGGTAGATATCCAGGCTGTCCGTGATGCGCGAAAGATGATCGTAAACGTCGCGCAGGTAGATGGAATCGCGATCCAGCGCCGTTTCGTCGTGCCGCAGGAGAAGCCCGACGACATCTCGGGTCCCCGCTGTGGTGCGCCGAAAGTGCAGTATGGAACGTTTCAGTGAGAAAACCCGGTTGCGTATGGAGGGGTCGCCGTCGTCCACCACCTGGTCTTCCAATTCGTCTACGGCTTCGACCACCCGGTCCACAACCGGGAAAAACGAGTCCGTAATGGTATCGAGCAGGGCGTATACCGGCGCTTCGGTGTCCGGATCGAAGCCGGCGGCGCAATTCTTCCACCGGATGTAGGCCTCTTCCAGTTCCGCCGTCGGTTCGTCCGTCACGGTGACGACAATCTGATTGTTGAAGACGACGCGGCACACCGGGAACTCGATCTGCATCTCCGTGGACGACGGGGTTCTGATACCAAACAGAACCAGGCTGGTGACATCGGCGTACTTGCGGTACCGCGGCCGGTCCTCGTCTCCGGTCAGGTCCTCCATCACGAGGTCGTGGAGTTCCAACAGCATCTTCAGGGCTGTCAGTTCATCGGGTGTCGGCGGGTCGAGCGCGATCCAGATGACGTTGGCGTCGTCCTTCAGCGCCTCGGCAAGTCCGTCAATGCCCTGCGAGACGTGAAATCCGGTAGCCGGGTTGTAGATGCGCAGTGTGGTCATCTTCCGGATTGTGGCTTTTCAGGAAAGATTGTCCAGTAGCCCCCGCAGAAATGCCTCCACGTCGGTGACAAGTCCCATCGTTTGGAAACTGCCCCGGTCCAGCAACTTTGTTACGACGGCGGGATTGATGTCCACGCTGATGGTCTTGACGTGCGCGGGTAGCAGGTTTCCGACGGCGATGCTGTGGAGCATACTGGCGACCATCAGGCAGACCTCCACGCCCGGCAGAAGGGCGCGCATGCGCTTCTGCGCTGTTACCACGTCGGTTACCACTTCAGGCAGGGGGCCGTCGTCGCGGATGGAGCCGGCCAGAACGTAGTCGATACCGCTCGTGACCACGGCGTGCATCACGCCGGAGGTAACGAGGCCCTTCTCAACAGCGGCCTTGATTCCGCCCGCCAGGCGAATGGTGTTGATGGCGCGGAGATGGTGTTCGTGCCCGCCCTCGGCCGGGAGGCCCTTGTCCAGGTAGATGCCCAGCGAAGTACCGTACAGGGCGGCCTCCAGATCGTGCGTCGCGAGGGCGTTGCCGGAAAACAAGACGTCGATCCATCCGCCGCGTATGAGGCCTGCCAAGCTCTTTGCCGCGCCGGTGTGGATGACCGCCGGACCGGCGACCAGCAGAACCTTCCCGCCGCGTTCCTTCACCTGCCGGATGTACTTCGCGATTTCGTCGATGGCCAGCGCTTTCGGTTTCTCGGAGGAGACGTCGCTTCCCATAAACTCGAACGCGGCTTTCTTGCGTTCGCGCTCCAGCGGTTGCATCCGCACGCCTTCGCGGCCGACCACAAACAGGTCGCCGGCGCGCACATCGTTCATCGGAACCGTGCTGGCGGTGTTGCCTTCGATGCGGATGCCGCAGTCCATCTCGGGTCCCTGCACCTCCAGCCATTTGCCGTTCAGCCGAACGGAGGTGCGCAGGTTGGTGGTTGAGTAGAATCCGTCGGGAAAGGCGCCGTCGATGGGCGCGGGGACAACGGTGACGTCGTGCTCGTGGATAAGTTGCGCGCCGTGGCGGCGAAGCACGGCGACAAGGCTTTGCAGTGTCTCCGGATCCGACGCCTTGATGAGCATACGGACGTGGCTGGGCTCTTCGTTGTGTCGCCCGACCTCGAACTTCTCGAATTCGTACGACGCGCCGTACTCGACGATCGCGTCCATCACGCGCGGCAGTATCAAGGAGTCAATGACGTGCCCGTGCAGTTCGATGCGGCATTGATTCACGATGGGACCTCTCTTCAGCGGGATACGGGGCGAACAGCCCCATACTCAGTGTAGGCGCCGAAGGAGGCCGACAACCTTGCCGAGGATTTGCAGTTCCTTCGTCACGATGGGTTCCATCGCGCTGTTGGCCGGTTGCAGACGGAAGAAGCCGTTCTCGCGGTAGTATTTTTTAACCGTGGCTTCGTCTTCGATCAGGGCGACCACGGTTTCGCCGTTGCGAGCCGTGGACTGCGGTTTCACCACCACGATATCGCCGTCCAGGATGCCGTCCTCGATCATGGAATCCCCGCGCACGGTGAGGGCGAAACTGCCTTCACCGCCGGAGATCTCGGCGGGCAACGGAAGCACTTCCTCGATGTTCTGTTCGGCGAGGGTGGGCATACCGGCGGCCACGCGGCCCACGAGGGGCGTGTTGATGGGCGCGTGGGTGGGGAAAAAGAAGCCGCCGCTGGACGACAGGCGTATGGCGCGCGTCAGCGAACCGTCGCGGGTGATGAGGCCCGCTTGTTCGAGCGCGCGCAGGTGTCCGTGGACGGTACTGCTGGAAGAGAGGTCCACGGCCTTGCCGATTTCACGGACGGTCGGCGGGTACCCCTTGGCCTCGGTGAATTTGGCGATGAACTGCAGTATGAGGTTCTGACGGCTTGTGATGTCGCGGGGCATGGATGGCCTCCTTCATTGACGCGCGGCGGATACCTGTTACGACTGGCCTTTTTCGGCTCGAATCGACACCCGCCGGGGCGAACTGATATTCGGTCATCCACATGATAACACCCAAACGGGCGTTGGTCAAACAGACGTTTGGGGAACTCCAGCATCCGTCGTACGAAACCGCCGCGTCAGGCGTAGCCGGGTTTCATTTCGATGTCGAGGTTGTGGCGCGAGGCCACTTCCCGCAAGGCTGAGCGCACCGTTTCGGCCGGAATACCGACCGGAATATCCACTCGCGCGCAAAGCCGGAATAGCGGAGTGCCGGTTATGGGGGCATTGTGGACGGTGGTTTCCAGTTCCACAATGTTGATGCCGCATTCGTAGAGAACACGGGACACGGCGTGCACGATGCCTTCGTGGTCCATCGCGCTTGCTTCCACAACGTACGGCAACGCCTGGTCTGCCCTGTGCTGTTCGGGGCTCACCGTATCGCGGTAAACGATCAGCAGTCCGGTTGCCTGTTCCAGCGTGCCGAGGTCTTGGGTCACGCGGCGCATGGCTTCCGGTTCCGCCGATGCCAGTACCATCAATCCGAACTCGCCGCCCAGCACAAGCGCGCGGCTGTCCTCCACGTTGGCTTCGCGCTCGGTCAGGTAACGGGTGCATTCCGCAACGATTCCCGGTCTGTCGGGGCCAAGTCCGGCGATTACAATGTATCGTATATCCGACATATCAGTTCTCCTCGCTCTCTGACGATATGCTACAACACTATGCGAAAACACGTCCAGAATCGCCATCGATGAATGCGGAAGTCGGCGTACTGATACCGGTATGGAACGGCGCGAGCACGTTGGAAGCGTGCCTGCACAGCCTCGCTCGCCAGACGCTGTCCGACTTTATCGTGCTTGTGGTTGACGACGGCTCAACCGACGAGACGCCCGAGAGACTGGAAGAGTGGATAAAGCGGGACAACCGGTTCCACGCGCTGACACAACCGCATCTGGGACTGGTACCGGCGCTGAATGCCGGTTTGAGTGCGCTCGAGACACCTTTGATCGCACGGCTGGACGCCGACGACATCGCCCTTCCGGAACGGCTGGCGCAACAGCGAAACCGGCTGAGCGACCATCCTGAAGAGGATCTGGTGGCCTGCCGGTATGCAATCCGGTCTGGTTCGCCGGTCGGCCCGGGAAGCGAGGCGTACCGCGACTGGCAGAACGGTCTGATCACGCACGAGGAGATTGTGCGGAATCTGTACGTCGAAAGCCCCATTGCCCATCCCACGGTGATGTTCCGGCGGAATGTGGTGCTGGCGCTGGGCGGTTATCGCGATATGGGCTGGGTGGAAGACTACGACTTGTGGCTGAGCATGGCGCAATCGGGCACACGGTTCTCGAAGTTGCCGGAGGTGCTTGTTGAAATCGGGCACGACAGCGGTCGGTTGACGTGGACCGATCCGAGGTGCCGTGTGGAGTCCTTCTTCCGGTGCAAGGGGCATTTCCTGGCGAGAGATTCGAGGGTGCGCGACAACCCGGTTCTGATCATCGGCGCGGGCATCGCGGCCGGACGGCTGGGACGCGCACTTTTGGCGGAAGGCGCCGAGGTTGCGGCCTTTCTGGAAGTTGATCCCCGTAAGATCGGGGGAGAGAAACGCGGGCGGCCGGTGGTCTCCTGGGACGAGGGCTTTAACTGCTGGCCCCGGCGTTTTACGCTGGTGGCCGTCGGCGCCAGGGAAGTTCGGCAGGGCATCCGTTCGGCGCTGAACGAGAGGGGGCTGGTGGAGGAACGCGACTACCTGTTCGCGGCGTGAGGGGCAGTATGCAAAGACAACTGTACCAACTAATTCATGGACTAAGCGTCAGAGTCTGTCATTCTTGTATGTTGTGGAGTGTAGGTCCAGGCCGAGTAGTCGGCTAAGTGTAATAGGCCGAATCGATCGGCCTGGACCCGTGGCGTGGCAGATCGTATCATTCTCGGAACGGTCAGAGT
>Ga0302251_1000638_pt1 | contig 29230 bp, 26 predicted proteins | sample AAG_RA_Gln_MG_FD_193534 | JGI IMG/M metagenome (GOLD analysis project Ga0302251, IMG submission 193534) | Enriched activated sludge microbial communities from anaerobic digester in WTTP, New Holstein, Wisconsin, United States - AAG_RA_Gln | ecosystem: Engineered > Bioreactor > Anaerobic >... | reverse complement strand
CCCTTCAAAAGTTGAACCTTTACGGGGAATTGCACCACAATGAAAAAGGATGCTTTCCGCAAGACTTGTTTTTCCCGATTGAGCATGGCCCAACAAAACAATAGTACGCTTGTTCTTCACATCCATAGTTTCGCTCCTTGATGAACCTGCCGTAAAGCAGGAATTACCCCCAAGCTTATTCCGTTAATAGCACTGAGATTTTCGGAATATTTAAGCACAGGGTAGATTTTCTTCGCAGAAAACCTGACCGACGGAACCTTTTCTATGTGTACTATACCTGTTTTCTTCTTATAAAAATAAGAAAAAGACGTGAGAACGTGCTTTTTTTATGCGCATAAATCTAATTATTTGATTATATACCGCGGCACAGAGGGGGTCAAGCATAAAAACTGACATTATCGGATAACAGCCTGTGGCAGAAAGGGTTTAAATCCTAAAAACAGTTTTAATTTCCGCAGAGGAGAACACATATCCCTTCGTTAAAACACACCTTGTTTAAGGGGAGAACAAGTATGTCTTCATTAAGACAAACCCGTTAGAGAATACTCTAACGGGTTCAGAGATAAACAATAGCCGGTTTTAAATTATTTATTCCAGATACGTAAACACTTTATTCTCATAGTTGCGTAAAACATACTTGCCTTTTGTCTGGGAAATAACGTAATTAGGATTTACCGGGATTTTCCCTCCTCCCCCGGGGGCATCAATCACATACGTCGGAACAGCATACCCTGATGTATACCCGCGTAATTTTTCTATAATATTAATCCCTTCCTTAACGGAAGTACGGAAATGCTGTGTCCCCCGGACAAGGTCACACTGATAAATATAATAGGGCCGCACACGGATTTTCAATAAATCATGCACCAGCTTTCTCATAATACACGGGCGGTCATTAATCCCTTTCAACAGAACCGTCTGACTGCCTAAGGGGAACCCCGCGTCTGCCAGCATTTCACAGGCAATTCGTGTACGCCTGGTGATTTCCTTAGGATGATTAAAATGAATGCTGATCCAAATCGGGCCTGATTTTTTCAGGGTTGAAATCAACCGTTCGGTTATACGCTGAGGAAGAGTTACCGGGATCCGGGTACCTATCCTTAAAAACTCAACATGCGGAATAGCCCTGATTTTTTTCAACAAATCCCCCAGGACCTCGTCTTCATACGTAAAAGGATCTCCTCCTGAAATCAAGACATCCCGGATTTTTTTATTGGAACGGATATAATCCAAAGCGGCATCCCATCGATTCGCGTTAGTATCGCTGTTTGCTTCATCGCCAACCAGCCTGCGGCGGGTGCAATGGCGACAATACATCGCACATTGTTCCGTGGAAAGAAGCAGGACGCGATCCGGATACCGGTGAACAAGATGAGGCGCCGGAGAATCGGTGTCTTCACCGCAAGGATCAACCATTTCATGGGGGCCGATCTGAAATTCATACACTTCAGGAATTGCCTGCCTGCGAATCGGACAGCTCGGATCATCCCCATCCATAAGAGTAGCCCAATACGGAGTTATTGCCATTGCCATACGGCCCCTGGCGTTTTTAATCCCCTCTTCTTCTTCGGAAGTAAGCTTCACAATCTGGTTTATCTGTTCAAGCTTGGTAACCCGGTGCTTCATCTGCCAATGCCAATCTTCCCAATCCAAGGGATTAACATCTTTGTATAAACTAATTTGCTGATAATCAAGAGATTTCCTGACGGGGCGTGAAATAATCTGGGATTCGGTTAAAAGCTTTTGGTTATCCGCGACTGTATTATCCATTCTAGGCTCTCCTCCTTTTATGGGCGTTCATCAATACCGAATCGATAATATCTTCGTATTTCAAGCCGGCCGCATACGCCATAATAGGAAAGTTTGACGTCCTGGGATTAAGACCGGGCAGTGGATTTATTTCAAGCACGTACGGAATATTCTCGTTGTTTAATCGTATATCGGTCCGCGAAATATCATAACAGCCGATCGCGCGGTGGGTTTTTAACGCAGTATCCTGAATCAGTTTTTCTGTAGCTTTATCCAAACGGGCGGGACAGTGAAACGTTGGAGTCAAGCCCAAAGAATCATTGCCTTGAAATTCTTTCATTCTCCAGGAATAAAAATATTCTCCACTTTTACTGCACGAGGAAAAATCTATCTCTAAAATAGGCAAAACCGTCGTTTTTCCGTTTTCCAGAATCCCGACGGTAAGTTCCTTGCCTTCAATAAACTCTTCGACAAGGGCATCCTGTTCGTATGTTTTAATGACAATCTCCAGCCTTTCACTGAGTTCTTTCTGCGAATGCACGACATTGGTAACACTGATACCCTTCGCTGAACCTTCACAGTTTGGCTTTATAATCAGCGGAAATTTCAGGGTGGGATCAAGCTTCTCTTTCCCCGTCAGAAAAAGCTGAGAATTAGGTGTTGGGATTTTTTCTGCGCGAAGAATTTTTTTTGTTAATGTTTTGTTCAGGGCGACCGCAAGAGACAATGTCCCGGAACCGGTATAGGGAATATTCAGATAATCAAGAATCGCGGGAAGCTGCGCTTCCCTGAATTTCCCCCGTGTTCCTTCCGCGATGTTAAACACCATATCAATCCGGTTCTTTTTAAAATACCCGAAAAGGTCGGAACGTTCAGCATCCACAAACGATACAGTATGGCCTTTTATTTTTAGCGCGTGATCTATCGCGTCAATGGTTTCCTGGGAATCAAATTCGGAGAAATAATCGGGAGGCTTTGAATCATCTTCTTTTTTTAAGTTATACGCTATCGCTATATTCATGGTAATACATTAAGCGGTTTATTCCGTCAAACGTAATCGCGGCGGGATAGACCCTTCCTTTGGCTTCGGATTTCAACCCGAAAAATTATCAACCGCGCGACAATGAACGTTTTTAAGTTAATTCAACAAACCTTTTCTTTTCATCGCGGTTCTTAAAATACGGCCAATCATCTCATTATATGAGATACCCAATGCTTTGGCCACAGACATAAAAACATCTTCACTCGATAAAGAAGGAAGAGGATTAATTTCAAGGACATACGGATTCCCCTCCTGGTCTACCCGAAAATCAACCCTTCCGAAATCCAAACACTCAACCGTTCGATATGTTTTTATCGCAAGATCCGAAATCTTTTTCTTTAATTCGTCCTTGATGCGTGCCGGGCACATATACTGCAGATGGTCCGATGTTACATGCCCAAACGTATAAAATTTATCTCTCAGCTTCAGTTTTCCGTCAATTTTAATTTGAACTATCGGCATTACTTCCGGAGGGTCATTGCCTATAACCGCAACCGTAAATTCCTCCCCGCTGATAAATTCCTCTACCAGTGCCGGCTGCTTATATAACCGGACAACACGATCAACCTGTTCTTTTAATTCTTCGAGATTCTCAACACGGGAAGACTGCGTCAACCCTTTAGAAGAACCTTCAAAACGCGGTTTTACAAACATCGGGAATTTCATGTGATCCAGATCTAGAATACTATCCGCGTCTTCAGGCTTTACTTCGAAAAATTTCGGTGTGGGAATATTTTCTGAAATAAATATTTTCTTGGCCATTACTTTATCAAGAGTAAGCCCAAGAGTTAAGGCATCAGACCCCACGAAAGGGATCCCAGCCATTTCAAGCAAAACAGGAACCTGGGATTCCCTGTTTCTTCCCTGGAGCCCTTCGGAAATATTGAAAACAATATCCACATTATTTAGATTGCCGATATTTTCAAGCAGGTGGGAGACATTGCCGATACGTTTTACTAAAAAACCTTGTGATTCAATTGCGGAAGAAATAACATCTATCGTAGAAGGGTGGTCGAACTCCGCGTTTGCGTCCGGAGGATCATCATCCTTAAACTCATAATCGGTTTTTAAATCAAATGTTAAACCTACGGTTTTCTCGCTGTTCACCTTTTCACTCCCAGACCATGTATGTAGTATAAAAAAAGGCTCTTTCTCTTAAGAGCCTTTAATCAGTGCGTTTATTACATTCCCGGTTTTCTTCCTCCCAATCCAGTAAGGATGGGCCTTCTTAACCCGCAATGGGAAGTCTTAAGAACCGCCCCTACATATTGTATTTGGCTGTAAATTTACCACAATATATTTGCCTTGTCAAGACTTTTTTACCGACGAGAAACCGGGAAAATTATTTTTTTTATTTGATTCAAGAATAACTGCTTTTCCCCGGGCCGCGAGCGTGCGCCCTATTATAATTATAATGCCCCGGACATCACGGATAGCCATCCCAAAATCCAAAGCTGTTTCGCAGTCAGAAGAAGAAGACACACGATTAGCGACAGCGGTAGCGGCTGCGTCCGCGATAAACGCATTATCGGCAATAACAACGACAGCGTCAGCGGATCCAAAGCTTAAAGAATGCCCGACAGTCCCCGAGGAAGTGCATACGCTCCGAAAAGACGACAGAGGATCAATTCTCAAAAAAATCTTCCCGGATAAAGGAGAATCACCGGCAAATATTCCCACACGAACCGGCTGGCGTGATTTTAAAAATATATCGCCTCCATTCTCCACAATGACATCACGAAACCCTTTACGAATAAGTAATTCCCCTATACCCTGCGCTATCGCACCGGCTACCGCGGCCATAGGACCTACGTTTGCCAGACGCGCCGCCCGGCTCATTTTTTTAACGATTGCCGGGGCCGTAGACTCAACCGCAATAGGTTTGAGGGTTTTTTGGAACAGCGGATCCCGAATACTATACCGTTGTATATCCGCACGGAAAGAAACTACTTTTTCTTCAAGAAAGCCTGCGTCCAGCGGTTTATCAGTAAAAACCTGGAGGTCTGTTTCCATTACAGAAACTCTGCATTCGAATAACCGGCGTGTACGAATCCACTCACGATAAAACCTATCCTGGAACAGTATCGTTTTCATCAGCTGTCAAAAAATATTATTCAAAAAAAGCCAGCCCTGCGGCTTTCAAATCAAGTTTCAGTTGCTCCGCTCCCTGATAAAGAAATGCGCGGATGCCCAGGCGTAAGGCTTCCTCAATTAGATCCTTACGGTCATCGGTATAGAACACTTCCTCCGGGGCAAGATGTAAAAGCTCAAGCGCCTTACGATAGATTTTTGGATCAGGCTTAACAACTCCTTCTTCGTATGATGCAACAATATAATCAAAGACAGACAACACACTGAAATGTTTTTTAATATACTCGTAATGAAGAATGTTGATATTTGACAACAGGAGAACTTTATAATTCTGTTTTAGCCGGGGAATCAGAGAATGAAGAATTTTATTATCTTCGGTCAGAAAAAAAATCTCATTCCAGATAGGGAGAAATTCTTCATAGGTAAGCGACAAATCAAGCATCTCTTTTACACGGAGAAAAAAATCACGCGCGGAAAGCCGGCCTTCTTCAAATGACCTGGTAAGGCCGGAATCAAAAAACAGGGCATAAATTTCCTGAGGGGATTTTGAAGTAAGGCGGCAAATTTTTTGAGCGGCGATCAAATGGTCAAAACTGACCATTACATTACCTAAATCAAAAATAACCGCTTTTACGGATGTATGTCCGGAACTCATCACGAATATTCCTAAGAACACGCACTCTTAATTGTTCTTTTCTTTTTTGTTTTTGTCCTTGAACAAATCAAGAAAACGGTCTTCGTAATCTTTATACACATTCCAACGGTCAAGCTCTGACTTCAACTCCTGAGCCTTAGAGATATCAGTATTAACCTGCTGGAAAAGTTTTTCGATTTTTTCCTTTACAGACTGAGGAAGCTTGGTTAATTGGCTTAAGGATTTCTTAATCTTTTCAACTTCTTCATCTCCTATCGGCCCCGGAGCCGGCCCGACCTTAAGATAATCAAGGAGATTATTAATCTGATTTTCTGATGCTTCCGCCTGGTCTATTAATTCCGCAAAATCGATTTTTATTTCAAGTACCCTGGTAACAATATCCAAAACCGCGTACGCGGCCCGGGGGTTTTCAATCTGGATTGTATATAATGGGATTTCCCCCAACAGGCATAAACCTTCGAAGCCTTCCCGTTTCGCAACTCCAAGGAATAATCCGTTCATTCCGCTGATTTGGCCTTCCGAAAGCATTTTTAGATTATATTTTTTAAGCGAGGCGTTAATGTCGGCGGATGTAGCGGTAAACCAGACATTCGGAGACTGCGTATGGTCTATAGGCTGAGGCATCGCGGCGAATCCGAATATTTTTTTAACTTTATACTTTTTAGCGACAGAAAGAATCCTCATTGAATACTCTTCCGCCATAGCTAAATCCGGCTGTGCATCGCTTATAAAAATTATCAGATCATTTTTTCCTTCTTTATTTTTCCAGAAATAAAATTTACTTGCCGGCAGTTCAGGCAGGGTCAAAACGCCTTCACGGACAATACTTTCAGTCAAATAAAAGAAATCTTCAGGCGGAATCGTAGCAAACTCTTCTGCCTTCAATTTATCTACCAGGTATGTTCCCGCACGGTATGCCACTTCCCCCATACCCGGCCACGCCACAATAAGATGGGGATTTTTTAATTTAGGCCTTTTTTTCATAGTAATATTTTCCATATAAACACTCCTGAGTTAAACTCTAAACCCGTAATCCAGTCTCTCAAAAAACGTTGCACTAGCTGTACCGGGATTTCAGCTTTATTCCTTTATATAAATCTACTGTTAACTTTCAAATTTATACTTTCGTAAAAATGTTTCTAAAATCATTGCGCCTTTATATAAATTTTCGACACTCACATATTCGTTTATACAATGCGCCTGTCCGGAACATCCAGCCCCGGTCGCAACCGCAGGAATACCCTTATGTTGAAAAAACGTTATTACTGTTGCCCCTTCCGACCCCTTAACACGGGAGCGCACGCCGCATTGCCGGGCAGCATCCTGTAATCCAATAACCAGCGGATGTTTTTCGCTTATCTGATAGGGCTGTTGAATTCCCTGGATTTCAAGCTCAAAGTTTTTCGTACGCGCAGCAATAATTTTTCTCAGGGCCGCGAGAATATCTGTGGCGCGGGTACCGGGCAAAAACCTGAAATCAAGTTCACATTCACACCAGTCAGCCACCACATTTACCTTATCTCCACCTCGTATTGTTCCAAAATTAACTGTCGGAGGCCTCAAATATTGATTTTCTTTATACGCAAACTTCCACGCCTTGACATCTGAAAGCACGCCAGACATCAGATCAATAGCATTCACTCCCATCCAGGGATAAGCACCGTGCGCGCGCTTGCCATGAATAATAATCTTCAGATGTATCAACCCCTTTTGGGCCACAACAATATCGAAATCATCCGCATCAAGAACGAGCGCGGCGTTTGGCTTTACGATCCCTTTATCGAGAAGAGGAATAAGCCCCAGGCCTGAGCCGGATTCTTCATCCGCTGTAGCAGCCATTATTATATTATACCCTAATGTTATCCGGTCCTCAATAAGACTCTGCATCACTTCTAAACTACAGGCAAGATTGCATTTGCAATCCGTTGAACCAAGACCGTATAATTTACCTTTCACAACTCTTCCCGCAAACGGAGGATATATCCAGTTTTTACCCGCAGGGACAGTATCAAGATGAGGAGTAATCAATAGAGACAACCCCGCCTTCCCGGCAGGAATAGAATTTCGGGTTCCCGGCAAAACAGCTATAACATTTGTGCGGTTTTTCCTAAATTCGCATACCTCCGGGCTCAAACCGATATTCTGTAAATAACGCTTCACGAAATCCGCGATCACGGATTCATTCCCAGGAGGATTCTCTGATTTTATAGCAATCAAATCACGGGTAAGTTTTAACAACCGCTTTTTATTTATCATATTCTAACCTGCATGAGCGTCTATTACGCGTTTAATGTCCACAGGTGGAACAATTGCCCCCCGAACACCCGGAACATCCTCCTGAAGAAGCAGTAATGTTACCACCTTTATCTTTGGAAGTAAAGGCAAAAGTTGAAATGAGCCTGATTACATCCGAACAAGCGCATTCAGGACATTGAATTGACTCATCTTTACTGCGGACCAAATAATCAAATTTTTTTTGGCACATACGGCACCGGTACTCGTATATAGGCATATCTACACCACACAGGTACCCTGCTCAATCACAGGTATTGATTGTTAAAAAACATGACTTAATCCAAACCATATATGCGGATCTGATTTCGGCTCATTAATTGCCTGCGCCACATCCAACCGCACTATTACGCGCTCCAAAAAACCAAACGTATCAAGATGCGCGCGAAGCCCCAGTCCGGCATCTTTTTTAAAAGAGGACCCGGAAAATGACGAATACCAGGCTCGTCCGATATCAAAAAAACCGACAGCCTGAATCTCTGCCAGAGTAAACCAGTTTTTTAAAAAAGACACATTCATATCGGTCAATACAGGAAACCGGTATTCGATCTCCGACAGGACCATATGGGCGCCTTCAATGGTTTTACTGTCATATCCCCGTAACCCGTCATAGCCTCCCAGTTGGAATAATTTCTTGCCTGATGATTCCCCCCATCCCGCTTTTATCCGGGTCGCGAGTTTATGCTGGTATTTCGGAATAACCGGAAAATAATTATTCAATTCCGCGGAAGCCCTCCAAAACGCTTCTTTCCCTCCCAAAAAATGACCGGCAACTTCCTGTGTCGGCATAAATCTCCACCCGGTATCAGGATCAGGATAAGGACCGCATCTGCCTAATGACCCTGTAATACCGATAATGGATTCATCGTTCTTTTTGTAATGATAATTCGTAATTCGTTCGGTGGTATCCCATGATTCATTTGTAACCTTTTGGTCCCGGATAAAATATGCAGTTACATGATCATTCATATCAAACAATCCGTAATTCGCTGGCCATAATTCCCGCCTCACATATACTTTCCCTCCGCGGAGATCATTATTTTCTTTGCTGGATTCATAATCAAAAATCTCGAATCCCGCGGCGGTCTGAGTATTCCCGACATGTTTGAGTTCATACCCAAAACGTGAATCAACGGACTTCCCGCCAAAATCGTATACGGAAGAAACCTTGGCCATGCCGTCAAACGGTTTAACGACTGATGACGCTATTCCCAAAGAAGATCCTCCAACCGAAGGACCGGCGGTAACCGTATACGCGTCCAGAGGCATAACAAGAGGAATTTCATAAGCGAAAAAATAAAGAGGAACAAGGCGCGAATGAATTTTTCTGGGCCATGAATTATTGGTACGGTCAAGGTCCAGGAGAACGGCATTTCCCGGATCAATTTCAACGGACTTTATTATTTTCCCCTGTTCAACGGGAAGGCTTTTAACGGGATCATTTCCATCCCAGGAGACATTCTGCTCGGAACCGTCCCGGTACCGTATGGTTGTATCAACCGGCATCCTGAGGTTCCCTTTATTTTCTAAAACAAGTTCACGCTTCTTTACGGACTTTACGGAAAAATCTATTTTCTTGTCCGTCTTCAACCATTGGTCAAAAAACCAGGTTATATCACGGCCGGTTTCTTTATTCCAAAACGACATAAATTCATCAAGAGACACGTTTTTAAATTTGTATTCTGCGGCATAACGGCTCATTATCCTATCAAATGTTTCCCGGCCTACAAGCTTTTCCAGCATTTCCAAAATTGCCGATCCTTTTCCATAAGTCAACGCAAAAATTGAAGACGGTTCTTTGAAACTGGATAACGCTCCGATTACCGGACGGTCAATTCCGTTCTTTGCCATATACAAATAACGCGCATAACTCGTGTCTTTAAAAGAAAAGTTCGGGACAAGTTTTTTCAGATATTCCGGAAGAACAAGAACCTTAGCGTTTTCCCCATATTTATGCTCAAGATAACGCAAAATCCAGTAGGAGTTAACCCCTTCATCCAAAAACATCTCTTTATATTCATCCGAACCGACCATATTATAAAACCATTGATGCCCGGTCTCATGAGAAACCAGGAAATCAAAATAACGGTCAAGGAACACCGGTAATTTATATGCCCTGGTATCAATAAAAACAAGGCCTGACGACTGATCACCGCCAAAGCCAAGATATCCCGGGACAATATTAAACGACTTATACGGATATTCTCCGAATCTCTCAGAATAAAACTTCATCAGACCGGCAGCATTGCGCGCGGCATCACGCGCGCGTTGTTCATCTCCTTTGAGATAATAAGAGTTGATCAAAATACCGTTTTCGTGCGCGCTATATACCTGAAAATCCTTTGAAATCCCCATGGCAAAATCTCGTACTGGCACTTCAGTTTCGATAAAAAGCGTCTGGGTCCCGTCAGAATTAATATCTTTTTGACGAACCAACCCGGTGGAAACCACGGTTAGTTTTTGGGGAAGCGTAAGCTTAACATAATACTGAGAGGCATCGCTGAAAAAAGGCTGGTGATACGCATAAAACGGATAATTATGCCATCCGTTTTTATCAAAAACGCTCAATATAGGGTACCAGCGGGTAAGAGTAATAATCCCCTTATGCCAACCGAATCTACCGTAGGCATGGGGAATATCAACGGTAAAACGGATTATTACCTGGGTAGAAGCTCCCGGTTTAAGAGGAGTTTCAAGAGACACAGAAGCAATCGTCTGATCCGTACCGCTTATAGAATAAGGAAGCTTTTTTTCCCCGGGAGAAAAAACAGATTCTATTTGCAAATCTCCGGTCTGCCAGCCTTCAGGAAAAGGATTAATCCGGAAATATCCGGCATATCTATAGAGGAAATTTTTTTCTTCTTTTGTATAAACTCTGTGGGGATAAATATGAAAGCTAAGCTCTTTGATTTCCGTATCACCGGCATTCGTATACGTTATCTTCTGGGTCGCGGTAATACGGTGCTTGCCGGGGTCAAAAGTGGCATCTATTTCGTAACGGGGAACGACAGAAGATGCTGTTGCATCCGGACGGAATATACCTGATATACTAATGACCATACAAATAAAAAGGAAATTCGCGGCAACAGAAAATACACCTTCCAAACGCCGGAAATCAAAAATTACTGCTTTTTTGCATGGAGAGGGCATTGTGCACACCTCGGACTGCGTTTCAGACAAAATTCTTTTCCTAATCTGACGAATAACGCGTGATATTCATTAAATAATTGTACATCGGCTTTAAAATTTTGAACAAATAACTTTTGAGCATCCTGGTAAGCCGCATTTTCGTTAATAAAACCATGCCGGGATAATATGCGCTTCGTATAGGTGTCAATTACGAATACCGGCCGTTTCAAAGCGTATAAAAGAATAGAATCTGCGGTTTCCTGCCCAATACCGTTGACGCGTAAAAGCTGCTCACGAAGCACCGCGGTCTCAATGTTTTTTGTTTTCCGGACATTTCCGCCGTATGTTTCCATCCAGAATGAAATAAAATTTTTTAACCGTGTAGTTTTAACTGTGTAATAGCCCGCCGGTTTAATATACCGGGCTAATTTCAAACGTGGCAGAATCTTCAGCTTGTGCGCCTCTAAAACATCTTTTTCTTTTAAAACAGCGATGGCTTTTTTAACGTTTCCCCAATTCGTGTTCTGGGTTAAAATAGCCCCTACCATTACTTCCAATAAAGTCTCCCCGGGCCACCAGTGTTGAGGGCCGAAATAATCATATAACGTGTAATATATATCATGAAGACGCGTCTTCATTGAAAGAAAACCTTATTTCAATTCCAAAGGATTATATTTGCGATACGCGAAAAGCGTATACGCGGTACCCGCGACTGACCCGGTGCTGTTTCCTTTCGGGGTCATCCACCCGTGCCCGGTATCCACAAAATCACTGGTCGCATAAGGAAGACATCCTTCCCCCTGTCCGGACGGAGAAGGGCTGGAAATAATCAAATTACTCAACTGAAGCAAATAATCATCCGCTTTATCCCGGTACATCTTTGATTTTTCAGGAATATTCCTGCCTGCGTAATAATCCGCCATTATGTTATACGAAACAACCATCTGGGCAGTCCATTCGGAAGACATCACGCCTCCTCGGGAGACATTCCTTTGTGAAGCAAAATCAAAACCTTTTACCGTAATCACCTTACCTTCCGGCCGGGCAAACTGAACTTCAACCGCGCAGTTTTTTTCAGCGAAAGCCATGATTCCGTCAGGATCCATACCCAATTCCACCAGTTTTTCCGGGCCTAACGCGGCAATAGACCATGAATACGTATCTGTCGCGATAGTTGAATCACCCTTGCCGCGAAGAATCGGAATATCCTGTTTATTGTAGGTATTTTTTACAAGCCAATTCACGACTTTATCCCGTGCCTGCAGATATATGGATTTTCCCGTTAGAGAATAAAGCATATTGAAAAAGGAATATGCGTCAAGATTATGCTCAGTGGCATACCACGTAACAGTAGGGCCTCCCCTGACACCTCCGTCAGGATCCTGATTTTGCAGCGCGATAATAGTACGGCCGATATCTTCCGCCAAAGGGACAAACTGGGGATCTTTACTTCGGTACGAATATTGTAAAGCAGCTATCCCGAGCCAGATATTAGGCCCGGCATGCAGGATAAATTCTGCGGGATTTCCGTCGTTAAAATAATACGCGTTAAGAAAATAACCGTTTGACTTTTCCGCTTTCGAAGAAAAAAACTCAAGAGATTTACGCGCGCGGTCGTAATCTGAAAACAATACATATGCCTGGATCGCCAATGCCTGATCATAAAGAAACGCCCAGTTTGAAATATCCGAGTCTCCCTCAAAACTCATAATTAACCCTGTCCTGGGATTTTGATGAATCTTGAGCCACTGGTATACTTTTTTAAAATTAGCTTCCGTTAACACGGTTTTTTCCCGGTCAAGCCGAATGACCTCCCCGGACATAATAACCTGATTCTGCTGATACGCTTCAATCTTTTTCTTTAACACATCGCGTTCTTTAAAAAGTTTTTCAAGCATCACATTAACATCTTCGATCTTCTTAGCCGCCTCCGTTTCCACGGTTGCGGCCTTTTCACGAAGGATTGAACGCTCTCCCTCGGCTTTCTGTATCTCAGACTCAAGCTCTTGTATCTTAAACAATGCAAGCTCACGGGCAAGCCCGACTTTTTGAAGTTTCTCTTTAGCAACAGTTGATTCCTGAATAACCTGAACAAGCTGTTCGACAAGCTGTTTATTTCCCCTGAGCAGGCGCACATTAATATAGGTGTCAATCGCCAGCCCAATACCAAGTAAGAGTACAATCGCGCACACCGCCGGCAAAAAAGAGCGTTTGGCCCGGGCATACCTGACAATGCGTTCGCTGCCCGGGGAATTCGGCTCATCATACTGCAATCCGATAAGATACCGGTTTGTTTTTTTATGCAATTCCTGAAACCACGCAACATGAGCGAAAGAAAGAACGGGATTTTTATACGACAGCGGCATTTCTATCTCAAGAGACACCTTGGCTTTTTTATTTTTCAATAATTCAGCAAAACCGGGATTTAAATTGTTCACCCTGAGACAAATACCTCCCGTGCTGACATTATTAGTAAATCCCTGCAGCCATTCCGAAAGAAACATATCCCCTCCCAGAGACATCAATCTGAACTGCACAGGAAAAACGGTATCAAGGCGGATATATGTCCTTCGTTCAAAACCAAGTGTTTCTTTAGTCATCGTTATATTCCCGCATTACCCCGGTTTTCGGATTAAAACCACCCGCTGTTTCACGCGTTTAGCCAAATCCTCAATAATCTTTTTAAATGCCGGATATTCCTCCTCGGAAATCCGGTTTTTCTTCAATACCAGCCCTTGTTTAAATATTATTGTACCCCGTTCAGCAGAATACTCAACGCCAAAATTCAGCCAATCGTTATCTTCCCGTATTCCGGGAGGGAGATATTCTACCGAATAATCAGGAGGGATGGTTATTACAAATTGGGTTTGCCGCTTATCCAGTACTCCGAAATAGAGCGGATACCGGCGGGTTTCCTGTGCTACAAGAGAAGAATCAACACCCGCCAATTGAGGGAAAATACGCAATGCGCCCGCAGGAATAAAATACTCAGGGCCGGAGAAACGGTAATTCAACTCAACGGGATGATCGAGAGTTTGAAGGTTTTTCACCTCATACTGTTTAAGTTTACCGCCGATACTGATATCCTGTATCCGTTCCTGTATCTCCTGCTTAACCAGATCAGGCGTGGTATATAACAACCAGTACCGTTCCGCCTGATCATAAATGCCCGAGGTATAAATCTTCTTCTCCGCATCAATACCTTCTGAGGAATTAACCGAAATAACAAACTCATGGCTGATTAAATTATGCGCGGCCGGGAACAAAGGCGTACGGTAAATTTTATACCCCTGTTCTGTTATCACAAGAATATTCCTATCCTGATCGGAAGGCGGCAGATCGCCGAAAGGGCATGTTTCCGCTGTCGGATCAAGAAAAACGACATCATTGTTTAACTGAACTGCGGCAATACAATGATTAAATAACGGAACAGGAAAATCCTTGTGTAAATTATAATAATCTTTCGTTGCGATCAATAAAGGCCAGGCTTTTAATCCCGCGGCTTTCAGCATTGTTACCAATAAAACAGCCTGATCTTTGCAATCCCCGTATTTATTTTTAAAAATATCCTCGGCCTGATGGGGTTCATACCCCGCCTGCCCATATTCCACGGCAACATAACGAATTTTCTGCGCGCAAAAATTATAAAGTGCTTTTATTTTCTCCTCATCAGAAACGGCTCCCGTAATTAATTCCGATACTTTTGCTTGTATCTGAGAATCCGCTTTTATTTTGTTTTGCGCAAGAGGCCACCACCAATCATAAATATCTTCCCAGCGTTCAAAGGTAGAAACAAGGAACGTCGGATTAATTTCGACCAATGGCGGCATATTCGATTCGGGAATAATCTGAGGGATATTAGTAAACATCCATGAATATACCGTGTTTACAGCCTGCTGTTCAACTCGGGGGGTCAAAGAAGCGTTAAAAGTATTATATCTTTCATTCAACGTTTTAATATGCAGCGGCTTATCTTTAGGAATAGTGATGCTGAAATTAGCTTTCAGAATGGGGTCAAAGGACTGCACCGGATAACTTAAAAAGAAATCTTTCTTATTAACCAGCTGATTGCGCCGTATTTTTACTTTATACTCTATGGTCACGCCATCAGCTATTTCAGGAAAAGAAATAATGTAAACGCGCGCATTACTGTAAAGCGGAAAATTAAGGTATTTCGAAACATCCCGGATATGACGGGTGCCTACATATGTCACGTTCCCATCAACCTTGATAGTCCGCGCGAATTCCAACTCAATCTTTTCATATGTCGAATCATACTCAATCTGCACCTCAGCATATCGTTCTTTTCCACGCTCATTTAAAATTTTTACCACATAATGCAAATCGGTTTCCTCTGTCAGGGAAGGAGTAACAGTAACATGTTCGTCGGAAAGAAGAAGCAATGCCCCTGCCTGAGGATACTGCTCCGCTGGCGGAGCTGAAGAAATTAACGCGAAAATATCAGGGCTAAGATCACGGATATTCCCGGCTTCATGCTGCTTGGCAATCAAAGTGACCCGTTCATTCGCGCGTTCCGAAAAATCGGGAGAAACAATCTTTTTATAATTTTCCAGGGCTTTATCATATAAATTTAATTTCTCACAGGTCAGGCCATAATAATATAAAAATTCGGGATCCTGCAAAGAGGACTCGCTGAAAATATCCAAAGCGCCTGTATAATCGCCGGAACGGTAATATGAAATAGCCAGCATTTTTTTTGCTGCAGGATTAGTTGTTTTTTTAAACTCATTCGCCGCCTGGTTAAATTGGCCATGATTATAATATAATCGGCCCAATTCAAAATGCAGTGTATCGGCATCGGCACCCCGGGAAATTAATTCCCGGTATGTTCTTTCCGCGCCGAGATAAAACTCCTGCGCTTTACCTGCTTCTTTCCGCGCTGTGTCCAAGGTGTATTGAGAAGAACACGAAACCCCGCATAAAACAACAGAACACACGGCTAAAAATAAAGTAAATCTTTGTATATTCATAATCTTTCCTGTCCTTTTCTCAGCACGACTCCACGCTGACGATATTATCGATCCGGAACGTCCGTTCCTCACCGCGCAAGGCGCAGAAACCGGTAAGATACCACCTATTACGGTCCTGCCTGATTTCTTTCGGCATAATCTGCCGCTCGGATAATTCGGCGTGGCTACTGGATAAATATTTAATTGTAATATTCGTTTTACGGTCAATGGCTTCCTGGATCTCGGCCATTTTCCGGGTATTCAGAGTATTCACTAATTTCGTGTCAATCCCGAACAGAAGAATAAAATGGTTAAAATCAACAATCCCCTTATCCCCGGCCAACCGCGTCAGTTTCTCAAATACACTCCATGTTAATTCGACGTCTGAAAAAGCGCGGTGCTCCTGTGCTGCGCGTATATCGAGGCTTTCTGCAACAAACCACAACGCATGACGCTCCAAATGAGGCATCAATTTACGGGCCATCCTTAACGCATCAATGATAACAAGATCTTCCAGAACGTGCAATCCTGCTTCAGCCGCTTGATTATCTTTATACAACGCCAACTCATTCATCAAAAACCCTATATCAAAAGGGGCATTATAGGAACACAAGAAACTCCCCTTTATGAAATCAAAAAATTGAGGAACAATCCGGTCAAAGGTAGGAGCATTTTGTACCATGGAAGCGCTGATTTTATTAATGCGAAAGGCTTCTTCTGAAATCGGACGCTGAGGATTAATAAGACTTTGAAACTCCGCAACAGGCAGACCTTCCCGGTAACGGATAGCGGCAATTTCAACAATACGGTCCCCGGCTCCGGGATTTAACCCTGTTGTTTCCGTGTCAAAAATAGTGAAATCAAGGCAATGAATCTGTTTAGTCATTATGTCGGACTATAAGATACGACGGGATTTTTTTAACGGGATGATATGATTCCTTAACACGCGAAAGATTCTTCAATCCGGAATCATCCATTATATTAATATATTCGTATTGTTTCATCTCATCGCTGAAACGCCGGAAAATATATTGACTTATCCCGCGGATCGAAAGGTCAGCAACCTCATATAAAACACAGAAGGTTTCGGCATTAAGCTCAAAGCCAAAGGTAAACGCTTTTATTTCATCATTAATTGTAACCACCCTTCCCTGGCAATCAATTTCGCGGTGATTTTCCAGGAGAATTGCAAGGGCCTTCCGGCTGTCATCTATCATTCCCCGGTACACCGTATCGGAACATGCGCAGGAACGCGAGAACTGCCACTGTTCATACACCGTGAGGCATTCGCCGGCGTCCTTTGAAGAAAACGGCCTGTATTGAAAATCATAATGCTTAACGAAATAATTACAACATGAACGCTTTGATTTAAACCTGTCTCCCCGCAATCCCGACAATTCACTTCTCCGGCACACATAGTCAACGGACTTTAAAACATCCTTGTATCCCCATCCGCGGTACATGTCTATATCAAAAGAATGCACATTTTCAATACGGGAAACCGCCTTATGTTTATTATGCGCGTCCATAATACGGAAAACCTCATCTATAACATGTGGGCCCGTGTATTTTCCCAAGGGAGGCACATACAAAAAACAACCGGTCGCGTCTATAAAAAAAATACAGAGAGCATTATCTATTAAAGACCATCGAATATCAAATAATCCCTTCCATATATATATATTCGCGAACGCATATACCGATAGTTCATGCTTACAAGACATAAGATACCGATCGAAAAGCGGCTTATCTTTAAACGCCAGGGTATGCATAAAGCTCCGCAATATTCATAACACCCTGGTACTCAGGAATCATGTCCCGTATTTCGTTGATTATGCGGACCACGGGAGGGCTTTTCAGGATATCCGCCACATAATCCGCGTATTCCCGAAATTGGCTTGTTGCCGCATTGCGTTCTACAAAAGAACAATGAGGATCTACCGCCAGATAAATTCTGTTTTTTTCCCGGTTAATCAAAAAAGGATACAACCGGCACTCAAAAGGGCGCAATCCATAGATACGGCAGGAGTTATCCTGCACCGATAAGAACGCACATACAAAGTTTTCTTCGGTTGAATTTAAAACTGTTGTAAGCTTTTTCTTCTTTGTATCGCACCCGGACAGTAAATTATTTTCCTTCAGACATTCAATTTCTTCATTAAGAAGCAACGGGCTCCACATACTGTCTTTTTCGGAAAATCTGCAGCACCCTCTGCATCCCAAGCAAAACTCCGAAGGAATAATCTGTTTTAAATCCATGGTCAAGTCCATAGTTTATAATTCATAGATTTTTAACCTACACGTTTTGAGGCCGCAGTTATTTGACGATACTTCCCTCGCGTACTACCCGATCAGGAGACACAACGGAAATACCGTTTTCATCGCTCGCCGCCAAAAGCATTCCCTGGCTTTCTACCCCGCGTAAAACCGCCGGTTCCAGATTATCAATAATCACCACGTATTTTCCTATAAGCTCCTCTTTTTTATAGGACGCACGGATGCCGGCCACTATCTGCTTAGTTCTCTCGCCTAAATCCACAATAACCACAAAAAGACGATCCGCATTAGGATGATCCTGAACATCCTTGATACGGGCAATCTTTAATTCCATTTTTTTAAAATCTTCAATAGTAACCATTGTATCCTCCAGGTTATATTCCGCGCCCTATCCTTTACACGTATCCGATGATATTATCCTTTTAAATTTTCTGAATGAACTGGGGGACTGAGTAATCCACCCGAAACTATCAGCCGCATTGCATCGGGAAAACCGATATCCAATGGAATCAAATTCTGGCGGGGAAGAAAGAAGAGAAAACCTGTAGCGGGATTAGGCACTGAGGGGATATAAACATTTACAAGCGCCTGACCGCTTTTCAACTGGATTTCGTTCCAGTCTTCACTCATCACAAAACCTATCGCCCAAATACCTTTTGACGGATATTCGCATAAAACAATTTTCCTTGTTGAAAGACTATTATCGGAAAACAACATCTCAATTGCCTGCCGCACCGAAGGATAAATATTGCGTAAAAGAGGAAAATTATTCGCGATCCTGTCTAAAAACCGCTGAAGACTTTTCCCAAAAAAATGAGCGCTGATAATACCGGTAAATAAAATAATCAGCAGAAAAAAAATAAGCCCCAGTCCTGGGATGGCAAATCCTAACGTTCTTTTGACGAAAATATTAACAAGACTTCCGAGTATCCCGTCAATAAAACGGAACATAATATATAGTACGTATCCGCTTATAAAAAGCGGCGACATAACAAGTAACCCGGTTAAAAAATAACTTTTGATTCGTTTTTTCATAGTTTAATACTCAACGCATTTAAAAGTTTTTAGCCTGACGCAGAGGTTCCTGCGCGCCGGCAGTTTTATAATTATAAACTTCCAGGGCCATCCTTGAAATAACTTTCTTAACCGGACGGGCGGTCTTATTATAGTGTCTTGTCAGTACGCAAATCAAATAATCACCCTGGGGAGTAAACACAATCCCCGCGTCATGGCAGACACCGTTTTCCAAGCCTGTCTTATGAGCGACATCGGTATATGACGGAAGCAAAGCCGGAATACGATCGCGGATTTTTTGTTTTCTCAAAATTCCAAGGCACTGAGCAGACACGGAACGGCCGATAAACCTCCCATCATACATATCTTCCAAGATCTTTGACAAATCAACCGCCGTTGTATAATTCTCGACCCCTTTTTTTCTTTTTTTGAAATCCATCATCTTTCGAACAAGGTTCGTATTATCCAGGCCCATTCGTTTAAACGACCAGTTTAAATAATCAAACCCCACCCGGTCTATCAGCATATTGGCAGCGGTATTATCGCTTTCAACAATCATCCGTTCTATTAAATCCGAGATTTGAAACGCTGTCCCGTCGGGCAGACATTTCAATGTCCCTGACCCGGGAGTTTTATTCCGGTTCCGCAAAACCATTCTTTGAGTTAACGCAATTTTATTTTCCTGTTCAGCATAAAAATACGAAGCCATAATAGGAATTTTTACCAAGCTCGCGGACGGGAAAAGCTTATTTTGATTAACGGCTATCGTCCATCCGGTATCAAGATCCTTTATGACGATACCAATAGACCCTTTAAACTTTGCAGCCTCACGTGCCACAGTGCGTTCTAAAGCATCCCAGGCCGCTTTTTTTTGGGCTAATTCCTCAGAGGAAAAAACGGGCGCAAGAAAGACTCCGCCTGGATGGGGAGAAGAAATATAACGGAAACTAATTATTGATACAACTGCCAGCGCACTAACAGCCGCACAAATCCTTATCAGTCCCCCGCGATATTTTTTACACGGAAGATGAAACCTGCCAGAAGAAGCACTTTTGCACATTTCAACCTACCCCCGGACTCTGACAGCGATGTCAAAAAGTGTTTTAACCAAAAAGGATTTAAGGAAAAGCAGGATGAGAACCGCAATAAGAGGAGACAAATCAAAAGCGAATTTAAAGCTAAAAGGTAAAATTTTCCGGATAGGATATAAAACCGGCTCGGTCACATTATGCAGGAATTGGACTATAGGATTAAACGGATCAGGATTTACCCAACTTATAAAAGCACGGATCAAAATCAACCAGTAAAAAACTGTAAGTACGAGGTCCAAAACATTAGCCGCCGCCACCAGAAAATTAGCCAAAACAAACATAAAAACTCCTTAAATTTTGACGATGCCAATCGGAAAAATTTAACTCCGAAAGCTACAAGTAGATTTGGAACAACTCTACGCAGTGTATTGCTTTTGGGGTATTCCTTAATGAACACGTAACTTATGGAGTAAACAAAGTGAGCGAACATAAGTTACTGTGTGAATTAACTCCGACAGTTACAAGTAGATTTCGATAGAAATCTGCGCAGTGTTTAACTGTTGGAGTAGCTTGTTCCTTAATGAACACACGACTTATGAAATAAACAACGTGAGTGAACATAAGTCACTATCTGCCTACCGGCAGGAATTAACTGCCGGAATAATTTTTTCTTTATGCTTAGAGTAATTTAACATGAAATTACCGGAGCACAAGCAGAAATTTTACAAAAGAATCATTCTTTAATCTCCAGATTATCAACTCCGGATTTTTTAAATTCCTTTTCGTATCTCTCGGTAAACGGATGTTCTTTTTCAATCCGCTCTTCCACCGGCATCTTCATAACCGCATCAGCCCCACAAGACCGGATAAAATCACGCCGGGCTAAACGATGGATCAATTCACTCCAAAAAGTATCATTGTCATATTCATCTATATATTTACGTATCTCAGGTGACTCCGCCAGTTCCTCAGAAGGATAAAAAATCTTTTCCTGCGGGTCATAATGAACGCATGTATCCATTCCTGCTTCTTTCGCAAATGAAAGTATAAAACTTTCTATTTCATCGTATTTCTTCACTTGATTTTCGGCACGTATAGCGTTAATCATCCAATTTCCAAGATAAATAATTTTTATCAAAACCGCATACTGCTCTTTATTCATATGAATATTCATATGTGCTCCTTAATGAACACATGACTTATGGAACGAACAACGTGAGTGAACATAAGTCATTGCCTGCCATAGGCAGGGAATTAACTCCGACAGTTACAAGTAGATTTCGATAGAAATCTGCTCAGTGTTTAACTGTTGAAGTAAACATCCGTCTATCCCTCATAGAGATTTTTAGGATGTGTAAACCCTTTAAGGTTAATTATATCACTAAATTTACTCTCTGTCGCTCGTTTCTATATAAAACATATAAAGCAAGGGGTATATCATACCCGATCCATTCCTTTGGAATCGGGTGTTCCTCCTGTGTTACACCCGGCCTAAGAGGATTGGCCGGTGTTAAACCTCCTGTGTTACACCCGGACCAGGAGGATTGGCCAGTGTGCCACATGTATGGCAAAAAAAAAGCACCGATTATTCATTAATCGGTGCTTAAAACAAAACAGGCAAGGGGAAATTTATTTTCTGTTTTTAGAGGGCATTGCCTGCCCGCTGGTAATTTAACCCCTTGCCTTCTGCAACGTATCTACTTTCAGTCTAAGTATAACACGCTTGATAAAATTTTCAAGCGTGAATGGGAAAAAAATTAAAAAATAACTTATTAACGGGGTCGACGAGATTTGAACTCGCGATCTTCGCCGTGACAGGGCGACGTGTTGAACCAGGCTACACTACGACCCCATTTCAGAGGAATAATTCTATCCTAAAAAATGGCTTATGGCAACAGGTTTTTTTTAAACAAACTGGTGGGCGGTAGAGGATTTGAACCCCTGACCTTCTCTGTGTAAGAGAGACGTTCTAACCAACTGAACTAACCGCCCTGTAACAAGCTTAATATTTATTATACGGGAAAGACGAAATACCGTCAACACCCAAGTATATAACATGTTTAAAACATTGGGGATATAACCGTAAAAAGATATCCCCCCTTAAAGTTAATGACTCCTGACAATCTCTTTTACCCTCATTAACCGCACCAGATTCCCGCGTTCGAACTCATTCAACTTCTGGGTAATAGAACGAATAGTCTCTTGAATAGAAGGTATAAGCATATATTCAAGGGCATTGACGCGGCGGCGGGTCCGTTCAATCTCATACGAAAGGATTTCCAATGATTTCAGCAATCCGGCTAATTTTAGCAAAGTACGAAGATAACTCTCTGACCTGCTTACCACCACATCAAGCTGGGCTGATGTATTTAAAAAATCATATTCTTTATCTATATGCAATTTTTGTATATCAAATACGGGAACTTTAACATTCATAATCCTGGCGGTGCTGATTGTAAGAGAAATATCCGCGCGGATGCGAGACAATGACTTTTCAAAATCGTAATTTGAAGCTACCATACGGCAATAAAACAAATCTTTTGAAATCGCTTCGGTTTCTTTTTGAAATTCATCTTGCGCCCGGTTAATATCTTTAAGCAAAAGCAGGAACCTTCTCATCATTTCTTCAAGTTTATCCTGCAAAAGCTTATGCCCGCGCCTGGCAAGAACCAGCCGTTTACGGAGCCGCAGCAATTCCATACGGTTAGGATTAACTCTGAGTATCATAGAAAAATCGTGTATCGTGATGTCATATTAATTTATTAATGTGATGCAGTATAGTATTTATTAAGATATTCTTCCCGGACGCGTTTTAGTTCCGAACGCGGAATTATGCGTAAAAGTTCCCATCCGATAGAGAGAGTATTAAGTATGGCGCGATCCTCTGATTCATCTTGCCTGACAAAAGTATCTTCAAACTGGTCGGCAAACTTTAAATACAATTTGTCGATATCCGACAACGCGGCCTCACCAAGAATCACTGCCAGTTCACGAGCCTCTTTACCTTTAGCATAACAAGCAAAAAGCTGGTTAAGCACATCGGAATGGTCCTCCCGCGTCTTCCCCCGCCCGATCCCTTTATCCTTAAGACGGGAAAGGCTCGGTAAAACATCTACAGGCGGATAAATACCTTTGCGGTGTAATTCACGGGAAACAATAATCTGCCCTTCTGTAATATATCCTGTTAAATCCGGAATAGGATGAGTTTTATCATCTTCAGGCATAGTTAAAACAGGCAGAAATGTAATTGAGCCTTTTTTATCCTTAATACGCCCGGCGCGTTCGTATAACGAAGCTAAATCGGTATAAAGATACCCCGGATATCCTCTTCTTCCGGGAATCTCTTTCCGCGCAGCGGATATTTCTCGTAATGATTCGCAATAAAACGTCATATCAGTTAAAATGACTAAAACATGCATATCCAAATCAAACGCAAGGTATTCTGCGGCGGTAAGAGTTAAACGAGGAGTAGAAATACGCTCGATAGCAGGGTCATTCGCAAGATTGATAAAAAGGATGCTTCGTTCAATCGCACCGGTATCCCGAAAATCACGGATAAAAAAATCTGATTCTTCGAATGTAATTCCCATAGCTCCGAAAACAACGGCAAATTTTTCATCCGTCCCTAATACTTTTGCCTGCCGGGCTATCTGGGCAGTCAAACGATTATGAGGCAATCCAGCGGCGGAAAAAAGAGGAAGTTTCTGCCCCCTAACCAAGGGATTCATTCCGTCAATGGTAGAAATGCCTGTTTGAATAAATTCCGACGGATACGCGCGGGCATTCGGATTAATCGGATTCCCGTTAATATCCAGCCGCTTATTAGCTATAATCCGCGGGCCGTTATCCCGAGGACGGCCCGCTCCGTCAAAAACTCTTCCTAATAAATCCGGCGACACGCCTAATTCCTGAGTCCTGCCCAAAAAACGGACTTTCGCATTCAAAACATCAAGGCCGATGGTACCTTCAAACATCTGCACCAGCGCTTTATCATCAGAAATCTCAAGTACCTTCCCCCGCCTCAGTTCTCCATCGCCAAACTGTACTTCCACTAGTTCGGAGTATTTTACATCCGAAATCTTTTCCACCACCACAAGAGGGCCGGAAACAGATGAAATAGTTAAATATTCCTTCAACATAAGACCTCGCTTAGTATACGATTACCGTACATTGTTCTTTAATTCTTCTTCCACTTTAATAAATTCGCCGGTTTTATCTTCCTCTATATATTTCAACCTGCTTATTTTTTCACGCACGGGCAGCTTTATAAGCGAGTCAAAATCAACACCTTCTTTGATCTTGATTTTCGCACCGGCATAAAAAGCCATAATCAGTTTTAAAATCCGGTATTGCTTCTGCAAAGATGTATACGTATCAACTTCATGAAAAGCGTTCTGATGAAGAAAATCTTCACGGATTGATTTCGCCGTTTCCAAAATAAGGCGGTCGTCAAACGAAAGAGATTCAATACCGACAAGACGGGCAATTTCAAGTAAAGACGCCTCCTCTTCAAGCAGGCGCATTGCTTCTTTTCGCAACGATATAAATTCTTCGGAAACAGCAGAACAAACATGGTCTTTGAGATTATCATGATAAAGCGAATAACTTAACAGCCAGTTAATGGCCGGAAAATGCCGGGCGTTCGCGAGCTTATCATCCAATCCCCAAAACACTTTAACCACGCGCAAAGTCGCCTGAACAACAGGATCTGACAAATCCCCTCCGGGGGGAGAAACAGCCCCGATAATACTCAGCGCGCCCTGACGGGAATCACTCCCTAAACAAACAGTTTTTCCGGCACGTTCATAGAATTCAGCGATCCGGGAAGACAGGTATGCCGGATAACCTTCCTCACCAGGCATCTCTTCAAGCCGGCCGGACATCTCACGTAACGCTTCAGCCCAACGGCTGGTTGAATCCGCCATAACCGCGACGGAATATCCCATATCCCGGAAATATTCCGCAATCGTGACTCCTGTGTAAATAGAAGCTTCCCGCGCAGCAACCGGCATATTGGAAGTATTCGCGACGATAACGGTCCGTTCCAAAAGCGGCCGGCCGGTACGGGGATCTTTTAATTCGGGGAAACTCAAAAGCAAATCGGCACATTCATTCCCGCGCTCTCCGCACGCCACATACACGATAAGCTGAGCATCTGACCATTTTGCGATTTCGTGCATGGTTACAGTTTTACCCGCGCCAAATGGACCGGGGATACACGCCGTTCCGCCTTTGGCGATAGGGAAAAAAGTATCGATTACCCGCTGTCCGGTAGTCAAAGGTTCAAGAGGCGCAAATTTCTCTTTGATTGGACGCTGTTTACGTACAGGCCATCGCTGAATCATGGTAATATTTTTATCACTACCGTTATCCTCTTTAATTACCGCAACAACATCCGTAACAATAAAACTTCCCGTTTTAATCTCGGTAACGACTCCGGAAACACCGGGTGGCACCATGATTTTATGCTTAATTAACAGGGTTTCATCCACTGTTCCAAGAATATCTCCTGGAAAAACCTTCTGTCCGTTTTTAACAGAAGGCTTAAAATTCCATTTTTTTGTCCGGTCCAGGCCGGGAACATCAACGCCTCGGGCAATAAAATCTCCCGATAGAGATCGTACTTCATCAAGAGGGCGTTGAATTCCATCATAAATAGTACTGACCATACCCGGTCCTAATTCTACGCTTAAAGGTTCGTTCGTCAGATATACTGGTTCTCCCGGGCCGATACCGCTCGTTTCTTCATAAACCTGTATATACGCGAGGTCATTTTTTAATTCTATGATCTCTCCTACAAGTTTTTTATCCGATACACGGACCATGTCAAACATTTTTGTTCCCGCGCAACCGTCTGCAACAACTAGCGGACCCGATACCTTAGCTATACGTGCCTGTTTCATTCTTTTGCTCCTTAATGAGCAGACACTTTATGGAACGTAGTGAACATAAAGTGTAGCTCGCCATTGTTTCTCTGGCGAGGCGTCTGCGAATTAACCCTGAAGCTTATTTCGAAAATACCATAGGGATTTTCGAAATGCTTAAACAAGGGGTATTCTTTAATGAACACGTGACTTATGGAACGAACAACGTGAGAAAACATAAGTCTCTGTGTGTCTATCATTATTTCTTTGACTTAGAAAGCTATATGGTTCCCGTTGCTCTTAACCTGATATCTTTTACAAGATCGTTTAACGCTCTGCTGCTGCCGCGGCTGGAAAAAGGCAAAAAAATCGGCAAAGGCAGATTTTTGTACGCCCGTATTTCTTCCTGAGCATTACGATAAACATCCTCTTCCACCAGGCAAATTGAAGGTTTATTACCGACAATTTCACCCAGTAATTCCTTAAATTGCAGCGCCTGTTCCACCGCATAGACCTTAAAACCAAGCGCGCTAAAACCGGACACAGAATCCTTTTTTCCTATAATTACCAGCGGCTGGTGTCCAAGGGCAGACTCAGGCATAAACCGTATTCATCCTTTCCCGGGCAACATCAACGGGCATAGTATTTAATTTAACCAGAATAATCATGCGTATAAGATTAATTTCATTGACCTTGGCGAAATAATACGCCAGCACAGGTTCAGGGCCGAAACTTACATAGTGCGCCGGCTTCAGAATTTCCATTAAGAAATCCGCGATCGCCTTTTCAAGAGAAATAAAAGAAAGTGTTTTTTCCGCTTTTTCAATACTGTTTTTTAAATAAAACGCGTAATTAACAATCTGCCCTCTTTTATGCACGTATTCAAGCCGGTGTAAAAGATTATTCATATCCTGATCGTATAATTTTATAAGTTCTTTTCTTTGAAGAAAACCTCCGGCGGTTATTAATGCCTCACATTTAGTTTTTGGTTCCTTCAGCAGGCGCAGGCGAAGTAATGTTTTAATATTATACATATCAGTCATATGCGTAAAATAATCGCTTAAAAACCCACTCCCACATTCATTCGCGATTGACCGGCACGCTGAAAGATCTTCGGAAGTAAGCAATTCAAGCAATTTTTTGTCACGAAGCAGCCGGGAAACCAGATTTACAACACTTTTTAATTCTTCCGACAAAACATTTTCAAGCTCACCGCTTGTAGAAACATGCAACAGCTTTTCGCTGTAGGAATCTGATTCAACAAAAAGTTTCAATGCATCCTGCAGTTCAGCATCCAACGCCTCTTCAAACACTTCCCTGCGAATCAGAAATCTTTCCAAAGCGCGGATTTTGCCCACTGCAAATGCGTAATCTAAATTATCAGCCATTCTCTTTTGAACTTATAATGGAAGTACTGCTATTTTTTTAATACCGCGATTTCCTGCTTTAATGAATCAATCTGTTTTTGAAAATCAGTTTTCATCGTTTCGATTTCCCGCTGTTGTTCTTTAACAGCTTCCAAAAGCACGGCGGTAAATTTCTCATACGCGAGCGTTTCATATCCCTGATTATCAGTGTTAATTAATTCCGGAAAATATTTTTCAACATCCTGAGCTATCATCCCCACTTGTTTCCCTTTTTTAAAACCCTTATCAGGAAATTCATCGGTTTTCCACTCGTACGTAACACCGTTAATATTTTTAATTTTTTCCAGCACGTTTCCCAACGGCTGAACGTTTTTTTTCAGGCGGGTATCTGAAGAACTCCAACTGCTTGTGCAAAATGCCGTCCCGTTCACATAAAGATTATATCCGGATGAACTCCATGTATTAATAGCGACGCTCGCACTTGTCGGCGCAAGAATAGAAAAAGTTTCGCTTGCCCCGCCCGCGCCTCCAACGCCGTTAAAGTTCATATTCAAAAATAATCCATCATTATGCCCGGTATCCTGCGCCAGAATATGGCGAAGCCGATCTCCGGAACTATTTAACCAGTATATTGCGCTGTTCCAACCTGCATTGACATCGCTTAACGCCAAAGCGCAAGTCTTATTAGACGTATTGGGCTCAATATTATGAATATGCACCGGAGCATTCCAAAAAGGAACTCGTGTCCCCACAGTTAAACGGTTTGTAACGACTAAGCTCCCCGGGACAGGATCTCCGGGAACCCAGGTAGAACCACCGCCAGACCAGCCATAAACCATCATATCATTAGCATTTACCACGCTATCGCTGTTGGCATCGCCTATTACCATTCTGTTGGCGACAGTAAGATCATTATACGATCCGGCTGGTGAAGGATAATACGTAGTAATAGTAACATCTTCAGCGTAAGAAAAAGAACACAGGAGAATGACATACAACACTATACCCGCCCCATATAAGATTCCCCGCATTATAATCCTCCTCCCTATCCTCTTTCACCCAAGAGGTACAGCCTTTTATATCTGTTAACGTTTTGATATTATTGCTTACGCATACAGCGATTATCCCCGGTGATCTTCAAACAAAATATCCGCAATCTCTTGTTCAAAATCAGCCCTGAGGTTATGCTCATACAGGACTGAAGGCGCGGGTACCGGCTGGACGGTATCAAATGTAATCCTATTCTGTGTAAGCTTGAGATTCTCCAATAAAGGTTTAAGCTGCTCAAAAACACGCGATATCAAATCCTGTTTGGCCTGAAGAATATCTTTTCTCGCTTCAAGCCTGGCGTTAACAATCATTTTTTGTTTTAATTTTTCATATTCTTCAGTACGCCCGCGGACAAATTCAACAACACGGATTTCCGCCTTTTCACGCGCTTCTGAAATAAGGATTTCCGCTTCCTGGCGGGCTTTTTTTACAATATTCTCCGCTTCGCTGTTTGCGTTCCCTGCAATATGATTAAGAATAGATTCTAATGCCATATTATAATTTTATTCCGTTTAATAATAACAAGGTTATAACAAGCCCTAAGATCGCGTACGTCTCCACAAGGCCTCCGTAAATCAATGCCCGCATGGATGCCTGCGGCTGTTTGGCGGCTACCGCGATACCCGCAGCGCACACTTTCCCCTGGTAAATCGCGGAAACCAACCCCGCAACCGCCACAGGAAGACACGCGGCCAAAAT
>Ga0302251_1000628_pt1 | contig 29608 bp, 26 predicted proteins | sample AAG_RA_Gln_MG_FD_193534 | JGI IMG/M metagenome (GOLD analysis project Ga0302251, IMG submission 193534) | Enriched activated sludge microbial communities from anaerobic digester in WTTP, New Holstein, Wisconsin, United States - AAG_RA_Gln | ecosystem: Engineered > Bioreactor > Anaerobic >... | reverse complement strand
TCAGGCATTTAGGAATAGCCCCCTGAGCCACAAGGATAAAGCTGAGGTCGTATTTCTCTCCGCAGCGCACACAGTAGTTCTCATGGACCGTTCCATGGAGCTCGATCACAGCTTTGCTGCCTCCCAGCTGATGGAGTCCGTCTATATTCTGGGTGACCACCGTGACATCCAAGCCGCGGCTTTCCAGTTCTGCCAAAGCCGTATGGGCCCTGTTAGGCAGTGCGTCCGGATAGAGAATCTGTTCAAAATAATATTTAAAGAACACCTCAGGATGCTGTAAAAAAAACGAGCGGCTCAAAATAGTTTCAGGGGGATACCCATAAGCTTCGACCGCCTGATACAGGCCTTTTTCACTTCTGAAGTCCGGCACGCCGCTCTCCGTGGACACCCCTGCGCCTCCAAAAAAGACAATATGGCGGGCTTCTTTAATCCACTGTGCGAGCCTGGCGGCATCCCCGGACAAATGACTGCTGTCCCGGATGATATTCATGGGCTGATCCCACCGTCCCTTCGCGCTTGTTTTTCTGACACTGATTATTTAGAGTCTGAGCTTTCGGATGTCGTCTTTGAGTCTCGCAATATCCGTCAGGAAATCCTGGATATCATGCTCATGTTCGAGCTCATCATTGAGAATCTGAGTAGCCATTTGATAAGTCGCATGGTCCTTGCCGTAAGTAAATTCCGCGATCTCGTTGTATCTCTGAATCGCGCAGCGCTCACCTCTGAGATTCTGCTCAAGCACAACTTCCACATAAGGGTCTACCGGCGCTTCATAGTCACACTCTGCATGGTCATACCACTTTTTAGGATCGAGGATTGGCGTTCCGCCAAGCTGCAGAATCCTGTCGACGACTAATACTGCGTGACCCAGTTCCTGTGTCGCGTGAAGAAGGAGTTCAGGTTCAATTTCACTTCGCATTGGACCTTCCAGCATTCTTGCGCCAATCCAGTATTGGTAATAGGCGAGCCACTCTTCCGCAAGGGCGGAATTGAGCATAGCCAGCAGTTTTTCTACATCCAGTTTGCTGATTTCAATAGCTTTGTTTCCCATTTGAGGCACCTCCAGGTTGTTTTGTGACACATATACGTCTATACCCATTGGCTGGTGGAAGTATCCCGAAGAATTGAAAAACTTGTGCCTTGTAAATACCGAAACTAATTAAAAGGAAATTGGTGCCAGGCACCAATTTCCACCAGATGATAAAGTGAAAAGTGGAAGGGGCGGGTGCCACGGCACCGCCCCTTCCACTTTTCTTCGATCCCTTATAAATTACTTCGTCATATCTCTTAGAACCTTCTGCAAGATCCCGCCGTTGCGATAGTAGTCGATTTCCACCAAACTGTCGATTCTGCTTTGGACCTTGAAGGTCTTAGTCGTTCCATCCTTGGCAACCGCTGTGACATCGACCAGCGCCCTAGGCTTCAGATCATTTGAAAGGCCTGCAATAGAGAAGGTCTCTTCCCCGGTAAGTCCGTGGCTTTCGCGGTTTTCACCCTCGACGAACTGAAGCGGGAGCACACCCATGCCAATCAGATTGCTTCTGTGAATTCTTTCATAGCTTTCAGCAATGACTGCCTTCACGCCGAGGAGATAAACCCCTTTTGCCGCCCAGTCACGGGAACTGCCGGTGCCGTATTCCTTGCCAGCCAGAATGATCAGGTTTCTGTTATCTGCCTGGTACATCATAGCCGCATCGTAGATTGGCATGACTTCATTGTTCATAAAGCAAGTTGTATAGCCACCCTCTTTCCCATTCGCCAAAACGTTTCGAATCCGAATATTGGCCAGGGTTCCGCGCATCATGACTTCGTGATTGCCTCGGCGAGCGCCATAAGAGTTAAAGTCTGCTTTCTCAACGCCGTTGGCAATCAGATACTGCCCTGCTGGGCTGTTGACACCAATATTGCCGGCCGGCGACAGGTGATCCGTGGTGATTGAGTCGCCAAAGACACCGAGCACTGTCGCGTTTTCAATAGGTTTGATATCATCCACTTCAGGTTTCATCCCTTCAAAATAAGGCGGCTCCTGAACATAAGTGGATTTTGGATCCCAGCTGTAAAGCGCTTTCTCTTCAACTTCAACCGCATCCCATTGAGGATTCGCACTGTAAATCTTTTCATAGCTGGATATAAACATTTCAGACGTGACAGTCTGCTTAACCAGGTCGTGAATCTCAGCATTGGTCGGCCAGAGATCCTTGAAGTAAACCGGTTCATTCTTATCATTATAAGCCACCGGCTCAGTGGCAAAATCAAGATCGACACGTCCAGCCAGCGCATAAACGACGACCAGCATAGGAGACGCCAGGAAGTTGGCTTTAACTTGGGCGTGAACACGGCCTTCAAAGTTTCTGTTGGCACTGACGACCGCAGCGACCGTCATGTCATGTTCGTCGACTGCCTTGGCGACAGGTGCCGGAAGCGGCCCGGAGTTGCCAATACAAGTTCCGCAGCCATAGCCCGTGACATGGAAGCCAATCTTTTTCAAATCTTCCATGACACCGCCGGCAATCAGATACTCCGTGACGACGCGTGAGCCCGGCGTCAAGCTGGTTTTCACATATTTTGGAGGCTTCAGGCCCATAGCGACAGCTTTCTTCGCCACAAGTCCAGCACCCAGCATGACACTTGGATTCGATGTATTCGTACAGCTTGTTATGGACGCAATGGCAACAGAGCCCGCACGCAGCGTTTCAATGGTACCATCTTCCCACTTGATGTCCACCGTTTTTGAAGCAGCAGCCTCATCCAGGGCATAACCCCGTTCTGCAACCGGTGCTGACAACGCCTTTTTGAAAGTCTCTTTCATGGCGCTCAGCGGCACGCGGTCTTGAGGACGCTTTGGCCCTGCAAGAGAAGGCTCCACCTTTGAAAGGTCCAGCTCAAGCTTAGTGGTATAAACTTTCTCAGCCTCACCGGGAACACTGTACATCCCCTGAGCTTTGTAGTAAGCGCGGCACAGTTCCACAAGCTTTTCATCTCTGCCCGTCTGAAGCATGTAGTTCATGGTTTCATCATCTACCGGGAAATAGCCCATGGTTGCGCCATATTCCGGAGACATGTTGGCCACTGTCGCGCGGTCCGGCAAACTCATGCCATGGACGCCTTCGCCATAGAATTCGACGAATTTATCGACTACCTTATGCTTTCTCAGCATTTCCGTCACAGTTAAAGCCAGATCTGTCGCGTTGACGCCCTCAGGAAGTTTCCCGGTCAGTTTGACGCCGACGACTTCAGGTGTAACGAAGAAGAGTGGCTGACCGAGCATGCAGGCCTCCGCCTCAATGCCGCCAACGCCCCAGCCCACAACGCCAAGGCCGTTGATCTGAGTGGTGTGTGAATCCGTACCAACCAGAGAGTCAGGATAGACGACCACACCCTCAGGCGTTTCCTTCTTAAATACGCCAGTAGCGAGGTACTCGAGATTGACCTGGTGAATGATGCCGGAAGCAGGCGGTACCGCTTTGAAGTTCTTAAATGATTTTTGTGCCCATTTCAAGAATTTGTAGCGCTCGTCATTGCGCTGGAATTCCAGCTCAGTGTTTAAGTCCATAGCCTCGTCCGAACCAAAATAGTCCACCATGACAGAGTGGTCAATGACCAGGTCCACCGGGATCAAAGGATTGACTACGGTTGGATCCTGCCCCATTTTCGCGACGAAGGATCTCATAGCCGCAAGATCGACGACAACGGGAACACCTGTAAAATCCTGAAGTACAATTCGAGCCGGCTGGAAAGGAATTTCCTGACCTTTGCCATAGCCTTCCGCCCATTTTGCTATTTGCATCACATGTTCTTTCGTCGTCGCGAATTCATCGTAATTGCGAATCGCAGCTTCGAGAAGTACCTTAATGGAATAAGGCAGCTGACTGACCTTGCCCATTCCCATGCCTTCAAGTTCGTTGATGTCATAGTATAAAAACTTCTCATCAGCAACTTCTAGGGTTTTTGCCTGAACCATCGGTTGAAATTTGGACACTATATTTCCTCCTTTTCAACTGCAGCTTAAAATCGAACGACTGCAGTACATTGAATCAGTGCAATGGATGTTATAATTTTGGCGTTATTAAACCATCGGCAGAAAACATCTCTTCCATACGGTGAAGGAACCAAGTCACAGCCAGAAGATCCGCAGACCCCCCCGGGCTGATCCGTGCACTTATGTAGTGCCGGTCCAGCGCCTCCGTCCTATCGCGTCCCTCTGGTGTCAGGTAGCCGCCCGCTCTAAGGATCTCGGCAGCCTCAGCCTTGACCTTTTCAAGGGTTGCAAGGTCGTGCCTGTGCAAAATGGTGGTGTCCTCGGTATGGGTCATTAAACCGAGGAGCGCGTGAACCAGCGCGTCGTTGTCTGAGGCACCCTGTTTCAAGGCCTCTCTGAGTCTTGGCAGGCCAGCCTCAAAAACCGACGGCAGTCCCGCCTCAATTTCGCCTCTGACCCCGGTAAACCCATGGGCCAAATAATAATGCTCGCCGGCAGTCAGCTGCCTGTCCGGCCTCTTGTGATGCAGCACTTCAAGTTCACGTTCAACCAGTCCCGCACAAATATCAGCAGCCCGCTGGGCGATCACTTCAGGATTTAATGGACCGTTTTCAACCAGGGCTTTTGCCGATGGTCGCAGAACAACCCCCGCCGCCGCCGTCAAAATCCCCAGCAGAAACAGCAGCCCCTTTTGAGTGTTCACGCCAAGCGTCGCGTTATACATGTCGCGTTCAGCGCGAATGCCAATCCTTCGGATTTTCAACAGAAGTTCCGGCAGTGGACCATCATGCTCAAGTCCCGCCAAGGCCAAGTCGGTCATAGCCCCTGATAACGCGCTGCTGCTTCTTAAAAAGGTCATGATGTCCATGTCATCATGGGCCCCTGAATTGAACCTGTCCACCAAGCCCGGCGCAGGGGTGGCCGCGACTTCCATGAGCATGGCTTCCAGAGACAGCTGGCTAACTTTCCTGGCGATCTCCAGTTGAATTGTTTCAGGCTCTTCGTTTCCCGAAACACGATCCGCGAATCGCTTCGCAAGCCGCATAGCTGCGGCAATGACTTCTTCTCTGTCATGACGCATGGCCCGAACACAAACCGCCGCCATATCCTCACATACCAGACATTTTCTTGGGGGAAGCCCCAGGGAAATCCGGTTGATCTGTTCACCGGAAGCATTAAAGACATCCAGGTCGAGAAGGCGCCCCCAAGATTTAAAATCTTCAAGGGCAACTGCAATGCCTTTTATTTCATTAGGGTCGCCCTGCAGTGCCATTAGAAGTGTTGCGCCTGCAACATCATGAAGCATCCGCTCTTCCAGAATGACGAAGCTTCGGCTAAGACAGGCTCGCCTGACTTCTTCCGCCGCGTCATAAAGCATACCAATCCACTCTGGCCTGTACTTGACCGGACCAGGCATATTCAGAGTCATACTGACCACGACAGCACTATATTCAGTTCTAAGCTGTTCCTGTACTCCAGCCCGGCGCTCCTTGGCGTTCAAAACCATTTCCAGAGTCAGAGCAGATTGGCCATGATCCGTCATGTCACTTATTCTCCTTTAAAAGCCAAGAAACTATCTCAAATTTACATTTGTATTTCAATACATTTTTTGTAAATCCGAAAGGTGTTTTAAAGCATGCTCTCCAAAGTCCCTCGGATTGCAGCAATCAATCCGGCAGTAGTCACTTCCTGCTTATCAGGATTTGAGGACAGCGGGATCAAATCTTTTGTCATGATGCCTTTTTTCAGAGTCTCAATGGAAGCCACTTCAAGCTGCTCCGCGAAATGCACCAGTTCCGGGATCTCATCCAGTTCGCCGCGTTTTTTCAATCCGCCTGTCCATGCGAACAGTGTCGCTATTGGATTGGTAGAAGTTTGGACCCCTTTGAGATATTGATAGTAATGACGCGTTACTGTGCCGTGAGCTGCTTCGTATTCAAATTCTCCCGTTGGAGAGACGAGCACCGAGGTCATCATGGCAAGGCTGCCAAACGCAGCTGCCACCATGTCGGACATGACATCGCCATCATAGTTCTTGCAAGCCCAGATCAGGCCGCCTTCTGATCGCATGATCCTGGCGACAGCATCATCAATTAAGGTGTAGGTGTATTGAATGCCGGCCTCTTCAAACGCTGTTTTGAACTCCGCGTCAAAGATCTCGTTGAAAAGATCTTTGAACGTGTGGTCATATTTCTTGGAAATGGTATCCTTTGCAGAGAAGAGCAGGTCCTGCTTCTGATCCAGTGCAAACTGGAAGCAAGCCTTTGCAAAGCTGCTGATGGATTCATTGGTATTGTGAATCCCTTGAACAACACCCGCACCTTTAAACTTGTGAATCGTTTGAGTTTCGGTCGTACCATCCGGCTTTTTGATGACCAGTTCAGCTTCACATGGACCCTCTACCTTGAATTCGACGCCCTTGTAAAGATCGCCATAGGCGTGACGCGCAATTGTAATAGGCTCTTTCCAGGTTGGGACAAAGGATGTGAATCCATCCACCAGGATGGGTTTTCTGAAGACAGTACCATCAAGAATAGCTCTGAGTGTGCCATTTGGACTCTTCCACATTTCTGTCAAATTATACTCTTTGACACGATCTGCATTCGGTGTGATCGTTGCGCACTTAACGCCGACGCCCAGACGCTTGATGGCGTTGGCCGCATCCACAGTGATCTGGTCTTTTGTGTTTTCACGATACTCAAGACCAAGATCGTAGTACTCCGTTTTCAGTTCAATAAACGGTTCGAGCAGTTCTTCTTTTACCATTTTCCAGATCATTCTGGTCATTTCGTCCCCATCAATTTCAACGATGGGCGTCTTCATTTGGATCTTTGCCATTCTCTTCACCTCTTCTTCATGATAACTCAGATTTCTATATGGCTTCCGTCAACGTTTTGAGACGCTGTCTTCCACATATCCTTGAGCGGATTTATCGCCACTTCTCAGTTTTTTTACAACGTCGAAGGCTCGATTCGAAATTAAGTACTCGTAAGTGGTCTGAGGCACATGGTCTTTCAGGTCCTCAATGCGACCTTCCGCAATGTACCTCCTGACCCTGGAAGCGCTGATTGCGTGATCCTCTTCACCACTTTTCAGGCGTTTGCGCTCAATGACTTCAAGCTCAATGCCCGCAGGGATTAATATAGATTTCATGGCCTGATTGTAGGCTTCCGTAACCTCCGAGTATGGTTCTGTCCCTACAAAGCGCTTGGTAATGCCAAGGGCAGGCACAATGTAGTTTAGGAACAGCGCTACGTCCATGGCACTGTGGGCCGCTGCAAATTCACTGTCCCGAGTGAAATAGGAAGGAAACGTCAGCGAAGACACCACATAGCGTCCGCCAGCAATCACCGTGACGTTTTTGAGGTGCGCCGTACCTTTTCGAACCAGTTCAATCCGGTCTTCAAAAGGAAACACCGACTGGTCTTCTTCAACGACGATCACATAGACCTTGCGGCTGCGCGACGCAGCGGTTTCGATCAAATATTGATGTCCCAAGGTAAAGGGATTGCAGTTGACGACAACGGCAGACGCTTCGCCCGGATCTGCTTCCGACAGTTTTTTCAGCTTTGCGACGTACTGATTAATTCCAACCGTGCCCCACTCCATTAAAGCTGCATAGGGCTTAGCTTCAGCAATGATCCTAAACCCTACTGCCGAAAGTTTTTGTGCGCTCTCCGGCTTTGTAAACAAATAGAGCGTATGTCGTCCAGCGTCTATGGCGACATTAATCAAATGCGTCAGCACCTTGGCGGACAGATCTTCTCCCTGGGTCTCCGGATCAACAGCCAGCCCCTGAATCATGTCACCCTTCAAGGACCCTGTTGCGATGAGTTTGCCCTCGGAAGAAGTAAATACACCTACCGTGTAGTCAACACCGGCAGGGACTTTAAGACCACAGCGTTTCAGCAGCGGTTCTGCCGCATCTATGCTGCGAAGCTTACGTTCTTCAAACATATTCTTACCTCCCAGCAAATACCACAATCAAATTAATGACTTGAGGGAAAATCAAGACAACGAAAAGCATTCTAATGATCTGAAGGACAACGACATCTGTGCCTTCAATACCTAAATCAGAAGCTATCAGGGCCATATCCGATGCACCTGCAGGTGTTGCTGCGAGCATGGATTCCTTCAGAGACATTCCAAACCTGCTATGTATAAACCAACCAATTAACAAACAAGCGCTAAAATATCCTGAGAGAAGAATTATTGCAGGAATCGCTAAAAATCGAATTTCCAAGACATCCGCCATAAAAATGCCGCTTCCGATATAGGCTCCGGAAAGAACTTGAGCCAATCGCTTGATCCACTTTGGAAGCCATGCTTTATGCTTTGTCATCTTCAATATAATCACACTGATAAGTGCAAACAGCAATGCACCTGCGGGAATCCCGACGGCTTTTCCAATCAAGCCAGCGCCAATTGCCACTGCCATTGTTGTTAAAAAGATAGGCGTGGGATCTTCTGTGACTACAGATTTTCTTGTATTGACCTTGACTGGTGTTACGTCCTCACTTCTGCGCTTGGCAATAAATGCAATCATACCTGGAAAAACCCCAATGCCTGCCACCAATCTTATAAACTGCATGACGGCAACCTTTGAAGCATCCGCACCCATATCAGCGCTAATTATTGGAATATCACTCATTCCGCCGGGGACTGCGCACATCAAAGAGGTCACTAAATCGAGAGGACTAAATTTATATATCAAATAACCGGAGATCAGATTCAAAATCATCATGCCGCTCACCAATGTGATCGCTGGTCTCCAGATTTTTTTTAGTCTTATTAAATCTTCCTTTTCTACACTAACACCAATAAATGCACCCGCAATGATTTGAGCAGACAATTTTGCTGTTGCGGGCATCAAGGCATGACCAGTCAATATATTGAGTGCCGATACACCAACGATGCTTCCAACCATCATACCGCCTGGTACCTTAAGTTTAAAAAACGTATAGCCGATCACTGCACCGATGCAAAGCGTCAGCATAAAATCTATCATATCTGCACCTCGTTTAAATTCTGTTTCACAAGCAAACAGAATCTTATGTAACATATTAATTGATAATTTCGAAAAACACCAGTAGAGTTTGTATAAACAATTAAAAATACTTATAAAGATAGAATTTGATTAACTTATTTACAACCAACATAAAACTGGGTTGAAAATCGCAGCCATCAATCCTGAAATTTAGAAAATGAGACAGTAGAAATATTCTACTGTCTCAAAAGGCTAAGGGGATTAAGCCGTCTTCTTCTTCAATAATTTAGATAAGATTGGGAACAGCAGCATCGCGGCGCAAAGAACCAGAAGAACTGTTGTGATTGGATGTCCTGCTGGAGAGATGACATTCATAAGGCTGCCATTCTCAAGCTGAACCGCTCTTCTAAGGTTGGCTTCGATCATTGGTCCAAGTACGAGGCCGAGGATCAGCGCTGCGGAGGAGAATTTGTACTTGTTGAGAATAAATCCAAAGACACCGGCAATAGCCATAAGCATAACGTCGTTGGTGTTGCCTTTAAGTGCAAAGCTGCCTACTGTCGCGAGGACAATAATAGTCGTTCCAAGGATACTGTAAGGTACCTTAAGTATTTTGCTGAATACTTTTGCAATCCAAACGGAAATGATAACCATGACAATATTAGTGACCATCATAGATGCAAAGACGCTGGAGAGGTATTGAGGCTGTGTCTTAATAAGAAGTGGACCAACCTGGACACCTTTTAAAACGAGAGCTGACATCATGATAGCTGCTGCATTTCCGCCCGGAATACCCAACGCCAGCATTGGCACCATTGCGCCACCAGTAGCTGCATTGTTTGCAGTCTCGGAGGCAGCAATACCTTCCGGAGCGCCTGTGCCATAAATTTCAGGGGTCTTGGACAACTTAACTTCAGTAGTATAGGCGAGGAAAGATGCAATCGTTGCACCAGCACCCGGAAGAATTCCGACCAAAGTGCCAAGAATCGCAGACCGGCTGATAACGCCTTTCATTGCCCAGCCCTCTTTAAAGCCCATAAGTTTCGTTTTGACTTTGTCTCCGGAACCTGTGTCCTCAAGCTGTGAAGGTTTATGTGTTTGCTTAAGAACTTCAGTGATCGCAAACATACCGATCATAAGTGGGATCATTTCTATTCCGCTGAGGAGAATTTGTGAACCAAAAGTCAGACGCGGCATTGCAAGAAGCGGGTCCATGCCGATGGTTGCCAGGAATAGACCAATCAAACCGGCAATCATAGTCTTGACGACGTTGTCACTGTCAAGTGCTGTGAGAACTGAAAGACCAAGGAATGAGACTGCAAAGAGTTCAGCCGGTCCAAATTTGATGGCTGCAGCTGCGAGCTGAGGTGACAACAAGAACATTGCGATCGCAGCAACAATACCACCAATAGCTGAAGTGACGAGTGAAATACCGAGTGCTCTGCCGGCTTCGCCGCGCTGTGCCATTGGAAAACCGTCGAAAGTCGTAGGTGCATTGGAAGGCGTTCCAGGAATTTTAAAGAGGATTGCAGTGATGCCGCCACCGGTGATGGAAGCACAATACACAGCTGTCAGAAACGCAATTGCAACAAGCGGCTCCATACCATATGCGAACGGAAGCGCGAGGGCAACTGCCATTGAGGCGCTGACGCCAGGCATGGCACCAAAGATGACACCCAGAACTGTACCTGCTACGATAAACGCAAAGGTCACCGGAGCCAGAACGATTTGAAAACCTGAGATTAATAGTTCAAACATGATTCACACTCCTTATTTACTATAGTGACTCTAGGAACAAAGCGATATCGCGGAGGAATCCATAGCCACGCGGGAGCATGATGCCAAGACCTCTTTGGAAAACAAAGTAAATGCCAAGGGTAATCAAAAGCGCGCTGAGTGCTACAACAGACGGCTTTTTCTGCCCGGTGAGAACAGCATAAAGAGCAAACATGACAATGGTTGCGAGAATGAATCCAAAGGGTTCAAGGGCGAAAGCATAGGCAAAGATGATGACAATACCCCAAAATAACTTGCTTCTTGTTATCGCAGGAATACTGATTCCGGTGATGGATTTGAAATGGCGTTTATCAGCCGGTGTATTTTTATAGATATTGTAGATGTTGACGAATAAAAGAATAATAAGTGCTGTAATCAGCAATTGTGGCCATTGTTCGGCGCCAAGTTCAAGATCGGTAGATTTTGGCATAGTAGCGCCGACATAGACGTAGGAAATTGCGAAAAACACTATCAACACTATGTTGAATAATAATTCCATTGCCAAGCGAACTCATCTCACTTTCTGATATTTGATAGAATCGGGGCAACTAATAGTTGCCCCGACGATGAATGCTCACTAATTCAATTCAGTGTGCTTAAACTATTTGGCGACGTATTTGTCGTAAAGTCCTTGGACAGTTGTGATCTGCTCTGCCCAGATGCCTTGGAACTCTTCATATGGCGCGAAAGCTGGACGCTGGTCAAGTGCGTTGTTTTTGAGGAAGTCCTGGAATTCTTGGCTGGCAGCAGCTTTTACAGCAGCATCAGAGAATGCTTTGATTGCTTCTTCAGGAGTGCCTTTTTTCGCGAAGATGCCTCTCATTGGGCCGAGGAGTGAATCGATACCATTTTCAGTAGTGGTTTCAACGTCAGGAAGAATGCTGAGTCTGTTTTCTGCACCAGCAACAATACCTTTCATATCGCCGGACTCGATCAAACCTTTTGTTTCAGCAGGACCTGCAACAGCCAAGCTGATGTGTCCGCCAAGAATAGCAGCATTGAGTTCTGCACCGTTGTTGAAGGCAACAAGCGGAATTTCTACACCTGCAAGTTCAAACGTCTGAGCAACCATCAGAGCGTCGACGCCAGTAATCGTAAGAACGCCAGCTTTAACAGTTCCCGGATTTGCTTTCGCGTACTCGACAAGTTCATTCAAATTGTTGAATGGCGCATCAGCAGCGGCAACAATAATGTTTGTATCGTGAACGAGTTTGACAACCGGTACGGTTTCTGCTGCCCAGTCAAAGGACATGAGCTTCTGAAGGTTGACAACGAGGAGTGACTGTGTACCAATCTGGTAGGAATAGCCATCCGCTGGCTGCTTTTGGAGGTACTCAGAACCTTGAACACCGCCGCCGCCTTCAACGTTATTGACGACTACAGGAACGCCGACTTCTTTTTCAAGGGCTGAAGCAAATGCTCTGAGCGTCGTATCCGCGCCGCCGCCAGAACCCCAAGGGCATACGAGTTCAATCTTTCTCTCAAAGACAAAACCTTCAGTTGCAGCAGGTGTTTCCCCGCCTGCGGCAGGTGCTTCTGGCTCAGCAGGTTTGGAACAACCAGTGAATGCGAGGACAGCGATCATTGCGAGGCTAAGTACTAATGCTAATCTTTTTTTCAATTGTATTTCCCCCTTTTAATGATTATATTTAACCGTATGTCTCCGAACAATTACGGGACAAATCGGCCAATACCTTGATAAGACATTTCGTTTACCTGGAAACTTGACGAATGACATCGATCACGCTTCCATCTCTAAAAGTGACAATCCCAACAATTTTGTCGTCATACTCAATTGGATTTGGGTGACCTACGATTTTCTCCGCCTTCGCTTTTAAGGCTTCAATGGTCTCGGTCTTTATCCCAGCAGCATTCAAACGTTCGATCAAATCCTGTCTTGCCGGATTGACCGCTATGCCTTGTTCAGTGACGAGAACATCTACCGTCATTCCCGGTGTGCAAATCGTGTTGACGCGATCGAGTATACTTGGAATTCTGCCTCTGACCAGAGGTGCCACTATGATGGCAAGTTTGGCGCCCGCTGATGTGTCCGGATGGCCGCCAACCGCGCCTCGTATAACACCGTCTGAACCAGTCAGAACGTTAACATTGAAGTTGACGTCAATTTCGAGTGCGCTGAGCACGACCATATCCAGTTGATCTACTGCTGCGCCTTCTACGCCGGGACCTGCATAGAAGTGAGCATCCACTATATGATGAAATTCATTTTTCAATGTGCTGTCTACTGCATCCTGATCAAAACTCTGGACGTCAAGCAGCTTTCTGATGAAGCCTTCCTCATGAAGCTTGACGATTTGGCTTGTAATGCCGCCTAATGCGAAATTGGCCTTGATTCCTTTTCGAATCATTTTTTCTTTCAGAAACCGTGTAACAGCCAGAGAAGAACCGCCTGTACCGGTTTGGAATGAAAATCCGTCTTCAAAATATCCGGAAGCTTCCATAACATCCGCTGCTGCTTTTGCGATCATGAGCTCCTTAGGATTTGTGCTGTAACGCGTAGCGCCTGACATGATGCCCTTTGGATCTCCAATGGCGTCGATCTCAACTATGTAGTCAACATCTGTCTGTGGGATTGCGCAAGGTGTATTAGGGTATGGCACAATATTGTTTGATAGCAGAACGACTTTATCTGCATATTTCGCGTCCACCATAGCATAACCCAGAGACCCACAAGCTGAGCTATTGTCGCCTTCCCGGCTGAAGCCGTTGGCATTTCCAAAAAGATCTGTGGATGGGACCCCCAGGAAAGCGACGTCTATTTTGAGCTCACCTGAAGCGATAGAGTAGGCTCTGCCGCCATGTGACCTGAAAACAATCGGAACCTCCATAAGGCCGTGGGAAATTTGATTGGCAAGTTCACCCCTCAAACCACTGGTTTCTATGCGATACACCACACCATTTTTAATGTGGTCAATCATAGGTCTGTGAATGTCTGTTAAGGAACTGGAAGCTACAGTCAAATTTTTGATTCCTAACTTAGCAACGGCATCCAGAACCAGGTTCACAATATAATCCCCATTTCTGAAATGGTGATGAAATGAAATCGTCATGCCGTCTTTCAAGCCTGATAGACGAATAGCCGACTCAAGATTATCAACGATTTTACTCATGCGTTGATCTGGATTTTTTATATTAGGCATTTGGTGTGCTGTTCCACTAAAGCGCTTTCCATCAAAAGCTTTCAGTTTGCCGAGGCCGGAGATCGACTCAGGCACATCAACGCCCAGGATATTTTTGTTCAAGTGTAGTCCTCCTCCTCAGCGTTAGATAACCCCTGCAGCCATAGCCATTTTTAACACGCGCTGTGCTCTGTCTACAACGGGCTTATCGATCATTTTACCATTCAGACTGATAACGCCAAGTCCCTTTTCCTCTGCTTCCTTTATAGCTTCAACGACACGCTCTGCATGCTCAATTTCTTTTGCTGTCGGCGTGAAAATTTCTACAACAGGTGCAATCTGTCTAGGATTAATGACAGACTTGCCGTCAAATCCAAGTTGTTTAATGGTTTCTACTTCTCTTCTGAAGCCTTCATCATCATTGACATCTGCGAAAACGGTATCCAAAACTGCTATGCCTGCAGCTCTCGCTGCGAACACCAACATACTTCTGGCAGTGAAAAGTTCTGAACCCCCAGGTGAGCGTGTGGTTTTTAGGTCTGTAACAAAATCTTCAGCGCCAATGGCTATTCCGATTAATCTAGGGCTAGCTTGTGCAATGCTTAGAACGTTTAAAATTCCAAGACCGCTTTCAATTGCTGCCATCATGCCCACGCTGCCTTGCTCGAGTCCTGCTTTTTTCTCGCACTCTGTAATCCACTCGTCCACCTCAATGACATCTTGAGCGGTCTCTGACTTAGGAAGGCGAATTATGTCCGCACCCGCGAAGACCATGGCTTCAATGTCCGCTTTCCCATAAGGTGTGTTCAGGGGATTAACGCGTACGACTTTTTCAATATCACCGTAATCAATGGTCTTGAGAGCCTGATAAACCAGAAATCTCGCAGAATCCTTTTCAGACAGCTTCACTGAATCTTCAAGGTCAAACATCAGTGCGTCGGGACCGTAGATGTGCGCATCTGCCATTAATCCCGGATTGTTGCCTGGTACAAACATCATGGTTCTTCTTAATCTGTCTCTGATAAAAGCCATTCTAGACACCCCACTTATAATCGGTTGTTTCAACCGCTCTGTGAAGTGCTGTCAAGACTCTGGCTTTGATCGTACAATCCAGTGCGCCGCGATCCGTCGCAACAACCTTTACATTATGTACTCCAGCTTCAAGCAAGGTTTGCTCGATGACCGCCCGAATCTGATCTCCAAATTGATATAGTACTGAGCTCTTCAGTTCGATATCGATGCCATTATCCCCATGATCCAAGAGAATCATGATGTCGCTCGACTCGAGTGTGCCCGCTGTGGATGCTTTCTTAATCTCCACTCGTTCCACCCTTTCAAAAGATAAAAGTTAAGATTTCTTAATTAAGGTCATTATATCCCTTTACTCGCCAGTCGACTAATAGTAATATTTTATTAGCATTCATAAAAGAATTTTATAATAATGACAGGGAGGTGCTTGTCGTGAATGATAATGATCTGCATTTTCTTATGACGTTAAACCAGGAACGCAGCCTGACAAAGGCAGCGGAAAAACTTTTCATATCCCAACCGGCACTCTCCTACCGTATTCGCGCCCTTGAGAAAGAATTGGGCGTTCCTCTATTTTTGCGATCTAAATCAGGCATTGAATTGACCCCCCAAGGCGAGTTTCTTGTCGAGTTTGCCACAAAGCAGTTCAATCAGATTCAAAGAATGAAAGAAGAAATCCACGCGATTGAATCTGAGGAACTTATGGGTACCATTCATCTGGGAACTTCTTTGGTATTTGCCCGTTATGAATTACCTCACCTCATTAAAGGATTTCTTGATCTCTACCCAAAAGTAAAATTCAATGTCGTATCGAGCCATAGTTCGAATATCTTTACTATGCTGAACAACCAGGAAATCAATGTGGGAATTATTCGCGGAGATTTTAAATGGCACGAAGAGTCACATATTTTATTCAACGAGCCTATTTGTCTGGCTTCAATGACGGATTTTAAGATTGAAGATCTTCCTGAGATGCCAAGGATAAAATTCAAGACAGATCCCGTATTGTACCACCAGATTAATCAATGGTGGAATGAACGCTTCAGTGTTGAACCTAAGGTGATCATTGAGACGAGCAATACGGATACCTGTCTTGAAATGCTAAAAGCAGGCATTGGCTACTCAATCGTCCCGAGTTTGGGACTTCAGGACTTCAATGGTTTTGTGCAGCCAGTCAAATGGCTAAGCGGTGAACCCTTCAGCCGGCAAACCAATCTTTTTATGCGTTCCCAAGCCAATACTCAGCCCGCAATTCGCGTATTCACGGATTACGTCCTCAAATATTACGGTGAGAAATTTCGGGATTCGAAGAATTCAGAGGAACAGAGAAAAAATATAATGCGGTTATATTTGGACTTTTTTGAGTAGGTTTACATAACACATTCCGAAAGTTCATATCTCTTGATCTTTATAGACAAAAACATAAAACGGTGCAGCATAAGTCTTCGTCCGACTTACGCTGCACCGTTTTCCCTTTTACATCATTTGATTCTACAAGTTCATTGTTCTCACAGCTTCGGCGCCGGCGCCTTCACCACAATCAGCTCCAGCACTGCGTCATGCTTATTGCCAACATTCATTTTGGCTTCAAATGGAATTTTGAGCAGTGTTCCCGCATCATAAGTATGGGGCTCCTGATCGTTCAGCTGAATCGTCAGCGTGCCTCTCAGGACGGTCATATACACCACCGAGTTCGCAAAGTGCTCCGGAAGTCCCTCGCCATTTCCGAACACCATATGGATGTAATGCAGGTTTTCATCCATAACCACCCTCTCTACCATTTTCTCATCCGATAGCGTTAATTTGAATATTTTTTCTACCACGTCGATCCTCTCCTGTCCATTATTTTACTTAACCTTTATGGTTTTGCCATATCGTATGGCATCTGTCGGGCAAACCTCTTCACAGGCTCTGCACTGGTGACACAGGGATGCAGTGATAACCGCCTTTTTCGACAACGGCTCAACGCTGATGGCCTGTGCCGCACAGGACTTTTCACACAGTCTGCATCCCACGCAGGCGCTCTCATCAACGCCCTCACTGTTGAAGGCAAAGCGGCCTGAAACACTGAGCAGTGCCCCGAAAGGGCAAATCCGGTTATGAAACACTCCCGGCTTATAGAAAAGTGTCACCACAAATGCGATCCCCAGCAAAATTGCCAGCACTGGGAGTTGAACCTGTAAAATCCGCTCTCCGCCCAGCATCATTGCCAAAGTCAATAAAATAAACGCCCAGGGGAAAACGCTGCTCATCAGCCATTTTGGCGTATCCGGCCGCTGCAGTTTAAACTTCTTTGACAACCACTCTGCGGGTCTCATAACGGCATTCATAGGGCACACGTAGCCGCAGTAGCCGCGTCCAAAGATAAAAGACAACAATAGTCCAACTGCAAACACACCCAACCATAGAGTCATTTTTCCCTGACTGACCAAAAAGGCGAATGCTGCCAGTGCTGTGTACTGAATGACCATTCTTACTGCTTTCAAGGTTAGTCCTCCTTAATATGCCTCATCTTATGCCATTATATAAGAAAGGAGGACTTGTATTGTGTGCCCTATGTCACACTTCTAAAAAAGATTCCAAATCATTACTAATTAATCACGAGACGGCCGCTTTCCCGAATCAACGCATCTGTGCGCTCCAAAACATCGCTGGATTCGCAGATTAAATACACCATAACCAAGAGCTCTTCTGCCTCAAAGGACTTAACATAGATCCGCCCATTTAAAGTCGTGGAACCGAAAGCGGCTTCACTGCCCAAGTCAGGGGGCGATCCAAACTGCAAGTAATGGCGTAAAAATTCCCCTCTCTGATGCGCAACACCCGGCGCTTCAATAAGGCCATCATAGCGCGTCCAATCCGGATATCCCAAAAGCTCGCTTTCCTCCCGGATCTCAAATGCTTTTACTTTAAAAGTCCCGTAGGGGCTCGGGTGTCCCAATGCCTTTAGAATCAAAGCTTCATAATCATGAGCCGAAACCCTTTCCAACCAGTAAACATCAGGCATTGGCAAGGTCGATCCCAGGATTAGATAAGCCCCATAAAAAGAGGAATAATAGCCGCTTCCCGGTATGTAAACTGTGGACCGTCCATTTTTAAAATCCCCAAAAGTGTAGTAAATGGACAACTCTAAAGGTCTCCCCTCCTGAGTTTTAAGCCCACTCGAATCCTGATAGAAGAGCATGTCTTCAAACCAACCTTCCCCCACCGGCAGATCAACTTGGATTCCATGTTCCTTTAAGGGACTTTGACGGTATTGCTGCCAGGAGGAGGCGGCCATGACCAACCTCGCCCTGGTGCCCGGAATCATCAATGCCATAACAACCAGGAGGGCTATGACGCTCATTGAAAACAAAAATAACCGACGCCATATATGATGCTTTTTCATGATCTCACCTCCTGCTCTCGCGACCATCGGCATCCCGCCCCTGGCGTCCAGCCCCTGGCATCCAGCCCCTGGCATTTTTAATGCAGGTTTCTGCTTTCACCTATCTGTCCTTTAATAAAATACTGTATACTATATGGGTATGTTGTTGGTGTTAATCTCTTTGATCCGACTCAAACACTCAGTCAAATTCAATTTTTCGACAGGAGCATCCTCATTATGACGACGCTATTGGTGACCGGCGGTGCCGGATTTATTGGCAGTCACTTTATTGCCATGATGTTAAAGAAATACCCCAAAATCAGGATCGTCAACGTCGATCTTCTGACCTACGCCGGATCCCAGGATAATCTCACTCAAGTTTCCGGGGAATCGCGCTATACCTTTATAAAAGAAGACATCCGAAACCGCGAGGCCATGGCACGAATCTTCGCAGCTCATGATATTGACCAAGTGGTCAACTTTGCCGCGGAGTCCCATGTGGACCGGAGCGTCCTGGAACCGGACGTCTTCATGACGACCAATGTCATAGGCACCCAGGTCCTGCTGGACACCGCAAAAAATCATTGGAAAATCAAGACCTCCGACCCAAACTGCAGACACTTTAAATCTGGCGCTAAATTTCTTCAGATCTCCACAGATGAGGTCTACGGCAGTATTCCGACTCCGGATAAATTCACCGAGACTTCTCCTCTGCGGCCCAGCAGTCCCTATTCCGCCTCTAAGGCCGGTGCGGATCTCATAGTGCAGGCCTATGCTGAAACCTACGGCTTACCTGTCAATATTTCCAGATGCAGCAACAATTATGGATCCGGGCAATACCCGGAAAAACTGATCCCGCTGATGATTGAAAATGCCCTGGGCCTTAAGCCCCTTCCCCTGTATGGTGACGGCCTCCATGTTCGTGACTGGATCCACGTCTCAGATCACTGCAGGGCCCTCGATTCTATCCTTAGAAACGGCCGACCAGGGGAAATTTACAACGTAGGTGGCGGTTATGAAAAAACCAATTTGGAGATTGTAAAACTGATCCTCGAAATCCTGGAGAAATCCGAATCCCTGATCCAATACGTCGCAGACCGTCCAGGCCACGACCGGCGGTATGCCGTGGACACCTCCAAAATCAAAAGAGCGCTCGGATGGTCTCCGGAGCATGACTTTGAACAAGGGCTCCGGGAGACAATTCTTTGGCATGCGAAAAAACTGGAGAAATCCATCACGCTTAAGTAAAGAAAGGACCATGACGCTATGAACCGACATTTCCCAAAAAGTTTTCTTCGCCTCACCTTTTTGGCCGTCCTCCTCCCCCTGCTCTTTTCTGGATGTGCCGATGGTCGTGTTGGCACCCAACCCAGTGCGGCCCCAAAGCTCGTCATAGCGGACCAATTCGGGCTGGCTTATGCCCCCATTGAAATCTTGAAAGCGACGGATATCCTTACCGAAGAGCTTGCGAAAGCCGGACTCGAAACGACGGCCGTAGAGTTCAAGACCCTCGGCAACACTGCCGCCATCCGGGAGGCCATGGTCTCAGGTGACCTTGATATTGGTTTTGTCGCCATCCCGCCTTTTTTAATAGGCAAGGACAACGGCATGGACTGGCGCATTATCACCGGTGTCTCGGAAAGCCCGATGGCCCTGGTGACCAAGGATCCTGAGCTGACCGCACTGAACCAGCTGACCTCCGAACACAGAATATTGCTGCCCCAGCCCGGCAGCGTACAGCACATTCTGCTCTCTATGGCTGCAGAGAACGACCTGAATGACCCAAAAGCCTTTGACAATCAGCTCATCGCCTTGTCTCACCCGGACGCTATGACCGCCATGCTGAGCGGTCCGAAGACCCAGCTTCACTTCACTTCTCCGCCTTATCTTGACCAGGAGCTTGCACAGAAAGGCTTCCGACCGCTTGTGGATGCTGAGACCATCATGGGTGGCCGTTTTACCTTTATAGTTGGGATCTGCCCTCAGCGTGTCCATGACAACACACGGCTGTATAATGCCTTTGAGTCCGCCCTCCTGAGCGCAGTGACCTTTATGAATGAACATCCTGAGGAAGCGGCTGAGATTCTAAGCGCAGCTTATGAGTATTCTGCGGAGGAGATTGATCTCTATCTTTCAAATGAGCAGCTGCGCTTTGACAGTGAGGTACGGGGACTTGATGTTTTTTATGATTTCATGCTTCGAACCGGTCAAATTAAACATCCACAAAATCTGGAGGATCTCTACTGGAGTCAAAATGAAAACTAATCGCATAAGACTATACAAATTCGTCATTATGGCGTTATTTCTCATCACTTGGGAGGCCGCGGCCAAATTCGGCCCCTTTTCGGAGATGCTGTTTCCGGGACTGGCGACCATCGGCAGGCGGTTTTGGGGGCTGCTGCTCGAAGAAGCCCTGCTGTTCAAAACCCTGTACAGCATTGCCGTCGTCTGGCTGGCCATGCTCCTCAGTTTGGCGGCAGTCGTGGTCCTGCTCACACTGTCGAGGGCTTCCCTCTTTGTCAAAACGGCTGTGGACCTGATTCGCGCTTTCGCGGCGCCTGTTCCCGGCGTGGCCATTCTGCCGCTGGTGATTCTCTGGTTTGGTCTATCGAGGACCTCCATGCTGTTGATTATGATCCACGCGACGTTATGGCCTCTATGGACCCAGCTGAGCCTGGCAGTGGACAGACTCAGCCAACGCTTCAGCCGCTTTGAGCGTGCCTACCGGCTCTCTCATTGGAAGCGCTTCTGGCATCTCTACTGCCTCGGTGCCGCTGAAGACCTCAAGAGCGCACTGGGCGTGGCCTGGAGTCGCGGCTGGCGAGCCCTGATCAGCGTTGAGATGATCTTTGGCATTACCGGCAGTCAGTCGGGTCTTGGATGGCTGCTCTACGAACGGCGGATGTATATGGACACAGCAGGTCTATATGCTGGCCTGGCGGCCATTGCCCTCTGCGGCATTCTCTTTGAGACCTGGATTTTCAGGCCCGAGAAAGCGGGTGAAGTCACATGACGACTATCGCCATGCCAAAACGCATGATCGAAATCAAACACCTGAAAAAATCCTTTGGCCGCGAAGTGATCTTCGAGGACCTCAATCTCGAGGTCTATGAAAATGAGATTCTCGTCATCATGGGGTCTTCGGGTGCCGGTAAAAGCACCTTGCTTAATGTAATTGGGCAACTTGAGCCTTATGACAGCGGTGAGATCCACTATCATCCCGCGCTCTTTGAAGGGACCAAGGTGCCGCTGCCTTTTGTCTTTCAGGAATTCGACACCCTCCTCCCCTGGAAAACGGTCGAGGGCAACATTCGACTTGTGGCCAAGGATTTGTCGGAGGGTGACCTTCAAGCAGTTCTGGATACTGTTGCCCTCAGCGATCACCGCTATAAAAAACCGTCTGCGCTTTCTGGCGGCATGAAGCAGCGGGTCGGCATTGCCCGGGCGCTGGTCTGCCACTCCAAAATCCTGCTTATGGATGAACCTTTTGGCAGCCTGGACCGCGACATGCGCCTCAAAATGCAGGACTTTCTGCTGGACCTTCAGTCCAGGACCGGCCTGACTATTGTGCTGGTGACCCACGACCTGGAAGAGGCGGAGAAATTGGGAACACGGATTGTAAATCTGTAACATAAAATGGCCGATGGTTCCGGATCCACACCTTTTGAGGGGTGGGGACAAGGGACTATCGGCCACTGTTTTTTGTTTTTGAAGGCCTGTTAAGCGCTGGCCTCCACCATGGCGCCGGCGAACTGGCTCTGATAGAGATCTGCGTAGAAGCCGCCCCTTCTCAGGAGCTCGTCGTGGCTGCCCACTTCGACTATGGTGCCCCTATTCATGACGAGAATGACTTCAGCTTCCCGGATGGTGGAGAGGCGGTGGGCTATGACGAAGCTGGTGCGGTTTTCCATGAGGCGGTTCATGGCCTTTTGAATCAGATGCTCGGTACGGGTGTCGACATTGGAGGTCGCCTCGTCGAGGATCATGATGGCAGGATCTGACAGGATAGCCCTGGCTATGGTTAGCAGCTGCTTTTGACCTTGGGAGATGTTGCTGGCTTCCTCGTTGAGGACGGTGTCATAGCCTTCCGGCAAGGTACGGATGAAGTGGTCTGCATGGGCTGCTTTCGCGGCTTCGACAATCTCCTCTTCAGTGGCGCCTTGTCTGCCATAAGCAATGTTGTCCCTGATCGTGCCATTGAAGAGCCAAGTGTCCTGGAGGACCATGCCGAACCGGGACCTGAGGGCTTCTCTTGGCATTTGGGCAATATCCTGGCCATCTATGGTGATCCGTCCGCCCTTCAGCTCGTAAAAGCGCATCAGGAGGTTGACCAGGGTCGTTTTGCCGGCGCCGGTTGGCCCAACTATGGCGACGGTATGGCCTGGCTCGACTTTCAGGGACATGTGCTCGATCAGCGGTTCGTGTTCGACATAGCGGAAAGAAATGTCCTCCAGCTCGACGGCGCCGCAAGTCTGCTGGGTTGGAGCGATGGTTTGGGCGGGGTGACCATCGGCGCTTGTTTTATTGGCAGCCAGCAGCACCGGATTGACTTCTTCCGACTCGTCCAGAACCTCGAAGACCCGCTCTGCGCAGGCGATGGTGGACTGGACGACATTGGCGATATTGGCCGTCTGGACGATAGGATGGGTAAAAGACCTGGAGTACTGGATAAAGGCTGTGATATCTCCCAGGTTGAGGATGCTGCGGGTCATGAAGAGTCCGCCTACGACTGCGATTACAACATATGCCAGGTTGCTGATGAAGCCCATAACGGGAAACAGAGTGCCTGAGACGAATTGGGCCTTCCAACCGGCTTCATACAAGGCGCCGTTGACTTCCCTGAATTTCTGGATGGACTCCTCTTCCTGGCCGAAGGCTCTGACGATCCTGTGGCCGGAATACATCTCCTCCACGTGGCCGCTGAGCTGGCCCATGGATTTCTGCTGGGCTTTGAAATACTTCTGGGAGCGCTTGGTGACAAAGAGGGTCGCGAAGATGTAGAGGGGCAGGGAGACCAGGACAATCAAGGTCAGCGGGAGGCTGATGGTCAGCATCATAACAATGAATCCCACCAGTTGGACTACAGCAGTAATCAGCTGTGTCAAGCTCTGCTGCAGGGTACCGGAAATTGTGTCGACGTCATTGGTCATCCGGCTCAGTATTTCTCCGTGAGTGCGCTTGTCAAAGTAGCTGAGCGGAAGGCGTTCCAGTTTCTCGTCCACCATTTTTCTGAGGTCGTAAACGGTCTTCTGGGCGACGCCGGACATGACAAGGCCTGTGGCTAAGCTGAACCCGGCGCTTAGGACGTACATGGCCAGAAGTATGACTGCTATGAGGCCGATCGAGGAAAAGTCAATGCGGCCATTGGTTTCCCGGACAGCCCGCAAGGTGTCATCCAACTGCTGGGGGGTCATGTCGACAGCAGGGGTTTGGGGCATGGTTTCCGCGAGCGCGAACAGTTGGGTCAGGATCATGGCCTTGGTTTCGCCGTCTTCTGCTTCGGTGAGCAGCGGGAGATCCAGAAAGTTTTCGAGTTTTGTTTTAGTTTCTGCGTCCATCGGCAGAGTTTCTGAGCTCTGCAAGGCTTTTATTTCTTCTGCAGCTGCTTCCTGGACTGGGACCATTTGCTGAACGACATTCTTTGCGACAAAGCCATCCTTGAGTTTGTTCATGGCCTGGCCGGCAACCTTTGGCGCGGCAATGGTGAACAGTGTGCTCGCCATGGCGAGAATCAGGACGAGGATGAGTTTCGCCTGATGGGGCTTCAGAAACTGGATCAGGCGTCTTAAAGTGCCCTTGAAGTCCTTCGCTTTTTCGACCGGCGTGCCTATGCCATGTCCTCTCGGGCCCGGACCCATGCGCGGGCCATCTTCTCGGGGCATGCTCTTTCGGGAGTTTTCAGGCGCTTGGGCGCTGGTGTTTCTATTTTGGCTCATGCGATTTCCTCCTCTGAGAGCTGGGACAGAACGATTTCCCGGTAAACCGGGCAGCTGGTGAGAAGCGCTTTATGGGTGCCTATACCTGCAACCCGGCCTTCCTCCATGACAATGATGCGATCCGCGTCCATAACTGTGCCGACGCGTTGAGCGACAATGATAACGGTCGCTTCTTTGGTGACGGATTTGAGCGCCTCTCTAAGATTGGAATCCGTTTTGAAATCCAGGGCGGAGAAGCTGTCGTCGAAGAGATAAATCTCAGGATCTCTGACGAGGGCTCTGGCAATTGAAAGCCGCTGCTTCTGGCCTCCGGACAGATTCGTGCCGCCCTGAGCAACGTTGTGGGCATAGCCGTTTTCGAAATCTTTTATGAAACCGGCGGCTTGAGCGATCTCTGAGGCTTTTGAGATGTCCTCGACCCGGGCGTCTGTGCGGCCGTAGCGGAGGTTGTCGGCTATACTGCCCGAGAACAGAACCGGCTTCTGAGGGACGTAGCCTATTTTATGACGCAGGGTTTCCAGGGACCATTCCCGGACATCAATGCCATCTACTAGTACCTGGCCGCTGACGGCATCGTAAAAGCGCGGAATCAGATTTAGAACGGTGGATTTGCCCGCACCGGTACTGCCTATAATGGCGGTGACCTCGCCGGGTCCGGCAGCAAAGCTGACATTGGATATAGCAGGTGCCTCTGCGCCGGCATAATGGAACGTCACGTTTCGGAACTCTACATAGCCCCGGGTCAGACTGTTTTGAACGGGATTGGCGGGATCCAGGATGTCCGGCTGCGCGTCCAGGACTTCAAGGACCCTGACGGCTGCCGCCTGGGCTCGTGGCACCATGATGAACATCATGGAGAGCATCACCATGGAAAACATGATCTGCATGGAATATTGTGTGAAGGCAACCAAAGAACCCATAGCCATATTGCCGCTGTCGATCCGAATAATGCCAAACCACAGGATGGCCAGCGAGGTCAGGTTCATGACAAGCATCATGGAAGGCATCATAAACGCCATGATCCGGTTGATTTTGATGTAGTTGTCGGTCACGTCCCGGTTGGCTTCGTCAAAGCGCTGTCTTTCATAGAGGCTCTGATTGAAGGCTCTGATGACCCGGATGCCGGTCAGTTTTTCTCTCAGTACAAGATTAACGCGGTCTAACTTGACCTGGATGATTTTGAAGCGCGGCATGCCCTTGCTGGCAATGAAGCCAATGACCAGTGCCAGGATTGGCATGGCGACGACGAAGACCAGGGTCAGGGTTCGGTCTTTTGAATACGCGAGCATCATGCCGCCCACCGCCATAAACGGCGCGCTGATCATCATGCGCAGCATCATGATGAAGACGTTCTGGATTTGTGTGATGTCATTGGTGGAACGCGTGATCAGGGTCGCGGTCCCGAATCGGTCAATCTCTTTTTCCGAGAAGGTAGAGACATGGGAAAACACCTCATTTCGAAGTATTTTTCCAAACCCCACTGCTACTTTTGCAGACCAGAAGCTGGACAGAATAGCGCCTACGCCGCCAATTCCGGCCACCAGGAGCATTTTTGACCCTGTGCTCATGATCATGCCAGTATCTCCCTGCATGACACCTTTATCAATGATGTCGGACATCAGGGTCGGGAGGTACAGGTCGGCCATGGTCTGAAGGAATACCAGAAGGATGACGCCTGTGATCAAAAATTTGTAGGGCTTAGCGAATCTAAAGAGTTTGATCATGCCTGGTTGTCCTCCTGGGTATTAAGAACTTTTTTAAGTGTCGTCAGCCCTTTGAGAATGGTGCTCAGCTCATCCTCATCAGCCCCTTGAAGGAGCTTTTCAAAATTTTGACTGAAGCATAATTCGAAGCCGTTGTGTTTTTCTTTGAAAGCGTCTGTAATGGTAATATAGACGACGCGGCGATCCTCGGGCGTTCGCTCTCTACGGATAATGTCCTGCTTTTCGAGCCGGTCCAGGATTCCGGAGGTGGTGCTGTTGGTAAAGCCAAGGGCTTCGCTGAGGTCGGTGACCTTCATGGTGCCGCGTTTGATCAGCATCCCTATAACCATGGACTGGGGCATGGTTACCCCCATGCTCTCAAATTCCTTTCGCATGGCTTGCTTGACAGTCATGCTGAGATCGTGGAACAGCTTGGCGATGATATATTTATTTTGGTGATCTGAATCGGACATTTAAAAGCCTCCAATTTAAGGTTTGGTGTCAGACACTGAAGTGGCGTTGGTGTCTGACACCGAAGTGAAGTTGGTGTCTGACACTGAAGTGAAGTTGGTGTCTGACACTGAAGTGAAGTTGGTGTCTGACACGGTAATAATTTTGCAATATAATTATTTTGCGCTGTTCATTTATGCAATGATTTTCGAAGGCATTCATCATCAAAGTCAATCCTTCAACAATATTTCGCCTAATAATATTTCGCACACTAAATAATATACACTTGGCACTGAACAATGTAAAGGGTTATAATAGATATAAATATTATAATATCTTAAGATTTGAATTGTATTCGAACTTAAGCAAAGGAGCGCATGACACCATGGCCGTATCAGACGTCAGAAAGTTTTTTGAACAACATAATCTAAGCTTTGAAATCATGGAGCTGGAGGACAGTACCGCCACTGTGGATTTGGCAGCCGCCGCCCACAATGTCGAACCTGACCAGATCGCAAAAAGCATTGCTCTTTATGCCGGCGAAGAAAAATTTCTTTTGGTGACTTCCGGCATGTCCCGCCTGGACAACAAAAAATTCAAAACTGCTTTTAAAGCCAAGCCCAGAATGATGACCGCGGAAGATGTTCTTGAGGCAACCGGACACCCTGTCGGCGGCGTTTGTCCCTTTGGACTTAGAACCGACATGAAAATATGCCTGGATGCTTCACTGAAGCGCTTTGAGACTGTCTTCCCAGCTGCCGGCGCGCCTAACGCGTCCATAGAGATCTCACCGGAGCGCCTGCAGGAAATCACTAATGGCACGTGGGTGGATGTGTGTAAAAACCCCGAGGCCAGCAATTTGGATGAGGTTGCCCTCTAATGGTGGGCTTGCTGGTGGTGTGACCATCGGCATAAACCGGTTTTTTAGATCAAGTTAACAACTATGAGGACTTTGAGGCCTGTGACAAAAACAAAAACACTGCGGATCATCAGCCCTACGGCGTTTGGTGATCCACAGTGTTTATTATTTAGGTTAATTGTAAGTGATGCTTAACCGGAGCCCTCAGTACAAAAACCCAGGCGCCGGCTATCCGAAAAACTACGCCGGCTGGGCATCCTTGCGCTTGCTCGCGCGGAGGCGGTCCTGCTCGTCCAGAATGCGCTTACGGAGGCGAATCGCTTCAGGCGTGATCTCCACCAGCTCATCCATCTCGATAAACTCAAGGGCTTCTTCCAGAGTGAAGAGTCGCGGATCCGGCACACGCGCCGCGTCATCCGAACCTGAAGCACGCATATTCGTGAGCTTCTTGTTCTTGCAGATATTGACGACCATGTCATCACGACGGCTGTTCATGCCAACAATCATACCAATATAAACTTCCTGAGCAGGCTCTACGAAAATTTCCGCGCGCTCACTCAGATTCGAAATCGCATAAGCCATAGCCGTTCCTGGCTGCTGCGCGACCAAAACGCCGTTGTTGCGGCCTTGAATCTCGCCAAAATGCGGCTCGAAGCCCTCAAAGGATCTGACCAGCGTTCCTTCACCTCGGGTATCATTGATGAACTCGCTTCTGTATCCCAAGAGTCCACGGGTCGGCGCTGCATACTCCAGACGCGTGTAGCCATCTTCTGAGTGCATCAGCAGCATGGTGCCTTTACGCTGGTTCAATTTGGAGATAACCACGCCGCTATAGGCATCCGGCACGTTGATCAGCACTTTCTCAACCGGCTCGCAAAGGCGGCCGTTTTCCTCATGAAGGAGAACCTCCGGTTTGGAAACGCCTATCTCATAGCCTTCACGGCGCATATTCTCAAGAAGAATGGAAAGATGCAGCTCGCCGCGGCCGGAGACTTTGAAGCCTTCTTTGCTCTCGAGCTCTTCAACGCGAAGTCCCACATTAACCTCCAGTTCGCGATCCAGACGATCCTTCAAGTGACGGGAAGTCAGGAATTTGCCGCTGCGGCCGCAGAATGGAGAATCATTGACATAAAAGTTCATGGAAAGCGTCGGCTCCTCGATTTCGATCAAAGGAAGCGGCTCTACAAAATCAAGCGCGCAGATCGTCTCGCCAATCGAAATATCCGGAATACCTGCTATAGTAACGATATCACCGCTTGTGCCAAACGGCTTTTCAACCCGGGCAAGCCCTTCGTTGACGAAGACCTTCGCGATTTTGCCGCGAACGATCTCACCACTTTGCTTTGCGACGGCGACCGTCTGTCCCCGGGTAACCACACCACGCTTGATGCGGCCAATCCCCAGACGGCCAATGTACTCGTCGTAAGCCAAAGAGGAAACCTGCATTTGAAGGGGCTCCGTATCCAGATTTGGATAAGCCTCCACATGCTTGATGATCGTCTCAAAGAGCGGCTCCAGATTGGTGCTCTCGTCGGACATATCAATCTTGGCAATGCCCTCTCGAGCGATGCCATACACGATTGGAAAATCGAGCTGCTCGTTGGTCGCCCCAAGCTCGACGAAAAGGTCAAAAGTCATGTCGACAACTTCTTCAGCACGCTGGTCGCGTTTGTCGATTTTATTGATGAAAAGAATCGGTCGAATCCCTTGCTCCAGTGCCTTGTGGAGAACGAATCGCGTCTGGGGCATAGGCCCTTCACTGGAATCCACCAGCAAAATTGCCGAGTCCACGGTGCGCATGATCCGCTCAACCTCGGAGGAGAAGTCAGCATGGCCAGGCGTATCAACAATGTTGATCTTCACGCCGCTGTGTTCAATCGCACAGTTCTTTGAGTAAATCGTGATGCCGCGCTCACGCTCGAGGTCGTTGCTGTCCATGACGCACTCTACAACTTCTTCATTGGCTCTGAAGACGCCGCTTTGAGACAGCAGTGCGTCGACCAGGGTCGATTTGCCGGCATCGACGTGAGCGATGACCGCGAGGTTCAGTATGCCTTGCTTTATGCTTTGATCTGACATAATTCCATCCTTTATTTTTTAAAAAGCCTGCTCATCCGAAGTCGGGAGCAGGCGAAGTATTTTGTCAACCTTGATATTATATAACGTCACAGTCAGAAGATCAAGTAAAATGTAGTTAAACTCCCGTACTCAGCGCTAAAACCTTACACACTAAAACTTCAGGGTGCACTGGTCTCCGTCCAGCCCGTAAGGATTGTCCGGATACCGTCTTATTGAAAAATCCATCTTTCTGAAATAGGGCGACTGCTCGTGAGGCACTCTGATCCGCAGCACCGTCAGGTCCCGCCGGCTCTCCTTCAGCTC
>Ga0302251_1000626_pt1 | contig 29651 bp, 24 predicted proteins | sample AAG_RA_Gln_MG_FD_193534 | JGI IMG/M metagenome (GOLD analysis project Ga0302251, IMG submission 193534) | Enriched activated sludge microbial communities from anaerobic digester in WTTP, New Holstein, Wisconsin, United States - AAG_RA_Gln | ecosystem: Engineered > Bioreactor > Anaerobic >... | reverse complement strand
AAGCGAAAGGGGATCAGTGAGTGGAATCTTTCATAAATCCGAGAAGAGAAATGGCATATGGTAGAATTTAATTCAGGGGGGAATTTATCTGAGCAGAAAGGGGGGAAATTAAGTGAGCGCTATAGCCTGAAAGAAATCTCTGAATTCGATTTGCAGATGATGATGATTTCTCCGAATCTTTCCAGTGATTGAATGCCGATGAACAGTTTGTAATCACCAGCATAACAAACTGCAGCATTTTAAATTGCCAGAGGAGCGTTAGTGTCAAAGTCTGTGAGAATCTCTCCGGGAGATGTTGTCAGGCGGGAGAACAGGGAGTATAACAGGTAGATTGAGATGAAGCAGGATATTACATAATCTTTCCACGCCTCTTTCTGTTCTGGAAGGAGCTCATAATCTCTACGACATCTATTGGTACACTGACTTCTTCCACAAAGAGCGTGCCGGTTCCGGACTCTATCAGGGTAAGAGGAGTCTCTTTCACACTTGTCATTACTGTGTATGTTGTTCCTATCATTTCTGTCACCTCGTCGTCTTTTCTACTATCATGATGCCACGACATCCGGTGACAAGGAAGTTCCATATGCGTTCCAATTCGAGGTCAAACCTGTGTCATAGGCCCCACACATACTGAGGCGCCAGAATGAGCCTTTATGTAATGCGTGAGAGGATATCTCCTGCAGAAACAACGGAGCAGCTGGTGTATCGACAACGAATTACTTTTGGGGTGATACTCTGAGCGATGCATTTGATGATGGAAACTGGAAATACCTCTGGTTTTTTCCTAATTCCAATCCCAATCCTCCTGGTACAGGCAGAAATCATCAAATTGTGGGGACGCAGTTTCCAAACGGTTTAGGTCTTTACGACGTGAGCGGGAACGTGCGGGAGTGGGTAAGTGACTGGTATAAAGATGGTGATTATCCCAATAATGCCTTTCCAGATCATGCTAAAAATGAAAATCCATTAGGCCCCTTAACGGGCACTGGCCGTGTATTCCGCGGAGGGGGCTGGGATAAAGATGCCAATGAGTGCCAGTCTGGGTTTCGCTTGAACGACTTTGCCAAAGGCCGATATGATAACCTCGGGTTCCGCCTTGTGAGGACAAAGTAACCTTTTTCACTTCAACACTTCACAGGTATAAATGAAGCAGGTGCGGTGGGCGGGGGGGCTTTCGGGCTCACCCGCCACCGCAGCACCTGACGTGCGCGGTATGCGGAAAGGGTATCCCCACATTAAACCATTATTTCTTAAAGAATGCAGAAAATAGCCTTTACCACACAAGCTACATAGACGACTTGAGAGTCTGGTGATATATATGAGGTAAATAAGCCCATGGTTATGAGATGTTAAGAGGTGTGTATTTTACAATAACTGTTGCCAGAAAATTGACAGTTGACCGGGTTTCAGGGGGTTTTCAGGGGTTCAACAGGGTTCTCTCTGTCGTGTTTTAAGAAAACTTGAAAATAATTAACCCTGTGACTATTGCGATAACCACAGGGCTTTGCAAATGCCGGAGACCGGACTCGAACCGGTACGAGGTGTGAGCCTCGCGGGATTTTAAGTCCCGTGCGTCTGCCATTCCGCCACTCCGGCAAAGACAGAAAACGTATCTTCTCTATTTTATCATAAAATCCTCTGATTCGCCATAACCTTACAGGAGAAAAACTTTTCAACAGGCCTGTCACAGCACCTTGATGCAGAATTCGGGGCATCTGGCAGCGCAGTATCCACAGAGAATGCAGCGCTCCTCGTCTACGGTGCAGCCGTCATCTCCCATACTGAGAGCCTTTGATGGGCAGATTTCGATGCATTTACCGCAGCGCTGGCAGTCTTCAATATGGAGCTTTCTTTTTTTTGATGATATGCATTCCCTTATTTCAGCAGGCACTTCCAGTCCGTGCAGGATATGATGGTTCATGACGAACTCGGCGGTGTTCTGCACGCCGACTGTGATAGTAGATATGAAGGGAAATTGCAGCAGAAAATGCAGTGAATCCTCCACATCAGCGATGAGATGACCTCCTCCCAGAGGTTTCATGGCCATGATCCCTTTGCCAAGCTCGTGAGACCGGGCAAGGGCATCGACCATTTCATTCAGGCTCCCATCCTGAATGCCCAGGCCGGACTTGTTCAAAATAGCAAAGATTACATCTATCTCATCCATCAGAGACGCGGCTTTTACAGCTGCGATATGGTGGGTTGATATTCCAACTGCTCTTATGAGGCCTTGCCGCTTCAGCGAGCAGAGGTGTAGAAGAGCAGCGCGATGACCTTTCAATGTAAGAGGGCCTTCAGTCTGATGCAGCATGAAGATCTCCACGGTAGGTCGGCCCATTTCCTCTGAAGCTTTTCGGAAAGAGCTCTCCATCTCCTCTTCAGTCACTGCATATGAACGGGAGGTGGTCATTACGCCTGTATCCGCTCCTTCAAGCGCTTTTTTAATATAGGGATATGTGTTATATATCTCTGCAGTGTCGATGAGGTTGCATCCGAGGCTCAGCGCGTCTGTGATGAGTGAGGCTCCTTCGCTGACAGGGAGATTTGCCTGGCAGGGCCCCATGGTAAGGGTTCCCAGTGATAATAGTGAAACAACAATTCCTGTCCTGCCGAGAGTTCGATACTCCATACCAGCCTCTTTTTCTACAGATATGCAGATTGATGGAAACCGTCGTATGACTGTCTGTCCACTGTTTCGATCTGCGGTAATCAAAAACCCGGAGGATTCTCCGGGTTTAATTCTCCATCAGCAGCGTTCCTTCCCTGTCCTTCCTAGCGAGCTCTTCCTCTGCCTCTTTTAGCTTCGGTATTGCGCTTAAGGTCGAGAAGGCGCTCCTCGCTCTCTTTCATGAACTTCGTAAGCTTGTCTTCGAAGTTCATTTCCTCGTGTTGAGAGTGACGCTGTCTCTTCTCTCTGTAGTGATGTTCTTCCCGGGGGGAAGAGTGCTCATCTTTTCTGGCAACCTGTTTTATGGAGAGATCATATTTCCCTTTTTCATTTATTCCGAGAATTTTTACCTGAACCTTGTCCTTTTCGCGCAGGAACTGCCTTACATCTTCCACGAAAGTGTCTGCCACCTCGGAAATGTGAACAAGGCCGGTCTTACCATTGGGCAACTCGATAAAGGCCCCGAAATTTGTGATTCCCGTAACAATCCCTTCAACAATAGAGCCTATTTCCAGAGTCATTGTTCCTCTCTTGCCTCCTGAGCACCGTGATAACGTTATTTCTTCTGGAACTTATTCAAGATCTTCTGGAGCCATCCCTCTTCTTTTCTGGATTCCTTGATAATCTCTTCTTTCAGTCTCTGGTTTTCTGCACTTCTGGCTTCAGAGGACTCGGGTATTGTTTTCGTTGAAGGAGTAGGTGATGAAATCACAACGAAGGCGATTTCCTGGGGTTTGATAAGCCCCAGTTTCTCTCTGGCAATCTCTTCAACACCTTCTTTTGTGTTCAGATGTGCAATCTCTCTTCTCAGCCGCTTGTTCTCATTTTCTATTGCAGCCATCTCTGTTTCGAGCTTTTTAAGCTGCGCTTCCTTCTGAGCATATTCAATCTGCTTCTGCGTATAGTTCTGATAGAATATGAGTATTGAACACACTGCAAAGGCTATGAAAAATACTATTGATAGAATACGCTTGATTATGACCTTTCGAGGGTTCTCCGCCTCATGATCCTTTCTGTTGACTGTTCTTCTCAACCAATTGGCCCTCCTATGTGAGATAGATCAAACAAATGCAGGAGAAAAGCAAGTAAATCAAGAGGTATTGACAAATAAAGCATCACTATTGGTGTGCCGGAGGTAAGGTGACATACTTCCCTGCTAGGCAGACAAAGGATTTCAGTCGCACTTAAATTCTTTAAAATAAAAAAAAATCCTTCATTATTATAAAATAAAAATAAACAGCTTTGTTTCATTCAGGAGTTTGACTGTCTGTCATTGAATTGTGATATCGTATTCCTGCAGATCCTCTGAGATAATAATACCTTCAAGAGGAGGTATCTCTGTTTCTTCCATATGTGTGACGATAAGCTTCTGCGCTGGAAGTTTGTGAGCTTTTAGCTCCAGAATGTTCTGCATGCTCATGTGATTTGAGTTGTTGTGGCTGAGGCCGCTCATCTCGACTATTGCCACATCTGAGCCTTCAAGAAGGCATGACAGGTTTTCACATGGACCTGTGTCACCGGAAAAAGCAAGCACGCCTTTTTCGTAAAAGATCTTGTAACCATAAGCCTGACCGTTGAAATGATTCATAAGATAAGCGATAAAAGGCAATCTGCCTGCTTCACAGAGTTCCTGTTCCTTCTTTACTTCAATAAAAGAAACTCGGGCGTTCATCACGAGCGTGCTGCCCATGCCGGGAAAGGCCATTTCGACAAGATTCAGGGTGTATTCCTCGATCTTGCGGGGTCCTGTTATAACAAGCGGGCTCTTCCGAGGAGACTTGAACGTATACTCTGCAATGAGGAAGGGTAGTCCGAATGTATGGTCACCGTGGAAATGCGTGATAAAGATATGATTTATGGCGGACAGATCTTTTCCGCATCGCTTCAGGTTTGGAGCGGCAGTAGGCGCAGCATCGACCAGAATCGTATTGTCAACAAGAAAGGATGTCCAGAAGCGCCTCTCGGCAAAGGCGCTTCCAGTACCCAGAAACAATATCTTCATAGATTTTCCGTTGTGACTATTCCCCGCTCAGAATCTACGGTAACCTTTTCGCCCTCCTTAAGGAGCTCGAATGCATTAGGCACGCTTAAAACTGCAGGAATATTGAGGCGCTGCGCTATTGCAGCAGCCGTTGACTGAGAGTCGCCAAGCTCACATACAACACCTGCAGCTGACATAATGGCTTTTTCATATTCCGGAGTCAGAAAGCGCAATACTGCGATGTCGCCTTTCTTGAGCTTCTCCGCTGCTTCAGTGGGAGAAGTGACATATACCACTGCGCCGCTTACTTTACTCATATTTCCTGCACCTATGCCTCTCAGGAAGGATCGGCCCAGAACGTGGAGCATTATGGAGTTGGTGCTTCCTTTCAGGCCTTCAGGGAGCCCTGCTGTGATGACAGCCAGATCACCCTCTTTTACAATCCCTGATTCAACTGCCGCTATGCACATGTCCTGAATGAAAGCATTGATGTCCGCGGAGGGTTTTATCGTTCTGGAGAAGACTCCCCAGGAAAGAACCATTACCCTTGCATTCTCATCGGAATCTGTAATGGCAATAACAGGGGGACGGGGTTTGTACTTTGATATGGAGCGTGCCGTGCGTCCTGAACTGGTTGATACGATAATGGCCGAAGCATCCATCTGCTCTGCCACTTCACACGTGGCAAGGCTGATGGCGCCTACGGCATTTTTCTTCTCTCCGAGGCGTGTAAAGACTTCTTCATATGGAAGAGACTTTTCCGTGTATTCGGCAATTTTCACCATCGCCTCTACGGCCTGGAGGGGATATTTACCGGAGGCTGTCTCTCCAGAGAGCATTATGGCATCGGTGCCATCCATAATAGCGTTTGCCACGTCATTCACTTCCGCCCTGGTCGGCGTGGGATTCCTGATCATTGAGTCCATCATCTGAGTGGCTGTAATGACAGGCTTTGCCTGGGCCTGGCATAGCTTGATGAGCTTTTTCTGAATCAGCGGCACTTCCTCATAAGGAAGTTCGACACCCATGTCGCCTCGGGCAACCATTATGCCGAAAGAGTTCTGGAGTATCCTGTCGAAGCATTGAACTGCTTCACTTTTTTCAATCTTCGATATGATGGGTATGTAATGTCCTTCCTCGTGCATCACCTTATAGGCCGGATCGAGATCCTTATCGGATCTTACAAATGAGACAGCAATGAAATCCACCTTTGAGGCGATTCCAAATCTGAGATCGTTGAGATCCTTTTCGGTAAGGGATGGGACTGACAGGACTGTGCCTGGAAGGTTTACACCTTTATGTGAGGAGATGTCGCCGCCGGTAATAACTCTACAGCGCAGCTCACCATCGGTTATCTCCTCCACTCTGAGCTCAATAAGACCGTCATCTATCAGGATTCTTTCGCCGACTCTGGCTTCTTTATCCAGGTTCTTGTAAGTAACAGTGGCTCTCGTGGCGTCGCCGTCGATCTCCTCTTCCACAAGAGAGAAGATGTCGCCGTTTCTGATAGTGACTGGCCCATCTGGTATATTGCCCAGCCGTATCTTCGGGCCGCAGAGATCCTGAAGGATGGCCACTGCCTTTCCTTTTCTCTCTGATATCTCCCTGATATATTTAATCACCTGCAGATGGCTCTCATGAGTGCCGTGAGAAAAGTTCAGACGTGCCACGTCCATGCCTTTCTCAATGAGAGTTTCAAGCATTTCCTTTGAGGAGCTTGAGGGACCGATGGTGCATACAATCTTGGTTTTTCTCATTTCTTTCACCTTTCTATTGTTTTGAGCTTCCTTCGAGAAGAGAGCCTATCTTTCTGAAGCGATTGAAGCGATCATTTAATAGTTTCTCCGGTGTGAGCTTTGAGAGACCGCTTATCGCTGTTTCAAGCTCATCCTTGACGCGGATGAATACTGCCTCGCTGTTTTTATGAATACCACCGAGAGGCTCATCTATGATCTTATCGATGATGCCCATTTCCTTGAGATCGAATGAGGTCAGTTTTAGTGCTTCCGCTGCTTCAGGTGCCTTTGAAGGGTCTCTCCAGAGTATGGAAGCGCAGCCTTCAGGCGAGATGACCGAATAGATTGCGTTCTCCAGCATAAGGATCGTGTCACCAACACCGAGAGCAAGAGCTCCGCCGCTCCCTCCTTCACCTATTATGACCACTGCAACGGGTACAGGGGCCTGAAAGAGAAGGGCTATGTTCTGCGCGATGGCCTCAAACTGTCCGCGCTCCTCTGCTTCTATGCCAGGGAAGGCACCTGGAGTGTCGATGAACGTGATGATGGGAATGGAAAACTTTCCAGCCATCCGAATGGCCCTGGCAGCTTTCCGGAGTCCTTCAGGGTTGGGCATTCCGAAGTTGTGCAGAAGGTTTTCTTTTGTATCCTTCCCCTTCTGATGGCCGATTATCATCACTGTTCGTCCATTCAGGTCTCCCAGTCCGGTTATAATGGCCGGGTCATCTGCAAAAAATCTGTCGCCGTGAAGCTCGAAGAACTCTTCGAAGATGTTTTGAATATAATCAAGCGCAGTGGGGCGATCTGCATGACGCGCCAGGTGAACTCTATCCCATGCAGTAAGGTTTCCGTAGATGTTTTTCTTCAGGATCTGAGCTTTTTTCTCCAGGGCCTGGATCTCTCTTGAAAGGTCCACCTTGCCGGAGAGATTGACCTCTTTAAGTGCTTTTATCTTTTCCTCAAGCTCCTTGAGGGGTTTTTCAATTTCAAGAATACTGGACATACCTGTCTCCTCCTGAGGTATCGGGGATATTATGCGCCATTGGCCTTTTGTGCGGGGTTCTTTCCGTTCCTGCCCTGGCGTGCTGCAGTACATCGAATCTCCGGCTCGCGGATTTTATCAGTGGATATGGCCGAAAACAGATCCAGTATCCTCCCAAGCGTCGATCTCAGGTCTTTCCGATGCACCACCTGATCGATGAATCCGTGCTTCATATAGAACTCTGAGCTCTGAAAACCTGGTGGAAGCTTCTGCCGTATCGTCTGCTCTATCACACGCGGTCCTGAAAAGCCTATGATGGCATGGGGCTCAGCCAGAATTATGTCTCCCAGTGCGGCAAAGCTCGCAGAAACTCCGCCGGTAGTGGGATCTGTCAATACCACTATGTAGGGAAGCTTCTCTTTTGAGAGACTTACTGTCAGTGAGGTAGTCTTGGCCATCTGCATCAGCGCCAGCACGCCTTCCTGCATTCGGGCGCCGCCTGATGACGTGATTGTGATGGCAGGTCTCCTTGTTTCAATGGCTCTCTCAAAGAGACGGGCTATTTTTTCACCCACTACTGAGCCCATGCTCCCGCCTCGGAAGTAAAAATCCATTACCCCTATTACGGCAGGGTTTCCCTCGATAGTGCATTCGCCTGTGAGTATGGCATCTCCGAGATGAGTTTTGATACCGTCCTCTTTCAGTTTTTCAGAATAGCCTGAGCCGAAATCAAGGGGATCACACGGGAAAAGATGGCTGTCCTGCTCGATGAAAGAGTTTTCGTCAACAAGCATTACTATGCGCTCTCGGGCTAAAAGCTTGTGATGATGGCCACATTTTTCGCAGACCTTCAGGTTGTCCAGAAATGTCTTTTTAAAAAGCGGAGTCGCGCATTGTTCACATTTTATCCAGAGTGTGTCTTCCTTGAATTCCTTCTGTGCTCTTGATGGTTTTTCCACCTTGAAGGTAGGTCTCTCTATTGTTTTTTTTGAAAAGAACTTTACCATTTGTCACCTTCTTGAGTCTGAATGTTACCGTGAAAGGATAATCAGCTCCTTCTGCGTTAAAACCTGTGATGGAGTTGAAAGCCACTGTGCAAGAGTGCTGGATCCGTCAGAAGTAAGTGGTGCCGGTGATCTCCCTGAGAGTGACAGGGTCCAGACATCACTTCTTTTCTTCCCTTCCTTCTGAAAGGAAACATTGAAGGCAATCAGTGTCTTTGCAAGCCATACAGGAGATGAAAATGCAGTGGATGTCAGTCTGGAGAATGAAGGGTGTGCTTCTGTAAGTAATTCTCTTTCTCTGCCTCTGCTCAGATCTTTGACAACAAGACAGTCGAGGCCTGAGCCCCCACCTTTACCTCTTCGGACTGCGAGAAGAGAGCTGTCATCCGGTGAGAATGAGCACTCCTCACCTGCACCTGCCATTTCGCTTTTGCCATCCTTCAGATTTATGATGGTTATCTTCGATGCATGTGAGATCGCCACTTTGTGTGAACCGGAGGAAAAAGTAGCCCGATCTCCTGTCATAAGCTTTCTTTCTTTCTCTCCATTAAGAGTATTCCAGAAGATTGTTTTGCCTTCTTTCAGGTTTCTTGCGTAGAGCAGTTTTCTGCCATCAGGAGACCATTCTATGAATGTATCCTGCAGGGATTCATTGTCTGGTATGGACGATATGAGCGCAGGCTTTCCAAGGCCGTCATCATTGACACAAAGAGCGCCGTTAATGCAGCATGCATATCGTGTCCCATCAGGAGACCATTGCGGAGAAGTTATAATGCAGGTGTCCTTCCATCGCGATATCTGTGGATTCTTTCTGTCATCAGGGATTGGCATGTCATCATAGAGCTTCTGTCCTGACTGTGCATTGTATACAATGACGATCTGGTTGGAATTTATCGGCGGAGACTGGGTGTTGAAGGTGGAAATGATAAGTGCTCCATCTACTGACAGGTTCCCTCTCTCCCTGAGCGGCCGCCGCTCACGTACAGATGGCGTATATGAAGGTCTGGACAGCCGCTCATGCAGTTTGGAGTTGTAGGATGCCGACAGAATGTCCTTTCTGGATTTTTCAAAGAGCTTTCTGGCACTCTTCTGCTTTATCTCAGTCTGTTTGTAAAGTGGGTAATATCCACTCAGCCAGATATCCTGGTTGGACTGGTTGGAATCGATATATTTCTTGAAGAGTATGTCCAGTAGTTTCTGGTAGGTAATGCAGGCGTTTCTGTAGTCTTTTCTGTTCATCAATACATCGCCGGCATTGAGATACTGCTCTTTCAGGGCGATAATCTCCTGTTCGATCTTTGTCGAGCTGAGATATTGTGCATATTCGCCGGTGGGAATGTTATCTCCGTATGAGCCATTCGCAATAATGACGATCAGAGAAACGGACAGTATTATAACAGAAAAGATAGAGAGATATCCATGTCTCATTCTTATACGCTCCATTTGAATGGTGTTCATATTTTCTGCGCCAGAGGAGCACAGTATGCCTTGGTGGGAACACAGATGTAATTCACCGGGAATCGCTTTTTCCCTCTTTGACTGTTCCATCAGGTGTCGTGACTAATCTGTCAAACTGTTAACAACCTGACAGGAAATATTTACTTTTTGTATATACTCATGATTGGACTGCTGTGATAACATTATATCAAGAAAATTCATAATGGAGTGTGATCATACCATGAACATAATTCCTGTCGGATCGCATTACGATGCATCTACACCGAATATTTCTCTGAGTGGATGGCAGTCAAATGATTACCAGAAACAATATGATTACTGGTCTTATGATAAGCAGCAGCGCCTCGACTGGGTAAAGAATGAAATAGATAAACATAAATATGAACTCTCCAACATAGAATACAAGTATAACAGCAACCAGACACAGGCCTATGAGCTGGGTAAAAAGAGAGATTATCTCAAAAATGAGATTTACCGCTATAACAATGAGCTCAACAAAGCCAATGATTCTAAAGCTCACGCTGAAGCCAGGCGTTATACTGTTAAGGAAAAGGAGCGATATGCCGAAGGAAGTGAGCTTCATGCTCTGGCAAGGGAAAAAGAGCGTCTGGACACCGAAATTTACAGGCTTCAGGATGTCATCACGAGCTGCACGTGGAAGTTGAACGACTACAATTCAGAGCTGGATTCTGCCACAAGAACGATTGAAAGCCTGAATAATGAAAACTACTACCTGAAGGATCAGGGTATGAACACCAAGTACAAGCTTCAGGAGCTTATGGCAGAGCGTGAGCGTCTCGAAAGGGAGAAATCATCCTGACTCGACAGTGACAGACTCGAATATTAACATTTTGTTAATATTCGAGTCTGTCACTATTTTCTATCCGGCTTGACGGCAATAAACCTGGGGGAAGGGACGGCAACTTTTGATATCAATGCATTTTCAGGGTCATCCAGGCATTTTTTTACTGAGAGTATATAGAGATTTCCTGAGAGAAAGTTGTTTACCACTGCAGTAGCGCCGTCAGAAGTGAAACATGTCTGCAACGGCGCTTTCCCTGCCGTTACATTTGATACCCCCCATTGCTTCTCTCCTGTTCTGAGCTGCTCTATATTCAGGATACTTATTCTGCCTTGCGATGGATGATTAACAAAGAGATATGGAGTGCCGGGACAGAGAGAAAGAGTCTCCTCAGGCTCCTTCCATTCCCTCCTCGACACGCTTTCACCTTCATTCAGGGCGGTTCTTCCATTGATCGTTTCTACTTTTTTTGATTTTGACAGTATCTGATCCAGTCTGGCAGAAGTGAGCACAACTCTTGAGATATCCTGACTGTAAAGCATGGATCCGTCAAGGCTGGCAATGAGGCTTCCTGATGGAAAAGGAGGCTCCCACGATGCCACTTCGGCACCTTCTTCATTCCTCTCGAGCTTCTCAACCAGCAGGACGTGAATCCTCTTCTCCACGATGAAAAGATAGCGATTATCCGGTGAGAGAGCGAGCCCAGAAAGAGGGTAATTGAAGCTCAGCGTTGCCAGCACCGCCGGTTCACGCTTTCCAACGGCATTTTTAATGTCAATGATTTCGAGAAATCTCTGGTCGTTCTCCGCCACAAAAGCACGGGTTTTTCCAGTGGTGACGATTACAGATGAAGGAGGAGCCTTGAGAGGTATACTTGCAAGTATGGATTCAGTCGGGGAGTATGGAGCCTTTTCGGCATCTATGACAGTGAGCTGTGGTGACTGATCGTTCGAGGCCAGGCAAAGGGAGCCGTCAGGAGTGAAAACCAGTCTCCTTGCCAGTGTCGGGATCAGAGCTACTGTGGCGTGCTGAGGATCGGAAGCCGCTTTGACGAGATCGATGACAAAGACGTTCTTTTCTGTGGCAAGATAGCGCTCTGACGATGTGACAGCAAAGACATATCGGGGCGGTGTTTTACCATTTACCTTCGGAGAGGGCGTCTTGTCATTTTCCTGTGGAAATGCGCGCTTTACGCCACAGGTGGCAAAAATTATCAGCAAAGATACCAAGGCAATGAAATAAAAATATTGCTTCTGCTTCATATGTCTGAGAGTTCTTTCCGGAGCAGCGCAGTGTTGCATAATTCTCTGCTCCATCCAGATCCTATTATTGCATCTTTTCCCATTTTTTCCTTCTGTGGAAGCATTCGCCGCCAAATATGGCGATTCTGCTCTGAGATCTGCCAGGCCAGTTCATCATTTCAGGACATCTACATCGACGACACAGAGGAAGGAAACATACTGAAAGCCTGCGTTTTCTGTGTGCAGGTAAACTGTTTAATTTCCATGAGCGAGAGGGAAATGATGTTTCTTTGTCTAAATCTTTTCAATCATAGCAGTATTTTCTTTTTGCCTTCGTGGTTGGACGACTGATGCGGGTGCGCCCGGTCCCGATGTGCTAAATTTTGCGACAGGGGGAGGAATAATGGAATTAGTTGAGATCTTGCGCAGAGGAGTGGCTGATGGAGCGACAGACATTCTCATGTCTGCGAATAATCCTCCATATTATCGGATTCTCGGCGGACTGAAGCCAATTACCTCGCAGCGGATTCCCGCAGACGAGACGAAACGTATGCTTTACGGCATACTGAGCCACGAACAGATTAAGAAGTTCGAGGCTGAGGGCGAACTTGACTTGAACTATGAAATCAAGCTCCTTTCCCGATTCCGTGTGAACCTGTACAAACAGAAGAATACAGTGTCCGCAGCCTTCAGGGTGATTGGGTTCAGGCCCCCTCTTCCTGAGGAAGTGCTTCTTCCCAGGTCAATACTGAAAGTATCCGAACAGCCATGGGGTCTCATCCTGGTGACCGGCTCAGCAGGGAGTGGAAAATCTACAACGTGCGCTGCAATGCTGGAGCACCTCAATCACACAAGGAGTCTTCATATTATCACTCTGGAAGACCCGATCGAGTTTGTTTTTGAGAATGACAAAAGCGTTATCGATCAACGGCAGATCCGGCAGGATACCAACTCTTATGCAAATGCCCTCAGGGCGATTCTGCGCCAGGATCCTGATGTTATCATGATCGGTGAGATGCGCGATCTGGAGACAATAGCTGCCACACTGACTCTGGCTGAAACAGGTCATCTCGTAATCGCCAATCTTCATACCATCAATGCTCCTCAGACACTGTCCAGGGTAGTGGATGTTTTCCCTGCATATCAGCAGCAGCAGGTGGCAGTACAGCTCGCCGGTGTTCTTAAGCTTGTTGTGTCGCAGCAGCTTGTGCCGCGAGCCGAGGCCTCAGGCCTCGTGGCAGCCCGCGAGATTATGTTTGTCACACCGGCAATTGCTAACCTTATTCGTCAGAATGACGCCCATCTCATATATAATGCCATGACGACAAGCGGCATCCCTGAGATGAGATCAATGGATCAGGCGCTCATCGACCTTTACAAACAGGGAGCCATAACTGTTGATACAGTTCTTTCGAAAGCCTATGATGCCGAAGCTATTCAAACTCAGCTCGATCGCATGGTAGGTCTTTATGTTTAGGGGGAATAGGCAATGAGCGCACAATGTGAAGAAATCAAACAGATGCTTGAAGAAACCGGGTTTATAAAGAATCTTGACCGGGAGCTCCAGGACAAGCTGGTGGCATATATGAAGGTTGAGGATTTCAAAGCCGGCGATGTGGTATTTAATGAGAGAGACAAGGGCGACAAGATATATCTTGTCGATGCAGGCCAGATAGCCATAAAAAAAAGTATAGACTGGGCGCAGGGCAGGGAACTTATCATAGATTTCTGCGATCCCGGCGATTTTTTTGGTGAGATGGCCATAATTGAAAATCTGACCAGGTCGGCCCGGGCAGAGGCAACTGAAGACTCCAGGCTTCTTGTCATTGATGGTGAGATATTCCTCGAGCTGATGCGGGATAGTCCTGCAGAATTTACCAAACTGCTCTTTTCAATGATACGTATTCTGAGCAACCGCCTCAGAAATACTCATATGAAGCTCATCACAATTTATGAGATCGGAAATGTACTGAGCGGTGAGATACCAATGACTGAGATGGCCTCGCGCATTCTGGACACAATGCTTATCTCGATGGAGTTGAAAGACGGTGCGCTTCTGATATTCAACCCTTTCAGCGGCCTGCTTGAATTTGGTGCGCTCCGAGGCGTCTCGCCGATTCATCCGGAGACGAGGGGCATAGCCCTTTCAGGTGTATTGAGGCAGGTAATGGAAAAGGGGCAGTGCGCTGAGGTTGATGGGACCTTTATAGATGAAAATATACGAAGTCTTCTGGGCCTCAATAACCATCCTTCATGGCTGCTCATCGCGCCTATGAAGGAAGAGCAGCAGCCCATTGGCTTTGTCATCCTGATGAAAAAGGACGATTTTACTCCATTCAGCAAAGGGCAGACCCTTCTCATGTCGGCCATTGCAAAGCAGATAGCGCTGGAAGTAATGACTTCACGAACAAGAGAAGAGAATACTGCACGTCAGAAGTTCAGAAGAGTCTACTTCAAAGATGTAATTTAAAAATGCAGAAAGCTAATCACTCTTTCCAGGCAGGTTCTTCTCTGGAGTATCTGCTGGAAGAGGTTTCCTGAAAATATCCAGAGGAGCCGATTTTCTGAGAATATTGACGGGAATTGGCGGTTCTTTATCGGGATTTCCCGTCAGCTCTTTCTTCAACTCAACATTCGATTCACTGTCTGACTCGTCCTTAATGCCATTGTTCGGCGCATCCTTTGGCTCAACCTGTTCCACACTTGAGCGTTTGAGCTCTTCGAGCACCGATCTCAGATTATTCATCTCTTTCCCATAACCAGCCCAGTCATCGTTGCGCTGACACTGTCTGGCTTTCTCGTAATGCTTGCTGGCTTCTTCAATTAGGTGTACAATCCTGCTTTTTGAAGGTAATCCAGGCCGGCCGGGAGCATCCGGCTTCGTTAAAGTGCCTGTACCGCCCGTTGGAGGGAATACCTTTTTCAATGCTTCTTCAAGGTTCTGTTCCATTGCCACCGTTCGTCCATATACCACAATAACTCTCTTCAACTGGGGCATCTTACCTTTTTCAGCAGCGAGATATAGTGGCTCTATATAGAGGAGAGAATCTTCAATAGGGATGACAAGAAGGCTTCCTCTGATTACCTCTGAGCCACCCTGGCTCCAGAGGGTGAGCTGTTTTGAAATATCAGCATCCTGATTTATGCGAGCCTCTATCTGGAATGGACCGTAGATCAACTTGTCCTTCGGGAATGCATAGACAAGGATCTTCCCATAGTTCGGCATATCGCATCGGGCAGCCATCCAGGCTATCATATTGGCTTTTTTCGCCGGAGTGAACGGAATCATCAGAATGAACTCCTCTTTTTCCCCTTCAGGTGCAGGAAATTTCAGCACTGTGTAGTAAGGCTTCATGTCCTCCTCTGATTTGGATTCCATTCTCTTGGGGATCTTCCAGAGGTCCTCCTTGTTATAGAAGACCTGAGGGTCTGTCATATGGTATGTCGTATACATCAGCGACTGTGCATAAAACATTCCGGCAGGATATCTGAGATGAGCCCGGATATCGGAAGGCATGCTCGATAGCGGCTCAAATACTCCTTTGAATATGTGACTGTATGTCTTGATGATAGGGTCGTTCTCATCGGAGATATAAAACTTCATTGTGCCGTTGTATGCGTCTATAACAGCCTTTACGGAGTTTCTGATGTAATTACCCAGTCCGGGATAAGGCTGTGAATAGGGATAGTGGTTTGAAATTGTATAACCGTCACATATCCAGTAAAGCTTTCCCTCAGAGATCACCATATACGGGTCAGGGTCATAATATACCAGGGGCGTTATCCTGTGAAGGCGCTCATTGATGTTGCGATAGAACATAATCCTGCTCTGCGGCATGATTCCTGTGGAAAGAAGGATCTTCAGTTCATGGAAGCGTATGGCGAAGAGAAATCTGTTCACGAAGGAGTATACCGGCATTCCGCCGGTGCCCTTATACTCACAGTAGACATTTTTATCACCGAAGGGATAGTCAAACTCCTTTTCAGATGAATTGACTATACAGTATGTATCGGTGGTTTCTCCGAAATAGATCTCCGGACGCTCCAGTTTAAGGTCTACTGAGCTGGATGGTGGTATATCCTTGATGAAGAACTCCGGCAGACCGTCTTCAGTTACTTTATTGACAGGCCCGAGACAGCAGCCATATCCATGGGTATAGGTAAAAGTCTGGTTGATCCATTTCTTGTCCGGCAGTTTTTCGTATGAGAGCTCCCTTGGTGAAAGCATGGTCTGCCTGAGCTCCCCGTTTATTGTGTATCGATCGTTGTCCACATCATTAAAAGTATAGTATGTTCTGATCTCCTGCAGTTCAGAGTAAGTCTTCAACAGGGGCTGATGATCCCAGAGCCGAACATTTTTAATGGTGGCGGCGTTTTTTTCGATATCCTTCTGTAATAGATCTTCTCTGGCAGAAAACTCCCGCTCTACTACAGAATCGAGCCCGAACGCCCTTCTGGTGAACTCGATATTTCGTGCGATAAATGCGCTTTCCTTAGAGAGCTCATTTGGAGCGACGACGAACTTCTGCATGATACCGGGATATATGACGCCTCCGGCGAGAGACATAAGCATCAGCAGTACGACGCTGCCAAGAGAAAACTTCCAGCCGCGGGAGATCATATCGCCGAAAACAAGTATGGCCAGTATCACGCTGATTACCACGGCTAGCTTCAGATAGGGGAGAGTGGCGTATACATCGGTGTAAAGTGCACCATAGACTATGCCCCTCGAAGATTGAAGCAGCTCATATATTTCAATATGGTATCCCCAGGCCTTCACAAGTATGAGAAGTGATGCAAGAGAGAGAAGGTGTGCCTTGGCTTTCGGTGATGTTCTGAACTCCCTGGGTGTGTAATAGATGCTGCGTGATGTAATATAAAGGGCAAGTGACAACAGCAGTGAGATCAGCAGCAGTATGAAGGCACTGCTGTTAAGATACTGCTGCAGGGGAAGGTTGAATATATAGAAGCTTATGTCATTACCGTAAAGCGGATCAGTCTGACCAAAAGGTGCTCCATTGAGAGCCTTGAGAAACAGCTCCCATACTGTTGACGCCTGATAGCCGGAGAGGACAGCCACAGCCAGTGCTGCAGCAATGGCGATCCTGTCTATATAGGGCTGAATATTGTTAAGCTCAGGAAGTTGAAGTACATTGTTCCCCAGAAACAATGGCATCTTCGTTCTGAAGCGTTTGACGAGCAGAATGTTGATCAGAATAAAAATAAAAAAGATAATGCCAACAGAGATACCACTGGCCAATCGTCCTTTTATTATAGTGATAAATATCTGAGAGTACCCGTTGGCATTGTACCAGAGCCATTCGGTTAAAAAGAACACAATTCGGGACAGGAAGAAAAGTACGGTAACTGCTAATGCAGCGATGATCCAGCCCCAGTATCTTCCGATTTTCACAGGAGCCCCCTTTTCATCAATATTTAATATGTAGAAAACAGGAAAGAGTTATTCCTTACATTTCAAGGAAATCCCTTTCTTAAAAAAATGTTAACTTTCAGATCGAAATATGTTAACATATGTAACAATTAAATCGTAGAATGCGAGAAGCCTGCGATATATAATTAGATTGAAGAAGGGAGAGTTATTATGCAGCAGATTAATCCGGCACTGAGATACTTGCAGCCAATCCAGGCATATATGGCCCCTGCCGGCTCCCTTGGCCAGATATCTAAACAGGACGCCCCTAAAAGCCCCGATCAGGTTTTTGAGCTCATGCTCAGAAAAGAATGTGAAAAAAGCTCAGTTAAATTTCGCACACAGATTAAGCCCCAGACTGCTCAGTTTAACCAGCTTGCCTTCATGAGAGCCGGTACGGTGCTGAATGCAGTTAAACCCTTTGACCCGTCGATATCGAGCCTGCGCGTGAAAGATGATGATGTGGAAGCTTTAAAGGCAGTCGGATTTGAGTCCAGGCCTGAAGGGGCTCTGCAGCCGCAGGAGGGAGACGTGGAAGTTCCTCTTCCAGCTCCGGCACCTCTCGCTGCAGTTGAAAGTGAAGAAACGCCCCTGTCTGAACACGCCGAGACGCTCCGCCAGTTCGCTGAACAGGAAGAAGCTCAACGAGCTGTCGATGAAGAGGAAACCGGCGAAGCCGGGATCAACAGTCAGCTTTAAATCACCTTTTCCCGCTTTTAGTCTTCTCCTGGCATTGTCAATCTGTCAATGTTTTCTGCATGCCTGTTACACGCGACAATTTCTGCCTCTGTTGAAGTACAGACGGCTTTTTATTACAATATAAACAGAGAGCCATGATAGAAGATGCACTGAGTCTGAAAAAATTCGTAAAAGCTGTGAGTCTCTCATTGAATGAGTGGGGGATTCAATTCTTTCACGATTACGGCGATTTATATATCCCGTGGGATTCAATCACGCATGCATTCGCTGTAGTACAGAAGAGGAAGATTGATTCAGTCTGCCCTCTTTTCATTCTGGTATCAGGCGGCACCCAGACTTATTACTATATAGACGGGAATATGTTCAACTTCAAGACACTGAGACTGGAAGGAGAGCAGGGCAGCAGTCTTTCACAGCAGCAGGCCTCATTCCAGGAGGCACGCAGCTCGAGAGAGTTCAACTTCAGAAAGCTTGTCAAGCTCATATGCTCGTGCTGCAACTTCGCATATTTTGACCATCCTCTCATAGCATATCTCCGCGGCGGAATGTTCTTTCTCCCTACTTATGCAACTATGAAGGAGATCGCAGATTATTGCGCCAGGGTTATGGATTCCGTTACAGAGGACAAGGAACGGGGAGCTTTGGCTCTTCTGGAGAAGGAAGACGAAGTGGATCTCGCAGGTCCTGCTGCAGAACGGCAGGAGTGGCATCCAGGTGAAATAATAGAAGGACGCTATACTGTCCAGGATGTCTTCAGAGGTGCCATGGGTACGGTTTACATAGTCCTGGACGCAGAGATGGTTACCTTCTATGCGATGAAAACCTTTCAGGAAGCTCATTTATGGAATGAGCGTGTGGTGAAACAGTTCGTCAACGAAGCAGAGATCTGGATCAAACTTGACCGGCATCCTCATATTGTACAGGCGAGCCTGGTCAAGGTAATAGACGGGAAGCCATATATCTTTCTCGAGTATGTGCAGGGCACAGATCTGGAAAAGATGCTGGAGGCAGGAAAGGTTCCGGTCAGACAGGCCCTGGAACTTGCCATTCAGTTCTGCAGAGGCATTCACTACGCATTCAGGAAACTGGGACTTGTTCATAGAGACATCAAGCCTTCCAACTGCATGATCACCAGGGATGGCACATTAAAGATAACTGATTTCGGCCTGGGCAAGATATTCGGTCAGCCTTCCATGGAGGGTGGAGGAAGCGATGCGGTGCAGGCTGATACCAGAACCACCGCTTCATCTACAACTATGGCGGGTACTCTTGCATTCATGGCGCCGGAGCTTTTTTCAGATCCTTCAAGCGTTGGAGTGAAAACCGACATCTACGCCTTTGGTGTCCTTTTCTACCAGGTGCTCCTTGGAACGAATCCCTTTGAATCTGAAGATGCAGTTGAAGTTATCACAAATCATCTTTCCGTAGTCCCTGATGCTCCTGCTGTGCTGGACAGCGAGATACCTGCCGGGTTCTCCGATATAATCATGAGATGCCTCGACAAGGAGCAGGAGGGACGATACAGCGACTTTGGAGAGATTCTGGCCAGACTGGAAGAGCTGTATGTTGGGCTCTATGGATGCTCATATGAGGATCTGACCACGGAAAGCACCCTTACCGAAGAGGATTGGATCAACAAGGGGATCTCACTTGCAGAGCTTGCACGCCACAGAGAAGCGATAATGACCTTCGACCGTGCCCTTTCGCTCAATGCAGACTCATTGAAGGCATTGATAAGAAAGAGTGAGTCTCTCATAGAGGTGAAAAATGCGGCTCTGGCGCTGCAGTGCCTTGACAGCGCAATGAAAACAGACAATGAGAACAGCGAGATCTGGTTTTTACGCGGTGAAGCCTTCTGGCAGCTCGGGAAGAAGGAGCACGCTCTTGTGAGCTATAATCAGGCGCTTGAAAAGACTGATGTAAAGGCTCTCATTCTGGGCAGAAAGGGAAAGCTGCTGGCCGAGCTTGGCAGATTTGAAGAAGCTCTCTCCTGTCTGAAGAGAGCGCTGGCTGAAAATACGAGGATAGCCGAGATATGGGATGAAAAGGGAAGCCTTCTGTTGAGGATGAACCTTTATGAGGAAGCGCTGGAGAGCATCAGGGAGGCACTTGAAATCAACCCGCGTCTTAATACAGCTCTTTATCACCAGGGGCTGGCATTTTTTCATCTCGGACTTTTTCACGATGCAGTTAAAGTCTGTGAGAAGGCGCTATCTATCAATCCTGACATGGCAGGAGCCTGGATCGTCATCGGAGACGCAGAACGTGAATCGGGATACGTAAAGGGTGCCCACGATGCTTATGAAAAAGCAATTGCCATAGATGATAAAAACGTGGATGCTTATATTTCATGGCTATTCCTTGTGAAGGAGAATAAGCAATGGGAAGAAGGACTCCAGATTGTCGAAAAAGCGCTTTCCATCAGTCCGGAGCACACTGTACTACTGTTGATTAAAAGTGAGTGTCTGATTCATCTTGCATACTTCTCCGAGGCGCTTCCAATCTGTGAATACCTCTGTGAAAAAGAGCCGGATAACATGGAGACTTCTGCTCTCCTTTCTTCAGTTAAAAGAAGCCTTGCAGAAGAAGAAGCAATTATCAGCGCAATTTCTGAAACACCAGCACTCAGCGATCGTGAGCTCTGCACAGATATTGATGAGATGCTCTCCTGCTTTTGCAGTGTCAGCGATGCCTGCACATATCTGGAGGCTCAGTGCCCGAAAACGGAGACGGGCCTCTATCTTCTGGCTTATCTGAAAGCCGCGCTGGGGAAGTGGGAAATTGCCATTCAGGTCATTGATTCCATACCGGCACCTGCTGTAACTAACTCTGCAAAGCTCAGGTCTTTTGTTGAAGGGCATCTGAGCGCCTGCCAGCAGGCAAAAAAGAAAGGCTTTCTGGGAGGTCTTTTCAAAAAGGATGAGTCGAAGAAGGTCGACGATCCGGATCTTTTACTGCTCAACGCACTCGAGAAGATGAGAGATTCTCTTTATTCAGATGCCAGAGACATCATGAGGGAGATTCTGCTCAAGGCTCCCTCCAGGAGGGCCGTCAGATTCTTCATCGGCCAGACTTATGAGAAGGAAGGCCGGATAGACAAGGCACAGGCATTCTACAATGATTTCCTCAATGTGATGCAAGATTCGCCGGGGTACTGGAAGCAGAGGCTGCTGGCCGGAGGGATCAATCAGGCAGAGGAGATGGAGAAGGCATATCATCGCTGGATAGGCGGCTTCATGGATTCATACGAGCCCTGGATGGAGTATTGCTTATTTCTCTCTGAGAAAAAGCTTCACGCTGCATTGAGGATTGTTATATCCTGGCTTCATCGGACCTCTTTCTCGCTGTGGAATATTGACAAGTCATCCACGCAGTTTCTTGTAATCAAAGGTTTTCTTGAGCTATATCTGGAAAGGTTTCAGAGTGCTCTGGAGAGCATTGGAGCGGTTCTTGCCAGAGAGGCTGATCACACTATCGCTTTAATGGCCTCCGCACTCTGCCATCAGTTACTGGGAGCAGATAAGGAGGTGGAAAAGCTCTATGCGCAACTGCTGGAGTCGGATGAGCTGAGAGGCCTCCCTTCATATTTTATTGCTGAATGGTATGTGAAGCAGGATCTCATAGATAAACCAATGTCTGTGATTGATAAGGCAATTCTGGAGTTTCCGAATTCCATATTCCTGATGTTCAGGAAAGCATGGCTTATGGCAACTCTGAAGGATTACTCCGGCTTTTTCAACTACTGTAATGAGATCTATGCCGTTAACAGAGACTATGTTCCCATCAAGATCCTTCGCGGAAAAAGTCTGTTTGAAAGTGGAAAAGTCAATGATGCAATGTCAGAGCTGTCTCATATACAATCGTCAGGTGACAGAAACGTATTGATACAGAAAGATATCGCATTATTGTACACAGCAGTTGAAAACTGGAATAAGGCGATATCTCTTTATCAGGAGGTGCAGAAGTCATATGGCCTCGACTTCCAGGCTTATATGGGGGAGGGAATAGTCTATTGTCTGATGAGAAATTACAGAAGTGCTGCCGCATGTCTGGAAGAAGCTCTCGAGCTTAATCCTCACGACCCCGATCTGTGGCAGTTGACAGGTGCCGTGTATTATCATCTCAATCGATTTGATGAATCAGGAAGGTGCTGGGATATCGCTCTGCGTCACAGATGCAGATTTGTTCAGGCATGGATCAACAAGGGAATTTTTCTCTATCTCATGGGAGAGTATACTCAGGCACAGGAGATTGCAGACAAGGTACTCCGGATGGAGCCTGAGAATTCATCGGCGCGTCTCTGCAAATCGCGCTGTCTCTGGAAGGCAGGAAGCCATGAAGAGGCGCTGCGCGGGGTGGAGAAGGCTCTGTCGTCTGATCCACTGAATATTCAGAGTTGGGTCCTGAGGGGCATTCTGGAGTATCTGCTTGGCGATTTCGAGCTTAGCTTTCAGAGCTTCGATAAGGCAACCCAGATTGACAACAAGGATGCCGATCTATGGTACGATAAAGCTCTGTTGTCCCTTCATGCGAAGAACTACTCAGAAGCGCGCCGTTCTATAGACAGAGCTATTGCCCTCGATCCCTCACATTTTGAGGCGCTCATAGTACGGTTCGCCTTTGAGCGGACCAATCAGCAGATTGTTAATGAGGAGCTTCTGCTGCCCCCTGCCGAGAAGGCCGATGATGCAAAATACAAAGCGTGGAAAGAATCATATGATCGCACAGGTGACCCATTGAATGGGATGATGCCTAAAGAGGTGAATGCCGAGCCATTTACACTTCCCTTCTCAATGGCTTTCCAGCTTTCAGAGCCCTTTGAGCTGCTCCATATGCTGAGTCCATCGAGGATACAGTAGTCCAACCTTTGCTTCCGATACCGTCTTTACGTGTTGTTCAGTCAGTTCACTACGATTGGCTCCTGTGCCGAGCTTTGAGAAAACGTACAACGTCGGCATAACGCCCTTCACGGGCTAGAAGCAGGACTTTCAGAGCAAAGGCCTCCCGTGAAATAAAGAGATTTAATGAGCGATCTGCTGTGGTGAGCGCTTTTTCTCTTTCATTATTGCGCTCATGATACAACGCCTGAGCCAGCAGCTGCCGTGCCTTCTGGCGGATCATATCCAGTCCGGAGCGGTCACTTCCGCATCGGTGGCACTCTTGCGTGTCCTTCCATGGAGCCCTGCAGACAGGGCATAGAAGGGGTTCGTGAAAAAAGTTGTCAGGCAAGATAGAATAACAGCTCCTTAATATTTTCCATTGCTCTGTCTAGCGCCTCGCTGTCTTCTGAATCCAGAGCATCCCTGATCTCTTCCTGGGCGTTGATGATTTCATCACGATCATCATCGGTGACTGAGCCGAGTATCTTTCTTGCTTTCTCTATAAGTAATTCTGCCTCTTTTCTATTTCTGGAATCAATCGTTGGAGAGCGGGAATCTGTTTGGCGCTCTTCACTGTATTCTTCATAAGGCAATGTTTTGTCACTATCTTCATCAGGAGCCCGGAGAAGCTTCAGCCTTGATCGTGCTTCTTCCAGATTTATAATGGGAGTGGCCTGGAAGGCATTCCGGATGGTTAGAGTGCCTTTAGTGCCTGTGCTCTTTTCTTCGGCTTTAACGTGCAGAATGCCGTTCACATCGAGATCCATGTGGAAGACTATCTCATTGCCGGCCGGTACCCTGCTGAGATTTTCCATCTTGAACTCACCGATAAGTATATTTTTCATGGCATCTCTGTTCTCTCCCTGATAGACAGTCACATCTACCGCTTTCTGATTATCCACGGCAGTATAAAACACCTCGCTGCGGGAGCAGGGCAGAGGTGTATTTCTCTTGATGATGGGGGCAAAGCAGTGAGGGTACCACATTCCGTCCATCTCGCTGATACAGCTCGTACCGTAGGTATAAGGAGTTATGTCTACCAGCACTCTGTCAACTTTATGTCCTTCAATCAGAGCAGCTTCGACTGCGGCGCCCATTGCAACTGCCAGATCCGGGCTTATCTCATGGCGGGGAGTGATGCCAAACTCCGCTTCTATCATCTTCGTCACCAGCGGCGTTCTTGTAGTGCCACCTACGAGAACGATCCTGTCAAGAGAGCCAGCCGTGATTCCGGCATCTTTCAGGGTGGTCTGAATGGCTCGGATCGTTTCCTCTACATAAGACAAAATCATCTCTTCAAAATCATCCCGTGAGATCTCCTCGGAAAGATTCAGAATCCTGTCCCTGCTTTTTATCAGAGCTTCTTCATCTACTCTTGCAAAAGGATGTGTCGAGAGATGTTTTCGTGCCTCTTCCACCGATCGGAGAAGACGGGCTGCCGCAGTGCAGTCGTCTTTCAGCGGGATGCCGTGGAGCTTCGTAAAGGCTGCGGCAAAGTGCTCGAAGAGCGCATCATCGAAGTCATCGCCTCCCAGGTGGTTGTTGCCGTGGGAAGCCAGAACCTCCACGAGCCCTTCTTCTATCTGAATGAGTGATGCATCGAAGGTGCCGCCTCCCAGATCGTAGACGAGTATCTTCTGGGAGCCTTTTCGATCCGGCTCGTAGACAAGTGCGGCGGCAGTGGGTTCATTGATGATCCTTACCACTTCAAGTCCGGCGAGCTCACCTGCCGATCTGGTGTCTTTCCGCTGTATATCAGTAAAGTACGCCGGAACGGTGATCACAGCCTTTTCGACCGGTTCACCCAGATACCGTTCGGCACGCCTTTTGAGCTCGGCCAGAATGAGCGACGAAATCTCAGGCGGAGAGAATTCCCTGTCTCCCATTGTCACTTTCACCGCCTGTCCCATCTTTCTCTTAATGGATCTGACTGTACGCTCCGGATAGAGCGCCCATTGATTCCGAGCCTGATGGCCCACCAGCAGGGCCCCGGACTCAGAAAGTCCCACCACTGAAGGAAGAATTGGATCACCCTGTTCTTCTATGACATGGATTTTCCCATTTTCGTATAATGCAATTTCAGAATTGGTGGTTCCCAGATCGATTCCCACGATTCTCGACATCGGTATTCCTCTTTTCTTTCACTCATTGTTGGGCTTGTTGTCTGCTGTTCACTTCAGCGAGATGGGCGCTGAGTTTTTTTCGATACGATGACCTCTGCCGGGAAGAAAAGCCGGCCCTCACGTGAGAAGCCGAGGTGCACCACATCGTATACGGTGCCGTCTTTTCCTCTCTCATCGGCTGCTACTGCCTTCATTACGATGGGGTTGAACGCCTCTCCCGGTTTTCCGTGAACTTCTATGCCCAGTGCCTGAAACTGTGATTCGCATTTTCGCAGCAGTATCTCGTGTGATTCCAGCAGATCTTTGAGCATATGATGGAGCCCGAGAAGGCGCAGAAAGGCTTCTTTTGATCTGACCGCCTTCTGTACCAGAGGAACAAGGCGGGTGACGCGGTCGTAAAGCTCAAAGAGAGGCTCAATATATCGGTCAACCGGCACTTCTTCGCTTTTTCTTTCTCCAACAGAGCTTTGTATCTCTGTCAACCCTTCCCTGAACTCATCGATAAAAGCAGCATTTCTCTTCAGATCCCGCTTTATATCCTCCCTGATCCCCTTCATCTCGCCATACAATGTGAAGAGATCCACTTCAGGGAGTGAAGGGCTCTCAACCGGTTCATCATATGACGAAATGAGTGACAGACCTTCCCGCATCCACGCTGAAAATTCAACGGTGAGCCGCTCTTCCTCGGCGGAAGCGCCGTGTGTGGAGTCTGTCATATCTTCCTGCATTTTCTCAGTATCTCCAATAGTGGTACAGGTTGGCGCATCCCATCTTTCATGAGCTCTTTCTGGAAGGCCTTGCCATCAGGATTGTGATCGTATTCAAAAAGAAGCGATTCCAGGCGTGCAGGAAGATCCTTCAGTCTTTCGTAGGCGTTCTGGACCTCCTTGAACCCCTCTGGATCCCTGTCCGGTGGGTGTTTTTTCACCAGGGCCACATATCGCTCTCTGATCTCTCCGTCACCGGCTCCCTGTGAAAGGCCTAGTACTCTGAAATAATGGGATATGCTTTTTTCATCTTTCATCAGAAGAGCTCCAACTGTTCATAGTGCAGTCTTTTTTCTCTGCTTTTCCGGCCTTTGCCGTCCTGCTCGATATCTGCCTCCATTTCATTTTCGTATGCTTCAACCTCGAGTGTCATTTTCAACATTTTTATTGCTGTAACGGTCATGGGGTCAGAAGGCAGACCGAGATATCTCAGCAGCTTTGCCGCACTCTTTTTGAACTCCGGCGACATGAAGGGCGGGAGCTGCATAATGATCCTTTTCAGATTTTCTTCGGTAATTCCAATCGTAACTGCAAGTGTCTTCAACACCTCTTCCATCTCGCAGAAGGGATCTATTTCATCGTCTTTTTCGAGATGGCTTCTGCGCCCCTTCTTTGTGGAGCCGCGCCTGCCGCCGGGAGAAATCTCATCGTCATACTCATCGTCACTTTCGTCAAAGGAATTCAGGAAGTCATCAACGTCGAAGCCGTATCTTTTTGTTGATTCCGTTTCCTGGGCGGCAATGCGACATTCATTCAGAAAGCGGGTAATCATCTCCGCACAGCTGTCATCGTGTCTCTGCTGCAGAGTCTCCCGCCATTTTTCCATCATTGTCCTTTCTTCGTCGTTTAAACTACGCGGCCTGAAGCTGCACTTAAATGCAATAAATCTGTAGAAGGCGAAGCGGATGTTCGAGGGAAAGGCTTTTGATGCCTTTTCAATCATTGATGTTACTTTTTTCTCTTCTACCTTTCCAAGTCTGATAAGGTGGAGCAGGTATGAAAGAACACCGTCGTACTCTTCCTCGGAAAGTGTTTTATGCTTGAACTGACTCACCAGGTGGAGAATGAGCTCCATGTCAAGAAAGCAATTATAATAGGGGGAGAGCAAAAGGCTGGCATGGTGGAGGCGGGTAATAGGAAGAGGCGAGGCGATGGACTTCTTTTCAATCATTTTTCTAAGCTCGCTGCAGTATGGATCACAAAACGACTGATGAGCATTGAGGCGCCTGAATTCTATGATAACTTTCAGAAGTCCGTTCTCATGATGCTCCTGGGCACCGAGTCCTACCGAAATATGCTTCTCGCCCTCCTTTTTTCTCTTCAGCATTACCAGAGTGCATCCATATTTAATCGTGGCATCGGCTTTCCATTGACCCTCAGTTCTGTCCTGAAGCACTTTATATGCAAAGGATACCTCTTCACTGTTATTCTTGAAATACATCCTGCGCGCATAATCGATGAAGGCACGGTAAAGGCGTCCATTGGCAAAATTTTCCAGCGATTCATTAGGCGCGAGAGCAATGAGGCTTTTCTTCGCTCTTACCATGGCTCCAGACTGCAGGTCGGCTTCCAGAGCTTCCATGCGGGCGTCCTCATCATCGGGAAATGCTGCCGATAGACGGGAGAGCCATTTGCTTCGCTTGCTCTGAGGAAATGCAGGGTCTCTGAAGAGGGAAACAGCTTCAAGATAGAGAGGTTTGTGTGAAGGATATAGCTTAATGGCACGCTCAAGGGTTTTTTCGATATAGTCGATATCTCTTTTGGTAAGCCTGTCCTGGCGATATCGCAGGAAGCCCTCCGATGTGTCACCATTCATTCTGCGAATTCTTGCGATTCTGAGAAGGATGAGAGATATCGCCTTCATCTGTATCTTCTCATCAAGCCAGCTTACCGGATGATTCTTTTCCAGGTATGAGACAAGGTTTCTGAAGAAGCCCTCCTCTTTCTCAGTGTGCATCTCTTCAGCCTGGAGCGCCTGGAGTCTGTCGAGGGAAGGCGAATCAGGAATATAAGCGGTAAGGTTGGGATAGTTCACGAGCGGTTTTCTGGGTACAGAAAGTCCTGTAGCAGCAAGCATATTCCAGAGGAATGAGGCGAACTCTTTACGTTGTACAAGCGTAAGCGAAGTGCCTTTCAGTATCTTTTCTGCAGTGGTGAGGGCCTGTGGTATCCTTTTTTCTCTGAGATGAGTCTCCATCTCTTGGGAAAGAAGTCCATCAATGGACTTTTTCGGATCCATGGCGATCCAGAGCTCTGCTGTTAATTTCATCTCATCGAGAAGAGAAGATGCAGAGCCCTTCTCCTCCCCGCTCTGCCTGATGAAGGAGAGCAGGGAGCGGCCGGCCTGGGCTGCTCCGGAGGTCGGAGGTATCTTGTGCAGCAACTCCACAGTCTCTTTGTCGCGCTTTTCAAGAAAAGCACAGAATCCTTTCAGAAAAAGCTTCCAGAATCTGAATGGCGAGCGGAGAGGGAGCCGCGTCAGAGTATCTTCGGCTCTGCCTATATTCCCTTTCTCCAGCAGTGAGAAAGCGGTGAATATTGCTTCAGCATCGTTTCTGAAGAGTTCGTGGGAGGAGAGGAATCGGGACGATTCCTCATCGAGGATGACGAAATCTGCACACCGGGCATCGAGGGAGAGCTCTCCAGGTCTTTTCTCCGCCTTTTTTCCGGTCCGGGACGCATAAAGCATTTCGAGTGCCTTTTCCCATCTCCTGCCTTTGAGCAGAAGAGCGATAAGGCCGTCGTGATGGGATTCTTCCACCAGGAGCCAGGGAGATGGCGATATGCTTTCAATGAGCTCCAGCGCCTCAGGGACCAGATTCTTTCCTGCCAGTTGAACTGCTCTCAGCACTGTATAACGTTGAAGTCGCATACCGGCATCGGCGCCTTTGCTTACCAGGGTCCTGGCGATAAATATCAGTTTGCGGTAGTTGCTCTCTGCCAGATAGCGCTCTTCCTCTTTCAGGAGTTCATCGACAGACATATCGCTTTCACAGCGCTTTGCCGTTTTCTTTTTTTCTTTCTTATGCTGTTGTTTTTTCTTTCCCTTAGACATGACAATACTTTTTACTGAATTGTGTTGACTTCCGTAATAAATTGGTAATCTCTTGTATAAAAAAAAGAGAGTTGCCTGTTGTAAAAGCTCTAGAATTCTGCGTCAATCAGGTTGACTGTGTCTATTCAGCGAATAATTTCGCATTAATACCTGATAATTCCTTTAATCATTTGAGCACTTTCATATTTTGTTGTAAAATGGATATGTGATTCTCGTTGCATGGTGAAAAGACTGAGGGAGCCTGCACGAATGAATAATATGGTGGTGCAATAATGGGAATTGAAGCATCTGGGAGCCGGGGAAAGGGAAGCCGCAGGTTTCCCGGGAAGGATGGAGGTGCGGGAAAAAAGAGAGCCGTTGCTGCATGGCAGCATCGGGCGACTTTTATGAAGCAGAGCCTGGCTGATCTTCCAAACAGAGTATTTTAGAAAGGATAAGATTTCATGCTGCAGAAACTGATTCCCCTCTTTATCCTGTCTCTGTTGGCTACCGGATATCACAGGGGAGCCCCTCAGAACGGTGCGGAGTCTCATATGAGCGGCTCTGGCAGCAGCAGGCAGAAGGTCTTTCCAGGCGGCACGCCCCGCATCACCATCTATTTCAATGAACGAGGTGTTAGCAGGCATAAACCTGTCACCATCTGGGACCGGAAGATAATTGACAAAGTGCTGAAGATGCTGAAAGAGAGCAAGAAGGAGATAAGTAAGCGTCTTTTCAACCACACATCCACCATTGCAGAGTCGTGCGGGACAAGCTACTTTGATGATTTTTCCGGTAGAACGACGTTCCAGGGCAGCAGTTGGCTAACTACATCAGGATTCTTT
>Ga0302251_1000625_pt1 | contig 29709 bp, 42 predicted proteins | sample AAG_RA_Gln_MG_FD_193534 | JGI IMG/M metagenome (GOLD analysis project Ga0302251, IMG submission 193534) | Enriched activated sludge microbial communities from anaerobic digester in WTTP, New Holstein, Wisconsin, United States - AAG_RA_Gln | ecosystem: Engineered > Bioreactor > Anaerobic >... | reverse complement strand
TATATACACGCTGTAGTTAGTGCTGTCATTCCCTGTTGTGCCGTCACTACAATAACGACCTGAATTATACCCATAAAAATTATTAGATGATCCAGTCGTATTTAAGTAACCTGACTGATGCCCATAAAAATTATTATACGAACCAGTCGTATTTGAGTAACCTGAATAATACCCATAAAAATTATTATATGCCCCAGTCGTATTTAAGTAACCTGACTGAAGCCCATAAAAATTATTATACGAACCAGTCGTATTTGAGTAACCTGAACCATACCCATAAAAATTATTATATGCCCCAGTTGAATTTGAGTAACCTGAAGTATACCCATAAAAATTATTAGATGATCCAGTCGTATTTGAGTAACCTGACTGATGCCCATAAAAATTATTATATGCCCCAGTTGAATTTGAGTAACCTGAAGTATGCCCATAAAAATTATTAGATGATCCAGTCGTATTTGAGTAACCTGACTGAAGCCCATAAAAATTATTAGATGATCCAGTCGTATTTGAGTAACCTGACTGATGCCCATAAAAATTATTATATGTCCCAGTTGTATTTGAAAAACCTGCCTGATTCCCATAAAAATTATTATATATCCCAGTCGTATTTGAGTAACCTGACTGAAGCCCATAAAAATTATTATATGATCCAGTCGTATTCGAGCTACCTGCAGAACGCCCATAAAAATTATTATATGATCCAGTCGTATTCGAGTAACCTGCAGAATGCCCATAAAAATTATTAGATGATCCAGTCAAATTATATCTTCCTGAGCCAACCCCAACAAACAGATTTCTTAATGGACTAAGCGAATTTCGTATTTCGAAGGAATTAGCTCCTGTGTTATCTTGTATAACGTATGTTGCATTATAGGGAGCTGTGATTTGTTTGATACTTATTATTATAGTTTTGTCAAATGTACTGCCAGGTGTTATTGACAGAGTTCCAGTACTTGTTGCTTTAACCCCCCATGTAGAAGAACTACTATACGAACTACTGGTAACACCACCAAAGGTAATTGTAAATGAACCAGTCGTTCCACCACTTACGGTAAATGTTATCTGATATAAATTATCAGTTACTGCCGCCAAGGTATTGGTTAGTGCAGTCGTATTGCCTGCTGTATGCGTGAATCCTGTTGCAAAGTCACCAGTCCAGTCCGTTGCAGTCCAGTTACTTGCACTAAGTAATTCAGCCCCAAGAGTTGCAGACTCTTGTGAGGATGTACTCTTTTGTGTTAAGGTATTTATCCCCGATACACTTCCATAATTTTTCAGTACATTCACCCCCGAACTGTCTTTCCACAAAACGCTTGACGTATCCGCCTTATAACTCAGTTGTGCCGTTGTGAGGGTTTTGGAGTTGAACGCTGTTGTATCCGCTAACAATAAAAACTTTGTGGTGTCACTCAGTGCTATCCCCTGCCTTATTGGGTAACTGTTGAGAGTCCCGTCAATTGCTAAATTTCCGCTGGCATCAAAGGATGCGATTTCGTTGGTGTTTTGATAAAACTTTATCGGTTTTGAACTGTCTGCGTAAATGTCTGTCTGACCGTTATCCCAAAGGGTGATGGAGCTTTTTTTACTAACCGCATACCAACCATCCGTCCCACTTAAAACAACTCTATCATTATAATAAGGGACTGATAAAACGCTTCTAACTCTTCCGCTTGTGCTATATTGCATTTTATGAGCAACCTCTCCAGCTGACTGAGTAAACATTAACATATTACCCCAAACGTTAAACTGTTCCGTTTGTGGTGCTTTATTAAGACTAATTTTTTGATTAAAATTAAAAGGTCTAAAATTTACCGGGACATTAATATTTAAACTATCCCTGAAAATAATATCCCATTCCTTCGCATAGGTGGAAGTGTCCCCCAAATTCGGAATCTTAACTTGAAGCTGGTTAGTTGCAAAGGTCTTACTCACTATTTGAGTCGTGTCGATTGAACCCTGACTTATCGGAGTTGTGAAGAACACATCTGAACCGAATTTAATATCTTTGAAGTTTACCGGGACATTCACCCCAGCACTATCTCTGAATAAACTTCGTGAATAGCCCACTTGTGCAAAGTTTGCACCTGTTAAGGTTAGTAAAGTTATTATTAAAAGTATTCTTTTCATTTTATCCTCTTATGCTAAAATTATCCAGTTAGTTCCGTCACTCTGTATTGTTAAGGTGTCCCACTGTGAATTTATTTCAATTGTGGAATTCCCGTCTATTGTTTCACCGTCTTCAGGTGTTACAATAATTGAGTTCGTTGTGGAATCCACTTTCTTAATGATAAAAGTGATTCCCTCATTATCCACCGCTGTTGGAAGTGTTAAATTAATATCACCCAAACTCGCATCACCCTTTATTGTCCTATCACTCACAAGTGCCAAATAATCAGCTGTTATTGTGGAAATCTGTTTCAGTCGGTTTATCTCGGTTGTGAGTCTGTTTTCTGCATGATAAATATTACTCATGTATAAAACGGGTGATGTCCCCCCCGAAGTATCCATATAGATTTTATATTCACCGTCAGGAACTGCATTTCTGTAATATTGCCCGTCCCTTGTGGTGTCCAAAGTAAGTTCCAGGGCGTTTGTGGGATAGGTATCCGACTGAGGAACTAACCAAATACGGGCTGTTGTAATCGGAACACGCCCTGTTGTTTCAAAGAACTTGACAAACTTACTACTCGTTGCCATATATAACTCCATTTCTCCATTTATAAAATCTTGTAACTGACTGACCTGCTCTGTTAAGGATAAATTTGAACTTGTAAGGGATGCAACTTGACCTGTGAGAGTTCCGTTTGTTTCGGTTAAGGTCGCATTTTGAGAGCTTAATAAATCCACACTATCCTGTAATGTCTCAATGTCTTCTTCTAATCCTAAAATCTCGGTTTCTAAATCCTCATAATAAACCGTGTGAGTCGGAATCATTCCCTTATATGCTATTGCCTTGCTTACGTCTATTTTTCCGTAACCGTTGTAAATATCCCACCCGGCGTTTAGTCTGTTATCTTCTGTCTGTAATGCTGTTGCACGTGCTCTAAATCTTGCCTCCCACCAATCACAACTCAGGGTATCTTTTATTTTTAGGAGCTTCCCTAAAATTACTCCGTTTGAATAGCTTGATAAATCCCCGGGGACTGCATCCGTTAAATCATCATCCCAGAATTCCAAGCCGTTCCCGTAACCCGTGTTGTTTTTATTCTCAGTATCCCCAGCACCTGAAGGCACAACTGCATAGGGTGGCTCTTCCTCTGCAAAGACCGTTAATAGTTCACTTGTGTTTGAACCCAAGGGATAGAAACCAATAACTCTCGGATATAAGGGAATTAATGAACTAACCGCACTTGCTACTCCTGTATAGCTCCTGAGTATTGCCACAACATCGGTATCACTTGTGGCGGTGCTTATTGCCGTTGAAAGGTCTGCAACTATTGTAATATCAGAGGAAATGTCGCTCCCATAACCGCTTAAAATTGCAGCCTTGCAAGTGTTGGCGTGCCCTGAGTTGCTGTCTGCTATTAATATTCTTGCCATTCTTTTTCCTTATGGTGGTGTAGTTACGCTGGTTTTATACATACTAACATAGTCCGTACTCATAAACTTTAATATTAAGTAATCGTGATAGGCGGTTGTTTGATAATAGGTTTCAATCTTTTCGTAAAGCATAAATGCTATTGCTGTTCCGTCTCCGTCTGTGATCGGGTTCGCAAAGTCTGAATGCCTGTAAATTTTGAATTTAGTCCCTACCAGTTGCGCCAGGGCTTGATACTTAGCTATATTTGCAGCGTCATCACCGGTTTTAAATATATGAATGCCTACATCAAAGAACCAGTGTGTTCCCTTAAGAACTATTTCCTTATGCCCGTTAATAATGCTGGTATGAACCAGATACTCATTTTCAGGCTCGTCCCTGAGTATCCGGGCATTATCCAAACTTGTCTCTGTGTAAGGGCTTGCGTGCAATGCTATTTTCGGAATGCCCGTTCCAAATATACTCATAAACTTGCCTCATATTCGATATTATAAACCTGCTCTGCAACATCTAAATTTATCTTAAAAATATTATACTCCGTATTAAACACATCCGTTTTTATGCTGACTATTTTATCTGAAGTTGTGTATTGTTTCTTTTTATAATACGCAAGGGTTAAGTAATCCATATAAACCGCCGTTGGATAAGCTATCGATCCAATTGCAGCCCCTCCGGCTTTGTTCCTGCAAAATATCTTTACATTACTAACCATCTCAATTAGCTGGTCTTTTTGACCGCTTGATGACTCAACCGTCTCATCAATATCATACTCAGTCACAGGCACTGCGTATTCCTGTCGGTCGCTTGTGTAACGGGAGGTAACATAATAACCAAGTGAGGGAGCTATATTGTGCTTTTCGGAAATCCCGTAAATATAGTCATCGCCCACCGCACTTGTATAAAAGTTATAAATCATTTTAAATTCCGGGGCTGTCCTTGTCCCTGAAATCATTATTGTAAACCCTAACATTGAACACAACTCACTAAGCACTTCAAATAAAGTAACTTGGTTATCCCAATAGTTCTGGGTATTGCTGTAATTTGTGTCTATTAAAACGTGATGTGCCGCCTTGTTTTGACCCCAGGCATAAAGCATATTCCAATCCATACACAAATCCTTAAGGGCGTAATCCGTACCCCCGGAACTGTGGAAGGTGGAAGTATCGACTGAATTAAAATTAAACGTTATTGTTGGGAAAGCTAACTTTGTAATACATTTTATTAGCCAATCAAGTCTCACGTTTCCGACTGTTATTGTCAAATTGGAATAATCGGACTCATACTGTTTGAATAATGTTTCCTCGTCAATCACCTCGACCAATTGAATCGTTCCCGTCCCACCGTTAGTTAGTGCTATCGTGGTTGTTGCATCCGGGTACGCACAAAGTTTGAACTTGTCACCGTCCACCACCTCAACATAATACACTGTATAGCTGTTCAATGGAGAGGGTAAATCACCGCCAACCGATCTTAATAAAACAGGGTAATCATTTTGCAAGCCATGGGTGGCACAAATTAGATGGTCATAATATTCAGACGTGTCGATAACAAGGGGAGAAGTCCAAACCCCAATATCTGTAATATACGGATGTAAATTAGCATAAGTGAGTTTATATTTATTCAATAACTTGCTGAGGATATGTCCTACTTTTATTTCATAGCAGTCTGTTTGGTCGTTCAAATTAACCGCCTCAATGCAACCGAAATATTTAAGGACGGTATCAATTTCAACGTAAATATAATCGTCCACCGCCGGGCTGTATGATGCCTTATAGAGTTCAAAGTCAAATCCCTCTAATGCCAGGGAGTAGTCTCTGTTTCTTGAATGCAAAGGTATCTGATCACATTTGACAATGTGATTATTTATTAGGGTTGTATTTAGATAAATGTTAATAGTCACTGAATTTAATCCCTTGCCTTGTCAGTGTGTTTTCAGTCCCTTTTAATTTTCTGACTGTTGTTTTTACGTCCGGGGCATTATTATTAACAACAACCCTCATGTCCTTATTAACAAGATTCATGTTCATGGCGGCAATGCTATTATTTATGGAGGCAAGAAGTTTGCTTTCCTCCCCTGCTCTGCCTGCAGGGGTGACTTTCACTCTCTCCCCTGTTTCCACCATCATGGGGAATGAGTCGTTATTAAAGCCTTGTGGGACTGTGAAATTCCCTCCCCCTGCTAATTTCATTACCCCGTTGTTTGTTCCTAAGAAATTTCCTCCTGAATGTCCACCAATACCAAGCATCCCTAATAAACTCACTCCACCACTGGATCCCCCTAATGCAAATCCTAAAATATTTAAAACCGCCCATTGTGCAACTATTCTCTGAATGTCTGATATAACCGCATTCGCAAACCCTCCGAATATCCTTTCCATTGTGGAAGCATTCTCAGAGAAACGGATTTGTAACATCCCAAAGGCTTCAGCCATTGAATTGGCTGCGTTGGTTGTTAGTGAGGTCACTATTGCACTTTTATTTGCGTAGTCTTCAACTATTTGCTGTGTGGTTTCTTGAATTGGAACGGGCCTTTCGGTTTCCTCAACTCCCTGAATCTGTGTTCCCGGGACTGTTATCCCAGCGGAGCTTAATAATGCCGCCGCCTTCGTATCTGCCGTTATTGTTTTAACAACTTCGTAAAGTGCCTGAAGTTCCTCTTTTGTTTTTGTGATGTTAGTTTTACCGCCTCCGCCTGTTCCTGTTGGCGTGGTTGTGGGAGTTCCTGAAGTTTCAGACATCTGCTTTAATATCTCATCATTAGCTGCTTTTAACTTGTCAAGTTCTTTCTGTCTTTCGTTTACTATCCCCTTAATTATTGTATTCCTTCCGCTATCATTAACGAGGTGGCCTGTCTGTGTGACTCTTTGAAAACTGGGGGCGGAGCTTATATTTTTTATTTCTTTTTCAATCCTCATCTGATCAGCAATTCCCTTGTCATATTGCTGACTCAGGACTGCTAACCGGGCTTTCCTCTCATATTGGTCATTAGCAATGGAAAGGGCTTTTGCTAAATCCTGTGAACTGATTTTCTCTAAATCTAAGTTTTTAAGATATTCGGGATATTTTGACTGTAACTGACTCAGGGCCGTCTTCCGATCTGTCATCTGTCTGTTTGTGTCACCAATAACGGTTGTGAGGTTCTTAAACATTGCAGCCTCGCTCGCTGCGTTCTTTTCGGCTTCTGATAACCCTTTGTTTACTTCCTCTGTCTCATCACCTAAGAAACTCATAGCTGTAACAAGGGCTGTCACTCCCAGTGTTACCCATCCGATCGGGCCGATGCTTGTTAAGAATCCCTTCACGGCCAAACCTGCCGTCCTGAATCCACCTGCCACAATTTGAGTGCCTGTTCCTGTTGTTACCATAGAAGCCTGAGCCGCTAACATACTTGCTTTGAAGGTTGTCATATCAAATAACATAGCAAGTTTTAATTTGCTGAACATCGGGCCCAAACCCTGAACCGCCATTCCCAGGCTTCCAACTAACGGAATAGCTCCCAGTGCCGCCTGCCCAAACATAAATAAAGCTGCCCCGGTTTTACCCGTGCTTTCAAGAAACCCCTTGCTTGCATTGACAAAGGGAAGAATTCCACCTGCTATTAATTCCCCCATGTCCTCTTGCATATCACCATAAGCATTACTTAACTGCTTTAATGCACCGCTTGACGTATTTGCTGCCGTTGTGGCTTGCCCTCCGATCTTTTGGTTTAGCATATCCATTATTGCACCCATGTCCCCGCTTTTCAGGATTGTTTCATCTAATCCCTTAATATAGCGTTTTATCATAGTTGCATCCCCTGCGAAAAGGTCAGCCATAACCTTTACACTCCCAGCAAGATCACCTCCCATTAATGATGCAAGGTTCGCACTCATAAGAGAGGCGTTTTTTGTCTCATCTGCATTTAATCCCATAGCTTGGTATTGTGCCATTATTGCAATATAGGCATCATCCTCAAAGACTGTGAGCTGTTGTAATTCCTTTGCGTACGCCTGAAGTTCCTCTAATGCAGTTTTGGAACTATTCCCTGACATCTGCAAGGCGGTGGACAATTGTGCCGCTGCGAGTTCACCCTCTCCAAAGGCTTTTAATGGTTCAGCAAATAATGCTATCCCCTTACTTATTAACTCCAGCCCCTGATTTATTCCCGTGATTGCCATTCCGATATTAGCAAAGTTTGATATTACTTCTTTGCTTGCTTGAGAGCCAGTGTTCTTAAATTTATTTATTGCAGCTTCAACACTGCCTAAGTCTGCCTTTGTTTTGGATAGGTCTCCAACAGAGACATTTGCCTTTATCTGTCTTTCAAGTTTCGCCTTCAAAGCTGCATGAACTTTGTCAAGCTGTGAAAGTTTCATTTTCGCAAGTTTGTCGTCAAAGGTTAATTTAGTTTTACTAAACTCCTTTTCTATCTGTGAGGCTTCTCTTCCGGCTGTCTGTTTTAAGTTAGCTAAATCTTTTTTTAGCTTTTCAACATCGGCCGAAATCTCAACATATATGTCACCTATTTTCTCGCTCAAAATTTTCTTTCTCTTTCTTGTAAGTCAAATATTGTGCTCTCTCAGTTTGTTCTTTGTCTATCAGACTGATTTCTCCCCCTCCGCTTGCAACTGCCAACCTTATTGATTTATCAAGCATCTTGTAAAACCTTGTTATTGTTATCCCCTTAAGGTCTTTATCTGTTATCCGATAATAAAATTTAACGAATAGGGATGCCAGTTCGGTATCAACTATTTCAGGGTATCCACTTTTTTTTTATCCTCATCTGTCTCCGCTGGCTTGCCTCCCTCTAAAATGCTTATTTCGTTAGCAAGTTCACTCAATTGCTTAATACTTAAGTGTTTACTCAAATATCTGTGATTCAGTTTCCGCTTATAAATAAACTTCTTAAGGGGATTATACCAGGGAGTTGAAAGGTAGTTATATTTCAAACCACCCTCAACAAATTTTGACATCATTAAAATGTTTGTTGTGAGATCAAACATATTCTCAACTGACGTTGTGCTAACAAGGACATCCCAGGCGTATCTTTCAGTTAGAACCAAGTCCAAACCGAAAAGATTTATAGGCTTTTTATTTATCATGATACGATTAGAACCTTATGCTGTTCTAACTCACTGATAATTCTCCCTGAATAGTCGTACTTTGTTACATCATTTAACGTGAAATTAATTTTCCGACTTGTAATAACCACCATACCTATCCAGTAACAGTTGTACTCATCCGTTCCGTCCACTTCCGTTCCTGCCTCCAGTACAAAGTAACGCTGATCACCAACTTCCAGGGGCGTGGTTTCGTCTGTATCATAGAACTTACTGAAATTGATATTCTTATCAATATTGGACACAAGGTATTCCCGGGCCGTGCAAGTTGTATCTGTGATGTCTATTTCTTCCATCTGTGAATCTAAATCCACGTTAGTGATCCCGTGCTCTGTGAGGGTCTCACAAAGGAAGAAAGAACCCCCGGCTGTGTATGTTACAAATCCCGTACTGTTCACGGGAATTGAGAAAGAACTTTCGTCAATAACTGTCACAACAAAGAATCTGTGATTGAGAGTAGTCCATCCTTCGTCAATGAATCCCTGAACAAAGACAATATCCCCATCGGTTAGCTCTGTTGCATAGGTTGAATTTATAACCGTTGGGTTTGCGGCTGTCGGATCGTCTGCTAAATCAAAGGCCACGGATGCACTTATTGGGTTAGCACCTAATTTAAATGTTACATCTTTTCCTGCGTATTTTGCCATAATATTCCCTCTTAGGTTGCATTACCATAAACAAGGGCTCCCGTGATTCGGGCTGTATAATCGAACTTCACGGAATCAGCAAGAGCCGCTCCGATCTTTCGACCTGTTACAATACAACTTCCTGTGAATGCCTTGGCCCCTAAGTCAAGTTCAAAGACTAATGATGCACCAACCTCAACCGGGGTCTCTGTTGTATCATACCACTTCGACCAGGACATTGAGGCGTTTGCGAAACCTGCTAAATATTCCCTATTACCTGAACTGGCAGTATCCGTTACATCCAGTTCGTCAAGTGACTGATCAATTGCCGGATCGACTACGCCGACCGCCGAAGGCGTTACTGCCCCTATTTTGAAAATTACATTTTTTCCAGCTACTTTTGCCATTTCTTACTTCCTTTTCTAATTAAGTTTGATTAAATATTGCATTGATATTTGAAAGACATTTTCCAGCTTTGCCTGTCTGTCATTTTGTAAGGCTATACCAATAACGGTCGTGCTTGTCATTTCCGAATTCAGTAAAGCCTCGGATTTATAGAATTTAGTTTTTAAGTCCGCCTCAATTGTTTCCGCTCCTGTTAGAGTTCTATCATAAATATTTATCTGAATATATTCGTCTTTGAACTCTGAAGACGTATCTCTGTCAGTTACCCCTGTTATCTTAGTTGCGATTGCATAAGGAAGAGTGACGGTTTTAGGCGCCTCGTCCCAATAGAACTTATTATATATCCCAGCGACTGATCCACCCACCTTAAATATTGCACGTCTTAATTCGGTAATCATAAGTTTAAGACCTTAAGAATTTTAGCCTTATTCATTAAAAGCCCGGCCCTTAAAAACGGAGTGCCTCCCATAAAGCGAGTTCCAAACTCTATATGAGGGGCGTATTCAACAGGGGTGCCCACAATTACGGAGAGGCCGTCATCGCCTAATTGAAAGTTTATACTCCCCCTTAAATTTCCCGTATCCACCGGGCACAATTCTTTTGCAGCTCCCTCGACAATTTCACCCACTAAGATTAATTTGTTTTTCAGCCTCTCTTTCACATGGAGACTTATGTCATCTTTCCAGTTCGCAGTTCTCACTTCGTAAACTCCCCCTTTACTGCCTTGTGCGTTATTCCTACTCCCCCTAATAATGTCCCTCCGAAAAAGAGTATCTGATAACCGACTGTGTGAGTTGGAACGAACTGGCTCGCAAAAAGCATAATGGTTCCGATCGCTGTTTTCCTTTTGTCAAGGAAATCCCATACATTTTCATACCAAGTTTTCTTTTTCACAGTTTTGTAATTAGCCACGTTGTTATACTTCCAAGCGCCGCCGAAACCACCACAAGCGCCCCGGTTACTTTCGATGAGAACGTCTCCAGCTTTCTAATCCTTGTCTCATGGTCATTTATACAATCAATTTTCTGGTTTATTATTTGAACCTCCGTGAATATCTCGTTAATTTTTTTCTCCATGCTATCCACGTTAAAGCCCCTTTCTATTTCTTTATTGCTTTTACAAGTTCAAAAATTGCATACATTGTTTTAATGGATTTTTCCACAATTAACTTTGCTTTGTCTGAATCCACTTCGATAAGGTCGTGCACTAACAAGATCAGAGAATCAAGCTCCGCCGCATCCAGGTCGTTAAGTTCTGCGGGCACTGCATCCAAACCGTTTAGGGCTGCGGGAAGTTTGAACATCGGCGTCATAAAGTTCATTATGTCGCTTACTGTTATTTTCCCGTCTTCCCAACTTTCGATTATTGCATTTGCGAAAAGAACCGCAAATATTACTACGTCCTTTGTTTGTTCAATTCCGACTTCCTCTCCCGGGTTTTCGGGTAATTTCAAAGGGTATAATTCCGTTGGAACTTCAATCTTGAAATCAATCTTTTCTAACCCCCTCGCTGCTAATTCGTTTCCTGTGATCTTATTCATTGTGATAACTTTCTAAATATTTGAAATATGCTTTTTTTAGTTTCTCATCATACTTGTTTACCTTGTAACCGGGTCCGTTGTAAAACTTTGCAAAGTTTGCCCAATCCCTTGCAAGCAAAAAGGTGTGAATGTTTCTTTTTTTTAGGTAACTGACAAAGGACATTAACTGACCTTTTGTGCTGTTATAATTCGATTCAACAAAGTCAATCACATTGTCAAAACCGCAAAGTTCAAAGTTGAATCCCATTATTTGAAACATCCCCCAGCTCGTACTCATAAGGGCTGCAATAAGGTCAAGTTTTTTCGCTTCCTCTAATCGTGTGTATTCCCTCGCTCCGCCTTTGTATAATGACCGATCCCACTTAGGTGAACTTATATGGGGATGGGATATATTAAATTTTCCGTTTGTGAACTTGCTGAACCATTGAGCCTCAAATAATATCTTAGGTCTCCCATCCTTCAGAAATCCATCCCCAGCTGACTCAACATCTGCAACTGCCATAATGACCGGAACATCAATATTGAGCTCTTTCGCTGCTTCCTGAAAATCTGTTATGGTTAATCCTGTCATTATCATTCGCTCATTATTATTGATTCAATAGGAGTTTCATTTGTGTTAAGTTCCTGACCTTCGGGAATTTCCTCCAGGTCGATCTCAATATGATGGGTTAAGTTGAACGGGATAATCACTCCCTTAACATTGTAGACCTTTGTTCCACTCTTAACTAAGTCACCAAGCCTTATGTCTGAAACCTCGGTAAATAGTTTGTGTGTTAATAAATAACCCTTTCGTTCATTCTCAACCCTCTCATCACTTGTGACGGGTGCAATCTTTCCGTATTGACTGCCGATAATTGTGCTGTAATATGTTGAGTAGCTTCCTGCGTCATCTCTCAGGGAGCTTTCACGTGATACGGAAATAATGTCTGTATAAAAAGTTTCAATCATTACACAAAAGTGATAGTGGGAGCCGTTTTGAAAATCGTAAACAACTCTAAAATATTATTCGGGTATCCGTCCACCGTCCTGAAATCGTATGTTATTGAATACCCCCCTATTGTTTCGGAGCTTGCACCTTGCCCTTTTGGTCGGGAGAATAAATCATAATTGATTAATTGACTGAAGGGATACTTTATTCCGCTTGGATATTCACCTTCAGAAAAATCCTCATTCAGGTATAATTCCAGCCAGCTCTCAACTTCAGGGATTAGAGCCGTGATCGTTGCGTCGTGATCCGTACTACTAATCCCTAAAAATGATTTAACTTCGGCTAAAGTTATTATTGCCATTTTGGACTTTTAAGGTCGTCTGTAAATAAATAACTTTATTTTTGTGCTGTCATTCGTTACCCCGGCGCCGGCATCGAATCCGTAAAAGACTATTTTAGTAAACGGGGGCTGAATCAAATTGTAATCGAATGTTCCCCTCGCTGTTCTTGCTGTCTTGGTCCTGTTGCTGTCAATTGCTATTGTGTCAAGTGCATACCAGTTGCTATTATCCCAACTTCCCATTGCAAGTAAACGTACTCGTGTAGAGTCACCGGAATAATGAACATTATAGTTAAGGTCGTCACCCACAAAATTGAGTCCCTTACTCCAGAGGGTGTCGGTATCCTTCACAATTCCCTCAAATACATAATTCAAGCCCGTTTTACTTGCGACCTGAACACGATCCTGAAGCCACTGTGCCTGCGTTCCGATTGAGAGCAGTATAAAAACTGCAACGATTAATCTTTTCACTTTGTTTTCCTTCCTAATTTTTTAGGTTTGTTAATTTTTGTTTTCTCAGTGGGAGCTTCCGTTGTGGCTGCTCCCTCTGTTTCAAGTTTCGTTTCTTTTACTTCCTCAAAATTTCCGCTTTTAATTGCTGTTTCATAAGCAGAGCTTTCACTGCTTAACAGAAACACCATTCCGGTTATTTTGTTTTTTAACTTCTTAACTGCCATTATCTGGTTGTTCCGATGTTAGCAACTCCGACTGCGAGTGCTTTTGTGTTAAGTAACTTAGCACCGTAAACCTGCAAGCCTCTGACTGCATCGGCGAAGTATTTATCTGGTCTGTAACTTTCCATTTCCTTCAGGGCTGTTGCAAATGCAATGGCTTTTGAGGAACCGGCAATTATCTTGTTAAGATAGCCGTCAGTATTCGGGCAATTGTTACTCATATGAACCTGCATCCCGGAGATCAACTGACCTTCCACGATACCGTTAGCTCTCACTTCGGGGGAGCTTGTGAACCGTGCGTCCTTTGCGAGTAATCCCAATACGTCAGGAGGCACTATTACAAAACGCCCGGCAGAGGGGACGTTAGCTTTGTTGAGGATTGTTCCGAGGTCAACAATAAAATCATAAGCCTTGTACTCTTCGGCTCCGATTCCTATTGTTTCAGGTGCTATGTCAGTCCCCAAGAAGTTTCCTGAATCCACCCCAGTGTAAAGACCTGCAACATAAGAATCAATGGCGTTTGCTATTGCATAAGCTAGGTTTTCCATAGCACCATCTACGGTGTTAATATTCGTTGTGGCTTTTGTGATGTCCCCAACCATAAAATTGAATGACTGATTCTGGTCAAGAGTCAAATCAATTGAGGTCGTATCCACGTTGGAAGGATCGGAAAGACCTGTTCCATGAACATAAGGCTCGACCGTGATTGCTGAAATGTTGTTTATCTTAACTACGGATGCGTTGGCTGCATCGCCTTCATAATCCGAGTTAGTTAATTTTCCGTAAACAAGGCTGTTCATTAAGTTATAATTAAGCCTTGCACTCCATACGGAGCGTGCTAAACTTGTGTATGCCATTTTAAAAACTCCTTTGTTTTAAGTTGTTTGGCTTTTTGTAAACTGATTAATTAAAGGTTCATTTTTAGCGAGTTCTTCTTTTGACATCTTACTAATTTTTTCAAGATCAAGGTCTGCTCCCTTTCCCGTTGCTGGGGTTTGTGGAACTTGCCTGCCACCTGCCTTAAAAAGTTCTTCTGTTGCTTGCTTGATTCCGTCTCGGTATGTTTCTTCATACTCAGTCAGGTTTTTCAGAGTGCTCTCCTCATCCTCCCCCAAGAATTTTTCCAGGTGCTTAGTGGGAATCTTTTTCTCTGTTGCATATTTAATTGCCAGGTTGTGCAATTCTTTCCGCTTCAAATCTCTTTCAAGTTGTGCAACTCTTTCCTCTGTTTTCCGCAAGGCTTTTTCCGCTGGGGTTTCTTCAGGATGTCTCTTTTTCATTTCCTCATCCACCCTCAACGGAAGTGTTTTTTCTTCAAAGGTCTTAAGTGCCTTTGTGACCTTTTCGTCGGAATAACTTTGTAAGAACTTTTTCCCTTCCTCTTGGTTTGTGAGATAATCCTTAACCGTTTCAATGTTCACCGGTTTAAGTGTTTCTGCAAACGCTGTCAATTCGGGGGGTGCATTATTGCTTTTTAAAAACTCGCTTATTTCTTTTACTGTCATTTTCTTTTCCTTCCTATCCTCAGAGTCCTAAGCCTCGTGAGTGTTTAATTATTAAGAAATCTTTGATGCTAAAATATTTTTTCCGAGTTATGGGAGTATCCCAAAAAGTCTAGGATTATTACTTTTGTTTGTTTTTTTTTTGATAATTAAAGGATAGCGGGGGAGTTTACGAAGTGTAAGGGATAAAATTTAATGCATGTGTATTATAGCAAGGGGTTTATGTCGGGTTTAATATGTTTAATTGTGGCTGATTTGACATATTAAAGCCCTTGTTTGGCGTGTTTCCTTTTCGGAGGGAAATTTCGGAAGGTTTTTTCCCTTGCAAAAAAGAAAATCCCAGAAAGTATAGGATTCGTTTGAATATGTACTGAAATCAATGGTTTTCTAAAATAAAGTGGAACTTTTCAAAAGCAGAAAAGCCCAAAGGGGAGGTCAGGCACCTTCAGGCTTTTTCCGATCACTCATCACCCGTTAAGGTGTGGTGCATTTCATTTGTTTGCTTTAATCCCTATATGTTTACCCTTAAAAACGTTGTGCACCTGCAATTTATATCTTGCTCCGCTATTCCTGTGAGTCCCGGTCCTTCAACAAGCTGACCGCCAGGGAACCGCCAAAGTCCGTCTTTGTTTGCCACAGCTCCGTCCATTTCCCTGTGATCGTCCCGTGTACGGCTGTCCTTTGTGGCAAGCCAGACTCTCTCAGTCTTTATTCCGAGATTTTCCGCTGCGACAATACTCGCATCAAACCCCGTGATCCGTGATGCTGACTGAATACGGTGCCCCTCGGTTCTTACAATTCGGATGGTTTTGTTTGCGAGTATGTCCGTTCTCTCGGTTATCCCCTTGCTTATCTTAGCGTATCCTTGCCCTGTGAGTAATCCTGTTGTAACCGAGTTCTTTATTTCCTGCGTGTAAATTTGTGCGTGGCTTTTCATTCGATCTGACCACTTTATTTTATCATACGGGTTGTAAAGAGCTGCGTTCACAAGTTTGTTGTCCAGCTGACCAAAGGAAAGAGGGACTCCTATTGACTTACTGAATGACTCGGTTGTTAGTGTGTAATTCTCTGTGTAAATATCCCTAAACTGTCTCTCTAATGCCTCTTTATTCGCTCCCGTTATCTTAGCAAGCTCCCTGCTTACGTTCCTCCAAAGGTTGTTAAGTCTGTCATAAGCATAACTGAGTTTTATCTCATCACCATATTTTTGATAGAGGGAGGAAATCTCTTTCTGAATTTGTTCCAAAACTTTCTCATAGCTCTTCGCAAGTTTTTCAGCCGTTTTGTCTATGTTCTTTTCAAGAAAGAGATCAGCTTTATTGAGTAATGCGTAAAGTTTGGAGTTTGGGCTTTCAGGCATTAAGGGATTCCTTATCTAACCACTGTAATTTAATCTGATTTGCTATTTGTGCAATCATAACGGGGGGGACACTCATACCGATTAAATATTTTGGGCGTATCCCATTAAAATTATAATCGGATGGGAAAGAACCGATTTGTTTTAATTTGTCATCTGATAAGTGGAAGGGGTGCTCAAACTCAATTAGTTTTGAACCGCTAGAGGAGGCGATCGTATTACAGACCTTGTCCCCATAGATGTATTTTGAGTTCCAATTGGTGGCTTGTTTGCCATTCCTTGTTAGCGTGTGGCTAAAATCCAAATCTCCCCTTTTCCTTAATTCCCATATTGAATTATCGTGAGGGCTGTTCGGTTTGCCCATAGCCCCCGTTATCTCTTTGAAATATACGGGCTTTTCATTAAACATCATTCTTAGTTTATTATATGATATTTCTTTTTTGTGACCGACAATAAAGACTCTTTCCCGTTTTTGTGGAACTCCCATACTCGCGGCATTTAATAAAAACACTTGTGAACTATATCCCCCCGAATCTAATTTCTCAATAATATTTTTAACGTAAGATTTCGCATTGCCTAAAATCAATCCTTTTACATTTTCTAAAATAAATATTTTGGGTTTTAATTTTAGAATCGTATCGCAATAAACAAAAACCAGGTCATCAAGAACTTGAATCTCTTGCCCTTCTAAAAATCGTTTACTTTTCCCCCAGTCTTTTTCTCTGTTTCCAGAAGTTGAAAAGGTACTGCAAGGTGGCGAGCCGTCTAAAATATCAAGATTATAAAGTTCATTCGGTAAATCCGTTCTTTTGTTAAACTCTCTCAAGTCCTGAGTATATAAATATTTTGGGTTGTGATTAATTTTATAAACCTCTGAAATTCTTTTGTCGATTTCAACGCCGCCTAAGTGATTAAAGCCTGCGAGCTTATAACCCATTGTGGAACCGCCGCCACAAACAAAAGTCCCAAATACATCGTAATTGTTTTTATTTATACCTGGCGCTGGGTATCCATCTTTAAGCTGCCATTTATAATTAAATAAGTGCTTCATAAAAAATACTCTCCGCTGTTTTCCCGCTATCTTTAATTTTCTTTTTTAAGAGTTCATACTCCGGCATTGTATACTCTAACTTAAAAAAACAAGTGCTTTTTTCAAGGTCCTCAACAAATATTTCTTTGTTTGCATCTGAGAAAGAATTATTCATTCCAGGAATATCCAATCCCCACTCATCTAACAATTCCGCATCCCAGTCGTTACCGAGCGCATCCCAATCCCATTCTCCATAACCCAAGTTGTCTTTAATGATAAACTCATTCTTTTGTTCCGCTGTCAAGTCATTTGCACGCACACAAGGCACTTGTTTGTATTTGAGTTCCTGAAGTGCTCTCAGTCTCATATTACCGCCAAGTACAATATTGTTCTCATCGATAACAAGGGGACGGAGCTCCAACATCTCTGGGAATTCCTGAATGCTTTTAACAAGTTTTTTATATTTATCGTCCTTAATTATTCTTGGGTTGTTTGGATTTGTTTTTATTTCCCTAATGTTAATTAATTCGGTTTTCATATGCTTAGTCTCAATTGTGTTTTAGCTGCGAGTCTTGCATTTGCTATTTGAATATATTCGGGGTTGAGTTCAATTCCGATATAATTAAACCCTAATTTTTCCGCTGCAATAAGTGTGCTCCCCGAACCTGTGAACGGGTCCAGGACTATCCCCCCCCTTGGTGTGACTAACTTAACAAGGTATTCCATAAGGGCAATAGGTTTTACGGTGGGGTGGTTGTTCCTCATTTTTGTTATTCTGTTTAACCCTATATGGTCTTGTAAATATTCTTCGTTTCCTTGTTCTATCTGTGAATTTGCCCCTCCGCTAAAACCAAAATTCTTTTCTTCCAACCCCTCGCATCCCTCATTCCGTTCGCTCTTTGAAGCCTTTGCACAATAAAAGAAACGGGAAGCAGAACCAGAGTCTCCACCGTAGTCTTTTCCTAACTGGTAGCCCTTATCGTTACCCTTAAACCCCCAACTGTGTTCTGGATTGTGTTGTAATTTGCGTTGGTGATTTGGCGACAAAGTCCCGCTTTTTGTCTCAGGAAACCCACTCAAAACTTCCTCGCTCCCGTCGTGGATTAGGTTTGCAGGGAAACGACCTTGTGAATTATACCTCATAAATTCAGCGGCTTTATCTGATTTAATTTCCATACTCCCATAAATGCCATTTTTGCCGAGCTTGCCTTTGCAGGGAGTTTTGTGTTCTTCAATACCCGACAAATCCACCCTGCAACCGTCAATATTTATCCCCCCTGTGTTCCACTTCAGGACGTTTTCGGCAATGGTCTTTTCGCTGATTGGTTTTCTTGCCACTGTGATAGGTTCTAATGCAGGTTTCAATGCAGTCCCCCAGCCTTCCCATTCGGAAGTGCCTTTGTCTACGCTAAACTCGGTTCTATCTGGGTCGTTGAAGCCACCGTTATCCATTTGTTCTTGGGCTGTCTTGAACTTAGCACCACTCTGTTCTTTAACGGCCACTATTTCTCTCTCGTTTCCCTGCAACTTATCCACCGCCTTCCCTATGTTCAAACTTTTGGGAAATCCGCTTCCATATATCCAAGCTATCATGTCCCTAATTTCAAAGCCTGCATCCTCTATACGTACCGCCATTCTGTGCTGTGTGCGAGTCCCTGCGAAGGCTAACAAGTGACCGCCAGGCTTCAGGACTCTTAAACACTCTTCCCAGACAGCTTGACTTGGAACATCATAATCCCACTTTTTACCCATAAAGGACAGACCATAAGGGGGATCGGTCACTATTGAGTCAATAGAGTTTTCAGGGAATCCCCTTAACACATTCAAACAGTCCCCCTCATATATATGATTTATTTCAATCATAAATTCCCTTTCTCCCTTTGTGCGAGCCAGTCAAGTACTATCACAAGCAATGCACCTGTGAATAAAATAACCGACATAACTTCAGGAATGAGGCTTATCAGTCTGCTAACAAAAAACGCCAACGTTAAAAAGGAAGCTCTGTGATACCAGGTCATTCAGTCGCTCCGTCGGTTGTTTCTGTTTGTGTGTTGTTATTCGCAAAGGTGAACCCCATCCCCTGCTCCTCTTCCAACATTGAGAGGGCTGTCTCAACATTCGGGATAAAAGGTAACAAGCCCAAAAGTATTTTTTTAGGGACTAATCCTGTTAGTCCTGTCACTACGTCCTTAAGATAACTAAGTTCAACTGGGAGGTTTCGGTTAAGTGTGATTTGAACGTCAGTATAAACAAGGGGTATCTGTTTTTTATTCCACGCACTGCAAAGAACTTGAAACATCTCTCTACTTGCTTTAACAAACTTTCTCTCTTTGCTTATGCACTTGTTTTCCAAACCAACCAACTTCCACTTTCGGGATTCTCCGCTTTGCCCTTGCCCTGAGAATTTCTCATCGCTCATGTCAACTGATTTGCTAAACTTGTAAATGTTTTCTGCAATGGTCTTTTTGTGATTCTCAATAATGGTGTCACTCAGGGACTTTGTCAGGAAAGAAACAGACGTGCCCTCAGGCATTGAGAATGCTCCCGTTTGCCTTGCCTGTTTAATAACCTCCGCTGTTGCTTCTGCTCCCGTGAAAATCATATATGCAAGTCTTAACTCTTCCAGTTCGTTTTGAACATCACTTTCAAGAATATCATAAGCATCAATCAGACTCTCAACCTTTTCAAAGTCCCCTTTGTTGCTGTCATTATTCACATACTCAATTAACGGAATGAAATCAAACATGTGAGGGATGGTTGTGTTCCCGTTTTCGGTCATTATGGTGTCAGGAATATACGCACCGCCCTCGCTGCTTATCCAGAAAGAGACGTTTGTTTTATCGTACCATTCAACCCTTGTAAGTATTTTGCTCTGTCCGTCGATAACGGTTGTAACGGGGTAATATATCATAGCATATTGAGTCTGATCCAGTGTTGCATCCTTAACAAAGATTGCTTCCCAGGGGTTAATGTTCATCACCCTTATTTCGCCGTTCTTATCTACGTAAAGTAAACGGGCTGCCTTTCCGCAAACTGTCATCATTTTGCCTGTGTGTGAGTCCAGGTCTTCTAAGTTATTTCTGAGTTTGAACAACTCAATTTCCTGAGTAATTTTATTTAGGGTTGCTTCGTTGTAATTGTCTGCTTTGATTCCATAAGTAACGGGTTTCCCCCAAAGATAACCCACGGCTGTATCCACAATGTCACCCCTGAAATCGTGTGCGAGTTTTTCGTTTATTTTATTTTCGTCTTCAAAGGTTCGTGAGAGGATAGGGACCGCCGTGCTTACCTGGTTATAAGCATTATAGAGTCGCATCATTCGGGTTTTTTCCGTTGACTGGTCTGCAATAATATCTGTTATTATCTTGCTTGTAACTTGCCCGGCTTGGGCTTCGATTAGTTTTATAATTTCGTTGCTTGTCACTGTCTTTTCCTTCCTGTTATAAGGATTTAGTTGCTTTAATTACTTTTTCACGTTGGAACTTTTCAAGCCCGTATCTCAGGGCGTCCAAAATATGATTATAGTCGTCGTTAGGTTCGTTTATCTTTTCGCCTGCTCCGTTATCTTTCCAGGAATAGTTATTTAATTCCAGGATCGTGCTTAAACATGAGGGGTGTACAATAAGACGGAACTGTTTAACAAATTGTATTCCGTTATTCACTGAGTCTCTTCCCTTTGCAGCTGGTTTAATTCTTAGAACTCCATTCCGTTTTATTTCCTCAATGCTTTTCGGCTCCGAGCTGTCTGCAATAATTTCTTCCTTTGCGAAGCCCTTGTATTTTATCATGTCTGCAATTTGATTGTTTAGCATGCCTTTTTGATAGTGCTCATCATAAATATAAATTTCTTTTTTATCCCTGTCAATCAAGAAGCAAACAAAAGCCGTTGGGTCCGTCGTATATCCGAAGTCAAGACCGAAACCGCTTTGAAGCTTAGGGTTTTCGCTGATCAGTTTATCCTTATCAAATAACCTTTCTTCCCAGTTATCATATATCAAGCCCTCACTCGTGCCCCATTCTCCCAGTCCCTCGACCTTATAGCGGCGTGGGTTCTGCAACATCATTTTATTAAACAACGCAATGTCGTCTTCGCCTAAGAACTCATTCTGTTTATACGTTGTTATCTGTGTGAAAGTATCTGAATCGTGCTTATCAAAAAATCTCTGTTTAATCCAGTGTTTTTCATTCCAGGGGTTCATGGTTCCCGTGATACTCTTAAATAAAGGTTCCGGCATACTCCCCCTTATTCCTAAGTCTATCATGTCAAAATCAGTCTCTTTGGTTACCTGAAAAAATTCTTCAAACCAAACCCAGCAAAGATAACCGCTGCTTACGGTAATAGAGGTTATTGACATAGGATCGTCAAGCCCCCTGAAAAGTATCTTTTGCCCTGTTGAGATGAGGATTAACTCCAGGGGACTGAATTTAACCTTCCAAAGTGAACCAACTCCAAGCCTGTTTATTGCCCAGATGAGTTGTGCGAAGGTGCTATCCTTATGAGTCCTGTCAATCTTACGGATAACAAGGGTGTTGGCATCCCTGTATTTTATCATATTGGCAATATGCCAAAGGGCCGCCGTTGTGCTTTTCTTGCTCCCTCTGCCTCCGACAATAACCCGGTAACGGTGACGGCTTTCCCAATAGGATTTATAACCCTTTCCAACAACCTCACTTAATTTTAATTTTAGTTCCAAAGATTAATCCTGTAAATCCTCAACAAAAGTGATCCTCTCAATCAAGCTGCCTGAGTGTTCTAACTGTTGGCTTTCTCTGAAGCCCTCAACAAATTGCAGGTATAATTTTACAGACCGGGGTTCTCCCTTCATGGCTTGAAATGACAATGCAGAAACGACCTTATCTGTGACCGCCTTAAAATTAGCTGGGTCAAATTTCAGGTTCTTAAGGTGATAATCAATTGTGTTAATATGAAGCCCCGTTTCCTCTGCCAGTTCCCTTAACGTCGGTTTTCTTTTTGTTCTTAAAAGTATCTTTGCAAAGGCATCCGTTATGAGAACGTGATTGAACTCATAATCAGTACGGTCGCCGACTTCACGTTTTTTCACGGTTTTGGAATCCCTCTTTTTCGCCTGTTTTTTCACTTCCTCAGTCCCTCGTGTAAAGAATGCGCTGAATATTTTTTTCCGTCATTTCGTATTTGTTCGCAAGGATTTCCCTCGCTTTCCGGCACGTAACGCCCTCGATTCTTAAATCAACATATTCCTTCATAATCTTGTAATCTCTTAAACTTCTTTCGTTTATTATTTTATCCTCAACTAGAACATTTATTAGTTTTTCAAAAGTTGTTTTCAAATTTCAGTCCTAATTTGTGAAACTTGTTAATATTTATCTATCCCAAATTGTCTAGGATTTTTGAAAATTTTGTATTTTTTTTCAGAACTGCCTGTCTGCGTTCATAGAGTTTCCGCTCCTTAACGTAGCAGTCGTGGCAGATAAGTCGTTTATTGTATGTCTCGGGGCTGCCACACTTTTTACAAATTCTTTCCTTTTCGGATGGTCTTCCCACAAGTGGGAAATGATACCAGCACTTTTTCCCTTTTGTTTTGTGCCAACAAATGAAGCCCCTGAATTGGACCCTCCAATACCAAGACCCCTTATGCCTCCCCTTTTTGTGTTGCTGGTATTCGTGTTCAGTGTACCAAACCACATACTTATTCGTTCCACATTTCGGGCATACGGGATAATCAGCCTTTTCTATGTCCCTGTGTTTGCCTGCTTTACTCTTTGCTTTTGCCCCCAGGGGTTCTTTTCTCTGTATTCTCATTCCCAATCCTTCTTTTTTAAGCACTCTCATAATTTCACCCCAATAGCTTCCAGTGCATCGTCCTTAAAGTTTTCATTTCTCACTCACTTTCTTTTTTGTTTTTCAGTGCATCAGCTAACATTTTAATTATGTCCTTTTTAGGAAATTTATTTATTTCTTTTTCCCATTCTTCTCCATAAGGGATATAATCTTTTTTTGTCTTGTCTCTCATCTCATTCTCCTTGTCTTAAAGTGATAATAATTTGCTCATTTTTCCTTTTTATACGTACACAATGTTCTTAGTCGGTAATGACCCCTATTGCCTGCAGGGCCTCTGTCTTGCTGCGTACCACATGGATGGGAGCTTTCCACCTTTCGTAAAACTCTTTTTGATACTGAGTAAACCGCTGCCTCTCAGGGTTCTTAATCTCAAGCAGGTGATTCTTTCCGCAATAACTAACAAGCAGATCAGGGCATCCGTAACCAACAGCACTAAGATCACAGACCACGGCTCCCGCTTGCCTCAGTATCTGAATTATCTCCAGTTGGTTAACGTCTGTCTTTTTGCCTCTCATTGGACTGCTCCTAATTTTTCAAATATCTCCTTAATTTCTCCCGGTGAAATATAATCCTGTTTTTCCTTTTCTAAATTCTCTCTTGCCTTTTTCTCAAGGTGTTCATTCCAGGCATTTTTGAGGGTTCCCTTAATCATACTCGCAAGGTATTGGGTGTTCTTTTTTGTCTCTGCCAAGAGTGGGTATTCACAGAAACAATCAACGGTCTTCAAGTACCCTGTCTTTCTGCTTATGCCTTTAGTTCCGGTGATAAGGTTAAATATCCTTATAACTTCGTTGTTGTGAGGTTCCTTTTTACAATAATTTCTAAACAAAAGTCTTATGGTGGCTTTAAGAGGTTCGTTTTGGTCAAAAGCTATAAAATTATAAAAAAAATCATTATTATAAACTGCGTTATTATTATTATTATTATTATTATTATTATTATTATTATTATTATTACGATTGGGTATAGATACTGTATCCATACAGTATGGATACTCTATGGATACAGTATCAAGGTGTGGAAAATAGACCGAATTGCAGAGATTTCGAAATTCAGGGCATTTTATGTTGTCTATCTCCTTTTTTACCAGTTTTAGGACTTTTGGGGACTGTGTGAAGTTGTGCTTAGACCAATTCAGCAATAAAACCTCCTTGGTTTCGTGGGAATATTTTATCTTATCGGCATCCTCAAAAACCTTAATAAGTTTATCAATTGTCTCCCCATTATACCCCGTTTCCAGCTCCATAATTTTCTTAGGTAACTGGTAACAACCACACTGCTGGGTTTTGCTGTTGGTCATAAGGTACAGGTAAAAATATTTCTGCTCAGGTGTGAGCTCCAGGACATAAGAATCTTGCCAGAAACTGACGTGAATCTGTCTGAATACTGCCATGTTAATACCTCAACCCTTTCCTGAAATCGTGTTTAAGTTTACAAGAATATTAGTCAATAGCACAAATGCAAGGGGGTATAGGTAAGGTATATTCAGGAAATATGCTAACACTCCAGTAATGATACCAAGTAAGAAACTATACCCAGTCCATTGACTTATGAATAATCTATGTAGGACGATGTTAATCATTGTTTTCTTCATTCATTTTACGTTGTAATTCTTTCATTGCAGCATAATGAGAACCTTCAAGTTTGCCTGTCTTTAACATTTTCTCTTCTGCAAGTTTTTCTACTTGTGCAATAAATTCATTAATAATATTTTCCTTAATCACGTTATTACTCCACAAGTAATTGTAAATGGTGGTGCTGGTCTGCAAGGGCAAGAACTTGTATGAGGTGAGTTCCCCCTGCCACATATAGGACATATCCAACCATAATTAAAAACAGTAAATGGTTTAGCTTCTGTTCCAGGTACAGGAGTGCCATTATCACCAGGGAAATTAGCTGATAATTTTCCTTCACTTGCATCCCTATTACTTTCAGGGATTATATGTTTATCTTTATTCATTTTCGTACCTTCTCCGTTTATAATATTTCCCAGTCCATTGCGAGACGAATAGACGATGTAGGACGGTGTTAATCATTTACTTGATACCTCTGTCCATTTACTATTTGCAATCCATCTGAATGTTCTATTGGCTAATCCATATATCTTAAAAACAAGAGATTTATACCTTCCATAATTAGAAACAATATCACATCTTAAACCAGTTGTAGTCCCATTCCCGATTACATCACCATCGCTTTGTATTGAACTCCCAAGGGGAGGTCCTTAGCTCCCATAACTTTTTCATAAAGACTTTCAAGCAAATTATACTGCTTATCCGTCAGATCACCGTCAATCTTGAACCCTTGGTCAAGAGAGAAAAATATTATCTGATCATTGCGTTTCAAGTGTATGATATTCTCGTACAGCTGACTAATAAAATACTCAATTCCTTTTTTCTTGTGGTCTTTATCGTAGTAATATTTAGTCTGTTGTGTTGCTCTGAATCTCATTGTTAGTTCCCTTTCAATCGGTAAGCGTTGTTATATTTTCGGGTCTTCTCATTGTATTTTTTGTATGCAAACTCAACTAAGCCCTTACTCATTAATTCATTCCTGCGGGCATTAACAATATTCTTATCAACCCCCACAGCTTCTTCCATCTCACAATCCGTTACTGCTCCGAGTTCGTGATAACCCCGGTATACCTTATCCTGTGACTCACTTAACTTAACCCCTGTAATGGAATAGTAACTGTCTATCTTGCTCCCGAGTCCATGTTTAATTGTGGTTAGTTCCAAATTTGCACCAACCACTTCAGTAATGGGAGCACGCTCACAAGAAGCCTCTTCCGCCCCTATAAATAAAGAGGGAGCACGCTGTTTCTCTGTTATGGGAGCACGTTTGTTTTTAGGTTTGGGAGCACGGTAAAAAGAACCGGGAGAGGGGAGGCTCAGTCCCCCCCCGGCGGAGTTGTTATGAGTAACAGACGTGTCTTCCTCACGGCTGTCCTCTTCAGACTCTTTCTTATTTTCTTCCTGCTCTTCCTCAGCGTTGAGTTTGTTCAGGTCGTACCAGTTCATTTACTGTTTCCCTTTGAGTCGATCTTATCAAAAATAGACTGTTCAACTTCCTCAGCTGGCTCTGTTGCCTCGGTTGAGACTATTTCGTAGTCATCCGCAAACTCAACCTCATTCACTTTGTTAGGGTTAATATCCCCCCCCTGCATGAATGAGTCTGCCTCAATAACTTTTCCGTCTGTTGTTTCAACCTTGATAGTATCGACACTGCTTGGTAATATCTTCCATAAACGCCGTAGAACGGTCTTCTTAGCCATTTCGTCATAATAGTTGCTCCATGGGCTGAAGTTACTATTCCCTGCCTTAGAACTGCGTCTAATGCGTTCTACAGCACTTTTAGACATAACCTCAAATGCGAACCCTCCATTTTTGAACTTTGCCACTGCGTACACAAACTTAAACTCTCCCCTCTCTCCCAAGGCCGGTTTGTGAACCAGGTCAGGGTGGAGTCCGTACTCATATTCGAAGTGGTCATTAGAGTAAACCGCCTGAGCATAGATAGTCTCAATTTGTCCTGACCGTCTCGCCAGCTCTATCATGCCCCGGTACCCAATAATGAACTGTACCTCTCTCTTGCCGTTCTTAGTATTATTAAATGGGACAAAGTAAGCCTGTCCCAGTGACTGAACCGGTTCAAACCCAAGTATGCTTGCCTGCATAACGGCTCCGATAACAGAACTTTTACTACATTCTGCTATTTCCGGGGACCTGCTTACCATAGTTGTTGCTAACTGAATTATCCTGTCAACTGTCAAATGCTTAGGAATTGCCTGAGCAATCTGAGCCTTGTAATTATTAAAGGCCTCAAGGACTGTTCCGCTCTTTTCACCCCTAAAGGTGACAGAGGTTGTGGGTTGTTTAATTATTTCTTTTGCCTTACTTGCTACAGTCTGCGTCATTTTACTAAGAACCTCCTTGATCCCGGTTTAATTTCGGAATACTTTGCAAAGAGTTCCGGGTTATCCTCTTTGAATTGTTTCTGGTTAAATGTTGTGCCGTCTTTGGCAGCTTTCCAGGTGACTAATATCTTACCGCTGGTATCCTGAATTGCTTCATTATCAGCCATAAGAACCTTAAGTGACTCTTCTAACCGCTTAATTGTGTCCTCATGGGCCTTGACAATGTTCTTAGTGTTCTTGAGTTCTGCATAAACCTTAACCAGTTCCTCAGTTGCCGTTAGTATCTTTCCCGGCATTTCCTTTGGAAACATATTCAGAACATCTGCCTCATTGATAGGGGATGGGGGGACTCTTTTAATAACGTTGTTATTCCAAAAGTCAATTAGCCTTGTTTTTAGAACCTCAATAAATTCCTCATCACGTGTGAAGTAATATCTGCGAAAATCATAACCATCTATCAAGACAGCTATTTCTCCCCAGGTATAACCGGTGACCAGGAGATAGTGTTGGAGCTGGCAGTAATATTCCATCGGTATTTCAGTATCCCAGGATTTTGCATAATAAGAATTGGTTGTTTTACATTCAAGAACCCCGGTGCCTTCACCGTTTTGAGCCAAGATAACTCTGTCAAGGTTTGCGATAAGAAATGGGTATTCCCGGTGCTTACGGATTTTGTTATCCATTATCACTTTTTTACCGCTTTCCTCTGCAAACCAGTCTGCAATGACTGACTCAAGCATTAACCCGGCTTTCATCCGAGGTGTGACAATAGTCTCAATGGGAGTCTGGGATATTTTATCCATATAGACATCCAAAGGTGTTTTGTAACGGCTCAGTCCCAGGATACCGGCAACATCACTGCCACCTATACCTGACTGACGAGCTCTCAGCCATTCACTATGATCCATATTAGTGGTATCAAGTGAAATTTTTTGCGTTTGCGTACTCATAACTTGTTCCTTATATTTGTTTGTGTTATTGTTCCTGAGAATTGGGGGAGGTCGCAATCTCCCTTTTCTCTATTTCTTTTATATAAATTTCCTCATAAGCCTTGTCGGCTTTACTTCCGGCATAAAGAGCACATATGGTTACCAGAAAAATCATTCCGCAAAAAAAGCCAATTATAAATTCAATCATTGTCTTTTCTCCATGCAGTAAACAGCTCATCCAGTTTGCTCTTTTTTCCAATTTCGTTGCCAAGCAGGCATCCTATTAAGAATGCAGCCACAAGTCCACATATTGTCGCAATAAATTCTAACATTGTTCAGCCTCCAGTGTGATTATTCTTTACAATACTATTTTTAATAGCTAATTTTGACATAGTAATTATTCAGTTACTTTGTTCTTTAATTCTGCCGCCTCAAGATGAGAAAAATAAAAATCAAGTGCATTTTGGACTACACCGGAAATTTTCCTGCGTTCAACTCTGGCTCTTTGTTTGATAATCTCTTTATATTCTGTTGGTAAGTACACGGAATAAACCCTCGGGGTGGGTGTTTTGGTTTTGTCTTTTTGTTTCATTATATTTACTTAATAATAAATTAAAATAATTTTCAATGCAAATATAATAAACTATTTGATTTTGTCAAGGAAAATCTTACAAATTTATTAAATATTTTTACATTTTTATGAAAAGTGGCGAAATTAAGCAAATTATTAAGGATTCAGGGCTGACAATTTCTGCTATTTCCCGTAAGATTGGGGTTTCCAGGGAGACAATTTATGAATGGATTAAAAGTCCTGACAAATATTCGGATTTAAGCACCACAAAGGTTTATGCAAAAATTATTAGTGAGAAAAAAACGGAAGCCGTTAATAAGCTCCCGTCTTTGCATTAAACCGAAACCGCCTAAATTCTTAGGCGGCTTCTTAACTGTTTTAACACAGTGGTTATTCAGATTCACTTTTTCTCCAGAGAATATCAAAGAATAAATTAAACACTACGTTCCATACTATTGCATACAATACAAAGTCTAACCATATATTGAATATCGGACTATACAAGAGAATAGCTATTATAATAAATCCTATCATAAGCATCTTAAAGAAATGCCATCCGTCATTAAGTTGCACTATCCATATCCTCTTAGACCTATCAGACCACCAAGTATTCCACTTGGCGTTATCTGTTTTGAATATGGATGTATCAAATCTGAACATCAGAGTGTCTATGATAGAGCATGACAGACTTGCAAGTGCTAAGAAGATTAGACTAATCATTACTTAGCCTCGAGTAATTCAACTCTTTTAATAAGTGCATTTAGCTTGGTTTTCAGGTCATCAATTTCTGCCTGCTGTTCCTGAACTGCCTTAATTAGATTAGGAACAAATTGTGCATAGTCAAGTCCCCAAGTAGACGTCTCATTCTCAGGTCGTGTTACTCCTGAAAAATTTATTCCTAAACTATCAGCTATTCTCTTAACATCCTGAGCAACAAGCCCTGTATATATTTTGTTTTTCCGTTTATTCCGTTCCTTCAATTCAGATGCTGTTAATACTCTCTTAGTTACCACTCCATTAGAGTCTCTTATGTCATCCTCGCCGAAGAAGTCTGCGAGCTTATTAACATTAATATTATAGTTTATAGGTGTTAAAGATTTTATGAAATACATTCCTGCAACATCTGTTGTACGATTAATTTTAAACCGCCCATCCGATAATGTAGTCCAGCCCACTTGTCCGCCTATACTGGTAATATCAGAGTTGCCGATGCGTACCGTATTACTCCCTGCCCCTATTGTACCATAACCTATAACTATCTCATTAGTGTTCCCTGTTGTGTGTATTGCACCCGATTTAGTCTCTGCCCCTATATACACGCTGTAGTTAGTGCTGTCATTCCCTGTTGTGCCGTCACTACAATAACGACCTGAATTATACCCATAAAAATTATTAGATGATCCAGTCGTATTTAAGTAACCTGACTGATG
>Ga0302251_1000619_pt1 | contig 29821 bp, 37 predicted proteins | sample AAG_RA_Gln_MG_FD_193534 | JGI IMG/M metagenome (GOLD analysis project Ga0302251, IMG submission 193534) | Enriched activated sludge microbial communities from anaerobic digester in WTTP, New Holstein, Wisconsin, United States - AAG_RA_Gln | ecosystem: Engineered > Bioreactor > Anaerobic >... | reverse complement strand
TATGCCACTTCGGTGGCATATCCATAAAACTTCAGAGTTGCTCTGTCGTCCGAGATCAGTGCACTCTTTTGCCGAGACGGGCGCTCTGGTTTACCGTGATACCTGCTCTCTTGCGACGAAATATTCACCTTTATAATTCAATTATTTTATGACATATCAATTACTTAATAGATATATCTTATATATGGTGAGCAACTATTGTATAATTCATTTCAACAATTTAATCTTTTCAGGTACCTCGTCTTGATAAAAAATCACACTGAAGTTTGTTGATGCAGCTTTAGCTGATAACAATATAAAAAGAGCTAGGGTTGATCCAGCATTACTACAAAAGACTTTAAGCATTCGCCTCATAATATTCACCTCCTCAAAAAATGACCAATTAGTAACGATATTGACGCTGTAAACGCCCCCATAAGGGTGCTTAATGAAACGTTACTATAAGTTTTGACTAGCAACCACCAACCAATTGCAAATACTGCGATACCCACACCAATCAATCTAGTCTTCTTTTTAATGTTTAACTTTTCTGTTTCAATTAATACTCTATTCTTATGATCCACTGGTGCGAATAAGAAAATGATGATTAGAATAATTGTGGTCATCGTCAAAATCATTAATAGACCCATATACTTCTTTAAAATATTTATCATAACCAAATTTAGTATATAGACAGTAGAAGTTAACAGGCTGCAGCCAATTGGGGTATCCGCATGATATCCTCCAGCAATCATTCTGACAGGTACTAAACCGATGAAGAAGAATATCGTTTCAATCCACATCTCTGTAATCGTCGCTATTATAAATGCACCTGATACGGATATTGAATTAATGAGAATCTGCTCAGTGCCATATTGATATATTTCCACATCTTCAATTTTGATAATACTTTTTCGAATTAAAAAAGATGTTATTCCCTTCGCTAATTGTTTGATCATAAAAAAACTCCTTCAACAATCTACGAACAGAATAACATCCTGTTTCATTTTTTCAAGATTATGGGCACGAAATGCATCTGAAAGGGCACGAAATCACTTTTTGATCCTAAACACTTCAAAAATTAGGCTTGACTAACGTCTGGCAACATAATCTTAATTTTGAAAATAGCTTCACTTAAATCTGTTTGATAGACACCGCCATATTTGTTAATGATCCTTTCAATATTGCTCATGCCTAATCCAACGTCATATTTCCACTGATATTTTTTCGATGAAATGAATTTACCTTCTTCTTGTTTAACTGTCCTCAAGTCATATGTATTTTCAACCTCTATGAAGATATGTCCCTTTTTATAATTTATGTTTAGCATGATATGCTTTTTCATTTGTTCATTTTTCATTCTCTGGCAAGCCTCTATAGCATTATTTAATATATTTCCAATCACTATGCACATATCCATATCATCAATTTGAAGCTTCCCCGGAAGTGAGACCTTCTCTTCAAAATATATCCCTGCCTTAATGGCTTTTGATTTCCTATTACTTATGAGTGCATCAATCGCCACATTGTTGGATACAATACCTATTCTGTTAAAGTCTATACTTTCATTTATCTTTTTAATGTATTCAATGGCGTCATCACATTGTTCATTTTGAAGATAGCCATGTAACGCTACCAAATGATTCATCATGTCATGCTGAACTCTCCTGACTTGATGATAACCTTCAATAATATTTTCAAAATGTTCCGTTTGCATTAGCAATTGTTTTTCTCGATATTTATAATGATTTGTTTCGTTAACCTGCTGTACAGTATGATCGAGCAAGTGAAATACGAATAGGTTTATGAATAGTATAGAGATACAAGAAAACACAGCGGCGCCACTGAATTTATTACTCACAATCGGTTCATATACATTTGTAATGGACAGTATGACACTGATGACTGGAATCGATAGAATAAAAAACCAGGATTTAAGATTCACTTGTGAGGCGTCTCTTCTCTTAAGACGAATAATGATTTCCATAAAGAGGATCAATAAAATTTTCGAAATCACACCGCCAAGAAACAACAGCATCGAATTGGTTCTAATCCCCCCCAATACATCACCAAACACCGCTGCCAGTAATAAAGCAGCAAATAATTCCATGACAAATGAGAAGAGCATCATAAACGATGCCATGATGACTTTTACATGTATTTTTCCGCTGTAAAATAGCCATCCCAAGACAAAAAATACACTAAAACTAAAAAACAGTAAAATATTCGCAGCTTCAAATGCGACATTAAGAATAGCTGTTCCTACCAACAAACTCCCAAGCCCTATGGATCTTACAGTCTGATTCATACTTTTTGGTGTTAGAAAATGATTATAAAAGCGTAGAGCGATCAAGAGTCCGACCACGTCATTCATTATAATTATGACGCTACCCATTTGATTTTGCATGACTAATGATCCCCCATCATATAATTCATATACGCAACTTTAATCTCACGCTGCAGATTTTTACTATAATCAAGTGCATAACCCGCAGTCAACAGAATACTTTTAACGCCAATTTCTTTGATGTGATTCAGATTCACAATATAATACCTGCTGATTCTTACGAAACCCAATTTTGAAAGCTTCTCCTCGACACTGCTTATTTTTTCATTACTAAGATATTGTTCATTTTCTGTGAAAAAAACGACTTTTTTCCCTCTACTCTCAATATAAATGATATCTGAGAGCTTCAGTACAGTAGTCACATCTCTCGTCTGAATGAGATAAGTATTTACAAAGTCTGACTTTATTTTGTTCAATGCACTTTTCAAAACCTTCTCAAATTTTTTGTTGTCAATCGGTTTCAATATGAAGTCGAATGCATTAATACTGTAGCCTTCAACAGCATATTCTATTATAGCGGTAATTATTATGATGATGCACGTACGATCATATTCTCTAATGATCTCTGCGGTCTGTATCCCATTTAGCGCATCCATTTGCATATCAAGAAAAATAATTGAATATCTATCTCCCTGTTCATATGCTCTTGATAGATCCTCTCCTGAGTTATATTTCTCTATGCTAAAGGATTGATCTAAGATCATCGTCTTTATATAATCTTCTATTAATTCTTGTTGTATATTATCATCTTCACAAATGGCTATTCTCAACATTATAATGAACCCCTTGATTCGTATTGTGTTTTCAGCATTCAGCATTATACACATCTAAAGATTCGATAAATATTGATTTTATCCTGTATCGTATTATGTCTAATAATGTCGAACTCATTTCTTTTTAGTTCTCGTTCTAACCCTGCCTTCTTAACACACGAAGACAGGGTTTTATATTTCTTTAAAAAAAGGAGGATCCTCATGTACAATTCATTCAATGAAAGCCAGCTTAGACTTTCTGCCATCGCTGAAAAAGAAGCAATAGCATTCGCCAGAATCATTACTGAAACGTTAACCGACAGAGAAGAACTTCAACAATTTTTAAAATCCCTATTCTTTAATCACACCATCCTGGAAAATGATCAATTTGCCGTTTATCTTGAACTCATGTATGAATACATCGGGTTAGATCTGCCGGACGACATGGATTGTTATCTGGCCACGGATCAGAAATCTATCGTCTATTTTAGTAGCTTCTTAACCAGTTTGCTGACTGCAATTGCAGAAAAAACACGAGGTGATTATCCATGCCCAGTCATGTAATCGCTATCGCCAATCAGAAAGGTAGCGTTGGAAAGACGACGACTTGCGCTAATCTTGGCATCGGTATGGCAAATGAGGGTAAGAAGGCCTGATCGTAGATTGCGATCCCCAGGGCAGCTTGACCATCAGTCTTAGAGCACTCCAGCCAGATCAGCTGCCTATAACGCTATCAACGCTTTTGGGGAAGATTATAAATAATGTTGAACTGGCCCATAAGGCAGGCATTCATTACCGCGAGAAGGTTCTCAAGCAGTACATTGACAGCATGAAAACTGATTACGACTTCATCTTAATTGACTGCATGCCCTTCCTTGACATGCTGACGATCAATACCCTGGCAGGTTCTCATCCCTGTACAGGCCCAATATCTGTCCGCTAAAGGCTTGGAACAACTCCTCCAGACCATCAGCAAAGTCAAAAAACAGATCAATCCTAAGCTGAAGATTGATGGCATCCTACTGACCATGGTGGACAGCAGGACCAATAACGCCAAAGAAATCAGTGCATTAATCAGAGAGACATATGTAACAAAGCTCAAAGTATTTGAAACCACAATCCCCCACTCTGTCATAGTAGCAGAGACCGCATCTTTTGGAAAAAGCATCTTTACCCACGATCCCAAAGGGAAAGTCGCTGACGACTATAACAATCTGACGAAGGAGGTACTGAAGCTTGAAACCCAGCGATAGAAATCTAAATCTGATCTCTGATGACCATCTCTTTCAAACGGAAGAATCACGACTGGCAGCACAACAGAAAATGATTGTTGATATTCCGCTTTCAGAGCTTCATTCCTTCATTAATCACCCTTTTAAAATCAAAGATTATGACGCCATACTGGAAACTGCCGAAAGTATAAAACAGTATATTATTTTAGTTCCTGCAATTGCATGCCCTCGCGAAGAAGGTGGTTATGAGCTGCTTTCTGGTCACCGGCGCAAGCGCGTCAGCGAGCTTGCCGGTAAAGTGACACTACCTGCCATCATTTCATATTTGGATGACGATGCCGCAACAATTATTGTGGTTGACGGCAATATTCAGAGGGAAAATATCCTGCCAAGCGAACGCGCCTTTGTCTATAAAGTTGAAGCTTGAAGCGATTAAACATCAGGGACAACGAAATGATTTAACTTCTGTCCAAGTCGAACACAAGTTAAAAGCACGTGAAGTTGTGGCAAGGGAACCTGGAGAAAGTTCCGTCCAAGTCCAACGCTTAATTCGCCTCACAGAGCTCATCCCAGAACTTCAGGAAATGGTCGATGCCAAAAATATCGCCTTCAATCCAGCTGTTGAGCTCTCCTATCTAAAACCCCATGAGCAAGTCTAGCTGATGGAAGCCATGGACTTGGAGCAATCCACCCCTTCCCTGTCACAGGCCCAACGTCTGAAAAAATCTAGTCAAGATGGGAAGCTGACCTTTGATGTCATGACCGCTACCATGTCCGTAGATTAAAAAGGTGAATTGGACAAGGTGACATTTACAGGAGAGAAGCTCAAGAAATATTTCCCAAAATCCTACATGCCCCAGCAGATGGAGGAAACAATCATCAAACTGCTGGAAGGCTGGTCGCAAAAGCGCCAACAGGCACAGGAACGGTAATTCCCTCCGAAATGCTTCGAAGTGAAGTGCTTTATATTCAACCGGATGAAGGGAGGGATACAGATAATAGTTCGAATCAACCCCGATTTTGGCTGCTTTTTTGGAAAAAGGAGAGAATTTGGAGAGAACAAGAGAGATTTAGGAGAGAACAAAGGGCTTTTCTAACTGTTTAATATCGAGCTTCGGGATCACCTGCCGTTGACAATCCAATTAAGGAAAAGGTGATTCAATGAAGAAAATAAACAGTAAATACGATTATCTGCTCAAGGAATATCCGGCTGTTATTAGCAAGGACCAATTCTACCGGATCTGCAACATCAGTAAAAAGACTGCAAAGCATCTTCTGGATAATGGCTTGGTCCCCTGTGTCAACAACGGAAAGAAAACCAGAAAGTACAAACTCAAGATGACCGACGTAATCCAGTATCTTGAAGGCCGGGATATATCTCCTGAGAGCTATATGGCTCCAATTGGATGGTATAAACGAGGACCTACGTACAAGGGACACAATCGGGAACCAAAAGTGTTAACGGAAGAAGAAAGAGCTAAGTTGGCATCGGTCTATTCTCATAGGATGGCCTATTACCCAGACGTTCTTTCCGTGATCGAAGCATCCGAGATCACTGGCTATCATCGAAATTCGGTTGCTAAATGGTGTACCAAGGAACTGATGCAATGTTTCAATATGGGAAACAGGTATCTGATCCCAAAACCATCTCTCCTGGAATTTATGTTGAGTCCCTACTTTCAGGGCTTGAAATCTAAAATCGACTAGGAAATAAAGAATTTAATAATCAACCGTTTAAAACCGCCCCCCTCAAAGGTGACGGTTTTTGTATTGGAGTCTGTAGTATTCTTAAAGTGTATCAGCCGTATCACATTTAGCTGCCAGTTCATCATCGATTTTCCAAGACTGATCAATCTCAAAAATAATCAAAATAAATCGCAGTATTCATTTGTTAATCAATAAATTTTTTATCTAAATAGAAAGCACCCTGCTCACATGACAAATTGTCATAGATAGGATGCTTCGTAATGATTATACCGAAAATTCATTGCATTTCTGCTCAAGTAAGTTGAAATCAAAACAAAAGGGTCTGATTTTTTGAATCAGAGGTTTAGGATTGTCGGCCTTCAATATTTCATTATAAAGATTATTTGCTGTCCTAATTATCTTTTCTTTTTTATGCCTAATAGCAATGATTTCTTTATTGAGTAGATTCTTATAATTCTGATCTATGCAGTTATCTACATCGATAAGAACTATTTGTGAATCAGGTACCGGAATCATATTATTTAAACATAATATTGCGAGAAGATCACCGCCATCCTCAATTCTTATTGAGGTCAATGAGTCTTTCCAATTCTGATACTTTGGTTTCACTGAAGTAAGGGGAGCATAAAATTTATAGTTGTTTATATCCATTACAATACCAACGTACGGTCTTTGCTTGCCTTTATCACTGTTACTCCAGACATGTGATTCAAAATTTCTCAAGTAGTCTGTATATTGATCTGTAACATAATATAGTTTTAACTCTTCAGATGGTTGACTTTGTAGCATTTGAATCCTCCATGAAAAAAGGCAACTAATGAATAGTTGCCTCTTTGTTATTGCTCCCACTCATGGTAGGGATTCACCAATTGTTATCGCTCTCACTTATGGTAGAGACTCACCAAATGTTATAGCTCCCACTTCTGGCAGGGACTCTCCTATCTGTACTCTTATTATATCTCCGTAAGGTGAAAAAGTAAAGTGAAAAATCTTAGCTCACTAATTGCTCACGGCTATGAAAATCAGTATCACCATAATCAATATATGCACATATGGTTCTTATAAGCACAATTATACAAAATTATCTCAAAAAAACAAGCAAAAATTATTTTAGGAGGTCAAGAATGAACAAACAACCGATCCCGCCCTACAGGCAAGTCATCCAATTGGCGGAGCAGCAAGGCGAAGCTTTTGCCGAAGTCGTATCTGAATCCTTTGATGATCTGGAAAACCTGGGTGAATTCGTCGATATCCTGTTCTACATGTATTCTATCACAGATGATGAGCAATTCGCTGTTTTGCTTGGAATGATGTACGAGATCATGGTTAGCCAAATGCCTGAAGAAATCGACTGCCATATTGTCATGGTGCAGAGGCCCAGTATTATCTACAGCTGCTTCTTGAGCTCATTCCTCACAGGAATTCTGAATCGGGTCGGAGGTGATCTCCCTTGCCATGCAATGTAATCGCCATCGCCAATCAGAAGGGCGGAGTCGGCAAGACCACCACCTGCACCAATCTGGGCATCGGATTGGCCACCGAAGGCAAGAAGGTCTTGCTTGTGGACTGCGATCCCCAAGGCAGCTTGACGATCAGCTTGGGTCACACTCAGCCGGATCAATTGTCAGTGACACTTTCCTCTGTCTTAGGAAAGACTATGAATGACACGGCACTTTCTCCCCAGGAAGGCATCCTTCATCACCCTGAAGGTGTGGATCTAATGCCCGCCAACATTGAGTTGTCCGGACTTGAAGTCTCGTTAGTCAATGTGATGAGCCGGGAAAAGATCCTGAAACAGTATCTTGATGAAATTAAACCTATTTATGACTACATCCTGATTGACTGTATGCCCTCTCTCGGCATGCTGACGGTCAACACCCTGGCCGCCGCAGACAGCGTCCTAATTCCTGTCCAAGCCCAGTATTTGTCTGCTAAAGGCCTGGAGCAGCTGCTTCAAACCATCAATAAAGTCCGCAAGCAAATCAATCCCAAGCTGAAGATCGATGGCATCCTGTTGACTATGGTAGATAGCCGGACCAATGACGCAAGGGAAATCAGTGCTCTTTTGCGGGAAACCTATGGAACCAAGCTGAAGGTGTTTGACTCGGCCATCCCCCACTCCGTCCGGGCGGCAGAAATTGCTTCCTATGGGAAAAGCATCTTCGCTCATGATCCCAAGGGTAAAGTAGCAGAAGCCTACAGAAATCTCACGAAGGAGGTGCTGAAGCTTGAAACCCAGCGGCAGAAATCTAAATCTGACCTCTTACGATGAGATCTTTCAGACCGAAGAAAATAGGATTGAAGCAACCCAGGAGAAGGTCATCGACATTCCTCTTGCGGAGCTGCATCCATTCAAGAATCATCCTTTCAAGGTGACAGATGATGAATCAATGCTCGAGACCGCCGAGAGTATCACCAAACACGGCGTCCTGGTACCGGTCATCGCCCGTCCTCGTGAAGAAGGCGGATATGAGTTGATCTCTGGCCACCGTCGCAAGCGTGCCAGTGAGTTAGCTGGCAAAGAAACTCTTCCATGCATTGTTCGCAATCTCGACGATGACGCTGCCACCATTATCATGGTTGACAGCAATATCCAGCGCGAGAACATCTTACCAAGTGAGCGCGCCTTCGCCTATAAACTGAAACTGGATGCAATTAGAAGACAGGCAGGACGGCCCTCGAATAATTCCCGACAAGTTGTCGGGAATTTAGAAAGTGCGGATATTGTAGGGAAAGATGCTGGAGAAAGTGGCCGCCAAGTCCAACGCTATATCCGCTTGACAGAACTTGTCCCTGAGCTGCTCGATATGGTCGATGCCAAGAAGATCGCATTCAATCCTGCAGTTGAGCTATCTTACCTCATGCCTCATGAACAGGTCCAGCTGATGGAAGCCATGGACATGGAGCAGGCTACACCTTCCTTGTCTCAGGCTCAGCGCTTGAAGAAATACAGTCAGGATGGCAAGCTGACCTTTGATGTTATGACCGCTATCATGTCTGAAGATAAAAAAGGTGAACTGGACAAGGTGACGCTTACTGGTGAGAAGCTCAAAAAGTATTTTCCTAAATCCTACACGCCCCAGCAGATGGAGGAAACCATACTCAAGCTGCTGGAAAGCTGGTCGCGGAAGCGCCAGCAATCACAGGAACGGTAATTCCCCTCCGTGGCGCTTCGATGAGAAACGCTTTTTTTATTCAACCGGTCGAAAGGAGGGATGCAAATGGCTGTATTTCGAGACGTTCCTTCCATTCATAAGATACTTACCTTTAGAAGACTATAGTGGAAGATATAGGAACCTACAAACGCAGTATTATCAAGGGTCCTGGATGAAAAAATTTTCAAAAAGCCTTAAAACCCATGAGTTCGAATGGGTCCCGGATTTGCTCTGTTTTGGGTCAAAAAGATGGTTTTTTTGCAGAAAAGAGAGAATTCAGGAGAGAACTAATAAGAACTGAATCGCTTGAAAATAAATCATTTCTACGGATGCAATATTTTTTTAGGAGAGAATTAGGCACCATTTTAAGCCATTTCTCGAAAAAATGGGCTTCACCTGCCGTTGACAGTCAAAAAAGGAAGGGTGAAATCCATGAAGAAAAATAGCAAATATCAGCTTCTCTATAAGCTTTATCCGTCCGTTATAACTAAGGATCAGTTTTACAGAATCTGCAATATCAGCAAAAAAACCGCTGCCCATTTGTTGGACAACGGACTGGTCCCCTGTGTGAACAGCGGGAAGAAAACAAGGAAATACAAAATCAAGTTGGAGGACGTCATCGAGTATTTGGAATTAAGGGAAAAAGATCCCGGACGATATGTTGCCCCATCGGGATGGTACAAAACCTATGGTAAACCTGATGAGGAAGATCTCTTGATGACTCCTGAAAATATCCGGAAAATCAGCGCTCATTATCTAAAGAAGCTATCCAAGTATCCCGATGTTCTTAGTGTCAATCAGTTATCCAGCCTTACTGGGTATTCAACCACTACCCTACTGAAATGGATTAATAAGGGCGCTATTAAACACTTGGATATGGGAAATCGCTACTTAGTACCCAAGGAGTGGCTTCTAGAATTTCTATCTGGTCCGGAATTTATGAAGGCACGCATTCCTTCAAAATATGGAGAAGAACAAATCAAGAAGATTTTCAAGAGCAAAGGATAATCTGAATCCATTTTGAGTCATGAGAATGAAAGGCAGCTCTAGTTCCCAACAAAATCTATTACTATGACTGCGAGATGATCCCGCAGCAAGACCGTCACTAACGTGGCGGTTTCTCTTTAAAGCCAAACTCCCCTCAGCGAATCAAGGTGTAAAATCTTCTTGACAGTTTTTATTTCCACCGTTATTATTAGTGTAAAGATATCTTTACACTAATGGAGGCGAGTTGACTTTGGTAGTTCGAAACAGAATACAAGAAATACGACTCGAACGGAAAATCAGCCAGGTCAAAATGGCTGAAGATCTTAACGTGACCCGACAGACAATAAATGCCATTGAAAAGGAGCGGTATAATCCCAGTCTTGAGTTGACTCTGAAAATCATTGAATACTTTCAGCTTCCAATCGAATCAATATTTTATCTGGAGAAAGGTGATGCAGAATGAGTAGAAAATATTCCATTTTATTGTGGATCGTAATCTTCTTGGCAACGGCAGCAGGAGGAGTATTGGCCGTTTATCTTAATGAAGATCTGAGTAAACAGGCTATTTTAGTTTTTGTAGTTCCTCTGTTGATCGGTGTCGGTGCTGCTGCCCTGACTTCTCAATTGGTCAGTAAGTATAGAAGCAATGAAAATAGGAACGGCAAAGCAGCGTCATATGATGAACGGACAGTTTATATGATGCAAAGATACTCCATGATCATGTTGTATGTTCTTCAATTCATCCTGGCCGGCACGATTTTGGCCCTTAAGATTATGAGAATTGAGGTGATTCCTGTAGATGCTGCGTTGCTTACTCTCTTCGCATTTATAATGATCAACGGCATTGGGATAATCATTGTCAGGAGTAGATAGAAGGAATCATTTAAATGACAAAATCAAGTGCGGTTGATATCCAGATATTGTTCCGGCATCCGAATATAAGAATAATAGTATCACTACATTTGATCTAAACACCTTCCTCGCGAAGGTGTTTTTTATTTCGAAAAATTCAAGGAGGTCGCCATGAAAGAAACCTTTAATCAACGTTACAAGCAAGTCTGCCAATTGGCCGAGGAGCAAGGCGAAGCCTTTGCCGAGGTTGTATCCGAATCCTTTGATGATTTGGATAGCCTGGGCGAGTTCGTCGATACCCTGTTCTATATGCATTCCATCACCGATGATGAGCAATTCGCTGTTTTTCTCGGAATGATGTATGAGATCATGGGTAGCCAGATGCCTGAAGAAATCGACTGCCGAATTGTCATGGAACAGAGGCCAAGCATTTTCTACAGCTGCTTCCTGACTTCATTCCTGACAGGAATTTTGAATCGGGTCGGAGGTGATTTCTCTTGCTCTGCAATGTGATCGCCATCGCAAATCAGAAGGGCGGAGTCGGCAAGACCACCACTTGCACCAATCTGGGCATTGGATTGGCTACCGAAGGCAAGAAGGTTTTGCTTGTGGATTGCGATCCCCAGGGCAGCCTGACGATCAGTTTGGGTCACTCTCAGCCAGATCAACTACCAGTAACACTATCCTCTGTTCTAGGTAAGACCATGAACGAAACCGCGCTTTCTCCCCAGGAAGGCATCCTGCATCATTCTGAAGGTGTGGATCTGATGCCCGCCAACATTGAATTGTCGGGACTTGAGGTCTCGCTGGTCAATGTGATGAGCCGGGAAAAGATCCTGAAAGAGTATCTTGACGGTATCAAATCTGGCTACGACTACATCCTGCTTGACTGTATGCCTTCCCTTGGCATGCTGACGGTCAATACTCTGGCTGCGGCAGACAGTGTCCTCATTCCTGTCCAAGCCCAGTATTTGTCCGCTAAGGGCCTGGAGCAGCTGCTTCAAACCATCAATAAAGTCCGCAAGCAAATCAATCCCAAACTGAAGATCGACGGCATCCTGCTGACTATGGTGGACAACCGGACCAATGACGCCAGGGAAATCAGTGCTCTTTTGCGGGAAACCTACGGAACCAAGCTGAAGGTGTTTGACTCGGCCATCCCCCACTCCGTCCGGGCGGCAGAAACTGCTTCCTATGGGAAAAGTATATTTGCCCATGATCCCAAGGGTAAAGTGGCAGAAGCCTACAGAAATCTGACGAAGGAGGTAATGAAACTTGAAACCCAGCGACAGAAAGCTAAATCTGACCTCCTACGATGAGATTTTTCAGACTGAAGAAACCAGAATTGAAGCAACCCAGGAGAAGGTCATCGATATTCCTTTGACAGATTTGCATCCGTTCAAGAATCATCCCTTCAAGGTAACAGATGACGAATCTATGATGGAGACCGCCGAGAGTATCACCAAACACGGCGTCCTGGTGCCGGTTATCGCCCGTCCCCGTGAAGATGGTGGATATGAGTTGATCTCCGGCCACCGTCGCAAGCGAGCTAGTGAGCTGGCTGGTAAGGAGACTCTCCCTTGCATCGTCCGCAATCTCGACGATTACGCTGCCACCATTATCATGGTTGACAGCAATATTCAGCGTGAGAACATCCTGCCCAGTGAACGCGCCTTTGCATATAAACTCAAGCTGGAAGCTATGAAACACCAGGGTCAGCGCAATGATTTAACTTCGTCCCAATTTGGGACGAAGTTAGCTGGGAAAAGAGCTGATCAAATTCTCGCAGAACAAGCTGGTGATAGCAGAAATCAAGTCCAACGCTTTATCCGCCTGACAGAGCTCGTTCCTGAGCTGCTGGATATGGTCGATGCCAAGAAGATCGCTTTCAATCCTGCTGTTGAGCTATCTTACCTCATGCCTCATGAACAGGTCCAGCTGATGGAAGCCATGGACATGGAGCAGGCTACACCTTCATTGTCTCAAGCCCAGCGATTGAAAAAGTACAGTCAAGACGGAAAACTGAACTTCGATGTTATGACCGCCATCATGTCCGAAGAGAAAAAAGGTGAGCCGGACAAGGTCACCCTCACCGGCGAAAAGCTCAAGAAGTATTTTCCTAAGTCCTACACACCCCAGCAGATGGAGGAAACCATCATCAAGCTGCTGGAAGGCTGGTCGCGGAAGCGCCAGCAATCACAGGAACGGTAATTCCCCTCCGAAGTGCTTCAATGCGAAGCGCTTTTTTATTCAACCAGTCGAAGGGAGGGATGCAGATGGCTGTATTTCGAGTTGAGAAAACGAGGGATTACACCGTTATGGCGAATCATCATTTGAAAAACAAGGATCTGTCGCTGAAATCCAAAGGGCTTCTATCTCAGATGCTGTCACTCCCGGAAGACTGGGATTACACCCTCAAGGGACTTTCCATGATCAACCGGGAGAGCATCGATGCCATTCGGGAAGCTGTCCGTGAACTTGAACGGGCAGGATACATTGTCCGGACTAGAGAGAGAAATGAGTATGGTCACCTCAAGGGTACGGACTACACGATTTATGAAAAGCCTCATCTGATAGTAGATCCTTCAGAATTCAAGGAACCACTGTCGGAGAATCCTGCATTGGATAAACCTATGTTGGGAAATCCAATCTTGGATAATCCAGTGTTGGAGAAACCTACGTTGGGAAATCCAACGCAATTAAATACTAAGAAAACAAATACAGATTCATTAATGACTAAGGGATTAAGTAAACATCCATCAATCCCTGATCCATCAAGAGATGCCACGATTGAAAAGGATGAGATTGGATTGGACGCTCATTCCATCAAGGAGTCCATCCAGGAGAAAATCGAATACAAGTTTATTGTTCAGCGTTATGACAAAGATCGTCTTGATGAAATTGTGGACCTGATGGTGGAGACCCTCTGTTCCAAGCGAGACTACATCACCGTTGCCGGGGATGATTATCCTGCATCATTGGTCAAGGAACGGCTGCAGCGCATCGACAGCACCCACATCGAATATGTCTTTGAATGCCTGGATAAAAACACCACCTTCATCCGGAATATCAAGAAATATCTGCTGACGACGCTATTCAATGCTCCAACCACCATCGATAGCTATTACACAGCGCTGGTGAAACATGATCTCTATGGAGCAGGTTCCCACTTTTACGAGGATCTAGGGAGCCTGTTTAAGCCTGGCAAATAAGATGGGATTTTACTTTCATGCAAGTTTCGCAAATCAAATTAGCACGATTATCAAATTTCAAAGTTTCATCCAGCCATAAGAGCCTGATTTAAAAGTTCATCTTTCTGAAAGGAGTTACTCAAAATGAAAAGACCTCTCGCCTATATCACTGCTTCATGGGGTGTTGATCCAACTGAAAACACAGAGTTTGCCGCCAAATACAGCCGTAAGGTATTCGACGCAGGCTACAATCCCATCTGTCCGATCCTAATGCTTTCAACCTTCATTGATGACGGAATCCCCCAGGAGCACAAGGACAGACAGGACATTGAGCTTGATTACCTCAGACGCTCCAACGTCCTTGTGGTCTGCGGTTCTCGGATCGACGAAGCCGTGAAAAACGACATTGCCATCGCTGAGCGATATCGCATCCCGTCAACAACCTTAAGCGGCATCCTGACCGTTAAAAGCCACGGTCAGAAGACCCCCAAATAGCATAATTGCTGATTATGCACAAAACATTGGAAAAAAGGAATGTTTCGTGCAATTTCAAAAACAGAAAAGGAGAAGAAATCTATGGACGTATTGATTGTTGAACCTGAAAAAGCGCCGCGTATGGCCAGTATCACCGGTGACCTGAACTCCCTGCAGCAGGTTGTCGGCGGTTACATCGAAGCTGTCTATCCCTATGATGACCCGGTTGCCATCGTCTGTCATAAAGAAGGCAAGCTCATCGGCCTCCCCCTTAACCGAAAGCTTGAGGACTACGACATCATCGCCGGAACCTTTATCGTCTGTGGACTTGGCGAAGAGGATTTTGATTCCTTGACGCCTGAACTGGCCGAGAAGTACAGCGAGAAATTTGCTGATCCGGAGATCTTCATGAAGATGGGCAGCCGCATCGTCGCCATCCCTATCAAACCTAAGGACGAACAGCAGGTGACCAAACCGAAACAGAAGTCCACAGAACCTGAGCTATAAATCTTACAGAGCATTACGAGTTTACCTATTCCATGTGCAAGATACGTATCTTCGTAAATTGAATCCGCCTAACCACGAAAGGAGGTATTTTTCATGCAGGAAGAAGTGGAAAACAGGACCGTCGCCCTGGCCGTCAGCACCACCCGAATGACCGGACGTGTGTTGAAGGCCGCGCTCATCAAGCTATTGGCTGAAATGAAGAAGAGCCGGGACAGCCCGCAGAATATCCCCCACGGCAAGCAGTCCGTAAAAGAGCTCATCGGTCAGAATGCCGGAGTCTCCAACATCGAGATCACGGATAAAAACATCAAATCCTTTGAGCAGGTCGCCAGAAAGTACGGCGTAGACTACGCCCTCAAGAAAGACACCACCGGAGAGAAGCCCAAATATCTGGTCTTCTTCAAAGCCCGGGATGCTGACGCTCTTACCGCGGCCTTCACAGAATATACGGCGAAGGTCCTCAAAAAGGACAAGCAGCCTTCCATCCTGGAGCAGCTTGCAAAATTCAAGGTCCTGGTTCAGACCAAGGTCATGGACCGGGTGAAAAACAAAGACAAGGAGCTGACGCGATGACAGGAAAAATTAAGCGGATGCTCCTTTTAAACCTCCCCTATGTTCTGATCGCTCTACTTGTCACAAATCTTGGAGAGGCCTGGCGATATTCTCCAGGGCTGGATATCTCACAAAAAGTGCTGCATCTGATGGACGGCTTTGCTATAGCTTTCCAGTCATCTTGGCCAAGCCTGCTCCTACAGGATCTGATCCTGGGCATTGGGATCGCAGCTGGCATCAAGCTCGCAGTCTATGTGAAAGGCCGGAACGCCAAGAAGTACCGCAAAAACATCGAATACGGCTCAGCCCGCTGGAGTGCATAATTTTAAGTGTAAATGACACATACATGGACGCACAGGAGGTTATGCACATGACTGATTATAGCAAAATTACAGCCCTTTACTCCCGCCTTTCCGTGGGCGACGAGGACAGGGACGGCGGCGAGAGCAACAGCATACAGAACCAAAAAATATTTTTGGAGAACTATGCCAGAGGGCAGCACCTAACCAATATCCGGCACTACATTGACGATGACGAGAGCGGCAGGTTTTTTGACCGTTCCGCCTACTCCCGCATGATGGACGATGTGGAAAACGGGAAAATCGGTGTCTGCATTATGAAAGACCTTACCCGCTGGGGGCGCGACTATCTCCAGGTCGGCAACGCGATGGAGATATTCAGACGGAACAACGTGCGTTTTATCGCGGTCAACAACGGCATAGACAGCGAGAAGCCCGACACATTGGAGTTTGCGCCCTTTATCAATATCATGTCGGAGTGGTACGCAAAGGACATCAGCAAGAAAGTGAAAACAGGCATTAAGACCAAAGGCATGAGTGGAAAGCCGATTGTCACCGAAGCCCCTTACGGCTATGTCAAAGACCCGGACAACAAGGATTTTTGGATAATCGACGAGGAAGCCGCCGAGGTTGTCCGCTTGATTTTCCGCCTGTTTATCGGCGGGAAGAACCGCAACCAAATCGCCGTATATCTGACACAGGAGCAAATCCCAACCCCCACTTTCTACATGAAAGACCGAGGGCGGGGAACCTGTAAAAATAAGACGCTCAACGAGGATAACCGCTGCAAGTGGAACAAAGCCACCTTGACCAATATCCTCACACGGCAGGAGTATTGCGGCGATGTGGTCAACTTCAAGACTACAAAGCATTTCCGGGATAAGCATAACCACTATGTAGACCGGAGTCAGTGGCACATCACAGAAAATGTGCATGAGCCGATTATCAGCCGCAGCGATTTTGAAACCGTACAGCGAATTTTGGAAAACGCACCCGTCAAACACCCCAACGGGGACGGGGAAATCCACCCTCTGTCCGGCTTGCTTTTCTGTAAAGACTGCGGCGCAAAAATGCACATTCGTATAGATTACCGGAACGGCGGCAAGCGCCATGTTGCCTATTGCAGCGAGTACCACAAGGGAAAAGCCAAAAACCCCAAATGCCATTCCCCGCACATCATGGACGCGGACTTGCTCATGCAGACCATCGCGGAAGTGCTGAAGAAAATCGAGGACTATTCTATCAGCAACCGGGTGGAGTTTGAAGCCTTAGTGAAAAAGAACCTTGCCATGCAGCAGACCGACCAGACCAAAAAGCAGCAGAAGCGTATTCCGCAAATCACGACGCGCCTTGAACAGATTGACAAGGTGCTGAATAAGCTCTATGAGGACAACGCCCTCGGCACGATCCCGCAAGACCGTTATGAGCAGATGTCGCAGAAGTATTCGGAAGAATACTATGCGCTGAAAGCGGAGCTTGCCACGCTCCAGGAGCAGCTGTCCGCTTATGAGAACGCGGGAGGACGGGCGCAGAAGTTTTTGAAGCTGACGGAACGCCATGCCGCCTTTACCGAACTTACCCCCGCCATTCTCAACGAGTTTATCAGCAGGATTGAAGTGCATGAGCGCGACCAGAAAAGGGCGAGATACGCAATCCAGCACATCAGCATATATTTCAATTATATCGGCAAGTTTGAGAATGAAGTGACACAGCTTGCAGAACCGACCGAGCAGGAAATCCGGCAAATGCGGGAGGAAATCGAAGAAGCCAAAAAGGAAAAGAGCCGCACCTACCACCGGCAGTATTCAAGGGAGTACCGGGCGCGAAACCTTGAAAAGCAGCGGGAGTATGACCGCATGAAAGCGCGGGAATACCGGGCAAGGAGAAAGGCGCAGGCAGCCGCCGCACAGCCAACACAGTAAAACAGAATAACCGTCAACCAAGAGGGATTTTCCGAACTACGGGAAATCCCTCTTTTGCGCCCGGAGAAAGGAGCCGCCTATGGCAGAACAGAACGGGACGCCCACCGCGCCCCGGAACCCCGACAGTATTATCACGACGCAGAGGAACGGGCAGACCATTGTTGCGGAGTTATTTTTCAATCACAGCAGCACAGAAACATTCCGCGACAAGCTGCTCAAGACGATACTTGCCGACAGTTCGTGTTTATCTGCGTCTGACGGTCAAGAGCCGGAAAAAACAGAAATCTTGCGATAACAGCCGCCCCGACGATACATTCCCCGTCCGGGCGGTTTTTATCGTCAAAAACGCTGTTTTCTCCAAGTTAAGAGCCGGAGAAAACACCAGAAAAATGCCCCTACCCAGTAACAGGGGCGCAGAAAGGAGCTTGCATGAGAACAGGGCTTACCAAGCAGGAAAAGACCACCGATATTTGGTTTGACGAGAAAGACCCCCTTATCCATATCCGCACCCACAACACCGCCTTGAAAAAGCGTCTGCTTGCATATAGCCGCCGTTATCCGGTGATCTGCCAGCAGACCGACGCAGACCCGGAAACAGGCTGCATGGAGTTTGACATTGAGAAAGGCCGATTCTCTTTCCGTCTGACCGCCCCATACAGTGAGGAATGCCGGGAAGCGGCGCGGCGATATGCCAGAGAGAACAATTCCGCCAGCAGGCTGAAATGATGTGGATTTATTCATATTTCTATGTTATACTATTTTACTCAACTTTCCCACCCGCTTAAAGGGTCTGAACCTTGAAAAATGAATATAGCTGAACGCACTCAGAAAAACAGAAAACCGCCGCGGAATGGTATAATTGTGAGTAACGACAAACCCAACAATACCAGACCTTTGGAGGTTTCCTGTGACCAATATTATATCAGTTTCTCGACCCGAAGAACAGGCTTTCCAGACTCGTGTCGACCGCTTCTTTCATCACCTGAAACTGTCCAATTTCCTTCAAAAATGCAATTTCTACAAGGAAGCCGGTGTCTCCAGCACAACGGTCTTCAAAGAACTGTTTTCATTGGTTTTTCACGGCAAGAACTTGTATCGCTCTTTGAACAGTCAGAACGAGACCCTGCCCTTTCGCAAGAATACCGCCTATCGTTTCCTCAACAGCCATCGATTCAACTGGGAACGCCTGCTCAAGCTCTGCACGACGAAATTGGTGCAGGAAGTCGATCCTCTGACTGCCGATGACCGCCAATCTGTTTTGGTGATTGACGATTCTCTCCTGAGCCGTAACCGCAGCAAGAAAGTTGAATTACTGGCCAAGGTTTTTGACCATACCAGCCATAAATTCTGCAAGGGTTTTAGGATGCTGACGCTCGGTTGGTCGGATGGCAACACCTTCCTGCCACTGGGTTTCACACTGCTCAGCGGATCGAAAGATGCGAACGTGCTCACCGAAGCCAAACGCCAGGATGGCCGGACTTTGGCGCATAAGCGCCGGGTCAGGGCCAGATCGAATACCATTGACGCCGTGATTGAACTATTGAGAGCTGCCAAGGATATCCCGGCCCGCTACGTCCTGTTCGACAGCTGGTTTACCATGCCCAAGACCGTTGCTCGCGTCAAACGTGAAAACCGTGACGTCATCGGGATGATGCGAATCACTGAAAAAGCCTACTACGAGTACCAGGGCCAGTGGATCGATGTCAAACAAATCTATGCCCAGGCTGGATTTGACAGCAAAAACCACGGTGTCATTGGCTCAGTCCTGGTCAGTCTCCGCGAAGATCGTGATTCAACCGAACGGGTCGATGCCAGAATCGTCTTTGTCCGGGATCGTCGCTCAGACAATTGGCTGGCCATCCTGAGCACTGACACCGAACTGGATGCGGAAGAAGTCGTCCGAATCTACGGAAAACGATGGGACATCGAGGTTTTCTTCAAGGTCTGCAAGCACCATCTGGCATTGGCCAAGGAATTCCAGGGTCGCAGTTATGACATGCAAGTTGCGCATACGACGATCGTTTTTCTACGTTACGCCATGTTGGCGATCGAATCTCGAAAGGCCAACGATGAACGGACAATCGGCGATTTGTTCTACTATCTGCGAGAGGAATTGGCGGACATTAAGCTCTCTCATTCATTGATGTTGCTGGTCAATACGCTGCGGGAAATCTTGAATGACATGCCGATGATCAGTGAAGTCATGGCTAATGACATCATGGATACCTTTCTCAACGCCCTTCCTCAACCGCTGAAGCAGAAATTATTATTGAGTGCGTGACTATATTGATTTTTCAAGGTTCAGATTTATATTTTGCTATGGGAAAGTTGAGTTAATTAAATACAGAGTATCGAAGAATTTAATCTATGGAGGGAAAAATGAATATAAGGAAAATGACACTTGATGATTATGATAGTATCTATGAGCTTTGGATGTCTTGTAAGGGCATGGGCTTGAATAATCTGGACGATTCTAAAGAGGGAATTGAAAGATTTATAAAGAGAAATCCTGACACCTGTTTTGTTGCCGCGATGGACGACAAGATTGTCGGAGCAATTATGGTTGGTAGTGATGGTAGGAGAGGTTATATTTATCATACTGCCGTCAATCCTCAATATAGACGACAGGGCATAGCAACTCATTTAGTCGATACGGCGTTGCAGTCACTGGCACAACTCGGAATCAACAAAGTTGCGTTAGTTGTTTTTGATAAAAATTCTGACGGCAATAGCTTTTGGGAAAAGAATGGATTTACAGTAAGGAATGATTTGGTTTATCGGAATAAAGTTCTCACCGAAATGGTCAGGATAGATACATAAATTGGATTTTATCAAGTGGCTAACAAGCATTCAAACAACAAAATACATCAACCGAGAGCAGCTATTTTCAATCTGAAAACGGCTGCTCTTTTTTATTCCTACAGGCAGAAAGGAGCGACCAGCTATGACGAAACCAAGGGAGAAAACCCGCGAGGAGCTGCAAGCCGAGATTGAGGACGGAAAGAAGAAAATCCGGCAGTTTGAGAACCGGGAAAAGATGTTGCGTCAAAAGCTATCCAAAGAGGAACGCAGAACACGCAGCCACCGCCTTATCGTCCGGGGCGCAGTCTTTGAAAGCATTGTGCCGGAAGCAAAGAACATGACCGACGAGGAAGCCACAGCACTTCTCCGGCTTGCCTTGACGAGTGAACCAGCGCGGGAGTTTTTGAGAAAACGAGCCGAGGAAACGACAAGCTAAATAATCCCTTGGCAACAAGGGCGCACTTATACACCCTTGCGGGCGTGTGCGCTCTGCCGAGGGCTTATCTCCGCACAGGGAGATTTCCCCGCGCTCCGATATGGCGGCTTTGCCGCAACAAGGGGCTGCACCCCTTGCGCTGCTTCGCGGCTATCCCTGCACACCCACAAAAACAGTACACCCGCCTTTGGCGTCTGTACCATTTTTGCGGGTTTTATTATCCTATCCGGGAGGTGATACCCATAGCCATTTACCATTGGAACATCGGCATTGTGAGCCGAGGAAAAGGCAAATCAGCCGTTGCCGCAGCCGCCTACCGAAGCGGAGAAAAGCTGACAAACGAATGGGACGGAATGACCCATGACTACACTCGCAAAGGCGGCGTTGTCCATACAGAAATCATGCTGCCGCCCCATGCCCCGCCCTCTTTCTCTGACCGTAAAACCCTATGGAACAGCGTGGAGCTTTACGAAAAATCGAATAACGCGCAGCTTGCGCGGGAGGTGGAAATCGCCTTGCCCGTCGAGCTGTCAAGAGAGGAACAGACCCGCCTTGTCCGGGAATACTGCTCCTCTCAATTTGTTTCTAAAGGAATGTGCGCCGACTTCAATATCCATGACACAGGCGGCGGCAACCCTCATGCCCATATCCTCTTGACTATGCGCCCCATCGACGAGCGCGGCGCGTGGGCGGCGAAATCCAAAAAGGAGTATGTCCTTGACGAACAGGGCGAGCGCATACGCCTGCCAAGCGGTAGATTTAAGACCCGCAAGGTTGACCTTGTGGATTGGAACAGCCAGGAGAACGCCGAGCATTGGCGCAAGGCGTGGGCTGACATTTCAAACGCCTACCTTGAACGCGCCGGAAGCGTTGCGCGTATCGACCACCGCAGCAACGCCGAGCGCGGCATAGACGAGATACCCACCGTCCACATGGGCGTAGCTGCTTGCCAGATGGAGAAGAAAGGTATCGCCACCGAGAAAGGCGAACTGAACCGAAATATCCAAAAGGCAAACCGCCTTATCCGAGAAATCCGGGCGCAGATTGGGAAGCTCAAAGAGTGGATTGCCGACCTGTTCAAAGCGCGGGAAACCGCCCCAGAACAGCCGCCGCAATCTCCCAACCTTGCAAATCTGTTGATGAAGTATTTGAGCGTTCAGAGAGAAAAGAGCCGGAAGTATTCGCAGCGTTGGCAACAACAGCACACAGCCGATGAACTGAAAACCATAGCGGCAGCGGTCAACTATCTTTCCGAGCATGGTATCTCTAATCTTGATGAGCTGGACGCTTCTCTTTCCTCTGTCAGCGATAAAGCCTATTCAATCCGGGAGGGAATGAAAACCGCCGAGCAGCGCATGAAAGAACTGCAAAAACTCATGGAGTACGGCAGAAATTATCAAACCTACAAGCCCATACAGGACGAGTATCGGCAAATCCGCTGGAAAGGAAAACAGGAAAAGTTTGCGGAAGCCCGCCGCGCCGAGCTTACCCTATGGGATGCGGCAAGCCGCTATCTCCATGCCCATTTGCCGGAGGGCGTGAAAACCCTGCCGATCTCCGCGTGGGAGAAAGAATATACCGCCCTCAAAGCACAGCGGGAAGCGGAATATGACACGCTGAAAGAGACCCGCGCCGAGGTTGCCGAGCTTCAAAAAATCCGTAGGTGCGTGGATATTGCACTCCGCGCCGACCAACCGGAACAGACGCAGAGCCGCACCAAGCGGCATGATATAGACCGCTGAAAGGAGTTGAACTTTTATGTATTACACCCAAGAACAGATAGACCGGGCGAACCAAGCTGACCTTGTTTTGTTCCTGCAATCGCAGGGAGAACCGCTGGAACGCGCCGGACAGGAATACCGATGGAAACGGCACGACAGCTTGACTATCCGGGGAAACAAATGGTACAGGCACAGCCAGAGCAAGGGCGGCGGCCCCGTTGATTTTGTCATGGAGTTTTTCGGCAGGAGCTTCACCGAAGCCGTGGAACTTCTCACAGGAGAAAAGCGAGCCGCACCACCGCCAGATAGACCAAGCCCCGCGCCCATTTCTGACTTCCGGCTGCCGCCCCGCAGCCCCGACAACCGCATAGCGAGGAACTACCTCACAGCAGCCCGCCGCATTGATGAAGATGTGTCGGGCTTTTTCTTTTCCAACGGGGATATTTACGAGGAAGCCGCCCACCACAACGCCGTATTTGTCGGGCGCGACGAAAGCGGCATACCGAGGTACGCCCACCAACGAGGAACAACGGGCAGCTTCCGGCTTGATGTGAAAGGCAGCGACAAAGCCTTTAACTTCTGCTACCGGGGCGAGGGCAAAAGGCTTTTTGTCTTTGAAGCCCCGATAGATTTACTTTCTTTCCTCTGCCTGTTCAAAAAGGATTGGCAGAAGCAAAGCTACCTGTCATTGGGCGGCGTGGGCGAAAAAGCCCTGCTCCGCTTTCTCTCTGACCGTCCGAACATCAAGACCGTTTACCTCTGCCTTGACAGCGACGAAGCCGGAAACGACGCTTGCAGCCGCCTTGTGAAGCTCATGCCGGAGGGCTATACCGTCCATCGGCTTATCCCTCTTTTCAAGGATTGGAACGAGGTATTGCAGCACCGGGCAGAAATCACAGACGGGAAGCATCTCCGCGAAGCGGTCTATGGATTGAAAGAGCCGCCGCAGGAGGAAACCGTTGAGATTATCCGCATGAGCGAGGTTGACACACAGACCGTCGAATGGCTATGGGAGCCGTATATTCCCTTTGGGAAAGTGACGATTGTGCAAGGCAACCCCGGCGAGGGAAAGACCACCTTTGCTCTGCGCCTTGCCGCCGCCTGCACCACCGGGGGAACGCTGCCGGGAATGAAGCCCATACAGCCATTCCAAGTGATTTACCAGACCGCCGAGGACGGGCTGGGCGATACCGTCAAGCCACGCTTGATAGAAGCCGCCGCAGACCTTGACCGGGTGCTTGTGATTGATGAAGCAAAACGGGAGCTTACCCTATCTGACGAGCGCATAGAGAAAGCAATCGTACAGAACGGGGCGCGGCTGATTATCCTTGACCCCATACAAGCGTACATGGGCGAAAAGACCGACATGAACCGGGCAAACGAAGTGCGCCCCATGTTCCGCCGCCTTGCCGATGTTGCCGAGCGTACCGGGTGCGCCGTTATCCTTATCGGACATCTCAACAAAGCTGCCGGAGGGCAGAGCGCATACCGGGGCTTAGGTTCTATCGACTTCCGCGCCGCAGCAAGGAGCGTCCTGCTGATCGGGCGCGTGAAGCGAGAACCGAATGTGCGCGTTATCGTCCATGACAAATCTTCCCTTGCGCCGGAGGGCAAGCCTGTTGCCTTTTGCCTTGACCCGGAAACGGGCTTTTCATGGATAGGCGAATACGACATCACCGCCGACGAGCTGCTGTCCGGCGCGGGCGGCAACAACGCCACCAAAACCGAACAGGCGGAACGGCTGATACTTGACCTGCTTGCAGACGGGAAAGAGCTTGCCAGCGAGGACATTGTAAAGGCCGCAGCCGAAGCCGGAATATCCGAAAGGACGGTACAGAACGCCAAGCGCGATATGGGCGGCATTTTAGGCGCAAAGCGTGTCGGCGGTCAATGGTACAACTTCATCAAGAAGAAGCAGCCACCCGAACCCGCAAGCTGAAAGTGCAAAACGCAGACCCTTTGCACTTTGCACTTTCGCACTTTCACGATAATTTGCGTCAATAACTCAAAAAAGCACTTGACAAAACGCTTCATGGGGCAGACCTGAGGACATCAAGCCCTTTATTGATCCCACCTTTCGCAACAACGTTATCCTCACGGAGACAGAGCGCCTGTCCATGAACAACCGACCCAAGGACCCAAGGCTCGCACGCAACAAAAATGTCATGGTGGTGGGTGGTTCCGGATCTGGTAAAACACGGTTTTGGCTCAAGCCCAACCTCATGCAGTGCCATTCCAGCTATGTGGTCACTGATCCCAAGGGTAGCGTCGTGGTGGAATGCGGACAGCTTCTCTTAAGGGAAGGCTACAAGATCAAGATCCTTAACACTATCAACTTCAGTAAATCCATGCACTACAACCCCTTTGCCTACATCAAGAGTGAAAAGGACATCCTCAAGCTGGTGACGGCCCTCATTGCCAACACCAAGGGTGAAGGCAAAGCCGGAGATGATTTCTGGGTCAAGGCGGAGACCCTTCTCTATACCGCGCTCATGGGCTACATCCACTATGAAGCACCGGAAAGCGAACGAAATTTTACGACTCTCATCGAGCTCATCAATGCCTCAGAAGTCCGGGAGGACGACGAGGACTTCCAGAACCCGGTGGATCTGATGTTCGCCGCGCTGGAGGAACGAGACTCAGAACACTTCGCAGTCCGGCAGTACAAGAAATACAAGCTGGCTGCCGGAAAGACCGCCAAATCCATCCTCATCAGCTGCGGGGCCCGTCTTGCGCCGTTTGATATCAAAGAGCTCAGAGACCTGACGGCCTATGACGAAATGGAACTGGATGCCCTGGGTGATCGGAAGACGGCGCTGTTTATCATCATCAGCGACACCGACGACACCTTCAACTTCCTGGTTTCCATGGCCTACACGCAGCTCTTCAATCTGCTGTGCGACAAGGCAGATGACGTCTATGGCGGACGTCTGCCTGTGCATGTGCGCTGTCTCATTGATGAGGCGGCGAATATCGGTCAAATTCCCAAGCTGGAGAAGCTGGTAGCCACCATCCGAAGCCGGGAGATCTCGGCCTGTCTGGTGCTGCAGGCTCAGTCTCAGCTGAAGGCTCTCTACAAGGATCACTGCGACACCATCATCGGCAATATGGACAGCACGATCTTTCTGGGCGGTAAGGAGCGCACCACATTAAAGGAGCTTTCAGAAACCCTTGGGAAGGAGACCATCGACACCTTCAACACAGGGGAAAGCCGAGGCCGTGAGGTTTCCCACAGTCTGAACTACCAGAAACTCGGAAAGGAGCTGATGAGCATCGACGAACTGGCCGTGCTGGGTGGAGGGAAATGCATCCTGCAGCTGCGCGGGGTACGGCCATTTCTCTCTAACAAATACGACATCACCAAACACCCCAACTACAAGTACCTCTCCGATGCGGACCCGCGAAACGCCTTCAACATCGAGAAGTACCTGTCCACCCGTCTCAAGCCCAAGCCGGATGAAATCTATGAGATCTACCACATGGATCTGTCCGCCGAACCCGAAGCCGCCGAATGAGCGGCTTTTTTCATCTCAAAATTTAAAATAATGGAGGTCAATCAATGGAATTCTTTAACAGTGCAGTAGATGTACTTCAAACCCTCGTCGTCGCTCTTGGTGCAGGTCTTGCCATCTGGGGCGTCATCAACCTTCTCGAAGGCTACGGCAACGACAACCCCGGTGCCAAATCCCAGGGCATGAAGCAGCTCATGGCGGGCGGCGGTGTGGCCCTTATCGGCATCGTGCTGGTGCCGCTGCTTTCCGGTCTCTTCGGTTAATCGGGTAGAAAGCGATGGATAGCATACTCGACAAAATCACCGAATGGCTGAAGACGATGCTTGTAGAAGGCATCATCGCAAATTTGTCGGGGATGTTTGATAACGTCAACCAGCAGGTTGGCGAAATCGCAGGTGAAGTAGGACTGACGCCGGCGGCATGGAATGCCGGCGTCTTTTCAATGATCCGCAGCCTCTCCGAAAGTGTCATTATCCCCATCGCGGGTGTGATCCTTGCCTTTGTGATGACCTACGAGCTCATCCAAATGGTCATCGACCGGAATAATCTTCATGACATCGACACCTGGATCTTTTTCAAATGGATCTTCAAAACCTTTGTGGCCGTCCTTCTGGTCACCCATACCTTTGATATCGTCATGGGCATCTTCGACATGGGGCAGGCTGTGGTCAACAGCGCTTCCGGCGTCATATCTGCGGACGCCTCAGTGGATCTGGCCACCACAGTAGCAGACCTTCAGACGCGGCTGACCGCCATGGAACTGGGTCCGCTCTTCGGACTCTGGTTTCAGAGCCTGTTCATTGGCTTTACCATGCAAGCCCTGAGCATCTGTATCTTCCTGGTCATCTATGGCCGTATGATCGAGATCTATCTGGTCACGTCGGTGGGTCCCATCCCCATGGCCACCATGGTCAACCGGGAATGGGGCGGTATGGGACAGAACTATCTTCGCTCTCTTTTGGCCCTGGCCTTCCAAGCTTTTCTCATCATGGTCTGTGTCGGCATTTATGCTGTCCTGGTGCAGAATATTGCCACTGAAACCGACATCATCAAGGCCGTATGGACCACCCTCGGCTATACCGTTCTGCTCTGTTTCACCCTGTTCAAGACCGGAAGCCTTGCCAAATCCATTTTTAATGCCCATTAAGCGAAAGGAGGAATTCTGATAATTCCATCTGAAAATGCGCACATGAAAAAACGGCCAAGATACTCTGGCCGCAATGCTTGCGTAGTTTCGTATGGACGCTTGGAAAAAATATTGTTGGATTCACTCATTGAGAACGTAGAAAAATCCTTCCCAGTCCCAAAAGGCATAGATGTATTTGTCTTCTGTATCGCCCTTTACTGAATAGAGACGAACGGCTGACCCATTGAACTTTGCCTTGCCTAAATACTTACCCTTATCAGCAATTGTAAAGTCCAGGCCATTGATCTGCCGATATTCTGTTTCTCCGATTGTGAGGACATCCCACTCTGCGCCAGTAATTTCACCAATGATCCGACGCTCCCGTGAAACATAAAAAGCTGAAATTAAAACCAAGATAGCTAACCCAACTATAAGTGCAGTCTTTTTTGTCAAAAGCACACCTCCCAACCATATTAATAAAATATCAGGATAAAAATCCTACAAAAATTCATTGATATTAAATCGATTATATCATCAGCGCATTGCTCATCGTAAGCAATTTTTATCGAATCTATAGCTCCTGATAGAAGTGTATTCTCACCAAATCCATCTTCAATGCCCACTAAGCGAAAGGAGGAAAGCCTGTGGCCTATGTCCCTGTACCCAAGGATCTGACCAAGATCAAGACCAAGGTGATGCTTAATCTCACCAAGCGTCAACTGATCAGTTTTGGCAGCGGTGCTCTTTTAGGAGTCCCGCTGTTTTTTCTTGCCAAGCCCCATATGAGCGTCAGCACGGCAGCGCTGCTCATGGTGCTGTCCATGCTGCCGTTTTTTCTCCTGGCTATGTATGAACGAAATGGCCAGCCCATGGAGAAGATCCTCCAGCAAGTCATTCAGACCAAATTTATCAGGCCTAAGAAACGGCCTTATCTGACCAATAATTTCTATGCCGCCGTTGAGCGGCAAACCAAACTGGACAAGGAGGTAAAAGCGATTGTCCAACAAGAAAACCACCCAAAGAAAACTCAGCCGCGAGGAAAGAAATCGCATTGAAAGCGCCATCGCCAGAGCCAAGCGTGACAGCAAGGTTCCAGCAACCGCCCAGCAGACGATCCCTTACCTGCGCATGCATCCCGATGGCATCTGTCAGGTAGTAGATGCCTTATACACAAAGACTATCCAGTTTCAGGATATCAACTACCAGCTGGCGCAGAACGAGGACAAGACGGCCATTTTTGACGGCTGGTGTGACTTTCTCAACTACTTTGACAGCGCCATCCGCTTTCAGTTTTCCTTCCTGAATCTGAGCGCCAGCATCGAGGCGTTTGAGCAATCCATCCTGATCCCGGATCAAAATGATGATTTCGACGACATCCGTGAAGAGTACGCCAATATGCTCAGGGGTCAGCTGGCCAAGGGCAACAATGGCCTGTCCAAGACCAAGTTCATCACCTTTGGCATTGAAGCGGAGAATCTTCGCACGGCCAAGCCCAGACTGGAGCGCATCGAGAATGATCTCCTGAACAGCTTCAAACGACTTGGCGTGTCAGCAGATCCTCTGAGCGGCAAAGACCGCCTGAGGCTGCTTCACAGCATCTACCATCTGGATGGACAGGAGCGCTTTCTCTTTGACTGGGACTGGCTGCCGTTATCTGGCCTGTCCACGAAGGATTATATTGCGCCTTCATCCTTTGATTTCTCAGAAACCCGAACTTTCCGAATGGGTAGGAAGCACAGCGCCGTATCCTTCCTGCAGATCCTGGCTCCGGAGCTCAATGACCGGATGCTGGCTGATTTTCTGTCCATGGACAACAGCCTGGTGGTGACGCTCCATATCCAGTCCATCGATCAGACCTCGGCCATCAAGACCATCAAGCGTAAAATCACCGATCTGGACCGGATGAAGATCGAAGAGCAGAAGAAAGCCGTCCGGTCCGGTTATGACATGGACATCATCCCTTCAGATCTGGCTACCTACGGCGGTGAAGCCAAGAAGCTGCTGCAGGATCTGCAGAGCCACAATGAGCGCATGTTCCTCGTGACCTTTCTGATCATGAATACTGCCGATGGCAAGCAGCAGCTGGACAATAACATCTTTCAGGCCCAGGGCATTGCCCAGAAATACAACTGTCAGCTGGTCCGACTGGACTTCCAGCAGGAATCCGCCCTCAACTCATCCCTGCCCCTTGGCCACAATCAGATCGAGATCCAGCGGGGCCTAACCACCTCCAGTACGGCCATCTTCGTGCCCTTTACCACCCAGGAG